>Ga0307416_100002550_pt1 | contig 10499 bp, 11 predicted proteins | sample DK1Cmetagenome_2_FD_203821 | JGI IMG/M metagenome (GOLD analysis project Ga0307416, IMG submission 203821) | Maize rhizosphere microbial communities from greenhouse at UC Davis, California, United States - DK15-C-3 | ecosystem: Host-associated > Plants > Roots > Rhizosphere > Soil | place...
GCCGCGATCATGATCACGGTGGTCAGGACCAGCCAGACCGACGCCCGCAGGGGCCGGGCCGTCTGCTGGTCGGCCCAATCCTGGAGCAGGAACCCGACCGCCGCCGCCGGCACCGAGGCCAGGGCGAGCAGCCCCAGCAGCCGCCGCCGGGTGGCCGCCTCGTCCGGCCCGAGCCGGCCGGGTGCGACCAGGGAGAGCACGAACCCCCACAGGTCCCTGGCGAAGTAGGCGACCACCGCGGCCAAGGTGCCGAAGTGCAGCAGGACCTCGAAGGCCAGGGTCGGGGTGCTGTAGCCGAGCAGCCGGGGCACGATCGACAGGTGGGCCGACGAGGAGATCGGCAGGAACTCGGTGATCCCCTGGACGATCCCGAGGAGGATGGCGCGGAGCACGGGGCCGGAGCCTTTCTGTCAGGCCTCGAAGCGGGCGCCCTTGAGGGCGGTGGCGCACGGGCAGGTGCGGTCGCCGGGGATGTTCGGCAGCAGGGCGAAGAGGAGGTTCTTGAGCTTGGCGTTGTTCTCGGTGAAGACCCGGACGACCTCGGAGTGGGAGACCGGGTCGACGCCGGGCAGGCCCTCGAGGCCGACGTCGTAGTCGGTGATCAGCGAGACGTTGACGTAGCAGAGCTCGAGCTCGCGGGCCAGCAGGGCCTCGGGGTACCCGGTCATGTTGATGACCTTCCAGCCGTTGCCCTGGAACCACCTGGACTCTGCCCTGGTCGAGAAGCGCGGGCCCTGGATGACCACCATGGTGCCGCCGTCGTGGACGGTGGTGCCCTGGGCCTCGGCCTCCTTGAGGGCGAGGGAGCGCAGCTCGGGGCAGTAGGGGTCGGCGAAGGAGATGTGGGTGGTCTCGGGCCCGTCGTAGAAGGTGTCGTCGCGGCCCCAGGTCCTGTCGACCACCTGGTCGCAGATGACGAAGTGCCCGGGGGCGGCCTCGGCCTGGAGCGACCCGGCGGCGCAGGGGCCGATGACCCGGCGCACCCCGAGCTCCTTCATCGCCCACAGGTTGGCCCGGTAGGGGATCTTGTGGGGCGGGTACTGGTGGCGGCGGCCGTGGCGGGGGAGGAAGGCGACCCTGCGGCCCTCGACCTCGCCGATCGCCACCTTGTCGGACGGGGCGCCAAAGGGCGTCTCGACCGTGTGCTCCTCGACACCGTCGAGGAACGCGTAGAACCCGGAGCCACCGAAGACCCCGAGCTCGGCCTGGGGACGGGCCATGACGCTCGCACCTTTCGACCGGCGGGGAGACCCCCCGCGAGGCGGCCGCCAGGGCGGCGGCCGCGGGCATGGTATCGGAGCGGAACCACCCGCACCCGGCGGTCGAGCGACCAGAGCTGCTGAGGGTCAGGCGCTCTTCTCGGCCGGCTTGGTCGTGGAGCTGGAGCTGGCGCTGTCCGAGTTCGAGGACTTGGAGGACGAGCTGTTGTCAGCCGCCTTCTTGGCCTTGTCCTTGTCGCCGCCGCCGTCGGACTTGGGGGTCGAGGGCTTGGCCCGCGAGTCGGTCCGGTAGAAGCCCGACCCCTTGAACACGATGCCGACCGGCGAGAAGACCTTGCGCAGAGGGCCCCCGCAGACCGTGCAGGTCGTCGGGGCCGCGGCCGAGATCGGCTGCACCACCTCGGTGCGGTCGCCGCACTCGGTGCAGGCGTACTCGTAGGTCGGCATAGGTGGATCATAGCAACGGGCTAGGCTTGGCCGCCGTTCCGGACCTGGGGGCGGAAGCCGTCGGCCACGGCGGCCGCGAGCTGCACGTAGGCGCGGCGGGTGGCCGGGGCCAGCTCGTCGAGGACGATCTCGGCGCCGGTCTCGAGGTGGCGGTCGTAGGGGATGCGGACCACCGCCCGGGAACGGCGGGCGAAATGCTCCTGGAGCTTGTCCACGTCGACCAGGCCGCGCTCGCGGACCGCGTTGATCACCACCACCGAGGAGCGGGCCAGCTCCTCGTAGTCGTGCTTGACCAGCCAGTCGAGGGTCAGGCTGGCCGAGCGGGCGCCGTCGAGGCTGGGGGCCGCGACCACCACCAGCTGGTCGGCCGTTGGCAGGATGGCCCGCATGGCCGAGTGGAGCAGGCCCGGGCCGCAGTCGGTCAGGACCAGGGAGTAGAAGCGCTCGAGGACGACGGCCAGCTCGCGGTAGTCGTCCTCGCCGAAGGCCTCGTCGCGGCCCGGGTCGGCCTCGGAGGCGATCACCTCGAGGCGCAGGTCGGTCTGGGAGGCGTAGGCGCGGACGTCGGCGTAGCGCTCCAGCTTGTCCACGTTGGCCAGCAGGTCGGTGGCCGTGCGGGCGGTGTCGCGGCGGATGCGGTAGCCGAGGGTGCCCGGGTCGGGGTTGGCGTCGACGGCTACCACCCGGTCGCCGCGGTGCTCGGCGAAGATCGCGCCGAGGCAGGCGGTGGTGGTCGTCTTGCCGACCCCGCCCTTGAGCGCGACCACCGCGATCCGCTGGCAGCCGGCCACGGGCGCCCCGATCCGCGCCGCCAGCTTCTGCCGATTCCGCTCGGCCGGGCCCGGGGCCGGGCGCACGCGGCCCCCGCTCACCTGGTACACCACGGCCTGCCAGCCCTGGGTCGGGCCACCCGGCGGCCGGGACAGCAGCTGGTCGGTGCTCAGCTCCCCACCCGTGGCCGGCGTGGCCGGCGTGGCCGGCGCGGCTGCGGCAGCCGGGGCCGGTGGAGGAGCGGCGGCCGGCGGTGCCGGCGCCGGAGGCGGTGGCGGAGCAACCGGCGGCGGAGCAACCCGCGGCGGAGGCGGCGGGGGAGCAACCGGGGGCGGCGGCTGCGGGGGCTCGGCTTGGGTAGTGGGCTCGGGTGGGACGTCTCTGCGAGCCATGGCCTGCCTCGGTCGCTCGGGGGCCGTTGGCCCGGGGGGATGGGGGCTGGGGTCGGGGGGCACGCCCTGGGGCGGCGGCTCGAGCTGCTCGTGCAGCCAGCCGAGGGCGTCGGATGCGTACTCGATGCGTTCGCGCTCGGGGCGGGGCTTGCGCTTCGAGGGTTTCCGGTCAGCAGGCACGGCGCGATACCCCCGTGGGCGAAGAACCTACCAATCCATGATGAACCAGGCTCGGGTCGCTCGCACCCGTTGTTCGCCGATTGTGGACTCCACGGCCTGACGCGGTACGCTTCCGACTGTTCGACAGCAATAAGCCAAACGACAGGCTCGTCTGGAGAGACCGTGTCGCTACGAGCCCGCCTTACACTCTTCTTCGTCATCATCGTGGTGCTGCCGGTCACCGCGGTCACCGCCTACGGCTGGCAGGCGGTCGCCCGCTCGACCCAGCGTCAGGTCCGCTCCGAGCTGGAGCTGGCCCGGCGCTCGGCCACGGTGGCCCTCACCGCCCGGGCCGAACGGGCGCATGAGGCCGTGGCCGGCCTGGCCCGCGACCCCGCCCTGCTCGAGGCCATGTCGGCCGGGGACGCGCCCCGGGTGCGGGCGGTGCTGCGCCGCCAGGGCGCGACCGACCTGCTCCTGGCCGTGACCGCCCCGACCACCGGGTCCTCGGGCGGGCCGGCCACACCAACCCCGGGTTCCTGCCCGGGGCGCGCCGGGCCCCGCTCGGCATGCTCCTGGCCCCGAGGCAACGGGTCCGCAGCTGGCCGATGCTCCAGCGCCAGAGCGCCGACCTGCGCCCCCGTGGCTGCGCCCCGGCCGGGTCGCGGCGCTGCCTGCTGGGGACGGTCACGGCCGGCATCTGGATGGACAGCCAGGAGCTCCAGCGCCTGGCCAGGGGGACCCTTGACGCCGACCTCACCCTGGTCATCGGCGACACCCCGGTGGCCAGCACGATCGGCCGCCTCACGGCCGAGGACCGGGTCCCGGTGGCCGACGGCACCCGCCGCGGCAAGCTGGCCGGCCGCCAGGTGGTCATGTCGACCGAGCCGCTCACCTCCAAGGTCGGTGAGCAGGCCCGGCTGCTGGTGAGCATCCCCGCGACCCCCACGACGGCCGGGATCGACTCGCGCCTGCTGGCCATCGTGCTGCTCGGGCTGGTGGTCGTCTGCCTGGTCGCCACCCTGCTCGGCTCGGTCCTAGCCAGGCTGGTCAGCCGCCCCCTCGGCGAGCTGGCCGCCCAGGCCAGGGCGATCGCCAGGGGCGACTTCGCCAGGCCCCCGACGGGCATCCGCTCCGGCGGCGAGATCGGTGAGCTGGCTCGGGCCTTCGAGCGCATGCGGGTCGAGCTGGGCGAGTACCTGAGCGCCCTGCGGTCCAGCCGCGACGAGCTGGCCCGCTCCATGAACCGCCTCGGCGAGACTCTCTCCTCGACCCACGACCTGCCCAAGCTGCTGGCGGTGGTGCTGGAGGCGGCCGTCCAGGCCCGGCGGGCCAAGGCGGGCAGCCTGCTGCTGCTCACCCCCGACCGCACGGCCCTGGTCCGCGAGGCCACCCACGGCCTCACCAAGCGCGACCCGGCCGAGCGGATCCCGGTCGGCCAGGGGGTCGCCGGGACGGTCGCGGCCAACGGCCGGGCCATGGTCCTGGCCAGCCCGGCCGGCAACGGCGCCGGCGAGCCGGCCGCCACCACCCAGGTCAGCGTGCCCCTGCTCGCCCAGGGCAGGGTGCTCGGGGTGCTCAGCCTGTACGACCGGGAGGACGGCGAGCCGTTCACCCTGGCCGACGCCGAGGCCCTGACCGCCTTCGCGGTGCAGGCCGCGGTGGTCATCGAGAACGTCCAGCTGCACGCCGAGGCCGAGCGGCTGTCGGTCACCGACCCGCTCACCGGGGCCTGGAACTACCGCTACTTCGAGCGCCGCTTCGAGCAGGAGATCGAGCGGTCCCGCCGCTTCGGCCGGGTCCTGGCCCTGCTCATGCTGGACATCGACCACTTCAAGCTGGTCAACGACCGCTTCGGGCACCAGCGGGGCGACGAGGTCCTGGTCGAGTTCAGGAACCGGGTCACCGGCAGCGTCCGCGACATCGACACCTTCGCCCGCTACGGCGGCGAGGAGTTCGTGCTCATCCTGCCCGAGACCAACCTGGAGGGCGGGCTGGCCGTGGCCGAGAAGCTGCGGGTGGCCACCCATCGCACGCCGTTCTGCGCCGACATCGGGGGGTCCGGGGGGCTCAAGTCTAGCCCCCCGGAGGGCGGAGTCCGGCTGACGGTCTCGATCGGGGTGGCCTGCTTCCCCGAGCACGCCACCGCCACCGAGGAGTTACTGCGGGCCGCCGACGAGGCACTCTATGAGGCCAAGCTCCAAGGGCGGGACCGGGTCGTGACCGCCGGGCCGCGGCTGCTGCCGCTGACCGCCAGGCCCGACCAGGTCAAGGGACGGGCAGCCAGGGTCGAGTAGAATCTGTCGGAACAGCGAGGTCGGGGGGAACATCGTGAAGGTACGCAAGGCCGTCATCCCAGCGGCCGGGCTGGGGACCCGTTTCCTCCCGGCGACCAAGGCCCAGCCCAAGGAGATGCTGCCGCTGGTCGACAAGCCCTCGATCCAGTACGTGATCGAGGAGGCGGTCGACGCCGGGATCGAGGACATCCTCATCGTCACCGGCCGGGGCAAGCAGGCCATCGAGGACCACTTCGACCGCTCGGTCGAGCTGGAGCAGCTGCTCAGCAACAAGGGCGACGAGGACAAGCTGGAGCTGGTCCGGCGTATCTCCGACATGGCCCAGGTCCACTACATCCGCCAGAAGGCCCCGCTCGGCCTCGGCCACGCCGTCAGCATGGCCGAGCAGCACGTCGGCGACGAGCCGTTCGCCGTCCTGCTGGGCGACGACGTCATCGACGAAGGCGAGAAGCTGCTGTCGGACCTGATCACCGGCTTCGAGCGGCACGGCTCCAGCGTGGTCGCGGCCATGGAGGTCGAACGCTCCCAGATCAAGTCCTACGGCTGCGTCGACCCGGCCGACGAGGTCGAGCCCGGGCTGCTCAGGATGGCCGACATCGTCGAGAAGCCGGCCCCCGAGGACGCCCCCTCCAACCTGGCCGTGATCGGCCGCTACGTGCTCCACCCGGAGATCTTCGACGCCTTGCGGGCCACCGAGCCCGGCGCCGGCAACGAGATCCAGATCACCGACGCCCTCAAGCACCTGGTGCACTCCTCGGAGCGCGGCGTGCTCGCCCACTCCTTCGCCGGGACCCGCTACGACGCCGGCGACAAGAACGACTACCTGCGGGCCACGGTCGAGCTGGCCGCCCGCCGCGACGACATCGGCCCGGCGTTCGTGGCCTTCCTGCGGCGGTTCGTGGCCGACCTCGACCGACAGGCGGAGGCGCGGGGGCCGGCAAGGCACTAGCATCGCCCCCATGGATCAAGGACTGCGGGTTGCTAGGCTGCCGGCAAGGTTCGCAGAAGGAGGCAGCGTGGCATCCGTCTTTCCGCCCGACCGGCCGAACCCGCCCGACCTGGTGCCGTTCGCCGAGGCGCGGGCGGGCGTGCTGGAGCGGCTGGCCCCACTCCCGGTCAGGGAGGCCGGGCTGGCCGACGCCCTCGGCGCGGTCCTGGCCACCGACGTGGCCGCCGCCGAGGACCTGCCACCGTTCGCCAACTCGGCCATGGACGGCTTCGCCGTGCGCGGGACCGACCTGGCCGGCGCCGGCGAGTCGAGCCCGACGCCCCTGCGGATCACCGGCGAGGTGTTCGCCGGGACCGGCCGGCTGCCGACCGTCGAGCCGGGCGCGGCCGCCCGCATCATGACCGGGGGCGCGCTGCCCCCGGGGGCGGACACGGTGGTGCCGGTCGAGCAGACCGCCGTCGAGGGCGACACCGTGCTGATCCGGGTCGACCCCGGCCCGGGCCGGTTCGTGCGCCAGGCCGGCGAGGACGTCCGCGGTGGCACGGTGGTGCTGGAGCGGGGACGGGTGCTGGACCCGGCGGCCGTCGGCATGCTGGCCTCGGTCGGCCGCAAGACCGTGCCCGTCCACCCCCGGCCGCGGGTCACGGTCGTGTCCACCGGCGACGAGCTGGTCGACCCGGGCGACCCGCTCGGGCCCGGCCAGATCCGCGACTCGAACTCCTGGCTGCTGGCCGCCCAGGCCCGCTCGGCCGGGGCCGAGGCGTTCCGCTGCGGGCGGCTCGCCGACGACCCCGAGGCGCTGCGGCGCGGGTTCGCCCTGGCCGCCGCCGAGGGCGACCTGGTGCTGACCTCGGGCGGGGTGTCGGTCGGGGACCGGGACTACACCAAGCAGGTCCTGGCCACCCTCGGCGACGTGCGCAGCTTCCGGGTGGCCATGCAGCCGGGCATGCCCCAGGCGTTCGGGATCGCCGCCGGGACGCCGCTGTACGGGCTCCCGGGCAACCCCGTCTCCTGCTTCGTGGTCTTCGAGACCCTGGTCCGCCCGGCCCTTCGCCGCCTGGCCGGCCACGCCGACGACCGGCTCGACCGGCCCCGGGTGGTCGCCCGCCTCGGCGAGCCGGTCCGCAGCCCGGCCGGCAAGGTGTCGTTCCTGCGGGTCCGCCTGGCCGTTGGGGACGAGGGCCTGGTCGCCACCCTCACCGGCAACCAGGGCTCGGGCGTGCTCTCCTCCTGTGTCGCCGCCGACGGGCTGGCGGTCGTCCCGGCCGAGCACCGCGAGCTGCCCGAGGGCTCGCCGGTGCAGGTCCTGCTGCTCTCCGAGGACCTGGCATGGGTGAGCTGAGCCACCTGGACGACCAGGGCGCGGCCCGGATGGTCGACGTCTCGGCCAAGCCCGAGACCGAGCGGGTGGCCACCGCCGGCTGCCGGGTCGTGCTCGCCCCCGAGACCCTCGAGCTGCTGGCCTCGGCCGGTCTGCCAAAGGGCGACGCCCTGGCCGTGGCCAGGGTGGCCGGCATCATGGGGGCCAAGCGCACCCCCGACCTGATCCCGCTGTGCCACCCGCTGCCGATCACCGGGGTCGAGGTCGACCTGGCCCTTGAGGCCGACGCCGTCCGGGTCACCGCCACCGTCCGGACCACCGGCCGCACCGGGGTCGAGATGGAGGCCCTGACCGCCGCCGCCACCGCCGCCCTGACCCTGTACGACATGGTCAAGGGGGTCCAGCGCGACGTCCGGGTCGAGGACCTCAAGCTGCTGGCCAAGCGGGGCGGCCGCTCCGGGGACTACGTCGCGCCATGAGCGATCTGGACGGGATCCGGGTCGGGGTGCTCACCATCAGTGACCGGGTGGCCGCCGGGACCAGGGACGACGCCGGCGGCAGCGCGCTGTGCGAGCTGCTCGAGGCCGCCGGGGCGGAGCTCGTCTCCCGGGCGGTTGTGGCCGACGAGCGCGGGCCGATCACCGCCGCCCTCCGGGCCATGGCCGCCGACGCCGACGTCGTCCTCACCACCGGCGGCACCGGCCTCGGCCCCCGCGACATCACCCCCGAGGCGACCCGCGCCGTGCTCGACCGCGAGGCCCCCGGCATCGCCGAGGCCCTGCGCCACGCCAGCCTGGCCATCACCCCGTTCGCCATGCTGTCGCGGGCCACCGCCGGCCTCGCCGGCCGCGCCCTGGTCGTCAACCTGCCAGGCAACCCCAAGGCGGTCCGCGAGGAGTGGTCGGTCCTGGCCCCCGTGCTCGCCCACGCGGTCGAGACGGCCCGCGGCCCCGTCCCCGACGAGCACCATCAGCACCCGTCCGCCACCTAGCCGAGGTCGTTGAACGAGCATTTTGGGCATGCTACGTTGCCTCGGGCCCTGCCGGCCGCGAGAGAGGGTGACACTGTGAGCCTCGCCGTGTTCGCGCTCGTGGCCGTGATCTGGGTGGCCCTGCTGGTCCCGCTGGCCCGCCGGGGCCGGGCCGAGCTGGCCGCCGAGGCCTCCGAAGGCGGGTCGCGGCTGTCAAGCCGCGGCGCCCGCCCCTGGACCAGCGGCAACCTCCCCACCAAGCCCACCGAGGACGAGCTCGAGACGGCCGCCGTCGCCGCCCGCCTGGCCCGCCGCCGGGTGGCCGCCCGCCGGGCCGCGACCCGGCGCCGCCGCGTCCTGCTGGTCCTGGTCGTGGCCACGGCGGCCGGGTCGCGGGCCTGGGCCGTGCTCGGCGGGCGCTGGTGGCTGGCCGCCGCCGTGGCCGCCGCCCTGCTGGCCGGCTACCTGCTCACCCTGGCCGGCCTCGGCTGGCGCCGGGCCCGGCGCCGCCGGGCGCTTCACGCCGGCACCCGGCGGGCGCGGGGCCGCCGAGACCGCTGGGCCACCCCGGCGCCCTGGGGCGGTCAGGTGCCCCTGTCCACCGAATGAGCCTTGGCGAGGCCGCCGGCGGCCTGCGGGCCCGCCTCGACGCCAAGCACCAGGCTCGCGAGGTGGGCCTGCGCAACGCCCGCCAGGCGGTGCGCTGCTCGGCCAACGCCATCCGGGCCGCCCACCGCACCGAGCTGGAGCGGGCGGATGCGCTGCTGGCCGAGGCTAGGGAGCTGCTCGAGGTCGCCTCCTCGGTCCTCGCCGCCCACCCCGACGTGCTGTACGCCGGCTTCCTCCAGGACGCCCAGAAGGAGTACGCCGAGGCGCTGGCCACCAGGGCCCTGGTCGCCGGCGACCCGCTGCCGCCGCCCACCGACGTCGGGGTCGGCGACGCTCCCTACCTCAACGGGCTGGCCGAGACGGTCGGCGAGCTCCGCCGCCACCTGCTGGACGTGCTCAGGGCGGGGGACGTGCCCCGGGCGTCGGCCCTGTTCGCGGCCATGGAGGAGATCCACGCCCTGCTCGCCGACCTCGACTACCCGGACGCGATCACCGGCAACCTGCGCCGCTCCACCGACGTGGCCCGGGCGATCATCGAGCGGACCCGCAGCGACCTGACCCTGACCGTGATCCAGCGCGACCTGGCCGACGCCCTGCGCCGGCCCGGCCCCACCGGGAGCAGCCCATGACCACCCCAGCCCCCCCGGACGACTCCGAGCTCGAGCGCGGCTTCATCAAGCTGGTCGGGCTGCGGATCGAGCAGGCCTCCGGCGACCGGGTGGTACTGACCTGCCCGGTCACCCCCGACCTGCACCAGCCCTTCGGCCTGGTGCACGGCGGGGTCTACGCCACCCTGGCCGAGACCGCGGCCAGCGTCGGCGGGTCGCTGTGGTTCGGGGACCGGGGCAAGGTGGTCGGCGTCTCCAACCACACCGACTTCCTGCGGGCGGTGCGCCGCGGCGAGCTCCGCGCCGAGGCGACCCCGCTGTCCCGCGGGCGTACCACCCAGCTGTGGCAGGTGGAGGTCGCCGACGAGCAGGGCCGGCTGATCGCCCACGCCAAGGTCCGGCTCCAGAACCTGTCCGAGGCGCCCGGCGCCTGAACCCCGGCCACTCAGCCGCGCTCGCGATCTGCCGAAACAACTCACTGTGATGCTGTCTGCGGCGCCTGGGTCTGGGTGCTGGCAGGCTGGCGCCGGTAGGGAGAGTGACCCCAGTCCTCACTGGCCGTCGTGAGGCGTGCCTTGGTGTTGATCTGTCCTCGAGCTGCCGGCACCGGCCTGGCCCACCATCGTCGCTGGCCTAGTAAGTGCCTGAGCGGGTTGGACAGCAAGACATCCCCCTGATGCGGTTCTCGGGCTTGGTGTCCCACCGCAACAGGAGGATGTCCATGGCCCATGCTAACCGGCTGTCCCGAGGCGACGT
>Ga0307416_100002551_pt1 | contig 10499 bp, 8 predicted proteins | sample DK1Cmetagenome_2_FD_203821 | JGI IMG/M metagenome (GOLD analysis project Ga0307416, IMG submission 203821) | Maize rhizosphere microbial communities from greenhouse at UC Davis, California, United States - DK15-C-3 | ecosystem: Host-associated > Plants > Roots > Rhizosphere > Soil | place: USA...
AGCACGACCGAGGATGCGACAACGAAGGCGCCGATGGTCGAAAGCAGGTTGGGCAGCTCGAGCCCGAGCCCGGCGGGATAGGTGTAAACCCGGCGCGGCATTCCAAGCAGCCCGCTGAAATGCATCGGGAAGAAGGTCAGCTGGAAGCCGAGGAAGATCGTCCAGAAACCGATCTTTCCCAGCGTATCGCTCATCATCCGCCCGGTGATCTTCGGATACCAGTAGGTGAGGATGCCGAGCAGCGGGAAAACTGCGCCGCCGATCAGGACGTAATGAAAGTGAGCGACGATGAAATAGGTGTCGTGCAACTGGAGGTCGAGCGGGACCGAGGCGATGATGACTCCGGTCAGGCCGCCGATGACGAAGGTGATGATGAAGCCGATCACGTACAGCATCGGCACCTGCAGGCGCGGACGCCCGTCCCACATCGTCGCAAGCCAGCAGAAGATTTGCAGCGCCGTCGGGATTGCCACGGTCATGCTGGCGGCGGTGTAGAAGCTGTAGCCAACCCGCGGCAGGCCGGTCGCGAACATGTGGTGGACCCAAAGGCCGAAGGCGAGGATCCCGGTCGATACCAGGGCGAGCACGACGACTGGGTAAGCGAACACCGGCCGGCGGCAGAAGGTCTCGACGATGACGCTGACGAAGCCGGTCGCGGGGAGGAAGATGATGTAGACCTCGGGGTGGCCGAAGAACCAGAACAGATGCTGCCACAGCAAGGCGTCGCCATGCTCCCAGCTGTTGTAGAATTGCGTCCCGACGAGCCGGTCGGAAATCAGCATCGACGAGGCCAGCGCGACCGCCGGCATCGAGAAGATGATCATCACGGCGACGACCAACATCGCCCAGGCGAACAGCGGCATGCGTGCCAGAGTCATGCCGGGGGCGCGGGTCTTGAGGATGGTGCAGACGAGCACCACCGCGGCGGCGAGCGCCGAAATCTCGGTGAAGGTGATCATCTGGGCCCAGATGTCGGCCCGCTTTCCCGGCGAGAATTGCGGGCCGGACAAGGGGGTGTAGGCGAACCAGCCGATGTCCGGCGCGATGTTGAGCGCGAACGCGCCCCACAAGAGAAGCCCGCCGAACAGGTACATATAATAGCTGAACGCGTTGAGCCGCGGGAAGGCGGTCGAGCGCGTGCCGAGCATCAGCGGGATGATGTAGACCGCCACGCCTTCCATCACCGGCACGGCGAACAGGAACATCATCGTCGAGCCGTGCATGGTGAACAGCTCATTGTAGCGCTGCGCGCTGATGAGGTTGCTGTCGGGCCGCGCCAGCTGGAGCCGCATCAGCAAGGCGAGGAAGCCGCCTGCGGCAAGGAACAGCAGCGCAGTGACGATATAGCGGCGGCCGATCTCCTTATGGTCGACGGTCGCCAACCAGCCGAGGATCCCCGGCGGGCGGTGCCAGGTCCGCTCGAGCCGGGCCTCGAGCTTTGCGCCCTTGAGCTGCGGTCCGTCGCGGGCGAGCTTCTCGCGCTCCTTCGCAAGCCGTTCGTCCTCTTCGCGGACCTCGGGCGGCTCGTTCATTTGAGCGTCTCGAGATAGGCGACGACCGCGTGCAGCTCGTCCGGTTCGAGGGCGATCGTCGGCATCTTGGATCCCGGCTTCAGCGACTGCGGGTCGGCGACCCAGCCGTAGAGATTGCCCTTGCCCATGGGCATCGTCCCGGCGGCGATTGTCCGGCGGCTGGCGAGGTGCGTGAGGTCGGGCCCGACAGTGCCGCTCGCCGGCGTTCCAGCAATCGCGTGGCATGCGCTGCAATTGCGGCCGGTGACGAAATTGTACCCGGCGAGCGCGAGCGGCGTCGCCGGCGGCGGGGCCGGCTGCAATTGGTGGCGCCACCATTTGAGGAAATCGGCATAGCTGTCGACGTTGACGACGAGCGCCATGTGCGCGTGCTGGGCACCGCAATATTCGGCGCATTGCCCGCGATAGATTCCGATTTTGGTCGGGGTGATGCTGATGTCGTTCTGGCGGCCGGGAATGAGGTCCTGCTTGCCGGCGAGGCTCGGGACCCAGAAGCTGTGGATGACGTCGTTCGAGTTAAGGATGATGCGGACCGGCACGCCGACGGGCAGGTGCAGCTCATTGGCCGTGCGCAGCGTCTTCGAGCTGTCGGCGCTGTTGTAACGCACGTCCCACCACCATTGGTTGGCGGTCAATGTGATGGACAGCTTCTCGCTGGCTGCGGCATTGGCCATCGAGCGGTCGGCGATGAAGCTGGCGATCGCCAGCCCGACCAGCCCGGTGCCGACCACGACGCCCCATCCGATGAGTGCGGTCCGCAAAAGCGGATCGGATTCATGGTGGCGTCCATCTTCCATCACGTTCGCAAGCCGGCGCCGGCGGCGGACTAGCCCGGCGACCAGGAACGCGATCACGGCCAGGTACATGATCGCGCAAATGACGAGGAAGATGACGAACAGGATGTTGAACTGGCGGACTTCGACGGCGGCGTCGCTGAAGGTGCTCTGGTAATGCTGGATGCTGCACGCGCCGGTGAAGAGGAGTGCGACGGCCGCCGCGCGCGTGCGCCTGCTCATTGCTGGGCGCTATCCGAACTGCGCACCGGCTCGCGCGGAGTGAGGGTCGCCGGACTCGTTGCGCTCATCGCATCGGCGCGGCTGTTGACCACGTCCTTGCTCGGCTGGCCCGACAGCGAGCGGACATAGGCGGCGAGCTTCCAGATCTGGTCGTCGGTGAGCTTGGCGCGCCACGCCGGCATGCCGTTCGGCCGGCCTTCGGCAATGCTCGCCGCGATCTGGTCGAGCCGTCCGCCGTAGCGCCACTCGTCGTCCATCAACGCCACACCCATGCCGCCGCCGCCGTGACTGTGGCAGCCGACGCAGTTCATCCGCGTGTAAAGGAATTGTCCCTCGGACAGCGCGGGCGCGTTGTTGTCGTAGAGGCTGGCGCGGGCATCGAGCGGCTGGGCAGTCGTGCTGCCGGGGAAAATCGTGTCGGGGCTTTGGCCGGTGGGAACGGTTTCGCCGATCGGCTTGGCGCGGCTGTGACGCTCCTCGCGGTTGCACGCAGCCAGCGCGGTGGCCGCGACCCCCAAGATCAGCAGGCTAGCGCGGAAGCGTGAAGACATAGAGCATGCCTCCAGCCGTCGATTTCATCGGCAGGTCCTTGACGGCATTGGCGAAGCCAAGCGCGCCGGTCGGGTCGCGCGGGTCCATGTTGCCGACGACGATCGCGCCGGCCCAGCCGCCGACGCCGGCGACGACCGCGATATATTGCCGGCCGTCGGGTCCGCGATAGCTGATCGGCTGGCCGATGATTCCGCTGCCGGCCTTGAACTGCCACAGCAATTTGCCGTTGCGCGCGTCGATCGCTTTGAACCAGCCGTCCATCGTCCCGTAGAACACCAGGCCGCCGGCGGTCGCGAGCGCAGGGCTCCACAGCGGCAGGTCTTCCTTTATCTCGAACACCTTGCGGCGGTTGACCGGGTCCCAGGCGGTGAAGACGCCGCGGTTGCCGCCGGGGCCGGCGTACATCTTGGCGTCGGCGCCGAGGTAGGGCGTGCCGGAAATGTAATTGGCCTCCATCACACCTTCGTCCATGCAAAGGTTGAGGTGGGGGATGTAGACGAGCCCGGTGAGCGGGCTGAAGGCCGAGGGGTTCCAGTCCTTGGCGCCGGGCGCCGCCGGGCAGATGTCGCGCGTGACCCGGCTCGGCTTGGGTTCTTTCGCTGCGACCGGGATCAGGCGGCCGGTTTTGAGGTCCACTCCCTTGGCCGAATTGATGTAGCCATACGGCGTCGCGCTCAGCACTTGTCCGGTACGGCGGTCGTGCACGTAGAAGAAGCCGTTGCGCGCCGGCCGCAGCAGCGCCGCGCGGCGCGCGCCGTTCCACGGAATGTCTGCGAGGATGATCTCGTTGATGTCGTCGTGGTCGAACAGGTCATGCGGCGAACTTTGATAATACCAGACGGCTTCGCCGGTATTGATGTCGCGGGCGAACACTCCGGTCGACCATTTGTTGTCCCCCGGACGCTGATCGGGGTTCCACGGTCCGGGGTTTGACGTGCCGTAAAAGACCAGCCTGGTTTCCGGATCGTAGCTGAGCCAGCCCCAGACGGTCGCGCCGCCGATCTTCCAGGCTTCGGGCGGCCAGGTCTTGACCCCCAGGTCCTTGCCCTGATCCATGGCGTAGAAAGGCTTGAACCGCGGGCCGATCAGCACGTCCTTGTCGGGACCGGTGTTGAATGCCTTCCAGGCGACCTTGCCGCTGCCTTCGTCGAGCGCGGCGATCCAGCCGCGGACTCCCATCTCGCCGCCCGAATTGCCGACCAGCACTTTGCCGCCAGCGACCAGCGGCGCCATGGTGATCGTCTCGCCCTTCTGGATATTGCCGAGCTGGGTGCGCCAGACCTGCTGGCCGCTGTTGGCGTCGACGGCGATGGTCTGCCCGTCCAGCGTGTTGAAAAAGATCTTCCCCGAATCATAGACCGCGCCGCGGTTGACCGTGTCGCAGCAGGCGACGCCTTGGGCGGCGGCGAGCGGCTTGGGCTTGAACACCCATTTGGTCGGCGCACCGGGCTTGGTGAGGTCGAGCGCGTACAAATAGTTGGGGAATGGCGTGACGAGGTACATCGTCCCGTTCACGACCAACGGCGGCGCTTCGTAGCCATGCGAGGTCGCGGTCGAGAAGGTGAAGTTCAGCGCAAGCTTCGAGACGTTGGCGGGCGTGATCTGGTTGAGCGCGGAAAAGCGCGTCGCCGCATAATCCTTGCCGGGCATGACCCAATTGCCGTCGTCGGCCGGCGAGGCCGCCGGGGAAGGAACGGCGCGATTGCCATCGGCCGGCAAGTTGGCGCTGACGATCGGAGCGCCCGCCTTTGGTTCCGGCGAACGGTCGCAGGCGGTGAGCGCAAACAGCGCAGCGCATAAAGTGCCGACGACAATCGCGGTATCAACTCGCCGCATCACGCCCCCGTGAAAGACGCCGACAGCAGATCCCAATTTTTGTCGAGAAAGGTCCCTGTCGCCCGCATTAATCCGCGGCGCCCGTGCGAGTTCCTTAGGATGAATTCGAATTCACATTTGCAGCGCTACGCTTGGAAGTCTTGGACGCGCGCTCACCAACACCCTCCCATTATGAACCGTTCGCCCCCAGCGGCGTTGCAAACCGTGAGAAACAGGAGGCGACAAGATGGCCGGAACCAAGAGCACGGGTTCAAAGCGCGGGTTCGCCGCAATGGATCCCGAAAAGCAGCGCGAGATCGCAAGCAAGGGAGGAAAAGCAAGTCACGGCGGCGGACGGCGCCCGGCTTCCGCTTCCAGCCGCTAGGGCGCGCCAGTCGTGCGCGGGAAGGCGCCGGGCGCTCGTCGCATGCGGCCGGCGCTTTCTCCTTGTGGGCCACCCGCAACGCCAGGGGCGGTCGTCGCGTTGAAGACCGGTGGCCTATCGCACGGACATCAGCAACCGCGACCGCAGCGGTGCGATCGCGCTGGTCGCCGCAATCCATGCGGCCCTGCTGTTTGCCTTCCTCCACCTGTCGGGGAAGATTGATCTCGCCGACCCCCAGGCCACACTGAACGTGTTCGATGTCGGCGAAACGCCGCCCCCGCCTCCACCGCCGCCCCAGCAGCGGCAGCAGCCCAAGCCCAAAGAACCAGAGGGAGGTTCGAGCCCCAAAAACATCAAGAGCGAAGCCACGCCCGTGGTCGCGCCAAAGCCGAGGATCGAAACGCCGCCCGTGCAGCCAATTGCAGCGAGCGAAACTCCGCGGCAGGGCGCCGCGCCGACGCAGGGCGCCTCGAACGTGCTCGGACCTGGCACAGGCGCCGGCGGCGCCGGGACCGGGCCGGGCAGCGGCACCGGCGGCAGCGGCCCCGGCGGCCGCGGCAATGGCGTCGCCGAGCCGCCGCATCTCGCGACCCCGGTGCTGCGCGGCTATGATTTCCCGCGCGACATGCTGAGCGAATGGCCGCCGCGAGCGACCATCTTCCTGCGGCTGCGTATCGACGCGCGCGGAACCGTCGCCGAGTGCCTGGTCGACCGCGGTTCGGGCGTTCCGACGATCGATCGTCAAATCTGCAACATCGCGCACGAGCGGCTGCGTTTTCGGCCGGCGCTCAATCGCAGCGGGCAGGCGGTTGCAGGATGGTTCGGATACGCGCAACCAGCGCCGCGATAATCACAAAGGGATTCGCATGATCGAAGCGGAATGGTGGGAATATGATTCCCTGGAGGAGCTTGCCGACGCGGTCGGGGGCGACGTCGGGTTCATCGTCGAAAGCGCCGTCGACGCGCGCGGTGCGTCGCTGATCGCGCTTCCGGGCGGGACGACCGGGCCGGTCATCTTCCCCAGGCTGGTGAGCCAGCAGCTGCCGTGGAAGAAGGTCACGGTCATCCCGACCGACGACCGCCTGGTGCCGATGGATGACGAACGCAGCAATGTGCGCGCAATCGCCAAGGCCTTCCTTCCCGCCGGCGCGCGCGTGATTCCGATCGCGACCGAAATCCCCGACTACAAGCTGGCGGGCAATTCCGCCGACGCCCGGCTGCAGGACCTGCCGTGGCCGCCCGATCTCGTGTGGCTCGGGATGGGCAAGGACGGCCACACCGCCTCGATCTTCGCCGGGCCCGACCTTCAGGAGGCGCTCGATGCTCCCAAGGCCCGCCGGGCGATCGGCGTGATGCCGGAACCAATGCCGGTCGACGCCCCGGTGCCGCGGGTGACTCTGACCCGTGCATCGATCCTGTCGGCGCGGACGATCCTGATCACGGTCACGGGCGACGAGAAGCGCGCGGTGCTCGAACAAGCCATCGCCGACGGACAGAGCTCGAAGGTGGCGATCGGCCGAGTGCTGAGCGAAGTCGATCAGCCGATCGACATCCACTGGTGCCCTTAATGGAAATTGGCGGCGCTAGATTTCCTGCAGCCTCCGGCCGGCGGTTTCCTTGAGGAAAAACAGCGACACGAACACTGAGATTGCGGTGAAGAAGACCGAGTACCACAGGCCCTCGTAGATGTTGCCGGTGATCGCCACGATCGCGAAGCTGGTGACCGGCAGGAAGCCCCCGACCCATCCGGTTCCGACATGATAGGGGAAGGACATTGCGGTATAGCGGACGCGCGTCGGGAACATCTCGACCAACGCGGCCGCCTGCGGCCCATAGAGCGCGGTCGCGGCGACCACGAACACGAGCAGCAGGATGATCAGCAAGGTCATGTTGGCGTGCGCGGCGTCGGCAGTCTTCGGATAGCCAGCCGACAGTAGCTCGGCGCCGATCGATTCGGCGGTCCGGGCCTTCAGCGCCTTGAGGTCGGCACTGGCGAGGCTTTCGCCGCCGGCGATCGGCACGCGCTCGGTGCCGACGACGACATAGGTGTTGCCATCGCGCGACTGGCGCGTGGTGAAATTGATGCCCCTGGTGACGAGCGTCGACTTGGCGATGTCGCACGCACTGACAAACTTGGCCGTGCCGACCGGATCGAACTGCACCGAGCAGGTCGCCGGGTTGGTATCGACGAAGATCGGTGTCGAGCGCTGCGCCTCGACCAGCCGCGGATTGGCGGCGCCGGCGATCCAGTGCGATGCCGGGAAATAGAGCACAAGCGCGAGCAGCATGCCGCCGATCATTACCGGCTTCCTGCCGACGCGGTCGCTGAGCCAGCCGAAATAGACGTAGAGCGGCGCGCTGACGACGGTCATGACGATCAGCAGAAGGTCCTTGGTCTGGCTTGGAAGGCCGAGCGAGCGCTCGAGGAACACCTGCATGTAGAAGAAGGTGAAGTACCAAACGGCTCCTTGCGCGCACATGATGCCGAAGAAGGCGATGAACACGCGTTTCAGGTTCTTCCTGTTGCCGAAGGCTTCGCGCAGCGGCGCCTTGGTGACCTCGCCTTGCTCGCGCAGCCGTGCGAACTCCGGGCTTTCGGCGAGCTTGGCGCGCATCCAGACCGAGATCGCGAGCAGCACCGCCGAGACGAGGAACGGAATCCGCCAGCCCCAGGCGGCGAACGCTTCTTCGCCAATCGCGGTGCGGGTCGCGACAATCACCAGCAAGGCGGCGAGCAGGCCGAACGACGCCGACGACTGGATCCAGCCGGTCGACGCGCCGCGCTTGTCATTGGGCGCATGCTCGGCGACGTAAATTGCGGCGCCGCCATATTCGCCGCCGAGCGCGATGCCCTGGAGGATTCGAAGGATGATGAGCAGCACGGCGGCCGTGGTCCCGGCCTGTGCATAGGTCGGCAGCAGGCCGATCAGGAAGGTGGCGGTGCCCATCAGGCTGACCGTGACGAGGAAGGCGCCCTTGCGGCCGAGCCGGTCCCCGACCACGCCGAAGATCAGCGCGCCGAGCGGGCGGAAGGCGAAGCCTGCGGCGAACAGAGCGAGCGCGGCGATCAGCGCCTGCGTCGGATCGAGCCCGGCGAAGAAGACTTTCGAGATGACCGGCGCGAGGCTGCCGAAGATGAAGAAGTCGTACCACTCGAACGCCGTGCCCGCGGACGACGCGATGATGACCCGCGCCATCGACCAGGGCTTGTGCTCGTGATGTCCGGCGGCGCTTGCCATGTCCTCTCCCCCTAGGCGGAGGATTAGCAGCGCGCCGGTTTCAGTCCAGCTTGCGGATAACCTCGTCGTAACGGGCGACGATGATGCCGAACCGTTTGACCCGCATCCGGTTGTTGACCTGCTTCGGGCCGGCGGGGGTCAGCCACTGGTCGAAGTCGAGATGATCCTTGCCCTTGTAACGGATGCGGATGCGGTTCGCGTCGACATCGACCCGGACCGGTCCGGCGGCGTCGGTCAGCGTCCCCTCATATTGGTTTGGGCCGGTCTGCCGCAGCCGCCAGAAGCGCGTGCGCTGGGGCTTGCGCGGCTCGTGGACGATCTGCTCGAGAACCAGCGTGCCGTCCTTGTCGATGCGTCCTTCGCTGTCGACCGACATCTTCTTGCTCGACTGGAAGAGGATCTTGAGCGTGCCCTCGCCGTGGGTCCTGCCGCGGAAGAATTCCACCGGGTTGAAGGCCGCCGCACTTGCGCTGCTGGCGGCGAACAACAGCAGGAAAGCGACGGCTGCCTTCACTGGCGCCCGGCGACGAGCGCGTCGACGATCGTTGGGTCGGCGAGGGTCGAGGTGTCGCCGAACCCGCTTTTCGCGCCCTCGGCGATCTTGCGCAGGATGCGGCGCATGATCTTGCCCGAACGGGTCTTCGGCAGGGCGGGGGTGAACTGGATTTTCTCCGGCGCGGCAAGCGCGCCGATGTCGTGGCGGACCTCCTGGACGAGCGCCTTGCGGAGCGCGTCGTCGCCGTCCTCGCCGGCATTCAGCGTGACGAAGGCATAGATCGCCTGGCCCTTGATGTCGTGGGGGTAGGCGACGACCGCCGCCTCCGCGACCTTGTCGTGGGACACGAGCGAGCTTTCGACTTCGGCGGTGCCAATACGGTGGCCCGAGACGTTGATCACATCGTCGACGCGGCCGGTGATCCAGTAATAGCCGTCGGCGTCGCGACGGCAGCCGTCGCCGGTGAAATATCTGCCGGGGTAGGTGGTGAAATACGTCTCGAAGAACCGCTTGTGGTCGCCCCAGACGGTACGCATCTGCCCCGGCCATGACGCAGTCAGGCAAAGGTTGCCGCTGACCGCCCCCTCGAGTGCCCGCCCCTCGGCATCGACCAGCTCCACGTGGATGCCCGGCAGCGGCTTCGTCGCGGAGCCGGGTTTCATGGCGATTGCTCCCGGAACCGGCGTGATGAGCGCGGCGCCGGTTTCGGTCTGCCACCAGGTGTCGACCACGGGGCAGCGCTCGTCGCCGACCACGCGCCAGTACCATTCCCACGCATGCGGGTTGATCGGCTCGCCGACCGTCCCGAGCAGGCGGATCGACTTGCGCGAATATTTCTGCACCCATTCGTCGCCCTCGCGCTCGAGCGCCCGGATCGCCGTCGGCGCGGTGTAGAAAATGGTCACGCCGAGCCGGTCGACGGTTTCCCAGAAGCGGCCGAAGTCGGGGTAGTTGGGGACTCCGTCGAACATCACGCTGGTCGCGCGCATCGCCAGCGGGCCGTAGACGACGTAGCTGTGGCCGGTGATCCAGCCGATGTCCGCGGTGCACCAGAATATGTCGCTCTCTCGATAGTCGAACACCCAGTCGAAGGTGGTTGCAGCCCACACCGCATAGCCGCCCGTGGTGTGGACGACGCCCTTGGGCTGGCCGGTCGAGCCCGAAGTGTAGAGGATGAACAACGGGTCCTCGGCGTTCATGATCTCGGGCTCGCAGTCGGTGGCGAGGCTGTCGCGGACGTCGGAATAGGCAATGTCGCGGCCGGCCTTCATCGGCACTTCGGCGCCGGTGCGCCTGACGACGATCACGGTCGGCACATCGCGCTCGAGCAAAGCTTCGTCGACGTTGCGCTTCAACTGGATGCGCTTGCCGCCGCGAACGCCCTCGTCGGCGGTGATAACGCAGCACGCGTCGCAGTCGGCGATGCGGCCGCCCAGGCTCTCGGGCGAGAAGCCGCCGAACACG
>Ga0307416_100002552_pt1 | contig 10498 bp, 12 predicted proteins | sample DK1Cmetagenome_2_FD_203821 | JGI IMG/M metagenome (GOLD analysis project Ga0307416, IMG submission 203821) | Maize rhizosphere microbial communities from greenhouse at UC Davis, California, United States - DK15-C-3 | ecosystem: Host-associated > Plants > Roots > Rhizosphere > Soil | place...
TTGGTATAAAGACGACTCTGTCCTCGACTGAAAGGACGACGCCGTCGAGGCTTATTGCTTCGAGCATGCCGCTCGCCCTGGTGGGAGCGAGCTGACGGTCCCCGCCGCGACCGCCAAGCATATTCACCGCGACCTGTTGTCCTACCCAGATGCCTGGTACTTCGCCGGCGGGATAGCCGAATTTCTCCTGAAACGCTTGTTTTTGTTGTGTAGCTTGCTGCCTGAGTTCGCCGGCGTCAGTCACGATTCTCCCCCCTCGGTCGCTTGTGGGTATCTTACCCTTACCCGGACCCTTCACGTTCGTTAGACCGCAACCTCGCGGGCCTAGTGACGAATACGCGGGCCGGGCTTTTTAAGAGATGAAGAAACACCCGGCCCGTAAATACCAGGGCGAGTCACAGTAGAACGACCGCCCTAGGGGCACTCTGCCCACTCTAGCACCGCAGCGGGCTACATATGCTACACAATTCGGGGAAATTCGCCGCATTCATCGGCGGTTCATCGCCCGTTGCTACCGTACGCAGGGAGGGTGCCCGGCGGCCACTCTAGAGCGATTGCACAACAACTTGCGTAATGGCTGCTGGGTTCGTCCTGAGCTATCCTCGTGCCGCTTTTATTCGCATTCAGCTTAGATCGGGCTCGTCGAGTCGTATAATTCTGGGTTGGCGAAGCGGGAAACCGAGGTCTTCCTCAAGCATAGCCTCAAAAACGGACCCGGCTATCCTCTCTCCGTTAAGGAAGACGCTGCTCGGCACGCCAGTGTTCATGGCCTCACGAAGATCCCGGGGGCTTTTCGCGACTATGACGACATCGTTGTCTCGTCGGTGCCTGCGCTGCAGCTCGCCGTCGGGGGAGGTGTATAGGGAGATACCCAGGTTTTTGCCACGAGCGCGATGGCTGGGGGCGCGGAAGCCCACTCATATATCGCACCCCTAAAGCTACTCGGAGAGGTCCTTTACCGGTGCATGGTCTGGTGACCAACCGCCGTCGGAGGCGGACCGAGGCGCCATCCTGGGCCGTATGCTGCGCAAGCTGCGCGCGGCTCGATTGGCCGAGACGGACCTCTGCCACTATTGCCGCGGAGGACATTCCAAGTTCGGGCCGTGCACAAATACCTCTTTTGAGTCACTCTGCCCGCAGCGTACTCTACGGCGGGACGCAAGCCGAGAACAAGCCAACCTATCTTCTCTGATGGGCGACAGGAACTTAGCGAGCGCTCCCTGTGTAACCGGCGCCCTTGAAGCCTAGCGGCTGCAGACCACCGAGCTCCTGATCAGAGTTAAGCAAGGCGGAAGTTAAGGTCCAAGAAGTATGCTGGTGAGGTTCACGGCCGAACAATCTTGAACTTGGCCTCGCGCTCGACACTCACACCCTCACTCTCCCCGAGGTCGACTATCTCCTCAGTGGTCCTCTTCGTCATAATGCCGCCGAAACCGAACGTCCTTGAGCCGATCCCTATGGGAGCCGGCTTTAAGGTGAAGCGCACTGCTTCGCCCAGGAAGGGGATGCCAAGGTAGCGCATCCTCTCGATCTTCTCCACCTCCTCCCAGCCGAACCAGACGTCGACACTCAACGTCTCGGGGAAGGTAGGACCGGCCCGCAACAGCCCCCCTCGTCGTTCAGCAGCAGCAGCGCTGGCCCCGCCGGCTTCCTGATCGGGAAGGGCTCGCCCTCTTCACGCCACACAGCGGTGCCTGTCCAGCTCTTGCTATTCATCACCGAAGCCACCTGCCCACAATCGTACGTCCTCTTGCCCATCATCTCGGCGTGACCTCCGATCGGCGAAGGGTCGAAGCGGCTGACCAGCGTCGCCGGCCCTCGGCTCCGTTACCCGAAAAGCTCGGCGAGCGCCACCGCGCAGCGCTCCAGGGCGGCGCGGTCTTCCTCCGAGAAAGCGTCCACCTTTTCGCTCTCGACGTCGATGGTGCCCACGACCTTCCGACCCGCTCGGTCCACGACCGGGACGATGATCTCCGAGCGGGTGCTGCGGAAGGCCGGAAGGTAGCGCGGGTCTTCCCTCACGTCGCCCACAACGACGGTCTCCCCCGAGGCCACCGCCGAGCCGCTCAGGCCTTGGGTTGCGGGGAAACGGGGGTGGGCCGGCGCACCGGGGCCGTCGAAGGCGAGGTTGGCGATCTCCTCGTCGGTCACCTCGTAGACACCCGCCCACCGGTAGTCGCCAGCACGCCGGATCGCGCTCGCGATGCCGGCCGCCTTCCGTTCGCGATCACCGCCGCCTTCGAGCACGCGGCAAACCTCATCTAGCAAGCGCGACTCATCCACGGCGTTGATGGTAGCGATTGGCCGGACGGGGAGCAAAGTCATGAACAGGTTGGAGCGTTCTGCGAAGTTCGCCTTTACGGAGTTCTCGGAAGATGAGATGAGAAGGCCGACCCCCTACGCAGTACCCTTAGAGGGTCTGCAATGGATATGCGGGCTCTTCCTTGCTGGAAGCCCATTTGAGAAAGGAGGATCGGCCCATGATGGGTGGTTGCAAAGGGCGACCACGGATTACAGCCGGATTGGACATAGGCGACAGGTACTCCTACCTCTACCTCATCGACACAGAAAACGGTCAGGTTATGGAGGAGGGTAGGCTGCGCACAACCCCAGAGGCCTTCAGACGACGCTTGGCCTCCGAGCAGCCTCCTATGCGCATAGCAATAGAGGCTGGAACTCACTCGCCGTGTGCGAGCAGGGTGTTCGAGGAGTGCGGTCACGAGTCCTGGTGGCCAATGATCGTAGGATAAGGCTCATCTACGCTAACAAACGTAAGCCCGACGAGATGGATGCCGAGACCTTGGCTCGCTTGCAGAGCGCATCCGGGACTACGAGTGGCAGTTGGAGGAGATCTCCAAGGAGCACTACCCACAAGAAACCGAGCTCTTGCGGCAGGTCAGAGGGGTCGGAGCGCTTACAGCGCTAACGTTCGTGCTCACTCCGGAGGACCCCTATGGCTTCGAAAAGAGCCGCAGCGTGGGTGCCTATCTGGGGCTTGTGCCCGCCACCGACCGCTCGGGAGATAGGGATCCTCGTGAGAAACGCATCTCCAAGGAAGGTTTGGAGATGCTGAGGAAGCTCCTGGTCTCATGCGCTCACTACATCCTTGGTCCCTTCGGAAAGGACTCGGACCTCAGGCGTCATGGAGAGAAGATAGCCTCTCGGGGAGCCAAGAACGCAAGGAAACGGGCGGTGGTGGCCGTAGCGAGGAAGCTCTGTATGCTATCGCACAGTTTGTGGATGAGCGGAGAAGTCTACGAACCACTGCGCAACGCTCACCGCTCTTCTGGAGGCCAGGCGGCTTATAGGAAGAAGCTAAGCCCAAGCAGAGCGAAGCTAAAGAAGAAGTGGAGGTGATGATTTCTGACAAAGCGGTCCTAAAGCGAGACGCATGGCTTCTTCTGTGTCCGATCGCTTCGGATCTCTAGCATAAGGCGACTGCGCAAGTTGCAAACTTGGTCCACCTTCTGGGAGGAAGCGAGACCGCTAAGAAGATTGCAGCGCCTTCTCAGTAGTCCGAAAAGAAGGATCTCATTCTATGCACCGAGTCACCGAAGAGTTGGCTCACCACGAGTGACGCTCTTATAGTCAAGGCCTACACGAGGTCCGCCTCCAAGTGTCGGCTCGCGGTCTTGATGGGTGGCTTCATGGTTGCCGACGAGAGCAGAACGCGGTAGACCTCCCTGGCAATGTACCGTTTGAGGCACCTCATGATCTCCCACTTGCTCTTCCCCTCGGCGAGGCGCCTCGTGACGTAGGAGCGGGTGCGTCGCTCCGAGCCCATCCTGACCACGCAGATCATGTGCAGGGCTCGGTTGGCGTCCCGGTTGCCACCCCGGTTGAGTCGGTGACGGACCACTTTGCCTGAGGACGCTTCTACGGGCGAGACGCCACAGAGGCTGGCGAAAGAAGCCTCACTCCTCAACCTCTCGGGGTTGTCCCCGGCAAGGACGAGGAGGGTCGCCGCGTGGTGCGTGCCGACCCCCGGCAAGGAGACGAGCCGCGGGGCCGCCTGGATCACCAAGCGCTCGAGCTGGGCATCCAGCTCAGAGATCTCCTCCGAGAGGGTCTCGTAACGGCGAGCCACCAAACGCAGCGCGAACCTGGTCGCCGCTCCCACGTCCTTCGGATCGCCGCCGGGACGGAAGCGGGCAGCGACCGCGACCAGCTCCTTCGTCGGGAGCCCGCGTAAACGGCGGCGAAGCTCTTCGGGGGCGGTGACCAGCATGGCCTTGAGCAGGTTGGCAGCCTGGACGCGGGCTTTCACGGCCGAGCGCCGGGCGCTCCTGAGCGTTCGTAGCATCTCCACGCGACCGTCTGCGCTCTTGGGCACACCCGCAGTCTCCCCCGCAAGCACGGCCCTGGCGGCCGTTTCTGCGTCGATGGGATCTGACTTGCCACGAGGGTGGCGGCGTAGGTGGCGGCGTTTGGGCCTCTCGACCTCCATTACCGGGATTCCGGCCTCTTTCAGGTGGCGGGTGAGTCCGGCCCCGTAGCTGCCGGTCCCTTCCACACCAGCACACCTTATGGGGCCGAAGCCTTCCGCCCAACGGAGGAGCTTCCCGTAGCCCTTGGCGGTGGTGGGCACCTTGATCTCGCCCAAGCGTCTGCCCAGAGGGTCGAGGACCACACCAACGTGGAAGTCCAGGTGCGTGTCCACCCCCAACACCACCTCCGCCACGTCTCCCGATCGACGCGTGCCGCTCGTCGTCACTCTGCCCACTCCTTCCGCTGTGGCTGCCAGTTGCTCTGCCCGATGTGACGCGGAGGACGGACGATACTGTGAGGGGCCACGCGGTGCTGGCAAGCTCTTATTAGGTCACGCTCCGGTCCTGGGCGGTAGTGGGCGACGCCCCGAAGATCGACCGACGGGTCACTTGAAAGGCACCTTCATTTCGGTCCAGCGAATGGATGGGTCAGGCCGGTCCGGGGTGCCGCCCGCTACCACCTATAGCGTATTCACAACGAATGGAAGCGCGGCGACGGGGCGCCGGGCGGGAACGAGGCGTCAGAGCACCGTGGCCGCCACGTCGGCCTTGACAGATAGTGCCTTCTCATGGAAGTCTGTTTGAAGAGGACCGCGTTCGGACTTCAAACGGACACACCGGAGTCCCCCATATGTCATTCCCGCGAAAGCGGGAATCCAATAGTAGGCGTCGGCACGGAACTTCGAAAACGTGGAGAAATCCCTTGACCCTCACGTTGCGTGAGGCTTTAGACTTCTCTGTGCAAAGGAGGTGTACCGTGAGCAAACAGGAGACAGCAGGCTACACGGTCGGCAGAGTGGCTGCCCTCTCGGGTGTTACGATCCGGACGTTGCACCACTACGATGAGGTCGGGCTGCTATCGCCGGGCGGACGTAGTGCGGCCGGCTACCGGATCTACGAAGACCGGGATCTGGAGCGGCTGCAGCGGATCCTGTTCTACAGGGAGCTCGGGTTCACCCTGGATGAGATCTCGACCATCGTTGACGATCCGCACACCGATACGCTCGGGCACCTGCGACGCCAGCGTGGGCTGCTGAACGAGCGAATAGAGCGCCTGAGCGCGATGGTCGACGCCATCGACTATGAAATGGAGGCAAAGACCATGGATATACCACTTACACCGGAGGAGCGCCTCGAGGTCTTCGGGGAGTTCCGTCCCGAAGATTACGCCGAGGAGGCCGAGCAGCGCTGGGGAGATACCGAAGCCTATAAGGAGTCTCAGCGGCGCGTCTCGAGCTACAAGAAGGAAGACTGGCAAGAACTCAAGACCGAGGAGGAAGAGATACGCGCCCGCCTGGCCGCGGCCTTCGAGGCAGGCCTGGCACCCGACAGCGAGGAGGCCATGGCGGCAGTCGAGGCGCACCGCAGGCACATCAGCCGCTGGTTCTACGAGTGCGACTACGAGATCCACCGCGGCCTGACGGAGATGTACGTCAGCGACGAGCGATTCCGGTCCAACTACGACGCGCAAATCCCCGGCCTGGCCGCTTTCATTAGGGATGCGGCCCATGCCAATGCTGATCAGCATTTCAGTTAGTCAGCACTTCGATGATCGCCAGGTCCTCTGGGACATCGAGCTCGCGTGGCCTCCTGGCCGTGACGCCGGCGCACACACGGCTCCGTCTACCTGTGTGCGTTCCGCCTGCGCCAGAAGAACCAGATGGTAGCGGTGATGAGAACAATGAGGGCCGAAATCCCGACGAAAGAAGTGAAGACCTCTACTATCCTCCACCGGCCGCCGAGCGCCCACCCAAGGCCGATCAAACTACTGTTCCAGATGCTGCATCCCAGGATCGTGTAGCCGAGGAACCGCCAGCGCAGTGGCATGCGCTTCAGGCCGGCGGGCACAGAGACCAGGGCGCCGACGCCGGGGATCAAGTGTCCGACCAGGATCGCCTTTCCCCCGTGACGCTCGAATACCGCACTCGCCCTTTCGAAGTCAGATACGAAAAGAAGCTTCCAACGTTCGAAGTGTTTGATCACACGCCGCAAGCGCGCCTCCCTGAGTCTGAATCCGACGGCGTAAAGGATGAGCGCAGCACACACCCTGGCCGCCGTCGCCGTGAGCAGCACGGGGACGAATGAGAGACGTCCGTTGCCGATCAGGAACCCGAACAGCGGCAGCGTCAGCTCCGTCGGGACCGGTAGGTACACGCTACCCGCCAATATCAGAGCGAACACGCCGACGTAACCGAGCGAATGGACTACGTCGATGACCCACCGTACAAGATCGGTGAGCACACCACCCATCGTGCTTCATCCTCCTATCTCCTCACCAAGACAACCTAATTATGCACCATGCGATGCAACGCCGGACACGCCTCAGAGCGCGCACTCCAGGCGAGCAGCGAACCCACAAAGCACTCTTGGCTAGCGTGATGGCTCGTACGATGCCGATGTCCGATTTCCGCCAGTAATCTTGCCTATCGGGTGCGACAATAGGGGCGTGCTGAAGGACTTCGAACATCGCTATCGCGCCGTACGTGGCCGCGACGTCCGCTTCGACGGATGGTTCTACGTCGCTGTGACCTCTACGGGGATCTACTGCCGGCCCAGTTGTCCTGCCGCCACTCCCAAGCGGTCCAACGTCCGCTTCTATCCGACTGCGGCCGCCGCACAGTACGCCGGTTTCCGCGCCTGCAAGCGGTGCAGGCCAGACGCCGTGCCTGGCTCACCGGAATGGGACATCAGGGCCGACATCGTGGCAAGGGCGATGCGGCTCATCGCTGACGGCGTCGTCGACAGGGACGGTGTCGCCGGCCTCGCGCGGCGGCTCTGCTACACGGAGCGCCATCTGCACCGCCTGCTCTTTTCCGAGGTTGGGGCCGGTCCGCTCGCACTCGCCCGCGCGCGACGCGCCCACACCGCCAGGCTGCTCATAGAGACCACGGATCTACCCATCACCGAGGTAGCGTTCGCCGCCGGATTCGCGAGCATACGCCAGTTCAACGATACGATCCGCGAAGTCTTCGCCGTAACCCCGAGAGAGTTGCGGCGCGGTCGGGGCGTGCACGATGCGTCAGTGCGGGGGGAGATCCCACTCCGACTGCCGTTCAGGACACCATTCGACATGAACGGTATGCTGCATTTTCTCGGCACTCGCGCTGTAGCCGGCGTAGAGACGTTCGATGGGGAGACCTACCGGCGGACGCTGCGTCTGCCGCACGGCGCCGGTGTCGTGGCCCTCTCCAACGGCGGCGACCACGTCCGGTGCGTCCTAAGCCTCGAGAACTTGAGGGACCTCGGTAGCGCAGTACAGCGATGCCGCTCGCTACTCGACCTCGACGCCGACCCTCTCGCCGTCACCCAGGTGCTCGGAGCCGATCCGCTACTCGGCGCGCTCGTTCGCCGTTCGCCTGGCCGGCGCGTACCAGGGAGCGCGGACTGCGACGAGCTTGCCTTCCGTGCGGTGCTTGGCCAGCAGGTCTCCGTGGCCGGCGCCCGCACCCTCGCCGGCCGGCTCGTCGCCCGCTGCGGAGAACCGCTCCCCGAGGCGCTCGCCGCCATAGGCGACGAACCCACGCATCTCTTCCCCGGGCCGCACGCAGTAGCAGGGACGGTGCTCGAGGGTCTCGGCGTTCCCAAGGCGCGTCGTGAAACCTTGCACACTCTGGCGCGGGCCCTTGCAGGAGGTGGGATCGTGCTCGACCCGGGCTCTGAGCGTGAGGAGGTCGAACGGCGATTGTTGGAGTTGCGGGGGATAGGTCCGTGGACCGCTTCGTACGTTGCGATGCGGGCGCTCGGCGACCCCGACGCGTTTCTTCCCTCGGACCTCGGGGTCAGAAAGGCCATCTGGCGGCTCGGCAACGGAAGCGGTCGGCAGAGCGTCGCCGCCGTCGCCGAACGGTGGAGACCTTGGCGCGCATATGCCACGCAGCACCTGTGGGCCAGCCTTGGTGGCGAGAAGGATCCAACAGAGAAAGGAGAGGTGGTAGCGTGAACGCTTACGTCGACGAGATAGAGTCTCCCGCAGGCCCGCTCACGTTCGCGGTAAACGAAGATGGAGCCCTGATGAGGTTGCAATTCGTAGAGAGCGACTACGGGCCGGTCATGGAAGAAGATTTGGAGGACGAAGGGTACGCTGTAGAAGCGGACGAGACCAGAACCGCCGGCGTCCGAAAAGAGTTGTCCGAGTACGTCAGCGGTCGGCGCAGGACCTTCGATGTGCCACTCGCATTCGCCGGCTCAGTGTGGCAGAAGGCCGTTTGGATGGAATTGACGCACATCCCCTTTGGGGAGACCAGGTCCTACGGGGAGATCGCGGACAACCTCGGACGGCCAGGCGCGGCCAGGGCCGTCGGCAGGGCCAACGCCTCCAACGTCCTGCCCGTGGTCGTACCCTGCCACCGTGTTATCGCTGCGGACGGCACGCTCGGCGGGTTCAACGGTGGACTACACCTCAAGGAGCGTTTGCTCGAGCACGAGCGCAACGTACTCGCCGCGGCGGGCCATTAGTTTGTCGGAAGTGGCGACAGGGCAACACAACGTTCGTGTCTTATGTGAAGGGGGCGCCTCATGAGACCGCGAGATTTCGCGGGTCTCATCCTGCTCGGCGCGCTGTGGGGCGGCTCTTTCCTGTTTATCCGTGTCGCCGTGCCTGCATTGGGTCCTTTCTTGCTCGTGGAGTTGCGAGTCGGTCTCGCTGCCGCGGCCCTGTTTCTCTACGCTCTGGCCGTTGGCAGCATGCCGAAGATTCGAAACCGGTGGAGGTCGTTTCTCTTCCTGGGGTTCTTCAACGCAGCCGTGCCTTTCTCCCTGATCTCCGCCGCCGAGATACACCTGACGGCCTCCCTCGCCGCCATCCTGAACTCGACCACCGTAATGTTCACCGCGATAGTTGCAGCGGTGTGGATGGACGATGCCCTGACGGCCAGGAAGGTCGTGGGGATCGTTCTTGGAATCGTCGGGGTGACCGTGCTCGTGGGCTGGGATCCGTTGAGGGTTAACAGCCTCATCCTGTTGGCCGTGGCGGCGATGCTACTTGCTTCGCTCTCTTACGCGCTGGGAGCAACCTACGCCAAGCGGTCGTTTTCGGGCATCCCACCACTCGGGATGGCTATCGGGCAGCTCAGCGGGGCGGGGGCGCTCCTCTTGCCCCTGGCCGTGGTTAGCGTTCCCGCAGAAGCGCCTTCGACTGTTGTGGCCCTCTCTATGCTCGGGCTGGCGTTCCTGTCGACTGGGGTGGCTTACCTGATCTACTTCCGACTCATCGAGAACGTCGGGCCCACAAGCACGCTCACCGTCACGCTACTCGTGCCTGTCTTCGGACTGTTGTTCGGCGTCCTGCTCCTCGGCGAGCCCATCGGGTTTGGCACGCTGGCCGGGCTTGGGATCATCCTCACGAGCGTCGTCCTCATCACGGGCATCGCTCCCCGAAAGACTAAGCCCGAAGGTAATTAGGGAGCTACAGTGTTGGTTCGCACAATGTTCAGCGCGGGTACAGGATCATCTGCGTGCAACGAAAGAGCGCTATGGGCTTGCCGCTCTCCTCGTCAGAGACGGTTGCGTCCCACACCTGCGTCGTGCGGCCACCGTGGACCAGCTTCGCTTCGCACCCGATGGCACCCCCACGTTTGGTCCCGACGAAGTTGCTCTTCAGTTCTATGGTCGTGAAGCTCTGTGCGCCTTCGGGCAGGTTCACGAACGTTCCGTAGCCGCACGAGGTATCCGCAATGGCGACCACCGTCGCCGCGTGCAGGTAGCCGTTCGGGGCCATGAGCTCCTCACGGAGATCGAGGCGGCTCGAGATCTTGCTTTCCTCCGCTTCCAGTATCGTCAACCCGATGAGACCGGGCAGGGTTCCCATACCGCGTTCGTTCAGCTCGTCGAGAGTAGACATCTACGGGGCCTCCAGGGTGATTGTCACGGCTTGACGGATTATCCCAGAGGTGAATCCCGTTGCTTGAGATCCGCCGTCAAGCGGTAGAATCTACTGGTGAGCGAGAGGACGAAGACGAGATCCCTCAGGGCCCCGCGCAGGGTCAGAGCCTACCTGGCGGCGAACAGCGAGC
>Ga0307416_100002556_pt1 | contig 10495 bp, 10 predicted proteins | sample DK1Cmetagenome_2_FD_203821 | JGI IMG/M metagenome (GOLD analysis project Ga0307416, IMG submission 203821) | Maize rhizosphere microbial communities from greenhouse at UC Davis, California, United States - DK15-C-3 | ecosystem: Host-associated > Plants > Roots > Rhizosphere > Soil | place...
GTTCTTTCTGATGGGCGGAATCGAAGCCCTGCTGCTTCGGATTCAGCTGGGCAGCCCCGACAACACCTTCCTGTCGCCCGAGACGTACAACCAGCTGTTCACCATGCATGGCACGACCATGATCTTCCTCGCGATCATGCCTCTCTCGGCCATGTTCTTCAACTACTTGATCCCACTGCAGATCGGCGCGCGTGACGTCGCCTTTCCCCGGCTCAATGCGTTCAGCTACTGGGTGTTCCTGCTGGGTGGTCTGTTTCTGAATGTGAGCTGGCTGTTCAATGCGGCGCCCGATCAGGGATGGTTCGGCTACGCCAACTTGACTTCGCGGCAGTACTCTCCCGGCATGAACGTCGATTTCTGGATGCTGGGCCTCCAGATCCTGGGTATCGCATCGCTGGCGGCGGCGGTGAACTTTTTCGTCACCATTATCAATCTGCGCGCGCCCGGAATGAAGCTGATGCGCATGCCGATGTTCGTCTGGATGAGCTTCATCACCCAGGTGCTCCTGCTCCTGGCGTTTCCGGTCATTACCGTGGCGCTCATCCTGCTCATGTTCGACCGGTTCTTTGGGACCCACTTCTTCGTGCCATCCGGGGGCGGAGATCCGATCCTGTGGCAGCACCTCTTCTGGATCTTTGGGCACCCCGAAGTGTACATCCTGATCCTCCCCGCCTTCGGCATCATCTCGGAGATCCTGCCGGTCTTCTCCCGCAAGCCGCTCTTCGGCTACGCGGCAATGGTTTTCTCGGGGGTATTCATCGCGTTCCTGGGGTTCGGTGTCTGGAGCCATCACATGTTCTCCACTGGCATGGGGCCCATCGCCGACACCTTCTTTGCCTTGACCACCATGCTGATCGCCATCCCCACTGGAGTGAAGATCTTCAACTGGATCGGCACCATGTGGGGAGGCTCGCTCCAGCTCCGAACCCCGATGCTCTTTGCGATCGGCTTCATCGCGATGTTCATCATCGGTGGCTTGTCCGGGGTCATGCACTCGGAGCCCCCCGCCGACTTGCAGCAGACCGACACCTACTTCATCGTCGCTCACTTTCACTACGTCATGTTCGGCGGCAGCATTTTCGGGCTGGCAGCCGGAGCCTATTACTGGTGGCCCAAGATGTTCGGCCGGATGCTGAACGAGCGCCTGGGAAAGGTGCACTTCTGGGTCATGCTCATCGGATTCAATCTGACCTTTTTCCCCATGCATTTTGTGGGGCTCAACGGGATGCCCCGGCGGACGTACACCTATCCCGCCGGATTAGGGTTCGAGACGCTGAACCAGATCGAGACTGTCGGATCCTTCATCCTCGGACTCTCGTTTCTGGTATTTCTCATCAACATCCTCCAGACCTGGCGCAAGCCGAGAAATGCTCCAGCCGACCCCTGGAATGGCGCTACCCTGGAGTGGTCGATCTCGTCGCCGCCACAAGAGTGGAACTTTGCCCAGATCCCGGTGGTACATGGGCGGGACGCGCTGTGGGAAGCCAAGCGGGAGCAGCGAGTCACCCAGTTGCCGGAGCCGCCTCACGTGAGCGGAGCCGGAATTCATCTGCCCAATCCCTCATACTGGCCCCTGGTTTCGGCGGTCGGCGTATGCGCGGTGTTCGCGTCGCTGATGGCGCTCGGCCACGACAAGGCCGGTGCCTGGCTGGTCGTGGCATCGGTTGCGCTGCTCTTCTTCGGGATCTACCGCTGGGCCTTCGAGCCGGCCGGATGACGGCCGCAAACAGTGCAAGGCTAACGGTGAACGGGAACATCCCTTCGCCACCGGCCCACTGTTCACTGTTTACTGTTCACGCTTTTTAGTAGGAGTAATCGTGACCGCAGTCGCCCACGACGCGCCCCACGGTCTCGAGCATGCGACCGCCACGGGACTGGATAGCCGGAAGCTTGCCATTTGGACCTTCATCGGGTCCGAGTGCATGTTTTTCGCGAGCCTCATCTCCAACTATCTGGTCAACAAGGGGCGGAATCTGGTCGGCCCCTTTCCCCATGAGCCGTGGACCTCTCCCTCGGGCGAACACTTCAAGCCTATCCTGGAGATTCCCCTGGTCACGCTGGGCACCGCGCTGCTGCTGTTCAGCTCACTCTTTGTGGTGCTGGCCCTGAGCGGTGCTCAACGGGGCAGCCGGAAGGCGCTGGTTGGCTGGCTCGGGGCCACCATCTTCTGCGGCATCTTCTTTGTGGGCATGCAGGTGTACGAGTTTACCCACTTCGTGCACGAGGGACTCACCCTCAAGACGAACCTCTTCGGCGCCAGCTTCTATACGCTGACCGGCTTTCATGGCACCCACGTCACCATCGGGGTAATCTGGTTGATCACCCTGTGGATCCTGTCGCTTCGCGGAAAGGTGCCGCCGGCCAAGTCCCTCAATCTCGAGATGGCGGCGCTCTACTGGCACTTCGTGGACGTGGTCTGGATCGTGATCTTTCCAGTGGTCTACCTCATCAAGTAAGGCGCACCTCTATGGACGCCCACGCTTCTACCTCCGTTGCCCATGAGGAACACGCGCATCCCAGGGCAGCCGTGTACGCCAAGGTGGGGCTCATCCTCTTCGTGCTCACTGCCCTGGAAGTCGGTCTCTACGAGATCACCTATGGCGAGCACGCCAGCTCCGGGGCGTCGGCCATCCAGCCGTTCTTCGTCCCCCTGCTTCTTCTGTTGTCAGCTGCCAAATTTGCGTTGGTGGCAATGTTCTACATGCACCTGAAGCAGGACAGCAAGCTGTTCACCGGGGTCTTCGTCTTTCCCCTGATCATCGCCACCGTGATCATCGTGGGTCTCATGCTGCTCATGGCGTACCACATGTGGTTTGCCCGAGCTGGGTGATTCGGTAGCCGCAACCTTGCTCGACGAGCGCCCCCGACCTACGGTCCCGTACGAGTGGAGCTGGTCACTCCATCCTTCAGTTATTCTAGGCACCGGGCTACTCGGTGCCTTGTATTTTTATGGCATCGGCCCGCTGCGCCGGAGATATGGTTGGGGCCCGCCTGCCTCGCCCGCTCAGATCCTTTCGTTCTGCACTGCCCTGGCGCTTCTTCTGGTATCACTCAACGGGCCGGTGCACGATCTGAGCGACTACTATCTCTTCTCCGTGCACATGGTGCAGCACCTCGGGCTCACTTTGGTGTTCCCACCACTGCTCCTGGCCGGGGTCCCGGGCTGGCTACTGCGGCCCGTGGCGCTGCGTCCCGGTATATACCCCGTAGCCCGCGCTCTGAGCCGCCCCTGGCTTGCCGCCCTGCTCTTCAGCGCCTCTCTGGCGGTATGGCACCTGGGCCCGTTCTACGACTTGATGATGCGGGATCATGAGGTGCACGTCGGCACCCACCTGATGTTCATGGTGACCGCCACCATAATGTGGTGGCCGGTCATGAGCCCGGTTCCGGAGCTGCCTCGGCTCCAGCCCTTGTCGGGTATCCTGTATCTGTTTCTGGTCTGTCTGCCAATGCAGGTGATCGGGGCGATGATCACTTTTGCCGACAAGAACCTCTATCCCTGGTACGCCGCCGCACCGCGCACCTGGGGGCTCTCGCCGCTGGACGATCAGCGACTGGGTGGGCTCTTGATGTGGATTCCGGGGAATCTCTGGATCTTTGGGGCGATTGCCGTCTTGTTCTTCAGGTGGGCCAGAGAGGACGCAGCAGAGGCGACTACCTGAGTCTGACTGACCACGCGAGACACAACCATCCCGCCAGAAAGGCCACGCCGCCCAGGGGCGTGATTGCGCCGAGCCAGCGGGTACCCGTCAGCGCCAGCCCGTAGAGGCTTCCCGAAAACAGCAGCGTGCCCCCGACGAACAGCCATCCTGCCCAGTGCGGCCATACCCCGGGCCAGCGGGCTGCGGCCCACGCGGCGGCGAACAGCCCGACCGCGTGGTACATCTGATACCGTGCGGCGGTTTCGAAGACGGCTAAACTTTCAGGGCTCAGCCGCCCGCGCAGGGCGTGAGCGCCAAACGCACCGGCCGCAACGGATATCATGGCCGAGAGTGCCGCCAGGCTGAAGAAGAGCCGGTCCATTCAGTTCACTTTTTGGAAGAGAGCCGGCGGTGTTCCATCTCAGCCGGTGTGGCCCTGCGGTCTGCCCATGCCGCCAGAGCTGCCAGCACCAGGAGCAGGGCAATGTCGCTCACCGCGATGACGGTGATGCTGGGTGGCACCGGGCCGTACTGGGCGGCGAAGTAGGTGCCGAGGAGTATCAGCACCAGCACCGCAAGTCTGGCGGGGCGAACCGGGTGGCGGCTGGATCGAAACGCGATGTAGACGGCCAGCCCGGCACTGAACGTCAGCAGCTCCGCGAGCATCGCGGTCATGGGGTGATTCCACAGTCCCAGACCTAACTTGGGCGATTGGTTGCCTAGCAGGGGAAGGTCTCGTACATGGACCAGCACGTCCAGCGGAAAATGGGAGAGCACGGCCAGCCCCACGAGTGCTGCAGCTTGCCAGTGGCGACTGGTGTCCCGGGTGGGCCAGGAGTAATACAGGGCGGCTGCTGCTACGCTCCAGATAAGGAGAGCCAGCAAGCCGTGGGAAATGGGATAGTCGGTGAACTCGATCGGCGTCAAACGGTTTTCGGCAACGATCCGGGCGTGCTCCCAACCGAGCAGCAGGAACACCCCCCAGAGCAGGTCAGCCAGCTGAGCCGCCAAGAAGAGGGTCCCCAGGGAGAGTTTCGGCTCCGCGCGCTTGAGCGCGAATGCCGCGGCGTAGTGACCTAGGAAGATGGGGCGCCTCCGAGCCAGGCTCCCCCGTCCACCACCATGATCGCTCCGGTAATCCAGTCACCGGCGGGACCGGCGAGGTACGTGACCATCTGACCGACGTCTTCCGGGGTTCCCCAGCGGCCCAAGGGGATCGACTCGGCAGCGAACTTCTCCATGCCAAACAGGTCGGGGGCACTTGCCCCGGGTGGGGTAAACGCTTTTCTCACCCCTTCAGTCGGAATTGGTCCCGGAGCCACCGCATTCACCGTGATATGGTCGGGCGCCCATTCCAGTGCCAGGGTCCGGGTGAGCGCGTCGACTCCCGCCTTGGCGGCCGTGGCGTGGGCCATCAGCGGCCAGCCCCGATAATGCAGCGTCATCGAGACCGAAACGATGCGCCCGCCGCCCTGCGCCTTCATAACAGGGTACACCGCCTGGCAGCAGTAGAAGGTGCCGTACAGATCGGTTTCGACCACTGCTCGCCAGCCGTTCGGCGAGAGCGAGGCACTGGGAGCGTAGAAGTTCCCCGCGGCATTGTTGACCAGAACGTCCAGCCGGCCATGCTGCTGCACAACCTGCTCCACCATGCGAGCCACGGACTCGGGCTCGCGGACGTTGGCTTCGATCGCCATTACCCTGGCTCCCGCTGTCCGCAGCCGTTCGGCAGCGGGCTCCAGATGTTCGGGCTTTCGGCTGGCGATCGCGACATCGGCCCCAGCCGACGCAAGAGCAGTGGAAATCCCCAAACCGATACCGGTGCCTCCCCCGGTTACCAGCGCCACCTTTCCCTTGAGTACGTCGGGCCGGAATACGCTTTCCCGCCCGTTCAGGAGCCACCTCGCTTGGCAGTGGAGCGGGCGGTAAACGCTTCGAGCCGGGTACGGAACTCGGCGCTTTGCAGGGCCTGCAGTTGCGCCGCGCCTTCACTCGAGAGCGCCTGCTCCAACGCTCCGACCTCCTGAGCTCGGGAAAGGCGTTTGATCGCTCTTACGCTGGACGGGGCGGCGGCGGTCAGCGCACCGACCACTCGCGCCACGCCGGCCTCCAGTTGGGCATCCTCGAAGACCTCTTCCACCAGCCCGATTGAAAGCGCGGACCGCGCATCGATCGCCTGATCGGTCATCAACACTCGAAGCGCTCGACCGACTCCGACCAGCCGCGGCAACGTGAAGGTGGAGCCTCCGTCCGGGACCAGTCCCATCCGGGCGAACGCGGAGGTAAAGCTCGCGCTGGCACCGGCCAGCCGCATGTCACACGCAAGCGCGAGATCGAAGCCGAAGCCCGCAGCGGTTCCCTGGACGACCGCGAGCACCGGTACGGGGGAGCGCACGATGGCGATGACAGCAGCCTGGAAATCACTGAGCCCGTGCTGCAGATCGGCAACGCTGGGCGTCTCGCCGAGGGCATCCAGCCAGCGGAGATCCAGTCCGGCACAGAAGTGTCCGCCCGCACCAGACAGGAGAATGACCCGGGCCTCACCGGTCTCCTCGATTTGGTCGATCTCCTGAGCCAGGGCCCGGGCGACCTCGGGTGTCAACGCGTTGCGGCGGGCCGGACGATCGAGAATCAGACGGTGTATCGATCCATCCCGCTGGGAAAGCAGCTCGGCCATGAAGGGCTCGCGAGTAGGCGATTTCAGGGTACTATTATATGAAGAAGCTCGAGCTCACACCTGCGGCTCCCCTGGCCGGTTCACCTGCCTCGAACTTCACCCGGGCCGCAGTGCCCCACTCCGCCTCTGATTCCAGTGCAGGTGAAGTCGTCGGGCGGAAGCGGCGCGCCCTTGTCGTGGATGACGAGCCCACGATTCGCTCCGCACTCGTTCGATATCTCCAGCGGAACGGCTGGGAAACCGACGAGGCGGAGGACGGCAGCGTCGCACTGAGAAAGCTCGGCCGTACCGATCTGCACGGATACCAGATTGTTGTCTCCGATCTCCGCATGCCGCACTGTTCTGGCGTCGAACTTCACGACTGGCTGGCCGAGCACCGTCCGGATCTCTTCGCAGGACTGATCATTACAACTGGTGACCTTACCTCACCCGCCTGGAGCAACTTCATTGCCCGGACGCCTCGTCCCCTGATCGAGAAGCCCTTCGAGCTGGCGGTGCTGGCCCGGCTCATCGAGGCGGTTGCCCGCGGTCGCTAGACCTTAGCTTTCGCCGACCACCGCCATTCCCATGGCGTGGAAGCCATTGTCGACGTAGACCACACTTCCGGTGATGGCCCGCGCCAAGGGACTGCAGAGGAAAGCAGCGGTGCTGCCGACATCGGCGGCATCGATGGGGCGGGGCAGGGGAGAATTCTCCGCGGCATACCGGATCATGGTATCGATGAATCCGATGGCGCTCGCGGCGCGCGATGCCCAGGGTCCAGCCGAGATGGCATTCACCCGGACCCCCCACCGGCGGCCCCCCTCGAAGGCAAGCGTCCTGGTATCGGCCTCCAACGCTGCCTTGGCTGACGACATCCCGCCACCATAGCCCGGAATCACTCGCTCGCCCGCCATGTAGGTCAGCGAGAGAAATGACCCGGCGCTACGCATGATGGGAGAGAGGTGTCGCACCAGCGAGATGTTGCTGTAGGCGCTCACACTGATGGCGGAGAGGTAGCCCTGACGGGAGGTGTCGACCAGCGGAGATTTGACCTCCGGTGCATTGGCGAGGCTGTGAACCACCACATCCAGAGCCGCGTCGCCAAAATCACTCTTGATCCGCTGGGTCATGCCTTCGATGCTGAAGTCACCCACTTCTTTATAACGCTTGTTCTCCCTGACGTCCTGTGGCGCATCCGCCAGTCTATCGAACGCGGCATCCAGCGGGTAGATCCGCTCGAACTCCAGCTTTCTCCCGTCGGCGAGTCGCATTGACTCCTCCATCTTTCCCCGCTCCAGCAGCTTGGTGAAGATGCCCAGGGCAGGGGGCCAGCTCCCGAGGCAGATGGACGCACCGGCCTCGGCCAGGGCCTTGGCGATGGCAAAGCCGAAGCCGCCATCATCCGAGACCCCGGCGATCAGGGCACGCTTTCCGGTCAGATCGATTGCAAGCATGGAAGATCCCTGGGGAGGCTAGTTCTATTCCTCGCGCAAGATTTCGAGCGGGGTTCGCCGAACGACGTCGAGGCTGTTGGCCAGACCCACTCCGACCGTGAGTGCCACCACGCCAGCGGCAAGCGCGCTCATCGCCGAGAACGGGACCGTGAAAGTACCCTCGAACACGAACCGCGCAAGCGCCCAGGCGGCAAGGGCGGCAAGTCCCTGCGCGGCGAGTGTCGCGAGGAGACCGAGAGAGAAGTACTCCGCCAGCACCACCCGAAATATCTGGTTCCGCGTCGCTCCCAGAGTTCGGAGCAGCGCACCTTCCCGAATCCGCTGGAACCGGCTGGCCGCGAGCGCCCCGACCAGAACCAATGCGCCGACGCCGAGGCTGAAGAGCGCCATGAACCGGATGGCCAGCGCAACCCGAGCTACCAGGCGCTCCAGGGACTCCTGCAGAACCGAAAGATCCAGGGTCGACACATTGGGCAATCGCTCTGCGATCCGCCGCTGAAAGCGACCCCGCTCCGCGGGACTGCCTGCTCGGGTCAGCACGACCAGGGTATGAGGTGCGCGCTCCAGTGCACCGGGAGCGAACACGACAAAGAAATTCGGTTCAAAGCGCGCCCAGTCCACCGCGCGGAGGCTGACAACCCGGGTAGGCAGAGAGACTCCCTGGACGTCCCACACGATCTCATCCCCGATCCGGACGCCCAGCTCCTGGGCGAGGTCCTGCTCCAGCGAGATGGGTGCCGCGGATGTCGAACGGCTGGGGGGCCAGCTGCCTGCCACCACTCGTTCGGAAGACACCAGCGTGTCACGATAGGTGGAGCGGTACTCTCGTCGCAGCGCCCACCCGGCGGACGGCTCGTCACGACGCGAGGTATCCGGCCTCAGAAGAGTACCGACGGGACGTCCGCCTATCGAGGCAATGCGCATCGGCACGATGGAGGTAGGCCCGACCAGCGGCAATCCGGCACTCCGGAGCTCCTGCTCGACCATCACCAACTGATCAGGCTGGATATCAAACAGCACCAAATTGGGTCGGCCGCTGCCGCCGGTTGTCCTGAGCTGCTGAAGCAGGTTGTGCTGAACCAGGTAAAGGGTACCCAGAAGGAAGGTGCCAAACCCGATCCCCAGGATGAGCAGGGCAGTCTGGTTGGCAGGCCGGTGCAGGTTGGCAATTCCTTGGCGCCACACGTAGGGGAGCGCTGGAGGGACCCGGTTGCGGAGAGTCCGAACCAGACTCCAGGCGAGTGCCCAGAGTACGGCCAATGCGACGCCAGCCCCAGCGGCAAAGATGGCGCCTTGTTTCCAGCTCCCCACCTGATGCACCGCCAGAAGCACAATACTCGCCACCAGGGCAAGCGCTGCCAGGCTCCACCAGAGATCCCGCCGGGCTGGCTCGGGTTCCACAGTCCGCCGAAGGGCCTGGAGCGGAGCAATTCTCCGGATACTGAGGAGCGGAAGTAACGTGAAGGCCGCTGCAATCCAGGAGCCGACTCCGATGCCCAGGAGGACCGCATTCCAAGAAAGGCTCGGGGTCACCTGAATCGGCAGGAGGCTTCCAATCAGCGGCGGAAGGAGCCGCTGAAGGGTCACGCCTGCAAGCGTACCTAGAATACTCCCTGCCAAACCTACGAAGACAGACTGGAGCAGATAGATCAGGACGATGCGTCCGGTCGTTGCCCCGAGACACCGGAGCAGGGCAATAGAGCTGGATCGCTGCCGTACCAGCACTACCGCCGCACTGGCGGCTCCGATGCCGGCGAGTAGCAAAGCCATGAGCGCGACGAGCCCGAGGTAACCAGTGAGCCGGGAGAGCACCTGGTCCAGGTTCCGCTGGTCTTCAGCCACCGTTCGAACCCGTACCCGCTCAGGCGTGAGCAGCGAGCGATATCGGTTCGCCAGGCTTTGAGCCGAGGCGTCGACCGGAAGCTTGACGTAGGCCTCGTACTGTACCCGCGCACCAAAACCGAGGAGACCGGTGGAGGCCAGAGAGCTGGCAGGGATGTAGATCCGGGGCCCCAGCGCAAATCGAAATCCCACCTGGTTTGGAGCGTTCTCTATTGTTCCGATAATGGCGTATCGTGCCTCGCCCAGGGCCAGAGTGTCGCCAACTCGAGTATCCAGAGCGGTGAGCAGCGTGGGATCTACGATGACGTGGTGGCCACTTTGCAGCCGGCCCCAGGCGTCTCGGGGCTGGGTTTCTATTTCGCCGTAAAAAGGGTAGCCCTCGGTCACCGCCGCTACCTGCACCAGACGCGTGCCTTTGCCGCTGGGAGAGTAGGTCATGCCCGCAAAGCTGGTCACCCGGGCGATCTCCGCCCGGCGTCCCAGCGTATCCAAAATCGCGTCCGCTTTGCGGGAGAAGGGCTGCCGACTGGAAAACGCGAGGTCCGCACCCAGCAGGCTCCGCGCCTGCCGATCAACCGATGCCCGCAGGTTGTCGGTGAAAGAGTCGATCGCCACCAGCGCGGACACTCCGATGGCCAGTGTCCCGACCAGCAAGGCCACCCGCCACCGGGCAGCCCGGAGCTCCCGCAGGGCCATTCGAATCACAAACCCGACTGCCGTCATGCCGCCGTGTCCGCTACCAGGCGGCCATCGGCCAGGCGAATGGTGCGCCGCGCTTTGGAGGCAAGGTCACGGTCGTGGGTCACCAGCACGAGGGTAGTGCCCAGATCGCCGTTCAGGCGGACCATGAGCTCGATGATCGTTGCGCCAGTGCCCGCGTCCAGATTGCCAGTAGGCTC
>Ga0307416_100002560_pt1 | contig 10494 bp, 10 predicted proteins | sample DK1Cmetagenome_2_FD_203821 | JGI IMG/M metagenome (GOLD analysis project Ga0307416, IMG submission 203821) | Maize rhizosphere microbial communities from greenhouse at UC Davis, California, United States - DK15-C-3 | ecosystem: Host-associated > Plants > Roots > Rhizosphere > Soil | place...
AGATGACGGAGGCGGCGACGATCGTGCACGCCGCGACCGAGCACTCGCTCGTGCTCATGGACGAGATCGGTCGCGGCACGTCGACCTTCGACGGCCTCGCGCTCGCAGGCGCGATCGCCCACCACCTGCACGAGAAGAACCGGTCGTTCACGCTGTTCGCGACGCACTACTTCGAGCTCACCGAATTCCCGCGCAACCACGAGCAGGCGAGGAACGTCCATGTCTCCGCGGTCGAAAGCGGAGACGAGATCGCCTTCCTGCACGAGATCGAGGCCGGGCCGGCGAGCCGCAGCTACGGCGTCCAGGTCGCGCGCCTTGCCGGCATGCCGGCCGCGCTGCTGCGCCAGGCGCGCGGCACGCTCGAGCGCCTCGAAGCCGAGCGCCTCGCGCGCCAGCCGCAGATCGATCTCTTCGCCGCGCCCCCGGGCGAGCCGGCGCCACCGGCAGCGCCCGATGCCAAGGACTTGGCGAATTTCGCGCTCGACGAGGCGGTCGCCGCGCTCGACCCCGATATGCTCTCGCCGAGAGAAGCGCTCGAAGCGCTGTACCGCCTGAAGGCACTGCAACGAGACCCGCCATGACCTATTGCGTAGCCGTCAAGCTCGACGCTGGCCTGGTCTTTCTCTCCGACTCGCGGACCAACGCCGGCCTCGACCAGATCGGCACCTTCCGCAAGATGATGGTCTACGAGCGGCCCGGCGACCGCTTCATGGTGATGCTGTCGGCCGGCAACCTCTCGATCTCGCAACAGGTGCGCGAGATCCTGCAGATCGAGGAGCTGCACGACGGCGGCGACCGTCCGCCGGTCACGATCTGGAACGCGACGAGCATGTTCGACGCCGCGCGCGTCCTCGGCGCGGCGGTGCGCCGCGTCTACGACCAGGACGGCGCGTCGCTCAAGAAGTCGGGGCTCGACTTCAACGCGTCGATGATCTTCGGCGGCCAGATCCGCGGCGAGGCGATGCGCCTGTTCCTCGTCTACTCGGCGGGCAACTTCATCGAGGCGACGCGCGAGACGTGCTTCTTCCAGATCGGCGAGTCGAAGTACGGCAAGCCCGTGCTCGACCGCATGATGCGGCCGTCGACGCCGCTCGACGAGGCGGCCAAGTGCGTCCTCGTGTCGATGGACTCGAGCCTGAAGTCCAACCTTTCGGTCGGCCTGCCGCTCGATCTCGCGGTCTACGAGGTGAACCGACTCGAGTCGTCGCAGATCGTCTGCATCGACGAGCGCAACCCGTATTTCCAGATGATCCGCAGCAGCTGGGGTGAAAAGCTCCGCCAGGCCTTCGAGTCGATCGAGGACCCGCAGTGGGACGCCGACCAGTCCGCCGCGGCGCCGCTCTGCGTGCCGTCGCAGCGCTACGAGACGATGAAGAAGATCACGCATGCGGGAGAAAAGCTCGTCTGAGCCGCGAGCGAGTCCGGCCGATCACGGCCGCTGCGCCGCCGAGGCGACGCCTATAATCGCGCTTTACCACCGCGGCATTCGCACACGATGCGGGCGTCGAACGCAATGACCAAGTTCGTCTTCGTCACCGGCGGCGTGGTGTCCTCGCTCGGCAAGGGCATCGCTTCTGCGTCCCTCGCCGCGATCCTCGAGTCGCGGGGCCTCAAAGTCACCCTGATCAAGCTCGATCCGTATCTCAACGTCGATCCGGGCACGATGTCGCCGTTCCAGCACGGCGAGGTGTTCGTCACCGACGACGGCGCCGAGACCGATCTCGACCTCGGCCATTACGAGCGCTTCATCACGACGAAGATGCGGCGCACCAACAACTTCACGACGGGCCAGATCTACAAGAGCGTGCTCGAGAAGGAGCGGCGCGGCGACTATCTCGGCAAGACCGTGCAGGTGATCCCGCACGTCACCAATGAGATCCAGGAGTTCGTCCGGCGCGGCGCCAACCCCGATGCCGGAGCCGAGATGGACGTCGCCATCGTCGAGGTCGGCGGCACCGTCGGCGACATCGAGTCGCTGCCTTTCCTCGAGGCGGTGCGGCAGATGAGCCTGAAGATGGGCCCGGGCAGCTGCGCCTTCCTGCATCTGACGCTGGTGCCCTGGATTCCCGCCGCCGGCGAGCTGAAGACCAAGCCGACGCAGCACAGCGTGCAGAAGCTGCGCGAGATCGGCATCATGCCCGACGCCCTGCTCTGCCGCGCCGATCGGCCGATCCCCGACGAGGAGCGCGCCAAGATCTCGCTTTTCGCCAACGTCCACGAGTTCGGCGTCATCTCGGTGTGGGACGTCGACACGATCTACAAGGTGCCGCGGATGCTCCATTCGCAGGGGCTCGACGAGCTGATCTGCGCCAAGCTGCAGCTGCACACCAAGCCGGCGAACCTGTCGCGCTGGGACAAGCTGGTCGACGAGGTCGAGCACCCGCAGCACGAGGTGACGATCGCGATGTGCGGCAAGTACGTCGACCTGTCGGATTCGTACAAGTCGCTCAACGAGGCGCTGCGTCACGCCGGCATCCACAACCACGCGCGGGTCAGGATCGAGTACGTCGATTCGGAGGACCTGACGCCGACCAACGTCGCCAACCTCGGCCGCTACGACGCGATCCTCGTCCCCGGCGGCTTCGGCAAGCGCGGCGTCGAGGGCAAGATCCTCGCCGTCCAGTACGCGCGCGAGAAGAAGATCCCGTACCTCGGCATCTGCCTCGGCATGCAGGTTGCGACGATCGAGTACGCGCGCCACAAGGCGGGCTTGGCCAACGCCAACAGCACCGAGTTCGACGCCCAGACCGAGCACCCCGTGATCGCCCTGATCGAGGAGTGGGAGGACCGCGACGGCAGCATCCAGAAGCGCGACGCGCAGTCGGATCTCGGCGGCACGATGCGCCTCGGCGCGCAGAGCTCGGACGTCAAGCCCGGGACGCTCGCGCACGACATCTACGGCAGCGTGCTGACCGAGCGCCACCGCCACCGCTTCGAGGCGAACGAGAGGTACCTCGACCGCCTGACCGAGGCCGGTCTCGTCGTCTCGGCGATCACGCAGCGCGAGAAGCTCACCGAGATGATCGAGCTGCCGACGACCGTGCACCCGTGGTTCGTCGGCGTCCAGTTCCACCCCGAGTTCAAGTCGACGCCGTGGGGCGGGCACCCGCTCTTCAAGTCGTTCATCCGCGCCGCGCTCGCGCACCAGGCCGAGCGCGCCGAGAAAGTGGCTGCTTAATGGGAACGGCCGGGCGCCGGGCCGCCCCAAGCCCGGCCGCGCCCCCTCGGGGGGCAGCGACCGAAGAGAGCGTGGGGGCTCCGTGAAGCTTTGCGGCTTCGACGCCGGCCTCGAGTTCCCGCTGTTCTTGATCGCCGGGCCGTGCGTCGTCGAATCGGAGCAGCTGCAGATGGACGTCGCCGGCCCGCTGAAGGAGATCGCTGGCGCGCTCGCCGTGCCCTTCGTCTTCAAGTCGAGCTACGACAAGGCGAACCGATCGAGCGGGACGTCGTTTCGCGGCCCGGGCATGGACAAGGGTCTCGAGATCCTCGCCAAGGTCAGGCGCGAGCTCGCCGTGCCGGTGCTCACCGACGTCCACCGCGAGGACGAGATCGGCGCCGCGGCGTCGGTCGTCGACGTGCTGCAGACGCCGGCGTTCCTCTGCCGCCAGACCGACTTCATCCGCGCCGTCGCGCAGAGCGGCAAGCCCGTCAACATCAAGAAGGGCCAGTTCCTCGCCCCGCACGAGATGAAGAACGTGCTCGACAAGGCGCGCGCCGCGGCGCGCGACGTCGGCCTTGCCGAAGACAACTTCCTCGCCTGCGAGCGCGGCGCGAGCTTCGGCTACAACAACCTCGTCTCCGACATGAGGAGCCTCGCGATCCTGCGCGAGACGGGCGCTCCGGTCGTCTTCGACGCGACCCATTCGGTGCAGCTTCCCGGCGGCCAGGGCACGTCGTCCGGAGGGCAGCGCGAGTTCGTGCCGGTGCTCGCGCGCGCCGCCGTCGCGGTCGGCATCGCCGGCATCTTCATGGAGACGCACCCGAGCCCCGCCGAGGCGCTTTCCGACGGGCCGAACGCGGTGCCGCTCAAGCACATGCGCGCGCTGCTCGAGCAGCTCGCCGAGCTCGACCGCACGGTCAAGGCGCGGCCGCTTCTCGAGCGCTCGTTCGACCCCTAGCGATTCGTACACCGCCCAGACCAGGACAAGGAGAAGAATGAGCGCCATCGTCGACATCGTCGGCCGCGAGATCCTCGACAGCCGCGGCAACCCCACGGTCGAATGCGACGTCCTGCTCGAGTCCGGCACGATGGGGCGCGCGGCGGTGCCGTCGGGAGCGTCGACCGGATCGCGCGAAGCGATCGAGCTGCGCGACGGCGACGCGTCCCGCTACGGCGGCAAGGGGGTGCTGCGAGCCATCGAGCACATCAACACCGAGATCAGCGAAGCGGTGCTCGGCCTCGACTCCAGCGAGCAGGCGTTCCTCGACCGCACCCTCATCGATCTCGACGGCAGCGAGAACAAGGGCCGGCTCGGCGCCAACGCGACGCTTGCCGTCAGCATGGCGGTGGCGCGCGCCGCCGCCGAGGAGAGCGGGCTGCCCCTCTACCGCTACTTCGGCGGGACGAGCGCGATGGAGATGCCGGTGCCGATGATGAACGTCGTCAACGGCGGCGCGCACGCGAACAACAACCTCGACCTCCAGGAGCTGATGATCATCCCGGTCGGCGCGCCGAGCTTTCGCGAGGCGCTGCGCTACGGCGCCGAAGTGTTCCACGCGCTGAAGAAGATCATCGACTCGCGCGGCATGAGCACCGCGGTCGGCGACGAAGGCGGCTTCGCGCCGAACGTCGCCAGCCACGAGGCCGCCCTCCAGCTGATCCTCGAGGCGATCGAGAAGTCCGGCTACGTGCCGGGCGCGCAGATCGCGCTCGGCCTCGACTGCGCGGCGAGCGAGTTCTACGAGGAAGACCGGTATCGCCTCGACGGCGAGGGTCTGACGCTCGCGCCCGCCGAGTGGATCGACACGCTCGCCGGTTGGGTCGCCAAGTACCCGATCATCTCGATCGAGGACGGCATGGCCGAAGGCGACTGGGACGGCTGGAAGCTGCTCAACGACCGGCTCGGTGCCAAGGTGCAGCTGGTCGGCGACGACCTGTTCGTCACCAACACCAAGATCCTGAAGGAAGGGATCCGCAGGAAGGTCGCCAACTCGATCCTGATCAAGATCAACCAGATCGGCACGCTGACCGAGACGTTCGCGGCGATCGAGATGGCCAAGCGCGCCGGCTGGACGTCGGTGATCAGCCATCGATCGGGCGAGACCGAGGACGCGACGATCGCCGACATCGCGGTCGGCAGCAACGCCGGTCAGATCAAGACCGGATCGCTCAGCCGCTCCGACCGCGTCGCCAAGTACAACCAGCTGCTGCGGATCGAGGAAGACCTCGGCGACGTCGCCAGCTATGCCGGCCGCGCCGCGTTCCGGCAATTGCCGCAGGACTAGGGCGCTCTCGGCCGTTCGATCGAGACATGCGCTGGATCACCCTCGCGCTGGCCGCCCTGCTCGTGCTTGTCCACGCCGAGCTCTGGTTCGGCAAGGGCGGCGTGTCGCGCATGGTCGAGCTGCAGAGAAAGCTCGACGCGCAGAGGTCCGAGAACGATCTCGCACGCCGTCGCAACGAGCAGCTCGCCGCCGAGGTGAGCGATCTCAAGGAAGGCCTCGAGATGGTCGAGGAGAAGGCTCGCTTCGAGCTCGGCATGGTCAAGCCCGACGAGATCTTCGTCCAGCTCGCGCCCGCCCGGCGTTGAACGCCGTGCTCGCGGCCGCCGCGCCGCTGTTCGCCGCCGCCTTCGTCGTCTGGGGCGCCCCGGTCACCTGGCTCGAGATCCTCGCCTTCGCGCTCTCGCTCGCGATGGTCGTCTGCAACATCCGGGTCAACGTCGTCGGCTGGCCGCTCGCGATCGCGAGCTCGCTGCTCTACCTGCTGTTGTTCTGGAACAGCCGGCTGTACGGCGATGCCAGCCTGCAGATCTTCTTCGCGTTCGTCGCCGCCTGGGGCTGGTGGCAATGGCTGCGCGGCACCGATGCCGAAGGCCGGGCACTGCGCGTGCGCGGGCTCGGCGCACGTGGCCGGGTGGGGGTGCTGGTCGCGATCGCGATCGCCTGGCCGGCGACCGCGCTCTTCCTGCGCCGCTTCACCGACACCGACGTGCCCTGGTGGGACGCGTTCCCGACCGCGGCGAGCGTCGTCGGTCAATGGCTGCTCGGTCGCAAGTACGTCGAGAACTGGCCGGTGTGGATCGTCGTCGACGTCGTCGCGGCGGCGCTCTTCGCCTACAAGGGGCTGTGGCTGACGACGATCCTGTATCTCGTCTTCGTCGCGATGGCGTTGGTCGGCTGGCGGAGCTGGCGCGCGAAAGCGGTCGCGCGCGAGCCGGCCCGATGAACGCGCGCGCCTTCATCGTCGCGCTGCTCGGCGCCGAGAGCAGCGGCAAGACGACGCTCGCCGGCGAGATCGGCGCCGCCCTGGCGGCGCGCGGCTTCGTCGTCGAAGTCGTCGCCGAGGCGCTGCGCGAGTTCTGCGACACGCACGCGCGCACACCGCGGCGCGACGAGCAGGCGGCGCTCGCGGCAGCGCAGACGGCACGGATCGAAGTCGCGGCCGGTCGCGCCGAGATCGTCGTCGCCGACACGACCGCGTTGATGGTTGCGGTCTACAGCGGCTTCGTGTTCGGCGACGACAGCCTGGTCGAGGCGGCGCTGGCGGCGCAACGGCGCGTCGATCTGACGCTCCTCGCCGCGCTCGACCTGCCATGGCGTGCCGACGGCCTGCAGCGCGACGGCGCGCACGTTCGCGAGCCGGTCGATGCGATGCTGCGCGGCGCACTTGCCCGCGGCGGGATCGCGTTCACCACGATCGCCGGCATCGGCGGCGATCGCCTCGCCGCCGCCATGCGCGCGGTCGACGCCGCGCTCGCCGCGCGCTGAGGAAAGGCGTGAGGCGAAGGCGCCGGACCTCAGGCGGTTCCGCCCAGGCGGATGAAGACGCTGACGAAGGCGCCGAGGACGAGGTTGATCGAGACCTCCCAGCGAAACGCGCCGAGCACCGCGGCACCGTCGGCCCAGCGCTGCTCGCGCACGGCGACATCGAGGCGGCGGAACAGGACGTTGCGGATGTGGACGAAGACCGCCAGCATGACGAAGAAGACGGCGATCATCGTGTACCAGTTGAGCGGCATGTTGAAGGCGAGGCCCGCGCGGGCCGACGTCGACCAGGCGATCGCGATCATCGCGACGCCCGAGACGAGGATCACGGCGATGGCGACGATCACGACCGAGATGAAGCGCCGAATCGCCGCGTGCATCAGGGTGATGCGCGGCGCCGGCTCGAGGACGCGCGCTGCCGGCCGCAGACAGAACAGCACGAATGCCATGCCGCCGACCCAGACGATGACGGCAAGCAGGTGGAACGCCTTCAGGGTCGCGAACAGCACGATCAAGCTCTTTCGGTCGCGGCAAGGTGGTGCGCATTGTCCATCGACGACGACAGCGGGTCGCACCAAATTGCGAGGCTCCACAAACCGCGGTATCGTCGTTCGACCATCAGAGGGCGCGCGGAGGCCGACCGAATGACGAAGCTCTGCTCGGTGTGCGGAACCGAAAACCGGGAGGAGGCCCAGTTCTGCCGCGCTTGCGGCACCGGATTCAGCGCACCGGCGCGCACCGCAAGCGATGGCGCCAACGGACTCAACGTCTGCAGCGAGTGCGGCTTCCAGAACAAGCTCGGCTTGCGCTATTGCGCCAATTGCGGGATGAGCCTCGTCGGCGCGGCGCCCGACGCCGGCGGCGGCGCGACGTACGGCGCGGCCGGATCGGACACCGGCGCCAGCCCGCCGCCGATCTCGTATCCGTCGTTTGCGACGGTCGGGCCGTATCCGCCTGCCCCCACCGAACCCGGCGCGCCCGACATCCCCGACCCCGACGCCGCGATCGCGTTGCGTCAACAGGAGGCGGAAGAGCAAGGCAGCGCGGCGATGTTCGAGAACGCACCGCCCGCGAACCGCGGGCCGTTCGTGATCGGCATCGTCGCGCTCGCCCTCATCGTCGGCGGCGCCCTCGCGTGGATGTTCATGCGCGAGTCGAATCCTTCGCCGCCTGCGGTGGGCGTGACGACGCCGCCGGTCGCCGCGACGACGCCCGCCGCGTCGGCCGCACCGGCGCCGATCGTCGTCGACGCAGCGCCCTCGGTGCCGTCGACGTCGGCGAGCGCGGCGGTGGCCGAGAGCCCTGCCGCAGTGCCGTCCGCGACGACGGCCGGCACGCGCGGCGCGCCGCCTGCCGCAGCGGCCCCGCTGCCGCAGGTGACCGATCCTGTGTCGCCGGAAAGCGCCGAGGCGGAGGCCAAGCGCGTCGCCGCCGAGCGGCGCCGCGAGCGGCTCGCGCGCGAGAAGGCCGAGCGCGAGGCGAAAGCGCTCACCGAGCAACGCGACCAGAGCGCCACCGCGGCGCAGCGCGCCGAGCAGGAAGCGCAAGCGCGCAGGCGTGGCGAGGAGGCGCAGCGCGCGCGGCCGGCCGCCGCGGTGTCGCCGCCTCCTCCTGCACCCGTCGCGGCACAGCCGCGCGGCGTGCGCGAGATCTGCGCCGGCCGCGGCACGATTGCCGAGGCGGTCTGCCAGTCGCGCCAGTGCGGCCAGTCCCAGCACGCCAACGAACCGATCTGCCGCCAGTTGCGCGAGCAGGACGAACGACGGCGCAACTACCAGAACTAGGCCCCGCACGGCCGAGAACCGGCGCTCGCGACGGAAGGCGCGCGCCCTACCGAGGGAGAGTCGTCATGTCCACGCCCCTGTCCGACGCAGCGCCCGCGGGCCTTTCGGGCCAAGCGTTCACCAGCCTGTTCCAGGCGGTCACCGGGCTGCGCAACCGGCGCGCCGTGGTCGCGATGCTCGGTTGCATGTTCGTCGGCGTCCTCGTCGCCGGGCTCCTGCTCGCGATGACGCCAACGCTCGGCTTCCTCGCCGGCCTGCTCGCCTTCGTCGTCTGGGTCGTCGCGATCGGCACCGGCGTCAATGCCGCCGGCCTGCTGCAGATGGACCACGCACGCGGCATCTCGCCGCGCAGCACCGCCGATGCGCTGGTCTACGGACTGATGTGCATTCCGAAGCTGATCGTCCTCGCCCTCGCCTTCATCGCCGTCGAGATCGCGGTGTTCATCGTCATCGCGCTGCTGCTCGTGATCTGCAAGATCCCGTTCCTCGGGCCGCTGCTCTTCGTCGTCGTCTTCCCGCTTTCGGTCGTCGTCGCGGGAGCGACCATCGTCGGTCTCTTCATCTGCATGCTGCTGTCGCTGCCGGCGATCTGGCAAGGCGCAAGCATCACGCGCGCCCTGGCGCAGACCCTCGCGATCGTCAAGAGCAGGCTCGTCGAGGCGGTGCTGCTGCTCGTCCTGCTCGGCTTCGTCAGCTTCGCGGTCGGCCTGATCGTCTTCGGCGTCCTCGTCGCGGGCCTGTTTCCGACGCTCGGCATGTCGCTGTCGATCGTCGGTTTCGGCGGCCTCGGCATGGGATCGATCATGGCGATGTCGCAAGGCGGCGGCGGTCATGCGATCGCCGGCATCATCGGCGTCGCGCTGCTCTGGGCGATTGCCGCGTCGCTCGTCGGCCAGGTCTACCTGCTCGGCTTGTCGCTGGTCTATCTGCGCGTCACCGAGGGGCTCGATCTCACCGCGTCGGAAGAGGCGTTGCGCGCCACCTTCGACGATGCCAAGCGGCGCACCGTCGAGCTCGGCGAAAAGGCGCGCCACGCGACGCACCGCGAGACCCCGCCCGCCGCCGCTGGCACGAGCGCAGCGGGCGCTGCAGCAGCAGCGGGCGGCGCCACGGCGGGCGCGGCGGTCTACGACCCGCCGCCAGCATTCGCGGCCGCTCCCACGACCGCGTTCGAGCCGAGCGCAAGCGATCCCTACCGCCTCGGCCGCGGCGAACAGACGACGCTGCCGCCCTTGGGCTCGTCCGCTCTCCGCGAGCCCGACATCGCGCTGCCGTTCGACGACGGGGTGCTCGCGCCGCAGGTGCCGCCCGGACCGTCGGAGTGGACACCCTTCCCCGCGCAAACGCCGGGCGCGACGCCGTCGCCTGCCGCGGCGCCGTTGCCGCCCGCGGCGCCGCTGCCGCCGGCGACGACATGCCCGCAGTGCCTGTCGTCGGTGGCCGCCGACGACACCTTCTGCGGCGTCTGCGGGTATCGGCTCAAGTGACGCGAGATCGATGAACGACGCGCAGTTCGAAGCCGCGTCGCTGGCGCTCGCGGCCGCACGGCGCGAAGCACGATCGATCCAGGACTGGCCCGAGGAGAGGCTGCCGCGCGACCTCGCCGAAGCGTACCGGCTGCAAGCCGCGGTGGTCGGCGAGCTCGGCCCGGTCGCGGGCTGGAAGGTGGCGGCGGTCACGCCCGCACAGCGGACCGCGCTGGCAGTCGATCGGCCGATCGGCGCCGCGCTTCTGCGCCGTTGGCTGCACGACGCGCGCCGCGCTCCGGCACGCCTTCGCGGCG
>Ga0307416_100002561_pt1 | contig 10493 bp, 7 predicted proteins | sample DK1Cmetagenome_2_FD_203821 | JGI IMG/M metagenome (GOLD analysis project Ga0307416, IMG submission 203821) | Maize rhizosphere microbial communities from greenhouse at UC Davis, California, United States - DK15-C-3 | ecosystem: Host-associated > Plants > Roots > Rhizosphere > Soil | place: USA...
CGGGGAAAACCACCTTGTTGCGCGTGGCCATGGGCGAACTCGCGCCGCAGGGCGGCACGGTGCACCGGCAGGGCCTGGCGCTCTACGTCGCTCAACGCACGGACGAGCCTCCGGAGTTTTTCGAGGACTTCATCTGGGCGCCCGACGCCATCCGGCTCAAGGCGCGCCTGCGCGTGGGCGACGACTGGCCGGAGCGCTGGGCGACACTCAGTCACGGCGAACGCAAACGCGCGCAAATCGCGGTCGCCCTCTGGCGCGAGCCATCGGTGCTGGCCTTGGACGAGCCGAGCAACCACATCGACGCTGACGCGCGCCGGCTGCTCCTGCAGGCGTTGAAGGAGTTTGGCGGCGTCGGCCTGCTGGTGAGCCACGACCGCGCGTTGCTCGACGAGCTCTGCACGCATTGTCTCATGATCGACCCGCCCGACGCGGTGCTCCGGCCGGGCGGCGTGACCGAGGCGATGAAGCAGCAGGACAACGAAGAAGCTGCGGTGCGCAGCGCCGACGACGCCCTGCGCAACACCGCGAATCGCCTCCAGGCCGAGGCGCAGCGCCGTCGCGTGATCGCCGACCAGAAGGCCGCGGCGTCTCGCGGCTCGAAGCAGAAGAAAATCCCCGCGCACGACCACGACGGACGGGCCATGCGCAACCTCGCCAAGATGACCGGCAAAGACGCCTACGCGGGAAAACAAGTCGCGCAAATGAACCAGCGCGCGGGCAAGCTGCAGGCCCAGCGCTCCGAACTCACCGTGAAGAAACGCTACGAGACGGGCATCTGGGTGGACGGAGCCTCGTTTATGCCCCGCGATTTCCTCCTGCGCCTGCCGGCGGGCAGTCTACCTCTGGGCGGCGGGCGACAGTTGCATTTTCCGGGGCTGGAGATCGGCGGGACGGACCGCATCGCGCTGACCGGCGCCAATGGGCTGGGGAAGAGCACGCTCATCCGCCACCTGCTCGCGCACCTCCAGTTGCCCGAGGAGAAGTGCGTGATCATCCCGCAGGAAATTTCCGCGGACGATTCGCGCGCCTTGTTGGAGGCGATCAAGCGTCTGCCCGACGATGAACGTGGCCGGGTGATGACGACCATCAGCCGGCTCGGCTCGCGACCCGCGCGCTTGTTGGAAAGCGCGCTACCGAGTCCCGGGGAGGTAAGAAAGCTGCTGCTGGCGATCGGCATCGTGCGCGGACCCCATCTCATCGTGATGGACGAGCCCACGAACCACATGGACCTGCCGGGAATCGTGTGTCTGGAGGACGCGCTGGCCGATTGCCCCTGCGCGATGCTCCTGGTGAGCCATGATGAGGGATTCCTGAAAAAGATTACCGCACGCGAATGGCACCTGGCCCGCGAAGCCTCCGGCGACACGCGCCTGGAGATCGTCTCGGGGTAGTTCGCTCTAAAATCCGTCGCAGTTTGGGCGGTCGCAAAAAGTTGGAAGGGCACCCTCTTGCTTAAACTGGGATTCCACGTGTTGGGTGGCCTAGGCGCGGAGGGTTTCCGCTTTGATTTTTTCCACGGCATGCTGGCCCTCGATGTCGCCGTCCCACCACTTCTTCACCTTGGCTTTGAGCGCAGCCACTTTATCGGGGCCTAGATCTTCCGCCATCTCCTCTTTCACGTATTCATGGAGCGCGACCATGTCGGTGGAGAGTTTTTTTGCGCCGGCCGCGACCGCTTGGACGCCCGGTGCCCAAATGGCGCCGAAGACGGAAGCCAACGGCTGCAGGATCGGGAAGGCCTTGGCCAGAAGCGGCAGGGCGATTGAGGCGATCCAGAGCAGTGCCAGCACGATAGCCCACGTCTTCACGCGGTCCATGAAGGTCTTGTTGTTGTTGGTTAATTCCACCAGATGACCGGCTTGCGTTTTCACCTTGTCGGTGAGGGCGACGACCTGGTTCGAGGCCTCGGCGGCCTTGAGCTCGGCTTCGGCGGCGGCTTTGCGCGCGGAGGTTTCGTTGACTTTCAGGACGTCGGCTTCGGCCACCTTGGTCTGCAAGGCGAGTGAAGTCGTGTCGTTTTTGTCGGTCAGGTCTTTGATGATTTCCTCAAATTCCTTGAGTTGAGCCGCCGTGACCGTGTCGAAGGATTTGCCCGCGTTTTCATTCATTACCTTGGCAATGCGGACGTGGATGGACGGCGTGGGTTCGTGATCGAGAGCGATCTTGGTTCCGGCGATGAAGCCGGCGGCCGCCTGCTCCTTTGCCCGGGTGGAGGCCACCGCATCCGCATGGGCCTTGGTGGCCAAGGTGAGTTTAGCTTGGGCGGCCTCGGCGGCTTCATTCGCCTTTTGGGAGGTGACTGACAGATCCTTGATTTCGGCCGTGTTTTTAACTTCGGCGGATTTTTTGCCATAATTGTAGGACAGGAGGCTGGCACCGCCGGTGACGGCGAGGATGAGAACGAGGAGAAGGGTGGCTTCGCCCCGAAGAGTGATGGACGTGCGCATGTGGAAAGCGGAGAAGTTGTTGAAGACGGGGGAGGGGATAAAACCGGGGCGCGTCAGAGGCGGCGTGCCCCGGGATATGTGGGAATCACGCGACTGGAACGGGCTTCTTTCCACGGCTTAGGCCGCTCTTGCGCTCGCTCTTCCGCACATAGCCCATGGCCTCGTAGAGTTCGCCATCCTCGCCTTCCTCGGGATCACCCTTCACGGCATTGACGACCAGGGAAATGGCGGCCATGGACGCCTTGTCGGCCTCGTCGCGCTGATTTTGTGCGGCCATCAATTGGTTTTCGAGCGCGCCGATGGAGACGCGAGCGTCGGTGCTGGTTTTCACCTTGGCCTTGAATTGGGCGAGGGTGAAACCGGCGAAGGTTTTGGCAGGGCGCAGAGTCTCCCAAGCATTGAGGACTTCGGTGATGCGCGCTTCGGACTGTTTCGGATTGTTAGGCATGTTGATGACGAATTTCTGAGTTATGGTTGGGCCGCACTCCGTAGATGAAGTGAAGTTGCCTTAACTAAAGCAGTCTGCTTGCCTAAAAGTATAAGTCTTTGATATTTAGATTAGAATCCATGTGTTCCTAGGAGGAATCTACAAATTCCAAGGAGGAACCCGAATGTTCCGATGGGGAACTTACGCATTCCGGCTGCATGTTCGTAAGTTCCAAGTCCGAGCACACAGATTCCGATCCAGAGTGCGCAGGCGCGAAACCGGAATGTGTCCGTCACATGTTCAATATCGCGCGTGCCGGGTCTTGGTATGTGCGTTCAAAGTCGAATTAATCAGAAGGTTGCGGGCGTCCTCGCTCATGTAGGCCTGCCTGACGCTTCCTGAAACGGCGCTCTCTGCGGCGGCGGGCGCTCAGCCGGTCGAGTTGGCTTCCCCCCGTGCTTTGCCTTGATTCCAAATCCGGGGCGCGGAGCATCGGCTGCCGGGGGCATAGACCCTCAGCAGGCGCTTTGCCTTGATTCCAAATCCGGGGCGCGGAGCATCTCACGTCCGGAGCGCGGACTGATCCATTCCGCTTTGCGATTCCAAATCCGGGGCGCGGAGCATCGTCGAAGGTCGCGGTGCGCACGGTCTCGCGGCTTTGCCTTGATTCCAAATCCGGGGCGCGGAGCATCAGGAAGCGGGTGCGGGTGTCGGCCGCGGCGGCTTTGCCTTGATTCCAAATCCGGGGCGCGGAGCATCGCGATGCGCGGTGATGAAGTCGGCGATGCAGCTTTGCCTTGATTCCAAATCCGGGGCGCGGAGCATCATACCATTTCTGCTGTCCGCCGCCGGACGCGCTTTGCCTTGATTCCAAATCCGGGGCGCGGAGCATCGACCGCCTCGAAAAGCAGTGCCTGCGGGATGCTTTGCCTTGATTCCAAATCCGGGGCGCGGAGCATCTCCCATTAAACACCAGTGTTCCACCGTCCTGCTTTGCCTTGATTCCAAATCCGGGGCGCGGAGCATCCGTCTCCGCCATCACGGCGCTCGATCTGGTGCTTTGCCTTGATTCCAAATCCGGGGCGCGGAGCATCATACACATGCGCGCGAACGCGTAAGACCCGCTTTGCCTTGATTCCAAATCCGGGGCGCGGAGCATCCTGCTTACAATCACACAGCAGTATGCCGCTGCTTTGCCTTGATTCCAAATCCGGGGCGCGGAGCATCGGTCGGGTGAAATGGGATCAGCCAAGGTTCGCTTTGCCTTGATTCCAAATCCGGGGCGCGGAGCATCTAAGCACACCGGACGTCGAAAGGGTTAGGGCTTTGCCTTGATTCCAAATCCGGGGCGCGGAGCATCCGCAATGGCACCGACCGCTTCTCCTTCGACGCTTTGCCTTGATTCCAAATCCGGGGCGCGGAGCATCGGGGCCGATATACGGGATACCAGCAAGCGAGCTTTGCCTTGATTCCAAATCCGGGGCGCGGAGCATCACCGCGCCTTACTTGACTGCGACCGCTTCAGCTTTGCCTTGATTCCAAATCCGGGGCGCGGAGCATCTTGACGTTTCAACTGGTGTTTTAATCGCTGGCTTTGCCTTGATTCCAAATCCGGGGCGCGGAGCATCACCCTTCAGGGTATCGGGGCGGTCTCCTAGGCTTTGCCTTGATTCCAAATCCGGGGCGCGGAGCATCATCTTCCGCCGATATGAGGCGATGATTTTCGCTTTGCCTTGATTCCAAATCCGGGGCGCGGAGCATCCATATCGGCAATGAGGAGTTGCGCGCCCTGGCTTTGCCTTGATTCCAAATCCGGGGCGCGGAGCATCTCCTGTTCTACGTTGGCTCGCGGTTGACCGGCTTTGCCTTGATTCCAAATCCGGGGCGCGGAGCATCTAGCACTTGGCTCTCTTCAATTTATTCAAAGCTTTGCCTTGATTCCAAATCCGGGGCGCGGAGCATCGCCAATGCGCTTGGATCTGGGCGCTTAACCGCTTTGCCTTGATTCCAAATCCGGGGCGCGGAGCATCCGCACCCATTAAGGCCCTCCATTGGAGGGCCTTAATGCTTTACCAAAGTTGAATTTGATCCGGCATTTCTTCGGCGGAAACCTCTTTGGCGGGTGATCCGTAGATGATGAATGCCCGTTCCCATTGTGCTCGGGTGACGTAAAAGGCTCTGACTTTACCCGCTGGCGGGATGCTTTTCTTTATGCGGTCGAGATGGGTTTCCTGCCGAGCGAAACTAACGCAAGGCCGCGCATACACGCTGAACTGGATCATTTGAAAGCCATCATCGAGCAGGAAGTCCCGAAAGCTGGTGGCAGCTTTTCGTTGGGCCTTCGACAGGACCGGCAGGTCAAACGCTACAACGAGCCATCCCATTTTGAATTTTTCCACGTCCATGGCCGATAGTGACGAGCGGTTTCCATCGCGACTGCCTGACGAAACCCTCGAACCACGCCTTCGATTACTCCTCGAATATCTAGGTCGAGCCCGAGGTAATCCACTTGTTCGAGCGAGAAGCCGGTGACCCAACGGCGAAACTCGGTGGTTACTACAAACGCCTCTTCGTCGGGGCGGTCTTTGACCCACTGGTAAATGCGCCAATCCACGCAGGGGCGGAAAGGCTCCATGAGATCGTAGGCCAAGGGTGCGCTACGTTCTCGGATGGCGTGAGAAATACCGATGGTAGGATCGAGGCCGAAGCCATAGAGCTTCTGTAATACCGTCGATAGGAGGACGGCATAGCCGTAGTTCAAGAGATCGTTAAGCCCACCGAGCTTTCGTCCGCGGGCGAAGCCTTCGATGCGGAGTCCTTCGGTGAAGGCGTCCCAAAATAGTTTGGCGCAGCCGCCTTCCTTCCGGGCGGATTTGGCGCGACTAGCGATCGCAAGGTCGCGTGTGGCCTTGGAATCGGGGGCGACGCGTTGAGCGAGGGCCAGTTGGTTTGCGCACTTGGCGTCTATGGTCTTTTCCCAGAGGCGACCACGCACGGAAGTGGACAATGTGAGGTGCTTACGGGTGAGTAACGTGTCCGTGGCACGACAAGCCGGGAGGAGTAGGCTGACGGGTTGGAACCGTTCGCAGATCACCAAGGCGACAGCTTGCTTTGCTGCTTCCAAGAAAAGGTGGCTGTGAATGCGGGCCGAGAAGCTGGTGATGATTATTGCTGCAACATCCTCGAGCGGGAGTCGTTTGCTCTCACCGCCTTTTACCGTGCACACCAATTGCCCATCCCGACAGGTCAGATCGGCTTCGGGGGCGTCGATGCTGACGATGTGGTAGGACATGATTTGGGTGTTTGGTTCCTATGTAGCGGAGGCGGGAGTGATTGAGGACGTAATCGGAAGGCCGGTCAGGCTGGGACGGAGAATTTCAAGACCGTCACGAACCAATGTCTTCAGGATAACGTTAATCTTATGTCCGGGCGTTTTATTTTTTAAACGGACGACATCCGGCCAACCCATATCCAGAGCCATTCCTGAGGCGTTGTTTTTGGCGGAGAACACCAACCAAGTTCCTGTGTAGCCTCCGCGAGGAACCCGAATTAGCATGCCGTTGCGAAGAACCCGAGGGGGCTTTCCGCCGTTGCGTTTTTCAAGTTCACCGAGACGATGCCAGACCTTGTGCCACGGGATGATCGCAAACTTTTCTTCGCCTTCCGGTGCGTGGTCGAGAAGGGCGACGCCGAAGTTATCGGTGATAACACGCACGCCTTTCAGCTGTTTAAGCTTCCCTTGGCCATTCTTGGGCGAGAGACCGACAACTTTGTCCACGGTTTCATCGCTCGGCTTGATTTTGATCTGCCCCGTTTTCACGTCACGGGATCGCTGATGTAAAAACACGCGACCGTCCTTGATCTTCTCGACCCCACGCGTGTTTTCTTCCACTCGCAGGCCGCCCTTATCGGCGGGAACGTGTTGCACGACGCGTTTTTCGGCCAGCCGCAGCCGAATCTGATTTTTCCAATCGGAAGGCAGGTCGCGCAGGCCGAAGCGTCCTTGGGCATCGAAATCAAAATACCCCGTAGCTTTCAGCTGGGCTTTATCCGCTTCATTGGGGTTCCGCTTGATCATTAGCTCCCAGAGGCCGCCGTCGCGGGGCAATAGTAGCGACGTGTAAGCAAGCACGCAGGCATCGAGGGCGTGATGGAGATGCGTAATGTCACGGATGTCGGTCTTGGTTTTTCGCGAGCCATCGGCCTCAAGGATCTGCGGAGCGGCGAGGCTTAAGCACCCGAGTAGATCCCAACTGCGGCGCACGGTTCCTGTCACTGCGCCGGGGATCGAGATAACCGGGGGCGGGGACGGAAGATCGACAAAGTGTTTGGTGAGCAGTTGCGCACCGAGGCGGACAAGCTGTGAGGTTTGCGTGAGGTCGCCAGGTAGGAAGCCTTTGGCTTTGTCTTCGTATTTGGGAAGAAGCAGCAATGCGCGGCGGTTTTTCTTGCGGCGTTTGTCGTCATCGTGGCCCTTAAACGATTCAAGGCCTTCGACCCACTCGGCGTATTTGGTGAGTGGGCGAATGTAGAGATTGGACATACCGGGCACCGGCTTGCCTTGTTCTTCCTGCACGAATTGCCAGCCCGTGCGGTTACCCTTCCATTTGTTGATCTCTGAAAAAGTAACAACGAGAGAATCAAGCGAGTCGGAGGGCCGTTGCGAACGGGGGATGATGTGGTCCTTATCGACGCGGTGGGATACGAGGTCGATGGGCTCGTAATCCATACCGGTATAAGGGCAGACCCAGCCAAGGTCTTCGGCAATCCGGCCTTTCCGGATCAGGCCGGCCGTGATTTCAACTTTTCCCCCATTGAAGGTTTGTTCGGCGAAAGCAGCCTCCAGTTTCTTGGAAACTTTGTCGTGGTTGGAAAGGCGCAGGCCCAAGTCTTGTTCGATCTGTTTGGCGGTTTTCCCGGACATTTCGCGGAGGTCCCGGTTGACCTCGATGGTCAGGCGACCCACACGGGTGCGGTCACCTGCGGCGAATTGCGGATCGGCGATGAGATCCCGCAACAGCCGCTGAAGGATCATCAGCCGGTGACGGACGAGGTGGTTGTTCGTCTGGTCTTCGATGCGGCGGTTAACTTGTTCGAGTCGCTTCGCATCATCGAGAAACAGACATCCACCAGCTTCCTTCGGATGTTTACCCTGCAAGACCTCCTCGTAAGCGCGAACGAGCAATGGGCGCGAATAGGCGGCTCGACCGGAAAGTTTCTTGATGGACAGTTTTTCAGCCAGAATGGACTCACGGGAAAGTCCCACGTCTTTCTTGCGCTTGCGGGTATTGGCGGCGTCGAGACGGGCGGTTATGGCCTCGTCTAATGCAGTTGTGGATTCGCCAAGTTTTTCGGCAATCAAACGAAGGTCGGCGAGGGTAAGCGCTTTCCCACGTTCCCATGCGTCTCGTGCCCGTTTTTGCACGCGTGGAGACAGGGCCAGCCAGAAGGGTTTGAGGCGGTCGCTTTGGGCGAGTTGGATTACCGGGTCAAGGAGCAGAGCATCCTCCGCATCCGGGTGTATCAAAAGACTGTCTAAATTATCCCGGGCGATCCCCGGCAGCGTGCGGACGGCATCCTTGAAGGTTTTTTTGGTCAGGCGGCCTTCGACGCGCATGCGATCATTCAAAACACGGCGTTCGTCAGGGCTGAGTGGACGTAAATCAGAAGCACCGGATTCACCTACGCGAACGTTTGCCAGTTGCATGGCCCAGCGGAATCGGAGGAATTCGGGACAATTGCGCGTCGGGACCTTTTCGCCGGAGAGCGGGCAGGTTGAAATGATGCGATTGTCGAAGCGCGGCACCAATTGGCCGAAGAGAAGACCGCCCTCGAAGCGGGCAGGCAGGGGAATGCCGATAGTGGCGAGATGCTCGCGCTCGGTTTTGGACAGCGTTCGGGCGGTGAGCAGGCCGATGAAAGTTTCGTCAAGAGCGGGCAGGTGGCCGCGATGCGCTTCAAGGATGCGGCGAAACTCGCGTTCAACACAGTCGCGGGGAAATGCGGCGCTCTTCGCCTTAAAGCGAACACGGGAGGATTTTTTATCGCCAGCTACGTCGAGCCCAAGCACGCGGACGAAGGTTTCCGCCATCGTCTGGGTGTTGTGCTCCTGCATAAGTGCGATGGCGTTTTGCTCTTTTTCAGAATCGGCTTTGGCCTCGGCATCATCGACTGCTGCGGCCTCTTCGGACGACCAGCGACGGTTGCCGTCGTAACCGCGATTATGGGCATACCAGCGGATCACGTCCCATAGTTGGACCCAGGTCAGCAGGTGTTCTTTGGCGCCGCCCGAGGCGAGCACGCGGGCTGCAAGCATCCAAGGAGCGGAATGGCCGCCGGACTGGCGGTGTTTGGCGGCTAGATCGGCGGCAGAAATGACACCGAAGTAGGCGAGGAGCTTTTCGAGACGGGCGACGCGTTGACGGGTGGATCGAACGTGGCGACGCTGGCGGCGGTATGCGCGTCGTTTACTGGCTAGGCAGTCGTCAGCTCCAAAAGTGACCACGCCGGTTCCGAGAAGGGCTGGGGCTGCGTCGCGGGAGGTAACTTGTAGAACAGCCCAACCGATGGAGCTGTGACCGACGTCGAAGGCAAATTGCAGGTCCGTAGAAATTAACGTTGCAACCATGCGGCACCAAACTTTACCAAGTCTTCGGAATCAAGACAAAGTCTGAAGCGCAAACCGTGCCTCTGTCCGCCATGCGAACACGCCGTGTATAAAAGCGCTTTTAAAGCAGACCGGCGCGGCGTAAGCCCGCCGGTTTTGCTTTTATTTCGGAGGTGGCGGACGGACGAGTCTGCTCTTTTTGCGTCTCTTGCGCCTTTTTAGCGGCCAATCCCGATTGGAAAATCGACGGAAATTAAGGCCGGATAGGTGCGGATACGGAGTCCACTCGCTGGCGCTCCCGGCCACGCGTCGGCAGGGGCTTGCGACGTTGATTTTGACATGGCGCCGTTGCGCTACACTTGTAGGGCATGAGTGCGACGACCGCCAAGCCGACTTTCATCCGGCTCACTCCGGCTGAGAAAAAGCGTATTGCCGCCGCCGCCCGCAAGCGGGGGCTCACCCCGACGGCGTTCATCAAGCGGGCTGCGCTGGAGGATGCGGGAGCCAAGGGAGATGACGCCCGGCTCGACCAGCTCGAGCGCATCGCCTTCGGGCTTCGCGAGGCGGTTGAAGATGAGATCGACTTCCGTGCCGTCACCACCGCTTGGGACCGGCATGTGAAAAGCGGTGAAAAACTCCTCTCTTCCGAGGAGGCTTGGCGTGAGCTGGGAATATAAGCTCATCCCCGAAGTGGTTCGTAAACTGCGCGATCTCGCGCCGTCGGCGGCGGTTGAAATCAAGGCTTACCTGGAGTCTTGGATCAAGGGGACTGCGGATCCGCGGATTCATCGCAAAGCACTCCGCCATGGTCTGAAAGGGTTCTGGCGTTAACGGGTCAAGGACTGGCGTATCTTGTGCCGCTTGGAAAACAACGTGTGCATCGTCGTGGTCGTTGACGTGGGACATCGGTCCAGCGTTTACGATTGAAGTGCCGGTCTGGGTTTAGGGATCGCACTCGGAGGTTGACCGCGGATTGCACGGATGGGCGCGGAGACGGAGTCCACTCGCTGGC
>Ga0307416_100002562_pt1 | contig 10491 bp, 9 predicted proteins | sample DK1Cmetagenome_2_FD_203821 | JGI IMG/M metagenome (GOLD analysis project Ga0307416, IMG submission 203821) | Maize rhizosphere microbial communities from greenhouse at UC Davis, California, United States - DK15-C-3 | ecosystem: Host-associated > Plants > Roots > Rhizosphere > Soil | place: USA...
AGCCGCACGCGGTGGTTCTACCTCGTCCCGCCCAGCCGTGGCGAAATCTGCCACCGGGGTCTGACCCCCGACATCGTCCGCGGCGGCCGTGTCAGCATGCAAGCACGCTCTCCAGCGAGCCGCGGAAACCGGCTCACCACGCCAAAATCTGTCTCGGGACATGTCCGCCCAGGACAGGCGAGGGTCTGACCCCGACGGTGGCCGGCTTGGACGAGGGTTTCCCGCCGGCGACGGCCGGCGCGTGCTAACCCGCGAGCGCAGGGCCTGCGCGGTAGACGCGGCCGGGAAGCGGCCGGCCCAGAACGCCCTCCAGCCATTCGGCGACGCCGACAAGCGCGTCGAGATCGATGCCGGTCTCGAGCCCTTCACCATGGAAGAGGTAGACGAGATCCTCGGTCGCGACGTTCCCCGTGGCACGCGGCGCGAACGGACAGCCTCCGAGCCCGCCGACAGAGGCTTCGAATACCGTGGCACCCGCCTCGAGCGTAGGCGTTCGCGAGGGCGGTGTTCCTCGTGTCGTGGAGGTGCAGCCCAACCGGGACGCCCAGCCCGCTCGCACCCTCGAGGAGCTCCCGTACCTGCCGCGGAACCCCCACTCCGATCGTGTCCGCGAACAGAACCTCGTCGGCGCCCGCTTCCGTCACACGCTCCGCCAGCCGCAGAACTTTCTGAGGATCGACCTCGCCTTCGAACGGGCAGCCGAACGAGACCGAGATGGAGACGCTCACCGGGCTATCGGTCCGGATGCGCGCCAGCTCTTCGACCGACTCGTCGACCGAGCGATTCGCGTTACGCCGGTTGAAAGCCTCCGTCGCCGCGAGGGTGAAATGGAGCTCGTCGAGCCCGGTGGCGGCGAAGCGCTCGTAGCCTTTCTCGTTGAGGACGAGGCCCGAGTACGCCACGCCGTCGCGCCGGTCGATCCCCCCGACGACTTCCTCCGCTCCGGCCATCTGGGGCACCCGCTCCGCGCTGACGAAGCTGACTGCCTCGACCTTCGGCAGCCCGGCCGCTGCCAGCCGGTTGACGAGCTCGGCGCGCACCGAAGGATCCAGCGTCTCCTCTTCGTTCTGGAGGCCGTCGCGCGGCCCGACGTCGCAGATGGTGACGGCCGCTGCCATGATCCTCGCCCGTGAGCGTACCGTTCCTCGCCGCCGCCAACGTCGACGCCGCTCTCGACCCGGCCGCCGCGCTCGAAGCGGTACGCGAGGCGTTCGTCGCCCACGCGCGCGGGGAGTGGTTTATGCCCTCGAAGGTGTATCTGCCCGCGCCGCCCGACGGAGACTTCCGCGCCATGCCCGCCTCGGGCGGCGGGTACGCCGTGCTCAAGTGGGTCACCTCGTTTCCCCGGAATCCCGAGCGCGGCCTGCCCACGGTGGCCGGGGTCGTCCTCCTCTCGGACGCCGCAACCGGAGAATTGCGGGCGATTCTGGACGCCGGAGCAGTCACTGCCCTACGCACGGGCGCCGCCGCGGTGCTCGCCGCGGAGACGCTCGCGGGAGACACGCCGAGCCCAGCCGCAGTCGTGGGCTGCGGAGTCAACGGAAGAGCGGTGGCGCGCACGTTCGCCGCGCGAGGACGTCCGGTCCTCCTCTGGGATGCGCGCCCGGGACAGGCGGAGGCTCTCGCGGAGGAGCTCGGCTCGAACGCCACGGTCGCCTCGAGCCGCGACGAGGCCCTGGCCTCAGACGTGGTGGCGACGGTTACACCGGGCGGCGAGATCCTCTTTCCGCCGGGATCGCTCCGCCCGGGTCAGCACGCGAGCCTCATGGGTGCCGACGGGCCCGGAAAGGCCGAGATCGCGGTCGAGGAGCTGCTGCGGGCCCGGGTCGTCTGCGACGAGTGGGAGCAGGCGAGTCACAACGGCGACATCGGCCGTGCCGCGGTCGACGGGACGCTCAGGCGCGAAGACGTCGCAGAGTTGGGCCGTGTGCTGCTCGGCGAAGAGGAAGGTCGGCTCGACGACGACGAGATCACCGTTTTCGACTCGACCGGCCTCGCCGTGCAGGATCTTGCGGTGGCGGTGGCCGTCTACGAGGATTGGCGGGCTAACCGCAAGCGCCAGGAGTTCGTCGGAGTTACCGAGATCACGCTCTAGGAAAGGAGCGCTTCATGGCAGCGCGTGTCGTTCACTTGGAGTTCCCCGCTGGTGATACCGACGGAGAGCAGAGCTTCTTCGAGTCGCTCTTCGGCTGGCAATTTTCCCAACCGATGGAAGGGATGGACTACCGCATGGCGGACCTGGGTGAAGGCCAGGGCGCCGCGATCTTTTCGCCCGAGTCCGGCGAGGGAGGCCTGAGGGTCTATTTCGGCGTCGACGACATCGATGCACAGCTCGCCAAGGTGCGCGAGCTCGGGGGCCAGGCGGAGGACAAGATGCCGGTGCCGAGCATGGGGTGGTTCGCGGCCTGCAAGGATCCCGAGGGGAACGCCTTCTCGCTCTGGCAGACCGACTCGGCCGCCGGCTAGCGCCGCTTCTCCCACTCGTCGTAGGTGCGGATCGTCCGCATGCCGACCCGCTCGTAGAGGCGCCAGGCTTGCGAGGTGTTGCGGGCATCGGTCTTCAGCGTCACGCGCTCCATGCCGCGCGCCTTGAAATGCCGAAAAACGTGCTGGAGAAGTGCCGCGCCGAGACCACGCCGCCGGTGCGCAGGATGGACGACCAGGTCCTTGACGTACCCCTCCTTCCAGTTCAAAGCGGCCGCCGCGAGTGAACCATCGGGAGCTTCGACGACGAACCAGCTTTCGGGCTCAAAGCTAGAACCGCCGAGCATGAAGCGCTCCCACTCCACGAAGGGCTCTTTCGTGAAGTCAGGCTCCTCGGCGTAGGCGACGTCGAGAAGCCCCTTCACTCGAGTCGCCTCCTCGAGACGGAAGGTGCGTGGAGTCATGCCCTCGGGCCAGCTCGGCGGGGGAATCGTCTCGCCGAGCTGCACCTGCATGAGCCAGGTCTCGCTGCAGTGCTCGTACCCGCGGCTCCCAAGGAACGGCGGAGCCGCCGGTTCGTCCCTTCGTGTGGTTGTCTCAATGAGCGGTCCCTCGACAGCGGGTTCCGCGTCGGCCAGGAGACGGGAGCCGATTCCTCGTCTGCGAAGCTCGGGCAGGACGTATACCTCCACACCTTGGGCGCGAGCGGCGGAGTAGCCGACGATTCCGCCCTCCTCGGCGATCCAGAGGCCCGCATAGCTCGGCCACCATTCGCGGAACTGGTCGAGCTCGAGCTCGAACCAGGGACCCAGCTTGCAGGCTTCGAGGACCGCGTAGGCGGGTTCGAGGTCGGCCTCTGACGCAGGACGGATCTCGATCTCAGCCACGTTCGACTGGGAGCCCGCGTGCGGACCACTCGCTCCACGAGCCTGGATAGAGCTTCGCGCGGACTCCGGCGCGCTCGAGCGCGAGCACGTCCACGCTCGCTGTGACACCGGAGCCGCAGTAGACAACGACCTCATCCTCGGTGGAAAGAAGGTCGTCCGGCAGCTGGGCGGTCTCCGTGTAGGGAAGGTTCCGGGCGCCCGGGATATGGCCGGCGATGGCATCGATCGGCTCAGTCTCGCCGCGGTAGCGCTCGGGAGCGCGGGCGTCCAGGAGCACGAGACCGTCACGACCGAGCCGCGGCAGGAGCTCTTCTGCGGTCACCGTGTCGTCGTCGCGCAGCCGGGGAACGAACTCTGCCGCCTCGATCTCCTCCTCCCCGCTCCGGAGCGGCCCCGCCCAGGCGGCGACACCGCCGGCCAGGACGGCAACGTCGTCCTGCCCGAAGTGGCGCAGGAGCCACCAGAGCCGCGCCGCGCCGCCGGTCATGCCCTGGTCGTAACAAACGACGAAGACGCCCGGCCCTATGCCGGCGGCGCCCGCAGCGCGCACGAAGTCCTCGGCCGCAGGCAGCGGATGCCGCCCGCCATCGGCACCGCCGGGGGGTGCGGACAGGTCGCCCTCCACGTCCAGGAACGAAGCCCCGGGAATGTGCCCTTCGAGATAGAGCTCACGCCCACGCTCGGGGTGGCCGAGCTGCCACCGGCAATCGACGAACTGGTACCGCACCCGTGGGAGCTTACGAGGAGCGGACCAGGCGGTAGACGACGCCGTCGAGGTTGGCGACGTAGAGCTCCCCGCGGACGCCCTCTCCGAAGGAGGAGATGTGCGCCGTGGAATCGAGCATGAGCACTCGCTTCAGGCGACCGTCAGACAAGCGCCGGATGCGCCAGATTTTGCCCGTGCAGTAGTCGCCGTAGACGTACCAGCCGCGGAACCAGAGATTCCGTCCCCGGAAGACGTACCCGCCTGTGATGGAGCAGTTTCCTCCCGTGTGCCCGTAGACCGCGAAGGGGCGGACCAACCTGCCAGTGTTGTTCAGCCCCGCGCCGTCGCAGCCGCTCCGTGTGGCGCTGACCCGGCCCTCGTAGACGTCCCAGCCGCCGTTCCACGGATGCGCAGGGCTGAGCTGGGAGGCCCTGCGGAGGTCGACCTCCTCCTGCGTGCCCTGTCCGACGTCCCCGAGCCAGAAGTTGCCGTTGGCGCGGTCGAACGAGAAGCGCCAAGGGTTGCGGACGCCGTACATGAAGGTGCTGATCGCCCCGGTCGAAGGATTGATCCGCAGGATCTTGCCCAGACGACTGGAGAGTCTCTGCGCGGCCTCGAACGGGTCGCAGCCCCCGCCCCCGTCGCCCGTGCCCACATAGAGCTTTCCGTCCGGGCCAAAAGCGATTTGGCCCCCGTTGTGATTCGAGTGGGTGCCGTGGCCGACGCGCAGCATGCGGTGAAACGAAGAGCCGATGATGCGTGTGCCCGCCGAGTTGGCCCGGTAGCGAGCGACGACGAGGTTCCCACTGTTGTTCGTGTAGAAGAAGTACACCCGGCGATTGGAGCTCCAGCCGGGGTCGAACGCCATGGACGCGAGCCCACGCTCGCCGTCGCAGCAGGAGACGCGTCCGGAGATGTCGGCGAACTTGACGCGGGAGCCCTTGTAGAAGCGGATGACCCGTCCGGCGCGCTCGACGACGAAGATCGTGCGCGGCGTCGCGCTCCTGGGCGCAGTCACATACGTGGGTGCATTGAACGCGCCCACGCGGGCGAGCCGCACGGCAGACGCTCCGTCGGGAGTTGCCAGCCCCAGTGCGCATGCAGCCGTGACGACCCCGGCGACCCCGATCACCTTGCGCATCGATCTCACTCTAGATCAAGCCTCGGTCCGTGCCACCCGTTTTTCCCAGTACCGCTTCAGGCCCGCATAGGACTGCCAGAGCGGCCCGGCCTGCGTGTAGGAGCCCCATTCAGGCGCGGCGGCGCCGTCGAGCTCGGCCTCCGCGGCGCGGACGAACTCCCCCTCGCTCACCCCGTTTCGCACACGCTCGGCCCAGGTGAGAAGACGTTCGCGCATCCGGGGAAGGTGCTCCTGCGGGTTCTCGACCACGCCGAAATGCGGGAGGCAGAGCCGGGCAGGGCGCCTGGCCGCAATCGCGTCCAGCGACCGTTCCCACGCTTCCAGGTCGATGTCCGGGGGCGGGGCCACCGGGAGGATGAACGAGGAGGGCGTGATGCGAACGCCGGCCGCGTCTCCCGCATAGCAAGAGCCGTCGGAGCCGAGGAAGGAGAGGTGGTGAGAGGCATGCCCGGGAGTCGCCCACGCCTCGAGGTCGAGAACCCGGTCCCCGATGACCTCGACCGCCTCTTCCGGAACCGGCGCCAGCTCGCCCCAGAGGCGGTCGAAGTCGTCCCCGTACAGCCGTCGGGCACTGCGCTCGAGCCGGCTCGGATCGACGAGGTGCGGCGCGCCGATCTCGCTCACATAGACCCGCAGTCGAGGGTTCCGCCGCACGAGGACGCCGGCGGCGCCCGCATGGTCGAGATGGATGTGCGTGAGCACGAGATGGCGCACGTCCTCGAGCGCTACCCCGTGAGCCGCGAGGCCTTCTTCGAGTGCGCCGAGACAGCTCGAAGGCCCGCAGTCCACCAGCGCCGGCTCGTCGCCGGGCAGCAGGTACGACGCAATGACCCGGGGATGCCCGAGGTGGAGGAGGTCGACGAGCTCGAAGCCGCTAGTTGACGACGAGCTTGCCCTCCATGCCCGCTGCGCGGTGTCCGTCGACCGAGCAGTAGAAGGTGTACTCCCCTGGCTGAAGATCGAGCGTGACACTGGTGCTCGAACCGGTGATCGTGTCCGTTCCCTCGCCGTCGACGCCGGGTCCCTGCAGCTTGACGTCGTGGGGAAGCGAGGAGTCGTTCGTGAAGTCGATCGTCACGTTTCCGGCGGTGGCCTCGAGGGAGGTCTTGTCGAACTTGAGCGCGCCGCTTGGATCCGCCGCCAGCTGCAGAGTTTCGCCTCCTCCGCCGCCTCCGCCGCCTGCGGTGGTTGCACCGACACCCGTCGTGGCCGCCTCGTTTCCGCCGCCCCCGCAGGCAGCGAGGCCCAGGGCGAGGGCTGAGAGCACGATGAGAAAAAGCAGTCCGTTTCGGGTCATGAAGTCCCTCCTCGTTGGCGTGGGTCAACCCTACCTACGCGGAAAACGGCCAGGCAGATTAGGAGCGTCGCGCCGACCATCGCGGCCCACGCCCAGGTGGCGTCGGGCCGGATCAGGCTCGGAATCTTCACCGACACGGTTCCGCGCTTCACGAGCTGTTCCGTCCAGAAGTCCTGGAGCGCGTTGGCGAGCCCGTAGACGAACATGAGCGCCAGATAAGAGCTCAGCGCGACTGCTTGCCAGGCCGATGCCAGCTGACGGGGGACGCGCGAGAGCACCAGCGCCGAGATCGCGAGCAGCACACCGTCCATGCCGTGATGGCGGCCGAGATGCACTGCGTGCAGGGAGGGCTCCCCGCCCGTCGAGGGCGCGACCTCCTTGGCGAGGAAGATCCTGCCCAGCACCGGCGCGTCGCTGACGTAGAAGCCGAGCTCAGCGAACACCCAGGGAAGCCCGACCAGGAGAAGGGCGACGGCGGCGAGGGCGCGGAGGAGGTCTGCCGGGCCGAAGGGACGTGTTGGGCAGACGCCCTCGCGAATCAGCGCCGCGAGCGTCAGCGCCAATGCGATCGCCACCCCGGCTCCCGCCAGCGCATTGACGGGACGGGCGTCGAGGTCCGCCTGGTCTATCACCCCGGGGAACCCGATCGTGGCGCAGAGGACGGCCGCAACCGCGGCGGCAAGAGCTGCAGGGCGCGTCGCCAGGCGAGCCGCCGCGATCGCGGCGAGGGCGATCGCGACGATCGAGAAGGGATAGCCCAGGAAGACGAGCGCGCGTGAAGCGCCGGCTTCGATCCCGCTCCCGCTCGTGTGGTAGAGCTCTTCGGGCGGCAAGCGCGAATACGTCGCGAAGGTCGCAACCGCGACGGCCGCGAAGAGCGCCCAGACGATCAGAGCCTCTGTGAGCCCCGGCCGGCGCTGTTGCTCCATTCCGGGCGAGCCTAGACTAGGCCGACCATGTCCGGCGAGGCCTGTCCCGCCTGCGGCGCCGAGAATTCCGTCGGAGGGCTCTTCTGCGGGCATTGCGGCTCACGCGTCGGTCGCAAGTGCCCCCACTGCTCTGCGGTGGTGGCTCCCGACCTCGCTTTCTGCACGTCCTGCGGGGAAGCGCTCGAGGCCGCCGCTCCGGCGACGACTGAGGAGCGAAAGACGGTCAGCGTCCTCTTTGCGGATCTCGTCGGCTTCACGGCCCGTGCGGAACGGCTCGATCCGGAAGAGGTTCGCGGCCTACTCGCTCCGTACCACGCCCGAGTGCGCGCCGAGCTCGAGCGTTTCGGCGGAACGGTCGAAAAATTCATCGGCGACGCCGTGGTGGCTCTCTTCGGCGCTCCGGTCGCACACGAAGACGACCCGGAGCGCGCCGTGCGCGCGGCTCTGGCCGTCCGGGAGGCGATCGGCGAGCTCGACGCTGCCGTGCGCATCGGCGTCACAACGGGCGAGGCACTCGTGACCCGCGACGCGCGCGTCCTCGAGGGCGAGGGGATGGCGGCGGGGGACGTCCTGAATACCGCTGCGCGCCTTCAGGCGGCGGCGCCTGCGAACGGCATCCTCGTGGACGCGGCTACTCGACGTGCCACCGAGAGCGCGATCGAGTACAGCGAGGCCGATCCGGTCGTCGCCAAGGGGAAGGCGGAGCCGGTCTCCGTCTGGGAGGCCGTCGCGCCTCGCGCGCGTCTCGGCGTGGACATCGCCTTCCGCGGCGGCGCGGCGCTCGTCGGCCGCGAGCACGAGCTCCATGCCCTCCACGACGCATTCGACCGAGCCTGCCGCGAACGGACCGCGCAACTCGTCTCACTTGTCGGCACGCCCGGAATCGGAAAGAGCCGCCTCGTGTACGAGCTCTGGGCTACCCTGGATGCAGATCCCGCGTCTTATGCCTACTGGAGGCAGGGCCGCTCGCTCCCGTACGGCGACGGCGTCAGCTTCTGGGCCCTGGGCGAGATGGCGAAGAGTCACGCTGGGATCCTCGAGAGCGACGACGCCGAGGTCGCAGGAGAAAAGCTGCGCGCCGCCGTCCAGCACGCAATCGACGACTCTGCGGAAGCACGCTGGATCGAAGGACACTTACGGCCGCTCGTCGGCCTGAGCGGTGAGGCCGGAACCGCGGAACGGGGCGCAGAAGCTTTCTCGGCCTGGCGGCGCTTCTTCGAAGGACTCACCGACCAGTACCCGGTCGTCCTCGTTTTCGAGGATCTCCACTGGGCCGACGACGGTCTCCTCGACTTTGTGGACTACCTCCTCGAGTGGGCAACGGACGTTCGGCTCCTGGTTGTGTGCACGACGCGGCCCGAGCTCCTCGAACGCAGGCCCGGCTGGGGCGGCGGCAAACGCAACGCCGTGACGATTTCCCTCCCACCGCTTTCAGATGACGACTCGACCCGCCTTCTCGAGGAGCTCGTCGGGAAGGCCGACCCGGCACTCCTCGCGCGAACCGGCGGCAATCCCCTCTACGCCGAGGAGTACGCCCGTATGCTCGCCCAACGAGAAAACGGCGCGGAGCTCCCTTTGCCCGACTCGGTCCAGGGGATCATCGCGGCACGCCTCGACACGCTCCCACTCGAGGAAAAGGCGCTTGTACAAGATGCAGCCGTCCTCGGCAAGGTCTTCTGGGTCGGGGAGCTCGCGCACGCCGCCGGTCTCGATCCCGCTGCGGCGGCAGAGCGCCTGCAGACGCTCGAGCGCAAGGAGTTCATCCGTCGGGAACGCCGCTCGTCAGTAGCGGGAGAGACGGCCTACGTTTTTCGGCACGTACTCCTTCGAGATGTTGCCTATGCTCAGATCCCCCGCCCGCGACGAGCGGAGAGGCACCGCCTCGCCGCCGAGTGGATCGAGTCCCTCGCAGCTGACCGCCGCGAGGACTTAGCGGACGTAATCGCGCACCACTACGTGAGCGCGCTCGACCTCGCACGCGCGGCTGGGCTGGAAACCGCGGAGCTTGCCGAAAGCGCACGCCTGGCGCTTCACGAAGCGGGCGACCGCGCCGCCTCGCTGAACGCCTTCGCGGCGGCAAAGCGCTTCTACCGGTCGGCGTTGGACCTCTGGCCGGAGGACGATCCGGCGTATCCACAACTTCTCTTTCGCTACGGGCGTGCGCGCTTCTTCTCGGAGGACGAGGGGGAAGACAGCCTGGCTCGCGCGGCCGAGGAGCTGCTGGATGCGGGGGATCGCGCCGGTGCTTCGGAGGCGGAGACGCTCGTCGGCGAGCTGCGCTGGATCGAGGGGGACCGCGACCGCGCTTTCGAGCACTTCGAGGGTGCTGCAAGGCTCATGGAGGACGAGCCGCCGTCACGATCCAAGGCCTATGTCCTGGGGAACCTCTCTCGGTTCCTGATGACCGCCGACGAAGCGGAGCGATCGATCGCGATCGGCTTCGCGGCCTTCAAGATGGCCCAGGAACTCGGGCTCGAAGACGTGGAGGCGCACGTCCTGTCGACAATCGGAGTCGCCCGCGTGATGATCGGGGACCTCGGCGGCCGCGTCGATCTCGAACGGGCCATTCAGATCGCCGAGCAGATCAACTCGCCAGAGGTGATCCGGGGCTACAACAATCTCGCCAGCACGCATGCCGCTCTCGGCGACCTCCCGCGAGCGTTCGGGCTCTACGAGCTGGCAACACGCGCGGCTGAGCGATTCGGCCGCATCCGAGCGCTCCGCTGGCTCGAGGCGGAGCGGATGAACGAGCTCTACTGGGGCGGGCGCTGGGACGAAGCCCTTGCGCTAGCCGATCAGTTCGTCGAGCAGGCCGAGGGGGGTTTGCCTCACCACCGGGAAGTCGACGCACGTCTGACCCGTGGGCGTATTCGCCTTGCTAGGGGCGACGTGGCGGGAGCGCTCGAGGATTCGGCTCGGGCGCTGGCGTTCGCGCGGCGGGTCCGGGATCCGCAGACGCTCTTTCCGGCGCTCGCGTTCAACGCGCGCATTCTCCTCGTGACGAACGACCCCGAAGGCGCGACGGAGAGCGCGACAACGCTCCTCGACACCTGGGCGGAGGCGGGGGTCACGTTTGCAGCCTTCTGGCTCGCCGATCTCGCGGTCGC
>Ga0307416_100002567_pt1 | contig 10485 bp, 9 predicted proteins | sample DK1Cmetagenome_2_FD_203821 | JGI IMG/M metagenome (GOLD analysis project Ga0307416, IMG submission 203821) | Maize rhizosphere microbial communities from greenhouse at UC Davis, California, United States - DK15-C-3 | ecosystem: Host-associated > Plants > Roots > Rhizosphere > Soil | place: USA...
AGCAGAGCGGCAAAGATGCAGATAAGGACGACGAAGGCGGACCGCCAACGCTCGCCTCGACCCCGAAGCGCGAAGTAGCCAATGAGCGACGCCAAGAGCCAGCTAGCCGCGTAAAGCGGGCGTGACGGTTGGTAGTCATCCGGCGGCAAGAAACGAACCCCCCCACGCCGCGATATCGGCCGCCAACCCGATGAAGAGGAAGCGCGCCGAGCGTTGACGAGCCGAAAGTTCAACCATGGAGTCAGACTAGACGGTCGGCTAATGTCTGCAATGGGTCGAAAGCTGCCACCAGCCGCCTAGCGGCAGGAATGGGTGGAAAGCGGACATTAGTCGCACACGTAGCCTCGGCCGCCGTCCTCACTACAGACTAGGTATTTTCCATTGCTGTCCGGCCGTACGCGAAACCCGAACTCATAATCCTTGGCGAAATCAGTGTGTGCGATGTACCGAATGGTGAGCACGGATGATGGCGGGTGTCCTCGTTCCGCGCGTGATGCGAAAGCGAACACTGGCAGCCGGAACATTAAATCAGCCGCCGGGTTAAGCGGCGCATGTCGAACACCGCCGATCATCTACGCGCAAAGGCACGCCAGAGCCGGTTTCTGGCTCGTCAGGCATTAAGGCGATCACGCGCCGAGGCGCTTCATTTTCTCGCCATCGCATATGAGAACCAGGCGGCGGAAGTGGAACGCGGGTCGCTTTAGCGGTTGGTATAGATGGCGCGGCTGGTTCCCGCGTAGCTTTGCTCAGGAACGCCAAGGTCCAGCTGATCGTTCTTTGCGCCGCGAGGAGTAGATCCCCCTGTTCCCTCGCAAGCTCGAAAGCGGTCCGGTTCGGTAGGAGCCTTCCGGGCCGCTTTCCTTTTCTCGATTCGAGACAGTTTGGAACGCGGGCGCGCGGCTCAAGTCTCGGTTGTGCGGGTCGCTGTCCGTGTCCTGGGTGGTGTCGCTCAGAGGCGGTCTGACCAAGGGTGGCACCCCGACGGTCAGGCCGCTTCTTTTTTCCTTGTTTTGCAGTATCTTGGTCTTCGAGACTCGCGTCAGAACCTGCTCGGCGAGACTGGCCGCGCGTGTGTCTCGCTTTTCTGGGGCGGGGTCAGTTTATGGCTGCTTATCGTGTGTACTGCATGGATGGCGTCAACCGCTTCACCCGCACGGAATCGATTGAAGCGCAGAATGACGACGACGCGATCCGGCAAGCCGGCGCGCTAATGGGCGATTGCTTCAGAGCGGAGGTTTGGGAACGCGACAGGCTGGTGGCGAGGCTCCCGGACTGACGCAATCCAACGTCTGCAGTGGGTGTGGGTTCAGCGCGCGTCAAAATGGGTCGAAAGCGGACATTAGGGATTTGAATCGAAGGGTGCCTCAAAGCACTGACGGTGCTGCTTCGGAACTGATTACCTGGTGTCGTGAGGCCTGCGCAACGAAGGTTCGCTCTTCGTCTCTGAGCGGACCGTCTCATGCGCCAATGGGCTCATTTCTCCGGAACGGCTGCAGGCGCTGCGCTTTGATTCCTCGATGACACAAACATCCAGGAGCGGAATTCCGGATCCCCGGGGGCATCAGGCCGCGTCGCCGTGGCAGATGCCCTGGGCGGCATGGAAGGACATCGCCAGCCGCACCTGGCAGCGGACCTGGGACGACAATGTCGGGCTCGTCGCTGCGGGCGTGGCTTTTTACGGGTTCTTCGCGCTGCTTTCGCTGCTGGTGATGATCGTCCTCATTTACGGCCTCGCGGCGGACGTGAAGACGGTGGTCGGGACGATGCGCACTCTGACGGCCATCCTTCCGAATGATGTTGCAGCATTGATCGGCGACCAACTCCTCCAGGCGATGAAGTCGTCGGAAGGGTCGAAGGGTTTCGGTATATTCCTCGCGTTCGCGGTCGCGCTTTACGGCGGCACGAACGGCGCCGGCGCAATTATTACGGCGCTCAACATCGCCTATGAGGAGAAAGAGAAGCGCGGCTTGTTGCACTTCTATCTGGTCGCGATCGCAATGACCTTGTCGGCGGTCGTGCTAGCACTCCTTGCGCTGGTCGGAGTAACGCTCGCCGCTTCCCTGGGAGAGGTGGTTCCACACGCTTCGCCGGCCGTTGTCATTGCGGGCAAGGCTGTCGCCTATCTCAGTCTCATCGCGATCGCCGCCGCCGTCGCGGCGACACTTTATCGGTATGGGCCGTCGCGCGAGAAAGCGCGGTGGACATGGATCACGCCAGGGTCGGCGTTCACCTCCGTCACCTGGCTGATGCTGACGATCCTTTTTGGAGTGTGGGTGACGGCGGTTTCTGATTACAGCCGGACCTACGGCTCGCTGGGAGCCGTCGTCGGCCTTCTGACCTGGATGTATCTTTCGGCCTACGTGTTCGTGCTCGGTGCCGAGCTTAACAGCGAGATCGAGCACCAGACGGCAAAGGACAGCACGACCGGCCAGCCCCGGCCGCTGGGGGACCGCGGTGCGTGGGCCGCCGACAATGTCGCGACCGACGACAGCGTTCAGGACCGGCCGGAGGAGGCGCGAGAAGGGGAAAAGCTGACGCGGGCCGCGCCCCAGGTGAAGGACGCGAAGGAGAAGGCTTAAGCGGCCGGAAGCAGCCGCTTTTCGCCGGCGAGCCGGATCAGCGCCGCCTGAAGCTTCTCGAACGCGCGCACCTCGATCTGCCGGATGCGTTCCCGGCTGACGTCATACACCTGACTCAGCTCTTCGAGCGTCTTCGGCTCGTCAGTCAGGCGCCGCTCGGTCAGAATGTGCTTCTCGCGGTCGTTGAGCGTCTCGAGCGCGTCCATCAGCAAGTCATGCCGAACGCGGCTTTCCTCATCATCCGCGATGATCTCGTCCTGCAGCGGGCCGGTGTCGACGAGGAAGTCCTGCCACTGGCCTTCGCCCTCGGTGTCGCGCAGCGGGGCGTTGAGGCTGGTGTCGCCGCCCATGCCCATGCGCCGGTTCATCGAGACGACTTCGTCCTCGGTGACCCCGAGGTCCTTGGCGATCTTGGCCACGTCGGCTGGCTTGAGGTCGCCTTCCTCGAACGCTTCGATCTGGTTCTTCATCCGGCGGAGGTTGAAGAACAGCTTCTTCTGAGCCGCCGTGGTACCCATTTTCACGAGGCTCCACGAGCGCAGGATGAATTCCTGGATCGACGCGCGGATCCACCACATCGCGTACGTCGCAACGCGGAAGCCCCGATCGGGCTCGAATTTTTTCACGCCCTGCATCAGGCCGATATTACCTTCGGAAATCAGCTCGCTGACCGGCAGGCCGTAGCCGCGATAACCCATGGCGATCTTTGCCACGAGGCGGAGGTGCGAGTTGACCAGCTTGGCGGCCGCTTCCGTATCGCCATGCTCACGCCACCGCTTGGCGAGCATATATTCTTCCTCGGGCGCGAGGATCGGGAATTTCTTGATCTCGGCCAGGTAGCGGTTGAGCCCGGCTTCCCCACCACTCGCGGGGATCGAGACGACATTTCTTTGTGCCATGTGTTTACTACGTCTCCCTGGGCCGGCCGCTTATTACGCTGCCTAGCTCTCTAAATCCTATACCAAAAGCGCGGTGAACAGTTCCTGCATGTCCGCTGGCATTTCACTTCCGAACGACAGGCGCTGTTTGGTTACGGGGTGGCTGAAGCCAAGTTCCGCCGCATGCAGTGCCTGGCGATGAAATATCAGGCTTTTCAACAGTTCACGGCTGTTCTTTCCGGAATGGCCGTAAACCGGGTCGCCGAGCAGCGGATGACCGAGCGAGGCCATGTGCACCCGGACCTGGTGGGTTCGGCCCGTTTCCAGGCGGCATTCGACAAGCGCTGCTTCACGCAGGATTTGCAGTCTCCGCCAATGGGTTACGGCGCGCTTCCCACGGCCGGCCTCGACTATCGAAATCTTCTTGCGGTTGGTCGAAGAGCGGGCGAGCGGAGCATCGACCGTCCCCTCCGCCATCCTCGGAACTCCGTTCACAAGAGCGAGATAACGGCGCTCGATGCTGTGCGCCGCAAACTGCTTCGCGAGGCCCTCGTGCGCCACGTCGGTCTTGGCGACGACCAGAAGTCCGGACGTATCCTTGTCGATCCGGTGGACGATGCCCGGCCGGGCGACGCCACCGATACCGGAAAGGCTTCCGCCGCAATGATGCAGAAGCGCATTCACCAGAGTGCCGTCTGGATTCCCAGCTGCGGGATGGACGACCAGGCCTGCCGGCTTGTCCACGACGAGAAGATGTTCGTCCTCGAAGATGACCCTAAGGGGAATGTCCTGCGGCACGTTGTGTGCAGCCCTGGGCTGGGGGACGGCGAGCAGAAAGCTCTCGTTCCCAGCGACCTTCGTCGAAGGATCGCGCATTGGGCGGCTTCCCGCTTCGAGCGCTCCGCTCTTGATGAGGGTCTTCAGCCTCTCGCGCGAGAGCGTCGGGACGGCATCGGCAAGCGCGCGATCGAGCCGCCAGCCGGCATGGCTCGGCTCTAGCTGCACCTCGATGAGCTGCGGTCCCCCCACGCTGTTGGATATGGGGATTTGCTTCCGTTCTTCAATGACACCGGTCAATCGCCCTTTGGACCGAGGTAGCCGTCGCCATAGACTGCCCGTCGGATGTCGCGGTGGAGGGTTCCGTCGAACGGTTCGCTCTGCACGAAAAAGACGGCGGTGAGCTTGTTTGCGGGATCGAGCCAGAAGAGGGTGGACCAAGCGCCGTCCCAGAAGAACTCGCCGACAGTTCCGCGATTCTCCTTTGAGTCCTGCGGCTGACCCGTCCGGACCGCAAAGTCGAGGCCGAAGCCGCCATTGCCCTTGTCCGGCAACCAGTCGCGGTCGGTGATTTTCGGATCGAGCTGGTCGGTCGACATCAGCCTGACCGTGGATGGTTTCAGGATGCGAACGCCGTCCAGAGCGCCTCCATTCACGAGCATCCGGGCGAAACGCATGTAATCGTCCACCGAGGACACGAGCCCGGCGCCGCCCCTCGTCAGCTTGCGCGGTTCGAAGTTGGCGCGCCGAATGTCGGCCTGGCTCTTGCGCTGAAGCTTGCCGTCAGGGCCTTTGACATAGACCGCCGCAAGACGCGCGTAGCGTTCCTCGGGCTGGGTCCAGCCCGTTTCCTTCATCCCGAGCGGCTCGAACACGTGCTGCTTCACATACTGCTCGAACGGCTGGCCGGAGAGCTTCTCCACAAGAAGCGCCTGGACGTCGACGGCCGCGCTGTAGTGCCATTTCGTTCCGGGTTCGTAGAACAGTGGGACCGTTGCGAGGCGCCGTCCGAACTCCGTGAGATCGTTATCGAAGTTCAGCGGATCCGCCGCATCGAAAATCTTCTGCGGGTAGGAGTCGGTAGCGCCTTCGCCGAAACCCGCCGTATGGCGCATGATGTCGCGGATGAGGACCGGGCGATGCGGCGGTCGAAGGATCGGGTTGCCTGCTCCGTCGATGCCCGCGAACACCTTTGTCTGAGCGAAGTCGGGCAGATAGTCGGACAGCGGATCGTCGAGCCGGAATCGGCCCTGTTCCCACAGCTGCATGAGGGCAACGCCGGTGACCGGCTTCGTCATGGACCAGATCTGCACGAGGGTGTTGCGCCGGAACGGCTTCCCGGCTTCGCGATCGGCATAACCCGCTGTTCCGAAATAAACTTCCTTGCCGTCGCGCCAGACGAGCGCGGACGTGCCGGCCGCCCGACCACTGCTCACCATCTCCTTTAGGGCGTGGTCGATGCGGGCCTTGTCGATCCTCGGTTCTGCATTTGCCGGAGAGAAAGGCAGTAGAGCAGTCGCTGCAATCAGAAGAAACAGTCTCAAGCCGGCCTCCCCGACGACGTTCGCTCCTGAGCTAATCGCCTGCGGGAAAGAAGTGCAACAACTTGCGCCGGTGGGGACTTCGGCCCATTCACCCGCCGATGAATGAAGTCGATTTCGCGAGCCTCCTGTGCTCGAGGCTGTGCCACGACCTGATGTCGCCGGTCGGAGCGCTCAACAACGGCATCGAGCTGATGGCTGACGAGCAGGACCCCGAGATGCGGGATCGCTGTCTCGAGCTTCTGGCGGACAGTGCCAGAGCGACGGCCAACAAACTCAAATTCTTTCGCCTGGCGTTCGGTGCGGGCGGGGGCTTTGCGGACTTGATCGATGCGAACGAGGCGAAGACGGCGCTTGAAGGGATTTTCGGAGCCGAACGGCGGATCGATCTCGGCTGGATGGTCGCGCCGGAGAAGCTTTCGAAGGGCGCGATGAAGCTGCTACTCAATCTCTCGCTCATCGCCGGTGAGTCACTGGTTCGTGGCGGACGCCTGGACGTCGGAGCCGAGACGACCGGGGCCGGTCTCGAGATCGCGATCCGGGGGGAGGGGCCAAAGGTCGTGCTCGATTCGGGTCTGCGCGAGATGCTGGCAAATGGACCTCCGGAAAATGGCGAGATCGAACCGCGCGCCGCCGGAGCCTGGCTCGCAAGTGCTTTGGCGCGGGAGTCGGGCGGAAGCATCAGGCTGTCGGAGCCCGAGCCAGAGGTCCTCGTGATCGGGGCGGTCGTCCCGCGCAACTGACCCGCAATCAGGGCTAACGCGGCTTTAACTCCTTCGTCCCATAAGCGGCTTCGCAGAGGGGGTGGGACCGCGCACCGATGGACGACCTGATTTCCGAGTTCATTGCCGAATGCCGCGAAATGCTCGAGGCGTTGGGTGGAGAGATCGTCGCCTGGGAAGCCATGCCGGATGACCGGACCCGGCTCGATTCCATCTTCAGGTTCGTCCACACCGTGAAGGGCAATTGCGGCTTCTTCGATTTCCCCCGACTGGAGGCTCTAAGTCATGCGGCCGAGGATGCGCTCGCCGAGGTTCGCGCGGGGCGACGTCAGGCCGATGCGCCGCTGGTCAGCGCAGTCCTGGCGGTCATAGACCGCATCGCCGAAATGATTGCGTCGCTGGACGCCGGCGAAGAATTCCCTGGCGGCGATGACAGCGCATTGATCGATGCGCTTCAGCAAAATGCCGAAGCGCCTGCCGCTCCAGTGGCGACGACGGTCGCCGAAGCGAAGGCCAGCGCCGCTGCCCCACGCACGATCCGTCTCTCCGTCGAGCTTCTCGACCGGCTGATGAGCGGCGTGTCCGACATGGTGCTCGCCCGCAACGAGCTTGCGCGGCGGTTGCGGGAGACGACCGGCGACGTAGCCGTGGACGGCGCCTTCGAGCGTCTCTCCTCGATCATCGCGGAGATGCGCGACGCGATCACCCGTACGCGTATGCAGCGCATCGAGAATCTGTTCGTCGCCCTTCCGCGCATGGTCCGCGACCTTTCCGCGGAGCTCGGCAAGCAGGTCCTCGTCGACATCGACGGCGGCGACGTGGAGCTCGATCGCGAGATGATCGAGATGATCCGCGATCCGCTTACGCACATCATTCGCAATTCCGTGGATCACGGCATCGAGGCGCCGGCCGATCGGCTCAAGGCCGGTAAGCGCGAGATCGGCATCCTGACTGTTTCCGCCCGCCAGTCCGGCAATCAGATCCTGATCGACATCCAGGACGATGGCCGCGGTATCGATGGCGGAAAGCTCGTCGAAATGGCTGTCGCCAGCGGCCTCATCGAAAGGACCGAGGCGACGCAGTTGTCACCGCGTGAGCAATTGGCCCTCATATTTGAGGCCGGGCTTTCGACCGCGAAGCAGGTAACGGCGATCTCCGGCCGCGGCGTCGGGATGGACGTCGTTCGCTCCAACATCGAGCGCATCGGCGGGATCGTCGAGGTTGACAGCACGCTTGGTCAGGGCACGCGAATGACCCTTCGCGTTCCTCTGACGCTGACCATCATCCCCGCATTGACCGTATCGGTGGCAGGGCAAAGCTTCGCCATCCCGCGCTCGGCCATCGACGAGATCGTTCGGGCCAACGGAGAGTCGGTCACGCTGGAAAAACTTGGCGGCGCCGGCATCGCAACGATCCGTGGCCGCCGGGTTCCGGAGATCGCTCTTGCCGACGTTCTGGGGCTCAAGAGCGACGTCGCAGAGAAAGATCGCAATTTCGTGGTTCTCCGGCCGGCCGGTACGGACGTCTATGCCCTGGCGGTCGATCGAATCCATGATCACGAGGAATTGGTCGTGAAGCCGGCTGCACCGGCAGTCATGGCCACCGGGCTTTATGCAGGAACGACACTTGCCGACGACGGCAGCCCGATCCTGCTGTTCGACCCTGCCGGTCTTGCACTGGTGGGAGGCGTGAAGCTCGAGAGCCAGGAGCGGGCGGCGCGTATTGCCGAAACGGCTTCCTTCGTCGCTGAGGACGATGTTCCCGCCCTGCTCTTCAGGGGTCTTGATGGGGGCCGCCGGGTGTTGAGCCTCGCCGTCGTCGATCGAATCGAAGAAGTTCCGGCCACGGCCATCCGCCCTGCCGCGGGTCAGCTTCGGGTGCAGCTTGGCGACGCCATCGTGCCGCTGGCCGGAGTCAATGGTGATCTGCCCGACGAAAAGGTCAGGCTGTTCCGCCTGAACGACGGGACCTGCGAGATCGGCTACGCCTTCCGTGAAGTCATCGATCTTTCCGCCATCGCTCACGACATTATCCCGGCCGAACATCCAGGAGAGATCTCAGCGGTGACCCTCGTCGCGGGCGAACCCGCGGAAGTGGTCGACCCGCATTGGCTCTTCGCGACTTTCCTGACGGCGTCCGAACGCATGCCGATGCAGCCGGTCTGCAGGCTTCCGGCCGACGATCCCTGGATGCAGAACCTGCTCCGTCCGATCGTCGAAGCGGCCGGCTACCGTGTCGTATCGGAAGCCGACGAGCATGAAGCCGATGTCGCCATCCTGTCGGGCAATTGCGAAGTGCCTGGCGGTGCGGCAGCCCGTACCATCCGCCTTCGATCAGACCCGGAACCCGCGTCCAAGAAGGACGACAGCATCTATCGTTACGATCGGGCGGCGCTCCTGATGGCACTCAAGTCCGTCGCCGGCGGGAGAGGTTGATGTCCGAGCTATTGCTCATCGTGAACATCGGTGGGGAGCGTGTCGCCCTTCCGGCAGCGGCCGTCGAAGCGGTCGTCGAGCTCGATGCGCTGATTCCCGTGCCGCGTGCTCCGGAGCATGTCGCCGGCCTCTCCGCCCTGCGCAGCCGGGTGCTGACAGTCATCGACTGCATGCGCTCGCTCGAGCTCGGCGTCACCGATTGCTCCGACGGCATTCGCGAAGCCGCGGTCGTCGAGCTGGACGGCCATCATTATGCTTTGATCGTCGATCTGGTCGAGGACGTGGTCGAAGCCCTTTCGGAACCCGCAACAGTGCGCGCAGCCATGGGCGACGGCTGGGAGCGCGTGTCCAAAGGCATGGTCGAAACCGAGCAAGGGCCGCTTCTGCTCGTCGATATCGCGGCAATCGTCGGCGGTTCCGAGCGGCAGGCTGCTTAAGGGGTTCGTTACCCTTAGCGCTTAAGTGGCTCATTGAGACCTGGGGCGGGAAGCATTCGCAAATGAAGACCTGTTTGATCGTCGATGACTCCAAGGTGATACGCAAGGTCGCCCGGCACATCCTCGAAACCCTCGAATTCGAGGTGGACGAAGCGGGTGACGGTCGCGAAGCGCTCTCGCGCTGCGAAGCCAAGATGCCCGACGTCGTCCTGCTCGACTGGAACATGCCCGTGATGAGCGGGATGGAATTCCTGCGCCTGCTTCGCCAGCGCGGTCACGAGGACCAGCCGAAGGTCGTCTTCTGCACCACCGAAAACGATATGGCGCATATCCGCGCGGCGCTTGAGGCCGGAGCGGACGAGTATGTGATGAAGCCGTTCGATCGCGAGACTTTGCACATCAAGCTCCAGCTCGTCGGCGTCGCTTAAGAGCCCGGCCGTGGAGCGGGCGCTCGCCAGATCGCGGGACCGCCAACCGGCCCCGTCACCCCGAAATCGCCGAATCCGGTTGATGATCGTCGACGATTCGATGGTCGCTCGCGCCGTTTTGTCGCGCATGGTCGAGAGCGACGACACGTTCGAGCTGGCGGCAGTGGCGGGCACGGCGGAGGATGCGATCGACGCCCTCCAGGCGGTCCGCGTCGACACGATCCTGCTCGATCTTGAAATGCCGGGGGCGGGCGGTCTTCGCTCCATCCCGCGCATCCTCGACAACGCCTGCGGCGCACACATCATGATCGTGTCATCGATGGCGGAAGAGGGCGCCGAGGAAACCGTCGCCGCGCTCGCCATGGGTGCGGCAGACGCGCTTCCGAAGCCGGGAACCGGCCGCTTCAACGGCAAGTTCTCCGAAGTGCTTCTCTCGCGGCTGAAGGGACTAGGCTACGCGGACGAAACGCGTTCCGCTGCGTCCGCGGCCCCGGCGCAAATTCTTCAGACGCCGCTTCGGGCCATGTCGGATGCCCAGATCGAGTTGCTTGCAATCGGGGCTTCCACTGGCGGGATCCATGCGCTGAACAGCTTTTTCGAAGCTCTTCCGCGGCGGATCGGTGCGCCGATCCTTGTGACTCAGCATCTTCCCGCACCCTTCATGAGCGTCTTTGCCCGTCAGTTGGCG
>Ga0307416_100002570_pt1 | contig 10482 bp, 12 predicted proteins | sample DK1Cmetagenome_2_FD_203821 | JGI IMG/M metagenome (GOLD analysis project Ga0307416, IMG submission 203821) | Maize rhizosphere microbial communities from greenhouse at UC Davis, California, United States - DK15-C-3 | ecosystem: Host-associated > Plants > Roots > Rhizosphere > Soil | place...
TGACGCGCGGCGTCTCGACCTTGATGTCGGTGACGGTCGCGATCTGCCACTCGCCGGGCGCCTTGATCTCGACCGGGGTCAGTCGTTCCAATAGCGCTCCTCCTTCCAGGGGTCGCCGCGGATGTGGTAGCCGTTCTGCTCCCAGAAGCCGGGCTCGTCGTGGTCGATCACGCGCAGGCCGGCCACCCACTTGGCGCTCTTCCAGAAGTAGAGGTGGGGGACGAGCAGCCGCGCCGGGCCGCCGTGCTCGCGCGGCAGCGGCTCGCCCTCGTGCTCGGTGACGACCCACGCCTTGCCGCCCGTGAGGTCGGCGAGCGGCACGTTCGTCGTGTAGCCGCCGTACGAGTAGGCGATCGAGTAGGCGCCCTTCGGGTCCACGTTCGCGAGCAGCGTGTCGAGCGACACGCCGCCGAAGCTGGTGCCGAGCTTCGACCACTTGGTCACGCAGTGGATGTCGCAGGGCACGGTCTCGAACGGCAGCGCGTGGAACCCGTCCCAGGTCCACTCCTGCTCGGCGCCCACCATGCCGTCGATGCGAAAGCCCCACGTCTCCGCCTCGACGTGCGGCGTGGGTCCCGCGGTGAGCACCGGAAACCCGTTCTCGACGTACTGGCCCGGGGGGACGCGGTCGGCGAGCTCGGCGGGCGTTTGGCGGCGACGCCGGAACCCTCGCGAGACGAAGTTGGCCATGTCCCTACCGTAAGCGCTCGCTCGTGGGCTTCGCATCCGTCAAATGACTGAGTCGAGGCATCGGCTCGGCTTCGCCGTGAAGGTGCTGGGCGGCGGCGGGCTGCCGTCCCACGACACGCGCCGATGGCAGTCCGGCCCGCATCTGAGGCACTCGCTCGAGCGGCTGGGGCGGATCCTCGGCTACCTGGAGCGGAACGACATCCGGATGTACCGGGTGGCGACCGCCCTCGCTCCCTATGCCAGCCATCCCGAGCTTCCCCAGTTCCACGATCAGGTGCGGGAGTGCGCCGAGGAGCTGGCGGCGGTCGGCGCGCTGGTCCGTGAACGCGACATAAGGCTGTCGTCGCACCCCGGCCAGTACACGGTGCTCAACTCGGAGGATCCCGGCGTCCGCTCGGCAGCGGTGGCCGAGCTCGAGGTGCAGGCCGCGCTGTTCGACGCGATGGGGCTCGGGGACGAGGCCGTCGTCGTGCTTCATGTGGGTGGCGTGGCGGGCGGCAAGGGCGCTGCCTGCGACCGCTTCGTCGCCGGCTTCGAGCTGTTGACCGACGCCGCCCGCAGCCGTCTCGTGATCGAGAACGACGACCGCTCGTTCGGCATCGGCGACGTCGTGTCGCTGGCGGAACGCACCCGACTGCGGGTCGTCTGGGACGTCCTCCATCACCACTGCAACGACCCGGACGGACTGAGCGACCGCGAGGCGCTGGCCGCCGCGCTCGAGACCTGGCCGGAGGGCGTCCGGCCGAAGATCCACTATTCCTCGCCGCGGCTCGACATCGAGGAGCGCAAGGTGCGGAACGGTCGGCGGGTCGAGCGGCGCCTCGTGCTCCCACAGCTGCGCGCGCACGCGGACCTCGTGGATCCGATCGGGTTCGAGCGCTTCATGCGCGACGTCGGCGGCGGGCGCGACTTCGACGTGATGCTCGAGGCGAAGGCCAAGGACCTCGCCCTTCTCAGGCTTCGCGACCAGGTCTCGGCGAGGGGCCTGCCGAGCCGGGAGGGGACCCTTATCGTTGAGGCATGACCGCGACCGAGTGCACCCATCTCGACACGATTGAGATCACCGACCTGCCGGACGAGGTCGCGGGCTGCGAGGAGTGCCTCGCGAGCGGTGGACAGTGGTGTCACCTGAGGATCTGCCTCGCGTGCGGCCACATCGGCTGCTGCGACTCCTCGCCCGGCCGTCACGCGACCGCGCACTCGCGCGATCAGGGTCACCCCATCGTGCGCTCGGTCCAGCCAGGCGAGAACTGGGGCTGGTGCTACGAGGACCAGCTGCTGATGCCGGTGTCGATGGTGCGCGGCGAACCGCGCATCCCGCCGTCACCGCTTTGTCCGTAGGGCCGCCTGCGGCGCCCGCCGGGCGGCGCCCTCGCGCCGCCGCCGAGCCACTCGGGCGCAGTGGGGCGAGCCGCCACATACGACCCAGGCGGCCTGCCTCCTGTTGTGGTGGTGGCGTGTCAGCGTCAGCCGGGCACGGACTGGATGATACTTCCGCCGGATGTCTCAGCGGAACGTGGAGCTCGTTAGGCGCATCCATGAGCGCGTCGACGACCGGTTGTGGACCAGCGACCTGATCGCGGACGACATCGAGTACGTGAACCCGCCCTACGCCGTCGAGCCCGGAGTGCGGTACGGGCGGGAGAGCTTCAAGGTGGTGCGCGATACGTGGGAGGACTTCCGCTTCGATGTCGACCGCCTGGTGGACGCCGGCGACGACGTCGTCGTCGCGCTCGGCCGCTACAGCGCGTCCGGGCCGGCGAGCGGCATCTCCGTCACCGGTGACCACGGCTACGTCTGGACCATCCGCGACGGCCGCGCCGTGCGCTTCGAGTGGTTCCAGTCGCACCGGGAGGCGCTCGAGGCCGCGGGCGTCCGCGGTTAGGCTCGCGCAATGGCGACCGTCTCCTGCACGCGCATGGCGGACATGACCCAGTCCGACATGGACCTCAGCCTCAAGCACTCGCTCCAGTCGGCGACACGCGCGCACCGGGCCGGAAAGGACAAGGAGTACCACCTGATGGGCGAGGACCGGAACGCCCGCGACCGCTACCGCGACCACCCCTACTACGACGACTGCGTCGACCCCTGACAGACGCTCGGATGTCCGAGGAGAACGTGGAGCTCGTCCGGCGCATCTACGACGCGTGGGACCGTGAGGTGTCGGCACGCGACTTCATCGCCGAGGACGTGGAGTACGTCAACCCGAGCTACGCGGTCGAGCCTGGCGTCCGCCACGGCCGCGCCAGCTTCCGGATGGTCCGCGACATCTACGAGGACTTCATGATCCAGATCGAGGAGATCCTCGACGCCGGCGACGACGTGCTCGTGCTCGCCCGGTACACGGCGTCGGGGCGGGGCAGCGGAGTACCGCTCGAGGGCGAGCACGGGTACGTGTGGACCGTCCGCGACGGGCAGGCCGTTCGCTTCCAGTGGTTCCAGTCGCACCGCGAGGCCTACGAGGCCGCCGGCGTCGCGCCGAAATAGATTCCGCGACCTCGCGTAAGGAACCGCGCGCAGCCCTCTCTCTCGGGGCGGAACCCAAAAATGCGATCCCGGTGGCAGGGAGTGCCGCCGGCCGCCCCGATCGAAAGGACTCGCGTGATTTCGAAGGCCCCGCGCTGGCGCGCGCTCGACCGCTCGCCGTGGGAACCCGGCGGCGATGAGGTAGCCATCGCCGCGCTGCTGGACCTCGTGGAGGAGGCAGCGCCCGACGTGGCCGCCCACATGGAGAGAACCGCCCGGCTCGCCCGGCTCGTCGCCCTCGAGGCTCGGCTGAGCGACCCGCTGCACCGCCTGGTCATCCGCACCGCCCGCCTGCACGACTTAGGGAAGCTCGCGATACCGCCGTGGGTGCGCGAGAAGCCCGGTCCGCTGTCCGACACCGAGCGCCGCATCATGCGCTCGCACCCGGTGACCGGCCAATCGATCCTCGAGCGGAAGGCGGGACTGGCCGGGCTCGGCGTGCTGGTGCGCGCCACGCACGAGCGCTGGGACGGCACCGGCTATCCGGACCGCCTGAAGGGCTCGTCGATCCCAATCCCGTCGCGAATCGTGACGGTCTGCGACGCGTTCGACGCGATGACGAAGCCGCGGCCCTACCGCCCCTCCATGACCATCGACGCAGCGCTCGAAGAGCTCGATCGGTGCGCCGGTGCACAGTTTGACCCCGGAATCGTGAAGGTCTTCTGTGAGCTGTTCCAAAATCGATTTGACCGGCTCGCCGTGGGGGCCTAGCTTGGACATGAGGACTCGTGAACCCCATCGCGGTAGCCCGCGGACCGACCACCGTCCCGGACGGCGTGTTGGTCCAAGAAGCCGCAGCCGGCGGCGGTGCGTCGTATGCGGCTCTGTACGACCGCTACGCGGATCAGGTCTACAACTACTGCCTGCGGGTGACGGGCTCGCCGGACGATGCGGCGGATGCGACCCAGGACGCGTTCGTCGGTGTGCTCGGGCGTCTCCAACACGACGACCGCCCGGTGCTCGACTTCGCCTCCTACCTGTTCGCCGCGGCGCGCAATGAGAGCTACGCGCTGATGCGAAAGCGCAGCCGCGCCCAGCCGACCGACGAGCTGCCGGACCGCGCCGCGTCGCAACCCGATCTGGAGACCGATCCGGAGCGCGCCGCGCTCCTGCACGACTCGCAGGAGTTGGTGAGGCAGGCGAATTCGCAGCTGCCCCCGCGACACCGCGAGGTGCTGGCGCTGCGCGAGGTGGCGGGCCGCTCGTACGACGAGATCGGCGCGATCATGGGACTCTCGGAGAACGCGGCCGCGCAGCTGATCTACCGGGCTCGCGGGAAGCTGAAGGGGGCTTTGACGGCGGGCGCCGTGGCCTCCGTGGTCGCCGCGACGGACGACTGCGAGCACGCACAGCTCCTGATCAACCGCCTGCAGGACGGCGAGCTGATCTCGGACGAGGAGCAGGACTGGCTGGACGATCACCTGGAGCATTGCGGCTCCTGCCGCGCAGCGCGCGGGATGCTGGTCGAGGTGGGCGCGTCGTACCGCGCGTGGGCCGTCGTGCCGGTGATTGCGGCGCTGCGGCCCGAGATGCTGGCACGCGCGGGCGAGGTGATCGGGGCCGACTGGAGCGGCGTGGCCGCGAGCACGCCCGTCGGCGGTGGCGGTGCCAACGGAAGCGCGAGTGGCGCCAACGGAAGCGGAAGCGGCGGCGGCGCAGCTGGTGGCGAGAGCGGCGGGGCCGGCAGTGGCGGCGTACTGAAGCCGCGGGGCCATCACGCAGCGGCGCAGGGAGCGCTGGGGGCAGCCGTGCTCGCCGTGGCGGGCATCGTGGCCGCGGGAATCTTGCACGACGGATCGCCGGTCACCCGCGACGCCGTACCGGCGGAGGAAGTTCGCCCGGCCGAGGATTCGAGCGCAGCAGCCGCGGCGAGCGCCGACAAGGCCGATGCCACGGCGAAGGCGGCAAAGGCGGCCGGGATCCATGGCTTCCAGAACGTCGCGGCGAGCGTAGGGCCGGCCGAGCGGCGGCTCGCGGACCTCCCCGCCGGCGGACCCGACAAGCGAGGCAGCCGGGCGCCCGGCGGCCGGGAGCGCAGCACGCCATACGGCTCGCCGGGCCCGAACGGCGGCCAGCCGAAGTCCGGGGAACCGAAGCCCGGCCAGCCGAAGTCCGGCGCGCCCGAGCAGCCTGGAGGAGGACCAGGAAGCGGCGGACCGGGAGGCGGGAGCGGACCCGGAGGCGGCCAGCCCGGGAGCGGCCCACCCGCTACGCCGCCCGGTGGAGGACAGCCAGACCCGCCCGGCCAGCCGACCGACCCCGGCACCGGCCCGCAGCCACCAGAGCCTCCGCCGGCCGGCGGAGGCGGCTGCAGGTGGCCCGGCCACGGGGGCGGTCCAGGCGGCTGCCCACCCGGCCACGGCGGAGTCCCGCCGGGCCACGGCGGAACGCCGCCCGGCCAGGGCAAGAAACCGAACTAAGGCGTGAGCGCCCGCTCCCCCGCCGCCGATCCACTGCTCGCCGGCTGGCGTGAGCTGGGCGAGGCGCGTTGGGAAGAGGCGCGCGGGCTCTTCGAGGGCGCCCTGGACGGCGAGGAGACCCCGGAGGCCTGGGAGGGGCTCAGCTGGGCGGCGTGGTGGCTCGACGACGCCGAAGCGGTTCTCGGCGCGCGCGAGCGGGCGTACGCGCTCTACAGGCAGGCCGCCGACCCGAACGGCGCCGCGCGGATGGCCACCTGGCTGGCGGTGGACCAGCTCGACTTCCGCGGCGCACACGCCGTGGCAGGCGGCTGGCTGGGGCGCGCCCACCGCCTGCTGGACTCACTCGAGCCGAGCAAGGAGCACGGCTGGCTCGCATTCCAGGAGGGCTTCTTTGCCTACGCCGGCGGCGACACAGGACGTGCGGCCGAGCTGAGCGCTCGAGCCGCGGAGCTGGGCCGGCAGCTCGGCGTTCCCGATCTCGAGATGCTCGGGCTCGCACTCGAGGGCGCCACGTCCGTCTCATGCGCGCGCGTCGATGAAGGCATGCGGTGCCTCGACGAGGCCACCGCCGCCGCCCTCGAAGACGGCGCAGAGATCCCGATCTCAGGCGCGTGGACGTTCTGCTTCCTGGTCACCGCCTGCACGGCCACGCTCGACTTCGAGCGGGCAGCCCAGTGGTGCGACCGCTTGGCCGAATTCGCCGAGCGCTACGGGAGCCGCTACATGCTTGCGTTCTGCCGCGCGGAGTACGGCGCCGTGCACCTTTGGCGCGGCGAATGGGATCAGGCCGAGGAGCTGCTCGAGGCGTCTGTCGAGGACTACACGTCCTCGCGACCCGCCTGGGTGAGCGGACCGCTTGTCGAGCTGGCCGAGCTGAGGCGGCGTCAGGGGAGGTGGGCAGACGTGAACGAGCTGCTCGACCGCGCGGGCGCCTCCTCCGGCGCCCATCTCTGCCGTGCCCGGCTCGCGCTCGATCGGGGCAAGGCGGCCCAGGCAGTGGACCTCGGCCGACGGCTGCTGCGTCAGCTGCCGGAGGAGCGGCTCGTCAGCCGTGCCCCCGCGCTCGAGCTGCTGGTCCACGCCAACACGGCTCGCGGTGAGCTCGACGAGGCGGCCGCGGCGCTGACGTCGCTGCGCGACGTGGCCGCGAGGGTCGGCACCCCCGCCCTCGGTGCGTGCGCGGACCTAGCCGAGGCGCAGCTGGCGGTGGCGCGCGGGGAGCTCGACCGCGCCCGCACGCTCCTGGAGGACGCGGCCGACTGCTTCGTGCGCTGCGGCGCGCCGTTCGACGCCGCGCGAGCCCGGCTCGAGCTGGCCACCTGCCTGCTCGCGCTGGGACGGGTAGAGGAGGCGGAGGCCGAGGCGGGCGCCGCGCACGAGCGCCTGTCCGAGCTCGGAGCGGAGCCCTGCGCCAAGCGCGCGGCGCAGATCGTCGCCGCGGCTGCGGGAGGGGAGCACGGGATTCCGCTGGGCGACCTCACGCGCCGCGAGACGGAGGTGCTCGGGCTGCTGACCGAAGGGCTCACGAACCGTCAGATCGCCGAGCGGCTCGTGGTGAGCGAGCACACCGTTCACCGCCACGTGACCAACCTGCTGCGAAAGCTGGATCTGCCGTCACGGACGGCCGCCGCGGCCCACGCCGTCCGATCGGGCCTGCTGGATCACACGCACAACTAGCCAGAACTGGCCAGTCCGGCCGTGCCGAAGGATGGCCGGTTGCGGCGAAGTCGAGCGTCCGCGCGAGTCGTACGGTCGCCCCGTGCATGGAACGCGACAGAGGCCGGCGCTGCTGCAGGCGGCGGCGCTGGCCAGGATGGAGGAGATGATGGATCGGACCGCCGTCGCGGAGGCAAAGGCGCAGGCGCGCGCGATGTGGGGGCTCGGGGACTACCACCGGTTCGCGGCCGAGACGGTCTGGTCGCTGGGCCCGGTGCTGGTTGAGGCGTGCGGGATCTCGCCCGGTGACCGCGTGCTCGATGTCGCTGCCGGGAGCGGGAATGTGGCGCTCCGGGCCGCGGAGGCGGGAGCGACCGTCGTCGCCTCGGACCTCACACCCGAGAACCTCGAGTCGGGGCGCCGTGAGGCTGACGGTCGCGGCCTGAAGCTCGACTGGGTGGAGGCGGACGCGGAGGCACTGCCCTTCGAGGACGGCGAGTTCGACATCGTCACCTCCTGCCTCGGCGCGATGTTCGCGCCAGACCACCAGGCGGTCGCGGACGAGCTGGTCCGCGTCTGCCGGCCGGGCGGCACGATCGGGTTGATCAGCTTCACCCCCGAGGGTCTGGGCGGCGAGTTCTTCGGCCTGTTCGCTCGCTACGCGCCGCCGCCTCCCGTGGGAGCACAGCCGCCGCTGTCCTGGGGCAGCGAGGAGCACGTGCGCGAGCTGCTCGGAGGAGCGCTGGATCCGCTCGAGCTGACGCGCCGCCATTATGTCGAGAAAGCCGCCGACCCCGCGGCTTACTGCCACCTCTTCAGGGAGACCTTCGGGCCGGCGATCGCGATCCGCGCGAGCCTCGAGGACGAACCCGAGCGGGCCGCGGCGCTCGACCGGGAGCTCCTCGATTTCGCCACGCGCGCGAACCAGGGCCCGGCTGACGGGCCCGCCGAATACGACTACGAGTACTTGCTTGCGGTAGGCCGCAGGAGGTAGCGCCGGCATAGCTCAAGCGCTCAGCTGGTTCCCAATAACCCGCGGTTCGAGCTGCTGTCGCCCCAGCGGTCGGTCGTGCTTCCTCGGCGTCGACCCGGGCCCCCGCAACCCTCGTCGCTCACGGATCGGGCCGCGATCGTGCGCCTGAAGCCGGGTCAGCACACGGTGATCATCGAGGTGACCGACGTCGACGACTCCACGACGACCGCCGTCGCGAGGTTCAACGTGGTGCCCGGCACTCGCTAAGGCGACGCGCCGAGGCTCCTCTCGCGGTCGGCTGCAAGAAACAACGATCGTGAACCGTTTGACATGGACCAAACATCGACCGTTTGGGACGGGGCGAGCTTAGGGACGGGCTGACGTCGTAGGGATGCGCGGCTCCTTCAATTCCCACCCTCGCGGCGTAGGCAAGCGCCGCTGACGAAGGAGAAGCATCAAGTGTCAGTCACGACGACTCCACCGGAGTCGACTATGCCGGGTTGGTACACCGACCCGGAGAACCAAGGACAACTGCGGTACTGGGATGGCAGCGAGTGGACCGAGTTCAGAGGTCCTCAGACAGCGCCACCCGCGCGTCGCACAAGAGACGCCCAACCGAACGGCACGGGGCCTGCTGGTTCGCCGACGGGAAGTGGAGTGCCCGCGCCGAAGCGCCCGTGGTGGAAGCGGCGCTGGGTCGCGATCGTCGCCGGAATCTTCGCTCTTCTTACTGTGGTGGGTGCACTCACTTCGCCCGAGAACGCAAATCGCTCGAGCGATCGAGATGGCAGCGGACGCGCCGCTCCTAAGCCGATTGAACTTCGCGGTTTGTACCCGGCCGACGGATCGACCGTGCGAGCTCACTCGGTGGTTCTCGGCGGCAGGGTTAGCCCTTCTGGTGCAACGGTCCTCGTGAACGGAGCGGCCGCCCGGGTCCAGAACGGGCGCTTCCGTCATCGCGTTCCTCTCGAACTGGGCCTCAACGAGATCGTCGTCTCGACAGAGAGTCCCGGCAGGGAGAGCCAGGACATCACACTGGACGTCACGCGAGTGCGGAGTGCGGAGGAACGTGCCGCTCTGCAAGAGCGACGCCGGCAGCGAGAGTTGGCGCGTGACGAGCGACGCCGGCAGCGCGCGATTGAGGCGGAGCAGCAGCGGCAGGAGGAGATCGCCGCGGCTACTCAGACCTTTTCCGGAAGCGGGTCCAAGAACCTAGGCACGATTACCGTGGACGAAGAATCGGTCCTCGAGTGGTCCAACGTCGACGACCCCTCCTTCCGAATGATGCTCATCTACGACGACGAGTTCGGAATGAGTGTGAGCTCCGAGGCGGAGAGCGGAGACACAGTCGTGCCCGCAGGCACGTACCCGAACGTCAACGTGGCGGGCGGCCAAAGCTGGACGATCACGATTCGTCCCCGCTAGCCCGGCGCCGAGAAAACCGACTGTGGAGGCGGGGCCTCGTGCGGGGGCCCCGCGCCACTCAGCATGCATAGGAGAAACTCACCATGAGGAACAGGACACTGCTATCGCTAGCTGCGCTCGCAGCGCTGGCGGGCGGATGCGCCGACAATGGCGGGAGCTCCGCCGAGAACGACAGGCAGGCGCAGACCACTGTCACCGTCGAGAAGATCGTCAAGGTGGAGCGGGCAAAGAAAAAGCGGACCAAGCCGGCAGCCACGGAAACCAGCAGTGCGACGGTGAGCGATACGTCCGGTGGGCGTTCCATCACAGTCCCGGCTGTGGTCGGACACGACCACCAGCTGGCCCAGGATGAGATGCAAGCTGCGGGCCTTTACCTCCTGCAGGAGGAAGACTGCACCGGTCAGGATCGGGTTCTCATCTGGGACCGCAACTGGACCGTGGTCGACCAGGACCCGCCCGCGGGCAGCCAAGTAAACGAGGACGCCGCTATCACGCTCTGTTCGAAGAAAGATTGGGAGTAAGTCCGACCGACAAGAGCCATGATGTTGGAAGGCGCCCCGCAGGGCGCCTTCCGTATGTCATAGGCGGCGGTATGCGGCTTCGTGGCTCAGCTCAGCCGCAGCCGGTGTTGTTCCCGCAGCTCGAGCACGTGTAGCACGAGCCGGTGCGCTGCATCATTCCGCCGCACTGTGAGCAGGCCGGGCCCAGCTCCAGGCCCTGGAGCTTCGCCGGGACGGCTGGGGGCTCGTCGGTCAGTGCCGAGGTCGGGGGCTTCGGTGGCGCGTCGGCGGT
>Ga0307416_100002571_pt1 | contig 10480 bp, 11 predicted proteins | sample DK1Cmetagenome_2_FD_203821 | JGI IMG/M metagenome (GOLD analysis project Ga0307416, IMG submission 203821) | Maize rhizosphere microbial communities from greenhouse at UC Davis, California, United States - DK15-C-3 | ecosystem: Host-associated > Plants > Roots > Rhizosphere > Soil | place...
ACGTTCGACCAGCACTTGGCCGATCTCGTGCGAGCGGGGGACGTGGCGTACGAAGTGGCGGTGGCCGCCGCGACGCGGCCGTCGGACTTCGCGCTCCAGATGCGGACGCTGAGCGGGAGCATGGCCGCGGTGGGGGGCCCGGGGGGCGCGCCCGAGGTGCGGCTCGAGCCGCCGATCGACCCGGCACCCGCTGGCGCCGGCGGGCGGCCGAGCGGACTAGAGGTCGACACGGGGTTCGACTTTCTGAGCTGATTGGCCAGGGCGGGGAAGAACGCCACGATCGCAGGGTGCTGAGCGTCGGGCGTCGGGCGTCGGGCGTCGGGCGTCGGGCGTCGGGCGTCGGGCGTCGAGGGGCGGCAAGCGGGAAGCGCGGGGCGACGTCCGACGACGCTCCCCGCTCATCGCTCAACGCCCTTCGACGCCCAACGCTTCCAGTCAGGCAGCCCGAGCGGGCCTCGTGGACCGGCGGCTCGCCCTCCGGGACCTTCTACTGCCCTTGCGAGCTAGCCTCAGATGCGCCGCGGTGCGAGCTTTCGGTGGCGCGCGCCGAGAATTGGTGAGGGCGCTGGCGGGCGGACGCGCGATGTTGGATTTGGGGGGCCCCGCCGCGCCACCAGCCCGGAGGTCTCGCATGCGGCGTTTGTCAGGCATCTTCGCTCCCGTCGTCACCACCTTCGACCACCGCGGGGAGGTCACGCCCGACGCCTTCCGGGCCAACGTCCGCGCGCACATTGCCGCGGGACTGCACGGGATCGTCGTCGCGGGGTCCACCGGGGAGGCGCCGCTCCTCGAGGAGGAGGAGCGCGACCGGCTCGTCGAGTGGGCGCGGCACGAGGTGCCGCAGGAGCGGTGGCTGATCGCAGGGGCGGGCGCGGAGTCCAGCCGGCAGACGGCGCGCCGCGCGGCTCGCGCGGCGGCGCGCGGCGCCGACGCCGTGCTCGTGGTCGCGCCGCACTACTTCGGGTCGTCGATGACGGCGGCTGCGCTCCGCGCGCACTACCTGCACGTCGCGGACGCGAGCCCGGTGCCGCTCGTGCTCTACAACATCCCGAAGTACATGCATTTCGCGCTCGACCCCGCGCTCGTCGCCGAGCTGGCCGAGCACGGCAACATCGCCGGCATCAAGGACAGCTCGGGCGACGCGGCGCTGTTCGGCGCGTACCTCGCCGCGCAATCCCAGAGCTTCACCGTGCTCACGGGGAACGGCGCCGGCCTGGCCGACGCGCTCGCCCGCGGGGCGCGAGGCGGCGTGCTCGCGGTGTCGCTGTTCGCGCCGGAGCTCGTACTGACGGTGCACGACGGCGAGCCGGCGAGCGGCGATGTGCGGCAAGCGCAGGCGGCGCTGGCGCCGTTGGCGCGCGAGATCGTGGGCGGCCTGGGCATTCCGGGCGTCAAGGCGGCGCTCGAAGAGGCGGGGCTGCACGGCGGGCCGCCGCGGCTGCCGCTCCTGCCTCTGGAGGCCCCGCAGCGGGACCGGGTGCGCGAGCTGCTGCGCGACGCGCGAGCGATGGCCCCGGCGTGACGGGCGGAGGCGCCGGGCGGCGCGGCCTCGGCCGCTGTCTCCCGGCGCGGCGCTGATGGCTGCGGGGGCGGGCGAGCCGCGGCCGCTCGCGGTACCCGGCGCAACGGCGGGTGCCGCGAAGGCGCTGCTCGACGTGCTCGCCGTCGCGCCGCGGCCGGCCGGAAGCGCGGCCGAGGCACGCGCCCGGAGCGTGTGCGCCGCACACCTCGAGGCGCTCGGCTTCGACGTGCAGGAGGCGCCGTTCGAATACTCGGCGCTCCCCGGACTCTACGCGACACCGCTCGGCGGCGCCGCGTCGATGGCTGCGCTGGCAGCGGCGGGCAGCTTGGGGAGCGGAGGCCGTCCGCTCGCGGCGCTGTCGCTGCTCGCCGGGTCCGCCGCGCTCGGCGCGGCGGGCGGCCTGTGGCTCGCCCGCCGCGGCGTGGTCGACGCGCCGCTGCTGCGGCGCCGCGCGACCAATCTCGTCGCGCGGCGCGACGGCGCCACGAGCGGCGCCACGAGCGGCGGGGACGAGGTGCCGGGTGCCGGACCGCCGGCAGTGTGGCTCGTCGCGCATCTCGACTCGAAGTCGCAGCCGGTGCCGATCGCCTTCCGGGCGGGGGGCATCGCCGTGAGCGTGGCGCTCTGGCTCGTGGCGGCCGCGGTCGCACTCGCGCAGCTGACTGGTGCCGACGTCGGGGGCGCCTGGGGCTGGCTCGCGGCGCTCGGCGTGGTGGCCGGCGCGCCAGTCCTGGCGAGCGTGGTCGGGTCGGCGTCGCCCGGCGCAGTGGACAACGCGTCGGGCGTCGCGACGGTGTTGCTCGCCGCCGGCGCTGCGCCCCGCGGCATACCGCTCGGCGTGCTCCTGCCCAGCGCGGAAGAGTTCGGGCTCGCCGGCGCCCGCGCGTGGGCGCTCGGGCGCGGCGCGGGGGTGGCGATCAACTGTGACGGCGTGGATGATTCGGGCGTGCTCACGATGATGTACACTGGCCGGCGGCCGGTCCGGTTGCTCCGAGCAGGGGAGCGGGCAGGCGCCGCGACCGGCGTGACGCCGCGGCCACGCCGCCTGCTCCCGGGAATCCTCACCGACGGCGTGGCCCTCACCGACGCCGGCTGGGAGGCGGTGACGGTGAGCAAGGGGACGCTCCGCACACTCGCGCGCATCCACACTCGGCTCGACGTGAGCGCGCGAGTCGAGGGGCGCGGGATTGCCGACGCCGCTCGGGTGGTTGCCGGGATGGTGGCGGAGCTGTCGGCGGAGACGCACCATCCGCGCGTCGACGTCGGGCCCGACCGCTCGCGCTCTCCAACGGAGGTTCACTGAGTGGAGCTGCTCCTTCTCGGGTTCGTGCTCCTCGCCGGACTCGTGCTGATTCCCCTCGGGCTGCCCGGGCTGTGGGTGATCGCCGGGGCCGCGCTCGTGTTCAACCCGCTGGCCGGGGGCGACCGAGTCAGCACCGGCACCGTGGTCGGCGTCTTCCTGCTCGCGGTGACGGCGGAGGTCATCGAGTTCATGCTCGCCGGACGCTTCGCGCGACGCTACGGCGGCTCGCGGCGGGCGGGGTGGGGCGCGATCATCGGCGGGATCGTCGGGGCGATCGTCGGCGTGCCGGTGCCGATCGTCGGGCCGATGCTCGGCGCGTTCGCCGGGAGCTTCGCGGGCGCGCTCGTGGCGGAGTTCACGCGCGGCACCGCCGGTGGCGCGGCGACGCGTGTGGCTACCGGCGCGCTGCTGGGCCGCGTGGCGGCCGTCGCCGTCAAGTCCGCGGTGGGGTGCGTGATGGCGGCGTGGGTGCTGCTCGCCGCGTGGCAGTGAGCCGCGAGGGGCGCGATGCGTGACGCGTCGCGTGACGGTCGCGCCTCGGGGAACCGTTAGGCACCTGGGAGCGGCGGCGTCGCGGCGGCGTGGGTGCCGCTCACGCGCGCGGCGGCGCGGCGCATCACGGACGCGAGCAGCGCGTACGCCTCGACCCAGGCGGCGCGCGCCTCGGGGGTGAGCGCGCCGCCGAGCGTCTCCGCGAGCGCCCACAGCAGGGCCTCGCCCACGCTGTCGTAGTGTCGGTCCTCGACGCCGTAGCCGGTGTGGCGGCGCGCGAGGGCGGCGGCGCCCGGCACGAGCTCGACGGGCTCATCGATCGCGCGGACGATCGACGCGAGCATGTCGGTGAACTTCTTCCGCTGCGCCACCATGTCGGTCGTGGCGAACAGCCGCGCGGCGCCGGGGTCGATCTCGAACAGACGTGCGTAGAAGTGCCGCGCGAGGTCGTCGACGGCGGGCGCGGCGAGTGCCCAACTGTCCTGCACGAGCTGCCGGTGCTCGGGTGTCATGGAGGGGACCCGGCGTGGGTTCGAGGGAGCGTGCCCCGCTCGACGCTGAGCGGGGCACGCTGACGTCCAAGGTCGCTAAGCTACCGCCGCGGACGTACGGCGGCGAGCGGTGGCGGGAAAGTGCGCTGCCTGGTCGCGGAGGGACGCCGCGTGCTCCTCGGCCGCGCGGCGCATGACGCCCGCGAGCGCGGCGTACACCTCGGACCAGGCGGCGCGAGCCTCGGGCGTAAAGGCAGCGCCCAGGCCCGCGGCGAGTGTGTCGAGCAGCGCCCGGCCGACGGTGTCGTAGTGCTCGTCGCGCACGCCGTAACCGGCGTGGCGGCGGCCGAGCGCCTCGACGGCGGGGATCAACTCTTCCAAGCGGTCCAGCGAGTTGATCGCCACGGTGAGCATGGTGGTGAGCTTGCGGCCCTGTTCACGCATGTCGGCGTGGGCGAAGAGCTCGCGGAGCGACGGGTCGAGCTCGAACAAGCGACCGTAGAAGAGCGCGGCCACAGCCGGTGCGTTGGGGGCCACCTGCGCCCAGGTGGCCTGCACGATGTGGCGTTCGGTGTGCAGCATGGAAGTGTCTCCGGTACTATGGGTGGGGAAACCGCGGTGCGCGCCCGGCGTGAGGCGGTGCCGGACGCGCGGCGGTGCGACGGTGTCTGGCGCGCCCCCAAGCACCAGGTGGCCCAGGGGCGCGCCTCAAATCAGAGCTGGATCGCCAGGTTGAGGTTCGGCAGGTTGAAGTTCGCGCCTTTCGCGAGCGCGCTGGCGCCGCCGATGATCAGGCCCGGCGCGTAGCGGCCGTTGGCGTCCGCGCCCTGGGTGGACCTGTTCCAGGTGTTGCCAGTGGCCCAGACGCCGCAGCAGACCAGGGTCGACTGGAACGTGACGCCGGTGATCAGGTTGTTGATGATCAGGTTGTTGCCCGGATCCCCGACCTGGCCCAGGTCCGCGAAGGGGGCGCTGAGGACGACGCCTCGCGTGTTCCCGGCGACGGTGCTCTTCCGGAGCTTGAAGAAGGGCGCGACGATGCCGATCTGGTTTGAGTTCAGCGCGGACCCGGCGATCGTGATGTTCGCGTCCGCCGACGTGACTGCCTGGGCGTCGACGCCGACCTTGTTCCCGAGGATGCTGCCCTTGTTCATGACGAGCGTGAACTTCCCGCTCGCCGCCTTCACGCCCGCGCCCGTGAAGCCGGTGACGCTGGCGGTGTCGATCCTGAGCGTCCGAATGGTCTGGGACTGGATGCCGATCGCGCCCACGCCGCCGGTCGAGCTCAGGACTGAGTTCTGCCGGAGGCGGAGCGACGCCGAGTCGAGCATCCGGATGCGTGGCTTCGGGGCGCAGCCGACCGGATTCGACTTGCTGACGACGGCATTGGCGAGCGTTGCCACGGCAGTGTTCCGCAGATCGAGAGCGACCCCCGACACGTCCTTCAGCGTCGCCTTGTTCTTCAAGGTCACCTGAGCGGCGCGCCGGCCCACGATGCCGGTTCCGAACTCAAGGTTGGCACTACAGATGCTCGCGGAGCCGGACAGCTGCCCGCCGTCCATGGTGAACTGCGCTTGGTCGACGATGTCCACTCCCGTGGACGCGCCTCCAGCAACGAACACGGTGGAGTTCTGGAGGGTGGTCTGCGCGGTGAACTCGGCGCGGAGGCCGAAGCGCGTCAACCCGAGGGAGAGGTGAGTCAGCATCTGCTGGCCCGCGATGGTGCGGACGCCCATGTCGAATCGATCCACGGATACGTTCGTCACCACGGCGCTGCCGGCGAGGTTGAGCCCGACCTCGCTCCCCGTGCTGCCGGGCGAGCCGAGCGCACCCTCGAGGATCGTGGCGTTCGCGCCGCTGCTGTTCAGCGTGCCCTCGATGCGCACGCCGTTGGGGACGACGACTCGCTGCGTGGAGGTGCTGAACTTCTCGCCGTTCGCGGCCTTGCTGTACTTTCCGGCCGCGAGCTTCACCGTGTCGCCGGCGATCGAGACGGAGAGCGCCTTGGCGAGCGTCTTGAACGGGGTGGTCGACGCGCCCCCGTTCGCGTCGCTGCCGGTGACGGGGTTCACGAAGAACTTCTTCGGCGCGCGCGCGGGGGCCGCGCTCACGGCGGGCGACTTGGCGCGCTTGGCGCTCGCGTCCGGGGCGGAGGGGGAGTCCTCGGCGCAGGCCGTGAGGCCAGCGAGGGCCGCGAGGGCCGCGGCCAGGGCCAGCGCGGGCCTGGCGCGCCCTCGTGCTCGCCTGGCCCGTGGGCGATCAATGTGCTGGGAGTGCATGACGGTCTCCTTCAAGGTCCTTCAGGACCGGGTTCGGGATCTGTGCTTCGTAGGTGGTGCGCTCTGCGGTCGCGCGTGCCTAACGGGCCGGACGGCGGCCGAGCGGCCGCAGGCGCCGGCCATGGTGCCGTGGCGCCTGCCACTTTGCGGTGCTGCGAGTAATCGGGGAGGTGCTACTGCGCGCAGCGCACGTAGACGGTGAACGTGACCTGGCCCGCCGCCCCGTTCCAGATGTTCACCGCCCAACCGGTGTCCGTATCGTCCGGCGAGCTGCGGGTGACGATCGGAAGCGGGAGGGAGAAGGAGGTGATCCTGTGGCCACCGCCCACCAAGTGCGAACCTGCCGGGCAGGTCGCGTAGGCGATAGTCTGGCTGGTCGGTGCGACGACCGCCTGGCTGGATATCACGGTGATCCCTTTCGAGAAGCCGGGCGTGCTCGTCCCGTCAGTCCACGAGAACTGCACGTGCGTAGCCTTGGCGCACTCCTGCTTGAGATCAGTCTCCTTGATGCGATAGACCGTGCCGCTCGACGGGACGTAGCAGGCGTAGAACACTTTCGGCGGTGCGGTTTGGGCATGGAGCGCGGTCGGCGCGGCGAAGGCGACGAGGCCGAGGGCGGCCGCGGCGAGCGAGAGCGTGAAGCGCGACATGGTGAACTCCTGAGATGAGATCTCGATTCGGTGGTCGCGTCGCGCGGCGAAGTGTCGCGCGAGCGGTCGATGTCCTGGCGGGAACGAAGTGCAGATGCGTCGCTAGCGGAGCGATGCCCTGACCTGATCGACCTCGAGGCGCATCGCGTCGAGGTCGGCGGCGTCGGGGCGCGCGCCGGTGAATTGCGCGAGCACGTTCTGCACGGCGGCGGCGGCGCGGTCCCTCACGGCCCCCGTGGCCTTGCGGTCACGGAGCTTGGCGTCGAGCGCTGTCAGCGCATTACCTAGCGGCGCCGCGGCGTCCTGCTCGAGCGCCGGGAGGATGCGGCCGATGGCATCCGCCGTCAGGTCGGCCGGCACGCTCGAGGAAGCGGTTGCGAGGCTACTGCCCGTGGGATCCGCGAGTGGGCCGGTGGGATCGGCGCGCTCGGCGCAGGCCGCCACGACGCCCAGGACGGCAGAGAGCGAGAGAAAGGTCAGGGCGCGCTGTGCGAGTGCGGCGTACGACAGCGGGCGGCGCCCGGCCGGGTTGATGGGGAAGAGAGTGCGGTGCGACATGCTGGTGTCCTGCTCGTGTGAGAGTGGGGATGCAGCGTTCGGGGCGCCGGGAGGTCGGCGTCTGTCAGTTGAGCTGCCAGCCGGGACGCCCGTGGAACCGGCGGAGCTGGCGTGCGAACTCCGCCAGGGCCAGCCACGCGTCGTCGGGACTCTCGACCCGCATGGGCGTACGCTCGGAGTAGTGCGTCGGAACGAGGGCGATGATCGCCGGGCTGCTGTGGCGGGGGGGCATTGTCGGGTCCGGGTGAGGGCGGTGTGCGATGGTTGATTGGTCTGACGGGCGGCGGTCGCGTGGGGCCCGCGAGTGAGGCGTGCGGGCCACCGCGTCGGGCGCAGCGTCGCGCTCCGGACGCGGGCCGCCGCGTGGTTAGTGGCTGTAGGAGGGCATCTCCGCTTCGCCGGGGGAAAACACCGTCAGCCGCTGGACGCTTGCGATGTCGGTCTGCCCCGGGGTGCCCACGTACAGCTCCTTCGTCTCCTCGATGCCGCGGTTGCTGGCGAACACCACCTTTCCGCCGTCCTTCGTCCACGTCGGGCGCCTGTTCAGTCGCTCGGTTGCGGGCCCGACGGCCATCGGCAGGTTCTCGCCGTCGAGGTCGATGACCCGGATGACGTTGTCGGTGCGGTCGGCGTAGGCGAGCCGGCGCCCTTCGGGACTGAAGGCCGGGTCCACGCAGCCAGCGGTGCCGCAATCGACCATCAGGTGCACGTCCAGTCCGCCGGCGTTCATCCTGTAGATCGCGTTGAAGCCGGAGCGGTCGCTGTGGAACGCGATCGTCTGCCCGTTAGGCGACCACGCCGGCGCGCGATCGTCGGCCTTCTCGTACGTCAGCCGCGTGAGGCCGCTGCCATCGACGTTGATGACGTAGATGTCGTAGTTGACGGTGAAGCCGTTGTCCGTCTGCTCTCTCACCGCGGCCGCGAAGACGATCTTCGTCCCGTCGGGCGAGTAGCGCGGCTCGAACACGTCCGCGCCCATTCTCGTCAGCTGGGTCGGCTTGCTGCCGTCGTAGTTGGCGGTGAACAGCTCCGATCGGATGCCGTCGAGAGAGCGTACCCAGACGAACTTCCGGTTGTCGGGGGCGAAGTCGGGGAAAACGTCCTTAGTGGTGTCGGTCGTGAGCCGCCGCACGTTGGAGCCGTCGGGGTTCATGGCGTAGATGTCGTAGTTGACCTGCGCATCCTTGTAGCCCGCGAAGAGCACGGTCTGAGTGGCGCCCGGCTTGCCCGTGCCGCTCCTCGCCGTCCGGATGTCGGTCGCCGGATCCACGGGCGACGTGGAATCCTGGCAGGCGGTGAGGGCGGCGGCCGTGAGGGCGAGCGAGCCGACGAGCAGCTTCTTGATCGCGAGATCGAGCGTGGTGTGCGACATGGGTTCTGGTCCTCTATGGATGTCGGTAGTGGTCTGGCTGGTGCGGCAGGTGGTGCAGGGCGGAATCAGCTCTTGCGCAACGGTGTGGTCCGATCAGCGCTGCGACTCGGGGAGCGCGTAGAAGCGGCGGAGCCGGCGGCCGAACGCCGCCAGGGCGAGTCGCGGTCCGAGCCGTCGCCGGCCGGTGTGGATGGGCGTCGGCTCGAAGTACCAGGTGGGGGCGAGAGCGACGATCGCCGAGCTATGGCTCTGGAAGCGGGAAGTCATGGTCGGGTCCGGGATCGGGTCGGCGCGCTGATGGTCAGGATCTCGTTGGCTTGCGGCGGCGGGTCGGTCGTACGTCGACAAGGGTAGGAAGCGCCATGACGGCCGCGTCACCCAAGGATCACCTGCGCTAAGTCGTCGTGGCGCTTAGGCTTGCGAGTGCTCGATGGGCACTCGGCGCGACGCCACGCGGTCGTGGGGAACTTCCGGGTGAGGCGAGAGTCCGCGGGCACCCGGGTCCCGCCGGTTGGTTGCCGCCGCGTGCGGGGCGCCCTACCTTTGCCGCGACGTCCGTTTTCAGTCCCGAGGTCGCGCCCCAGTGATTCGCATCCAGGCGCTCGGTGGTCTCTCGGTACGTGGCGCCGACGGCCGGCCCCTCTCGGGCGCCGCCGCGCAGCCGCGCCGCATGGCCGTGCTCGCGCTGATGGCGCGGTGTGGCGACCGGGGCGTCACCCGCGAGCGCCTAGTAGCGATGCTCTGGCCCGACGCCGACGAGCAGCGCGCGCGGAGCAATCTCGCCCAGGCCCTCTACGCGCTCCGGCGCGATCTGGGCGCCGATGACGCGATCGCCGGCACCAAGGAGCTGCGACTCGAGCCCACCCACGTCGCGGCCGACGTCACCGAGTTCTGCGCCGCGCTGACGGGCGGGCGCCACGCCCGCGCGGCCGAGCTGTACGCGGGTCCGTTCCTGGAGGGCTTCCACCTGCCCAGCGCGGCGGAGTTCGAGCGCTGGGTCGACGAGGAGCGCCGCGCTCTGGCTCACGACCACGCGCGGGTGCTCGAGTCGCTCGCCCGCGCCGCGACCGAGCGTGGCAACGCCGCCGAGGCCGTAGCGTGGTGGCGCAAGCTGGCCGCGCTCGAGCCGCTCAACGCGCGCCTCACGGTCGGGCTGATGGAGGCGCTTGTGGCCGCCGGCGACCGCGCCGGGGCGCTGCGTCACGCTCGCGTCTACGAAGTGCTCCTCGAGCAGGAGCTCGACCTGCCGCCCGATCGCGCCGTCGTGGCACTGGCCGAGCGGCTCCGACAGGCGGCGGAGGCGCCGGCGGCCGCGCCCGCCGGCGCGGCCGCCACGGCTGCGGCCCCCTCGCTCGTGGCCCCGTCAGGTGAGGCTCCCGCGGGCGCGCCTCAGACTGCGCGGCCGGCTCGGGCGTCCACGCCCACCACCGACGAGCCTCGGACTGCCGACGAACCGGCGGGCGAAGCCGCGGCGGCCGGCCTCGCGAGCGCCGCGGCGCCGGTGCCCGCGTCGGACGCCCCGCCCGCTGAAGCCCCAGGGGTGCCAGGCGCTCGCTTCGAGCGCGCTCGCGCCGAAGTCCCGCACCGACGCGCTCCACTGCTCATAGCGGTGGCCGGCGTGGCGGTGGCGGCGCTGCTCGGCGCGGTGCTCGTCGCGCGGGCCCGCAGCCCTGAGCCGCGACTGGTGGCGGGCGCGGCGCGCCGCGTCGCCTTCGACGCGGCGCTCGAGCTCGACCCGGCGATCTCGCCCGACGGCAAGCTCGTTGTCTACGCGGCAGATCCTGGCGGACAAATGCGGCTCTACGTCAAGCAG
>Ga0307416_100002572_pt1 | contig 10479 bp, 11 predicted proteins | sample DK1Cmetagenome_2_FD_203821 | JGI IMG/M metagenome (GOLD analysis project Ga0307416, IMG submission 203821) | Maize rhizosphere microbial communities from greenhouse at UC Davis, California, United States - DK15-C-3 | ecosystem: Host-associated > Plants > Roots > Rhizosphere > Soil | place...
TGCTGATACTCCTCAGTGAGCGCCCGGAGGCGGCTACCGGTGGGGCTCATGACTCCAGGTGAGATGCGGCCCACTGCTTGATGTAGTCGACGAGATCCGATGTCGGAGTACCGGGACCGAAGAGCTTTCCGATTCCCAGCTGCTGCAGTGCGGCCATGTCCTCTGCCGGAATTATGCCTCCTCCAGTGACCAGCGTATCTGAGCGACCCATCTCTTCCAGCAGTTGCCGAACCCGCGGGAAGAGAGTCATGTGTGCGCCGGAGAGGATCGAAAGGCCCACGACGTCCACGTCCTCCTGAACCGCCGCAGTGGCGATCATCTCAGGCGTCTGGTGCAACCCGGTGTAGACCACCTCCATTCCGGCATCGCGCAGCGCGGCTGCCACGACCTTGGCACCTCGGTCGTGACCATCGAGCCCGGGCTTGGCGACCAGCACCCGGATAGGACGGGTGGTTCCGTTCGGATGGGAGCTCTGGCTCATCAGGTCTTTCTCACCAGAAGGACGTCTACCAGCTCATCGATGGAGGCAGCGGTGCGGCATGGAGGGTTTTCCCCAACTCCGCTGGACGTCAGGAGGACTGCCTCCATGCCCGCGGCCCGAGCCCCGACCACGTCGACGTCATACATGTCGCCCACAAACAAGGCCTCCTCAGGCGCAACGTCCAGTGCCTCCAGGGCCGCACGGAATATCGCGGGATCAGGTTTTTCCGTGCCGAAGACGCTGGAGTCGATCACCACATCGAAGTATTCGCGCAGCCCGGCTGCGGTCAGCGCCTGGTCGACGCGGCCATCACTGTTGGAGACAATACCGAGCCGGAGGCCCGCAGCGCGGAGCCGGCTCAGAGCATCATGAGTGTGCGCGTGCACGGAGCACCACAGATGACGTTCGCCGTGCATCTGGCGGAGGCGCTCGCGCACCTCACCCATGCGGGTGGGCGGCACTCCAGCGAGTCGGAAGAGAGCCTCGAGATACACTGCCGCTCGATCCCGGTCTGAACCGGTGGAGCTTTCCATGGCGGATCCGGCTTCCGCTGCGTGAGCGGCGAGCTCTTCGCCGCTCAGCGGCAGACCCAATGCCGTACCCACCCCCAGTGCCATTCTATCGTAGTCCAGAAACACGAGTGTGTTCCCGGCATCGAAGAGAACCGCGCGAAGCGCTGGTCCCGAGTGAAGCGAAGGAATCAACGGAAACGCAGAAGCGCGCCCAGGCCCTCGATCGCGTCTCGAGCCTCCGGCTCGTACACGACGTTGACGTCCACGCCCTGGCGCAAGGCTTCTTCGATCGCGTCGTCCACGATATCGATGACGGGGATGGGCTCGCCTTCACCCCTGCACTCCGCCTCCGTGAGGGCGAGGCGTCCGGAATCCCCACATCGGAAGCCGGGTTCGCTGGCGTCCGCATTGACCAGCAGCGACCGCACCTGCCCCCGGGCAAGTGCCTTCAGCGTAGCGTTCAGCCCATTGACGCCCCAGCCGGTGCCGATGCCCTCCAGCATCTCATGCACTTGCTCCCGCTCGGCTGCACGCTCGTACGCTTCGCGCACCGCCAGCGTGGCAGCATGGACCGAGGGAGGAGACGCATCCTTTGGATTCAGCCGTACCGTCCCAATAAGCCGCTCAGTGAGATACGAATGCAGGAAGGGCTCTACCGCGCCTGCCTCAGCGCCAGGGCCGGCCAGCACGATTCCATGCGCGGGATGCCTGCGATCCATGCTGAAGAGCTCTCGGGCGATCGCCTCGTAGTGCCGCTGCTTCTCCTGCCGTATTCGGTTGTTATAGGTATGCTCGCCCCAACCGCTGCTACCGTCCTGATCGGCGTGGAAGCGCTTTCCGCGAGTCGCTTCGGATCGAAGCCCGGGCAGCTCCCGGCAGTGATAGGCTGTGACTTCGAAGAAACGCGCCCGGCTCCGGTCGAGCACGACGGTGAGAAGGCGTCCGAACTCCTCTTCGACGGACGCGAGCTCGCGCACCAGAGGCGTGGCGTCTACCGCAAGGCGCGAGCGATGCACCACCGGCAGAGGAACCATCTCGAACAGATCGATGCCTTCGCAGGCGAAGATGGCCAGGCCCTGCGTATGAGGCAGATTGCCGGGTGTCCGGAGAAACTCCTGGACCCGGTGCAGGTCCCTCGATACCTCGTCCGAAATCGCCCGCTCGAGGCCGAGCCTGGGCAGAGCCTGGAACGCCGATTTCATCCGGTTCTTCACCTTGATCAGATACTTCCCGCGAGTCCGGTCTCGTGCCTCGAGCTTGAGATAGCAGCTGACGACCCGATGTTTTCCAGTCTGAACCCGGGTGAGATGCTCGAGGACGCCCGCAAGCGGGGGTCCACCGTTTTCCTGAGCAGCACTCGCCGTCTCGGTGGCAACCCTCGCTTCCGCTTCCAGCGCGCTTTCCCGTCCCCTCGCCTGTTTGCTCGGGGCAAGCTCTTCCCGACTTCCCCGTCTTTCCCGTCCTCTATTAGAAGAAGACCGGCTCGCGATAGCTCCCATAGATCCCCTCGAGCACATGCCGGATCTCGTACAGCGTGCAGTACGCACGGGCACAGTCCAGCATTGCTGGTATGATGTTCTCGTCGTGTTCGGCGGCCCGGCCGAGTGCTGCGAGACGCTCGGCAATCACAGCGTCGTCCCGCCGGGCTCGGAGTTGGCTGATCCGCTCGCGCTGGGTGCGCTCGGCGGCATCGCCGACGCGAAGAATTTCCACTGGCGCCTCGGCCTCTTCCACGAAGTCGTTTACGCCCACAATCGTTCGGCGACCTTGCTCCAGCTCGGCCTGGAACCTCATCGAAGAATGAGCGATCTGCCGCTGGAACCAGCCCGACTCGATCGCGGGGACGACGCCGCCCTGCGCGTCAATCTCCGCGAACAGTCCCTCGGCCTCTCGCTCGAGCGTGTCAGTGAGCGCCTCTACGTAGTAGGATCCCCCGAGAGGGTCAGCAACGTTCGGAACCCCCGACTCGTAAGCGAGTATCTGCTGAGTCCGCAGGGCGATCCGAACTGTTTCCTCGGTCGGGAGTGCCAGCGTCTCATCGAGTGCGTTCGTGTGCAACGACTGGGTGCCACCCAGCACGGCGGCCAGGGCCTGATACGCAACGCGGACGACGTTGTTGTGCGGCTGCTGTGCGGTCAGCGTGACACCTGCAGTCTGGCAGTGGAAGCGCATCTTCCAGGTCCGCGGGTCGCGCGCGCCATACCGCTCGCGCATGTGGCGGGCCCAGATCCGGCGCGCTGCGCGGAGCTTGGCTATCTCCTCGAAGAAGTCGTTGTGGATATCCCAGAAAAAGGAAAGCCGGGGACCGAAGCTGTCGACGGCGAGGCCTCGAGCCACCCCATGCTCCACGTAGCAGAACCCATTCGCAAGCGTGAATGCGAGCTCCTGGGCGGCGGTGGCACCTGCTTCACGAATATGGTAGCCGGAGATGGAGATCGTGTTCCACTTGGGCGTATGCTCGGCTGCCCACTCGAAGAGATCCACGATGATCTTGAGCGCAGGCTCCGCCGGATAGATCCAGGCGTGCTGCGCCATGTACTCCTTGAGGATGTCGTTCTGAATGGTGCCCTGCAGCTGATCGATCGGCACGCCCTGGCGCTCCGCTGCTGCGACATAAAAGCAGAACAGCATTGCCGCCGGGCCGTTGATCGTCATCGAGGTGGAGACTTTATCCAGGGGAATGCCGTCGAACAGCGTCTCCATGTCGGCTAGACTGGAGATGGCCACACCGCACTTCCCAACTTCACCCTCGGAGCGGGGATGATCCGAGTCGTAGCCCATCAGCGTTGGAAAGTCGAAGGCCACCGAGAGGCCGGTCTGGCCCCGTTCCAGCAGAAACTTGTATCGCTCGTTGGTGTCCTCGGCGGTGCCGAAGCCGGCGAACTGCCGCATAGTCCAGAGCCGTCCACGGTACATCGTGGGGTGAATACCGCGAGTATAGGGAAACTGGCCCGGCAGCCCGGTGGCGCTGATGACGTCGGGGGAAAGGTCGAGCGGCGTGTAGACCGGTTCGACTCCGCCACCCGACACTGAGGTGATGTTCGCGTCGGGACGCACCGGCAGCGCGGCGGCCTTGGCGCGCCACGCCGCTACCTCCGCCCGCAGCTGCGCCAGCTCGCGCTCCTGGTCGGTCAGTGCAGCAGGCTCGGCCTTTCTATTGGCACGGCGTGCCGTCATATGCGCGCCCCTTGTTTGAGTCCATCCAGTACTTCCGTTGCAACGTCATACGGGCTCAGCTCGCCGGCGACAACTTGATCTAGACGCTGATTGATCAGCTGCTCGGCCCGGGTCTCCTGCCAAATCCATTTGCGGGTGGCGCGGTCGACCACCTCGCGGGTGCGGTCGGAGAGCCGACGGCGGCGCCGGCGATCGAGCTCACCAGACTGTTGGAGATAATCGTGGTGATGGTCGAGAGCGGCGACGAGCTCGGGAATACCCTCCCCCTTAGCCGCCGTAGTGAGGAGAACGGGATGTTCCCAGCTGCTGTCACCCTGCGGGCGTGCAGCGCCCGCGGGGTACGGAGCCGTATCGAGTTTCGGCCCCCGGCCCCCCGCGTTGCGAGGGGCCAGGGTGACACCCTTGAGACCGTGATGCGCCTTCATGTTCTTGAACGCATTCCCCCGCCGAATTCCCAGCGTCACCTCGATCTCCTGCCGCAGCTTGTCGGCCCCACTTCGGTCAGCCTTGTTCACCACGAAGATGTCGCCGATCTCCATGATGCCCGATTTGAGCGTCTGGATACCGTCGCCCGATTCGGGCACCAGCACCAGCACCGTTGAGTCCGCCATGCGGGCCACCGCAAGCTCCGACTGCCCGACGCCAACCGTTTCCACCAGGATCCGGTCGAAGCCCGCCGCGTCGAGCAGGTCACAGACCTCGCGCGTAGTGGTGGCGAGCCCGCCCAGCGAGCTCCGTGTTGCCATGGAGCGAATGTAGACACCCTGATCCAGGGCGACGGATTCCATACGGATGCGATCGCCGAGGAGCGCGCCCCCAGTGAACGGACTGGTGGGGTCGACCGCTACCACCGCCACCTTCAGGCCAGAGGTGCGGTACGCCGTAACGAGACGCTCGACCAGGGTGGACTTCCCCGCGCCGGGAGGGCCGGTGATTCCGATGCGGCGGGCTTTGCCAAGGGAGCGGTGTACTTCGGCGAGGAGTTGCTCGAAACCAGGACGACCGTTCTCGACCACCGAAATCGCCCGGGCCAGTGCGGCAGTCTTGCCGGCAACCAGCTCCGAGATCAGATGCTCGAGGTCCATGCGTGAAAGGTCGCCAAAGCCCGAGGGTCAGGCAAGCGGGCGAGCGAGAGGAAAGCAGGTGATGCAAGGCACTGCAGATCTGGTTGACTGAGTCTTCCGCTCGCTAGCTTCAGTGAGCACTAGAAGTGCACAGCATTCATCTCTGTGATAAAGGGAGCGGGCATTGAGCAGAGACTCAAAGAGGCCGCTGACTGATCAGGTCGCGGTTGTCACCGGCGCCAGCCGGGGTGCCGGCCGCGGCATTGCGCTCGAGCTGGGAGCCGCGGGCGCCACGGTGTACGTCACGGGCCGAAGCACCCGGGACTCACCCGGAGCCGGATACGAGCGGTTTCTCCCGCTGCTCGGGCTAGAGGCCCCTCCGGGTACGATCGACGACACCGCCGAAGAAGTCTCGCGAATGGGCGGCAAGGGTATACCGGTTCGGTGCGACAGTACGGTCGAATCCGATGTGGACGCGCTGTTCCAGCGCGTCGCCCGCGAGCAGGGTGGCCGGCTCGACCTCCTGGTCAACAATGCCTGGGGCGGGCACCAGGACGCTGCGCACATCGTGCGGCCGTTTTGGGAGCTGCCGACCACGTTCTGGGACGGGATGTTCCAGGCTGGTGTCCGGAACCACATTTTAGCCGCCAAATACGCCGCCCCTCTGATGATCACACGGGGGAGCGGCTCAATCATCACGATTACCTTTTGGGACCGCGATCGCTACACCGGTCATTTCTACTATGATCTCGCCAAGGCCAGCATGACCCGGCTCTCCTATGGGTTGGCGCAGGAGCTCCGACCTCATCGGATCGCCGCCGTCGCGGTCTCTCCAGGCTGGATGCGGACGGAGTTCGTGCTCGCTGGCCACAACACAGACGAGGAGCACTGGAGAGAAGTGCCAGCCCTTGCCGGTACCGAGTCACCGCGGTATGTCGGCCGCGCAGTCGTGGCACTCGCAGCCGATCCCGAGGTTCTCAACAAGTCAGGCCAAGTGTACCGTGTGGGCGACCTGGCGATCGAGTATGACTTCACCGACGTGGATGGCCGCAGGGTGCCGCCGTTCGAGCTGCCCGACACGGCGACTTCACCGGGACGCTAGATCCCTTCGAGGACGAATCGAAATGAGCGATACAGCGACCTCCGTGGCCCCCAAACTCTCCCGTCCAAAGCCCGACGCGGCGCCACGGAGACAGCTTGTCCTTCTCATCGGTCTTGGATTCGTCCTGGGTTCCCGGATCTTGCTCTATATCTGGATGCCGGATCGAAAGAGCGACTTCGATTTCCTCTACGATGCGGCGGCCCGCCTGGTCGCAGGCGAGAATCCCTACCCCCCGGCGACACAGTGGTTTCCCTACCCGCTGCCTGCCGTGCTTCTCGCCGTGCCATTCACCGCGCTTCCGCTGGCGCTGGCGCGGCTCGTCTTTGACGTGCTGATTGGTTGGGCTTTCGTGTATGCACTGTGGAGACACCGCGGCCCGTATGCACTCCTTGCAGTGGCCTCAGGGGCCTACCTCCTGGCCATGTGGAACGGCCAGACCACGCCTCTCATGGCGGCAGCAGCTCTCGTTCCAGCACTCGGTGTCTTCATGGCTGTCAGGCCCAATTCGGCGGCGGCTCTCTGGATTGCCTGGCCGTCACTGAGAACCCTTCTGGCAGCGAGCCTCGCCCTCGTGATCAGCCTTGTGGTTCTCCCGTCATGGCCATGGGATTGGTGGCTGGCGCTCCCAGTGGACCACACGCCCATGATGCCCCCGATCTTGCGTCCTTTTGGCTTCATCCTGCTGTTGGCGGCTCTGCGATGGCGGCTCCCGGAGGGTCGACTGATCCTCGCGATCGCCGTCATCCCACAGACTACCCTCCCGTACGAGCTGGTACCGCTGGCACTCATTCCCGCTAATTGGCGGGAGATGGGGATCTATGTGGCAGGGACATGGATTGCCGTGGCGGCAGCCGAGGGACTGCATCTCAGCGAAAGCATGGCTCATTGGAACGTCAGCGGTTGGGCGGTGACACTCTGCGCGGTTTACCTCCCGATGCTGTACCTGGTGTTCCGCCGGCAAAAGAGCAAAAGCGTACCTGGGATCGAGAAGGAACGACGAAGGCCCCACCGTCTGTCCGATGCGGAGCTGAAGATCGACGTCACCACGGACGGCACCGGAGGAATAATTGTGAAGGTGACGCACATTCCCTCGGGACTGTTTGCCACGGAGTCAGGTCCGAGCCGTGCCGCCGCTGAGCGCAAGGCACACGACAAGCTGGCTGGCATGCTTCGTCCTTCCGAGAAGGGCTGAATTGCTGCAACCTCTTCGGCCCCTCTGCCGTATAGCGGTGGCGCTCGAAGAGCCGGCAGGGCGGCTGCCGGTGACCTTGACCGATCGCCCCGACTCACCCTGGACCAACGAGCCGCCGGAGGGGACAATATGGATCTGACTCCGCTGATACCGATCGTGGCGATCATCGCATTCGCAGCGATCAAGATCGCCGGTCTGCGGGCGAGCCGCTCGGCGTCAGTGTCGATGGAAGTGCCTGAGCGGCTCGAAATACTCGAACGAACCGTACAGGGCCTCCAGCAGGATCTCGCCGACACACAGGAGCGTCTGGATTTCACCGAGCGTGTACTCAGCCAGGCGCGGGAAGAAAAGCGGATTGGTGGTTAACAACGATGCACCGTGGCCGACGCAGGGAGAAAGCATGGACGATGATCTCGATCTAATGTCGCGTGAGCAGCTCATAGCCGAGGTCAAAAAGCTTCGCCGCGGCATCCGCGTCCACCGAGACAGCACGCTTCACGAGCTCTGCTGGCATCATCCGGAGCTGTGGGGCCTTCTTCCCGAGAAGCAGGATCCACTCCCGGTCGTCCCCGACTGGCCCGAGTTCATGCGGGGATGCGTGCGATACCGACAGTCGCTCGACGTTCAAGCCTCCCAGGCACCACGCTCCTCTCAGCCCTACGATAGGTGAGATTCGACACCCCCTCCAAACCAAGCCTCAGGCAGCCCGAAGCCACCCTCGACGTTCTGAGGGCCATCGGGAAAACCTCCATGGTACGATTGCGCAACGTCGTTCCATCCGGCGGTGCGGAGATCCATGTGAAGCTCGAATGGGAGAATCCCACCGGAAGCCTCAAGGACCGAATGGCGCACGCGGTGATCTCGGCGGCGGAGAAGGATGGCCGACTGAAGCCGGGAGACACCATCATCGAATACACTGGTGGCAGCACGGGAACCTCCCTCGCGCTGGTGTGTGCCGCCAAGGGGTACCCCATTCACATCGTCAGCTCCGATGCATTCAGCCAGGAGAAGCTGGATCACATGCGTGCGCTCGGAGCCAAGCTCACGCTGGTTCCCAGCGAGGGAGGCCGCACTACCAAGAAGCTCATTCTCGACATGATCGAGACCGCCCGCCGACTGAGTCAGGAGCCGAACACGTTCTGGACCGACCAGCTCAACAATCATGACAGCATCGCGGGGTACTACGCGCTGGGCGAAGAGATCTGGAGCCAGACAAATGGCGAAGTCGCCGCTTTCGTGCACTGCGTCGGAACTGGAGCCTCCTCTCGCGGAGTTGCGACAATCTTGAAGCGAAACAAACCCGGCATCCAGATCGTGGTCGTGGAACCCGCCGAGTCGTCGGTCTTGCGTGGTGGAGAGGCAGGGCCTCACAAGATCGAGGGGGTAGGCATCGGCTATACACCTCCGCTCTGGGATCCATCGCTCGTAGATGAGATCGTGGCCGTGAAGACCGATGAAGCCAAGGAGATGGCCCGGCGCCTGGCACGCGAGGAGGCGCTCTTCGCGGGGACGTCCTCCGGGGCCAACGTGGTCGCCGCGATCCGTGTGGCTCGACGGCTGAAGCGTGGTGCGAAGGTGGTGACGTTGATGGCCGACTCCGGACTGAAGTATCTGAGCACCGATGTGTACCGCAGCCCCTGAGAAGCGAATGCGTATAGCCATGCTCGCCACCTGCCTGACTGCCACGGTATCAGCTGCCTGCTCGGCTCAAGGCTCTGACGGGGACCGTGCGGGCAAACCAGTTGCGCCTCGCGCTGATCACCATCAGCACCTCTTCAGCCCTGCCATTGCCGCATTGCTGTCGACGGACTCCGACAAATTCCAGCCGCTCACTGCGCACGACATCGTGCCGCTGCTCGACTCCGCCGGCATCCGGCGCGCAGTCGTGTTGTCTATCGCTTACATGTACGGGAGTCCCGCCCGGTCTGTGGAAGACGAGTACGCCAAAGTACGTGCCGAGAACCACTGGACAGCCCGGCAGGTAGCTCAGTACCCGAAGCGGCTAGTCGTGTTCTGCGGCTTCAACCCGCTCAAGGAGTACGCTCTGAAGGAACTCGCGCGGTGCAGCAAAGACCCGAACCTCCGCCGCGGGATCAAGCTGCATTTCGGAAACTCCGATGTCCGGCTGGAGAACCCGGCTCATATCGCGCAGCTTCGGCGGGTCTTCAAGGCCGCGAAAGACTATAAAATGCCGATCGCGGTTCACCTGCGGGCCAACATTTCGAAGAAACGGCCGTACGGACCGATCCAGGCACGTGCATTCCTGGAGCAGGTGCTGCCCGTCGCCCCGGACATTCCGATCCAGGTGGCGCATCTGGCAGGCACCGGTCCGGGCTACGAGGACCCTCCTGCCGACAGCGTCATGGCTGTGCTCGCGGATGCAGTAGAGAAGAACGATGCACGAACGCGGCGGCTATTGTTCGATGTGACGTCAGTCGTGGACCGCAACATTTCCGTCGCGAACGCGGGACTCGTGACAAAGCGAATTCGCCAGGTGGGGGTGGAGCGCGTACTATATGGAACCGACGCCGCGGTCGGCGATAACCTCCGGCCCCGGGCGTCCTGGGCCGCATTCCGCCGGCTGCCACTCACGGACGCCGAGTTCCGGAAGATTGCCGGGAACGAGGCGCCGTATCTCCGCTGAGCGAGTCCCTCGATGTCAAAGCTGCGCTTCCGAATTTCTATGTCCCTCGACGGTTACACCGCCGGCCCGGACCAAAGCGTCGACAATCCGCTCGGGGTCGGCGGGGAGCGTTTGCATGACTGGGCGGTAGCTCTGGCGGCGTGGAGAGCTCCCCACGGACTGGAAGGCGGCACCGTGGATGCGAGTACTCCCGTCTTCGACGAGCTGCTCGCCAACATCGGGGCGACCATCATGGGGCGCAACATGTTCGGCGGCCATCCCGGCCCCTGGGACTCGAAGAATCCCTGGAAGGGTTGGTGGGGCGCCA
>Ga0307416_100002575_pt1 | contig 10470 bp, 9 predicted proteins | sample DK1Cmetagenome_2_FD_203821 | JGI IMG/M metagenome (GOLD analysis project Ga0307416, IMG submission 203821) | Maize rhizosphere microbial communities from greenhouse at UC Davis, California, United States - DK15-C-3 | ecosystem: Host-associated > Plants > Roots > Rhizosphere > Soil | place: USA...
GACGCGGTGCAACTGCACGGCACCGAAGATGCGCAGGATTTGCGGGCGCAATTGCCTGCCGAAATCGAAGTATGGGCCGCCTGCGCGGTTAACGGCTCGGCTCCAACGGCGCGCAAAGGAGCGGACCGAACCTTGTTCGATCATCTGGCGGGAGGCACTGGGGAGTCGTTCGACTGGGCGCTCCTCGTCGGACGTGACGATTTGCCGGCCGCTTTCCTGGCGGGCGGCATCGGGCCGGACAACGCCCGGGCTGCGGCATCGGTGGGGGCATTCGGCCTTGACGTCGGGTCGCGAGTAGAATGTGCGCCCGGCCTCAAGGATCCGGCCAGAGTCGCCCAACTGTTCGCGGAGCTACGCCCGCCGGCGCGGAGCACGCCATGCTGATGACCGGCCGCTTCGGCCGCTTCGGCGGCGCCTTTGTCCCGGAAATCCTGGTCCCCGCAATCACCGAGCTTGAAGCGGCCTTTCTGACGGCACGGGACGATTCTGGCTTCCAGGCAGAACTGGATGATTTGCTCACCACTTATGCCGGCCGGCCGACGCCGCTGACCCGGTGCCGCAACCTCGGCAAGGGCAAGGCCCGCCTCTATCTGAAGCGCGAGGACCTCCTGCATGGCGGCGCCCACAAGACCAACCAGGTGCTAGCCCAGGCCCTGCTCGCGCGGCGCATGGGCAAAAAGCGGCTGATCGCCGAGACCGGGGCGGGCCAGCATGGCGTCGCCACCGCCATGGCCGCGGCCCTGCTCGGCTTCGAGACGCGCATCTACATGGGCGCCGACGACGTCGAGCGGCAGCAGCTCAACGTCTTCAGGATGGAATTAATGGGCGCCGAAGTCGTGCCGGTGACGAGCGGCGGGCGGACCTTGAAGGATGCGGTCAACGAGGCGCTGCGCGACTGGACTGCCAGCTTCGCCGATACCCACTACCTGCTCGGCACGGTCGCCGGGCCGCACCCGTTCCCGCTAATGGTCCGCGAGTTCCAGCGGGTTATAGGGCGCGAGGCGCGCGAGCAGATACAGGCAATCGAAGGACGGCTGCCCGACGCGGTCATCGCCTGCGTTGGCGGCGGGTCGAACGCCATCGGCATCTTCGCCGACTTCATCGACGAGGCCGAGGTAGAACTGATCGGAGTCGAGGCGGCCGGCAAGGGGCTCGATGGCGGTGAGCATGGCGCGACGCTCAGCAAGGGCAGGCCCGGCATCCTGCACGGCGCCGAGACTCTCCTACTGCAGGATGAGGACGGACAGGTCGACGATACATGGTCGGTTTCCGCAGGCCTGGACTACCCCGCCGTCGGGCCGGAACATGCGCACCTCAAGGACATCGGCCGCGCGTCCTATGTCGGCGTCACCGATGAGGAGGCGCTGGCGGCATTCGGGGCGCTCGCCCGCGGCGAAGGCATTATCCCCGCCTTCGAAAGCGCTCACGCCGTCGCTCACGCACTGAAGCTCGTCGAGGAGCGCGATGACCAGCCAATCCTGCTCGTCAGCCTGTCGGGCCGTGGCGACAAGGACGTGGCCTCCGCCCAGCGGCTGCTCGCCGGATGACGCGCTATGCAGCAATGTTCGAGCGCTGCCGCCGGCGCGGCGAGGGCGCGCTTGGCGCTTTCCTGATGCTCGGCGATCCGGGCATTGCCGAGTGCGAGTCGTATCTGGACGCCTTGGCCGAAGGCGGCGCCGACATGATCGAGGTCGGCATTCCCTTCAGCGACCCGATTGCCGACGGGCCTGTCATCCAGGCGGCCGCGGCCCGCGCGCTCAGGGCTGGCGTGCGGACGGCCGACTGCCTGGCGATGATCGCCCGATTTCGCACTCGCCATCCGGCGGTACCGATCGGCATCCTCACCTATGCTAATATCGTCGCCGCGCGCGGCATCGGTCACTTCTCCGGGGAGTTGGCCGAGACTGGCGCGGACAGCCTGCTGGTCGCGGACGTGCCAACGCTGGAGGCCGAGCCGTACGCCGCGGCGGCACGGGGGGCGGGCATCGACCTGGTGATGATCGCCGCGCCGAATACGCCGCGTCCGACGCTCAATCGGATCGCCGAGTTGGGCTCGGGCTATACCTATTGCGTCGCGCGCCCTGGCGTGACCGGAGCGGACCGCCGACTGCAGCTCGACCATAAGCCGCTGTTCGCGGCCTTGGCCGAAGCCGGCGCGGCGCCGCTGGTCCTCGGGTTTGGAATCGCCAGTCCCGGGCAGGTCGGCGAGGCGCTGGCCCACGGCGCCGCTGGGGTCATAAGCGGCTCGGCGCTAGTCGAGCGGGTGGCGCGCGGCGAAACCCCGACCGAACTGGCAAGCTTTGTCGCCGCCCTGAATGCCGCCACCGTTCTTGACTTCGCCCCTGTCCCAATCTAGGGGAGCGCCCGGTTTCACGACCCCCGAAAATTTGGAAAAACACGAGAACGAGCAGGCAGCCCGGCCATGAAGATTCGCAATAGCCTCAAGTCGCTGAAGTCGCGCCACCGCGACTGCCGGGTGATTCGCCGCCGCGGCCGGACCTACGTCATCAACAAGACGAACCGGCGCTTCAAGGCAAGGCAGGGCTAAGCCCCAATTCCGCTTCAGCAGTGATCCCTGGCCGCGGTTCGTTCGGAACCGCGCAATGGCGAACGCGTTCGTTTCGCCATTGAAAGAGTCTACAGGGAGTGAACGACATGGCCGATGACAAAGAACCGGTCGAACGGACTACCATTGTCGAGACCGACGGCGGCGGCAGCGGCGGCGTACTCGCCATCGTCCTGCTGATCATCGTCATCCTGGTCCTGCTTTTCCTGTTCCGCGACCAGCTGGGCCTTGGTGGGGACCAGACCGACATCAACATCCCCGACAAGGTCGAGGTGAACGTCAACTAATTGGGGCCGGGCCAGGGCCGCCGAAAGAGCCGCCCTGGCCCCCCTTTGCCGCTGCGGTTTGAAATATCCGGCGCGGCGTCGTAACCGCCGCGCATGAGCCATCCCTTCGCCCTCCAGCGCATCCACCATGCCGCCTATCGCTGCCGGGACGCGGGCGAGACGGTCGCCTGGTATCAGCGCGTAATGGGCATGCGCTACACCAACGCCTTCGCCGAGGACCATGTGCCGTCCACCGGCGCTTACGACCCCTATATGCATGTCTTCCTCGACTGCGGCGGCGGCAATGTCATTGCCTTCTTCGAGCTACCCAACCAGCCCGACATGGCCCGCGACCCGAATACGCCCGAATGGGTGCAGCACATCGCCTTCGAGGTCGCCGACCTCGATGCTCTGGCCGCCGCCAAGGCACATATCGAAGCGCAGGGGGTCGAGGTTCTCGGACCGACCTATCACGGCATTTTCCGCTCGATCTATTTTTTCGATCCCAACGGCCACCGGCTGGAGCTGGCCTGCAACATCGGCACGCCCGAGCAATATGCCGAGCTCGAACGCGTGGCGCCGCTGATGCTGGAGGAATGGAGCCGGACCAAGACGGCGCCCAAGCACGCCCAGTGGCTTCATGTCGATCCCGGCTCCCTGTCCGAATGACGGCTGATCCGGCGCCCGCCTAACCAATGATTGGACAGCCATGAAACTCGCCTCGCTGAAAGGCGGCCGCGACGGGCGCCTGGTCGTCGTCTCCGACGATCTCGCTTATTACGCGGACGCCGGCCACATCGCCCAGACTTTGCAGGCGGCGCTCGACGACTGGGAGCGGGTTGAGCCGCAGCTGCGGCTGCTGGCCACCGATTTGCAGCATGGAGCGATCCCGCTGGAGCGCTTCCACGAGCGCGAGGCGGCCTCGCCCCTCCCCCGCGCGTACCAATGGGCCGACGGCTCGGCCTATGTGAACCACGTCGCCTTGGTGCGGCAGGCGCGCGCCGCCGAAATGCCGGAAAGCTTCTGGCACGACCCATTGATGTACCAGGGCGGGTCGGACGGCTTCCTCGGCCCGCGCGACGACATTCCGCTCGCCGACGAGAGCTGGGGCTGCGACCTGGAGGCAGAAGTGGTGGTGGTCACCGGCGACGTGCCGCAGGGCGTTTCGCGGGAGGAGGCGCTGGCGCTGGTCCGGCTGGTCGGCCTGACCAACGATGTCTCCCTGCGCAACCTCATCCCCGGCGAGCTGGCCAAGGGCTTCGGCTTCTTCCAGTCGAAGCCGGCGTCGAGCTTCTCGCCGGTGTTCGTCACCCCCGACGCGCTCGGGGACCGCTGGCGCGACGGCAAGCTCCACGGCGCCCTCGAAGTCGAATTGAACGGACAGCCGTTCGGCCGCGCCGACGCCGGCGAGGACATGACCTTCGATTTTGGTACGCTGATCGCCCATGCCGCGAAAACCCGCAGGCTCGGCGCCGGGGCCATCATCGGCTCCGGCACCGTCAGCAACCGCGATGGCGATGGCGGGCCGGGCAAGCCGGTCGCCGACGGCGGGCTCGGCTATAGCTGCATTGCCGAGGTGCGGACGGTCGAGACCATCCTGCGCGGCAAGCCGGAAACCCACTTCCTCAAGCACGGCGACCGGGTCGCGATCACCATGCGCGACGACAAGCACCACGCCATATTCGGCACCATCGAGCAGACGGTGGTCGCAGCCTAAAGGAGGCCTCGGCTCTCCGCCATCAGCCGGGTCATGGCATAGATCGTTTCCAGCGTCGGCACCGCGACCCCGGCCCGGCACGCCAGCTCGATTGGGGCGCCGAGCAAGGCCTCGAGCTCGATCGGCCGTCCCGCCTCGACATCCTGCAGCATGGACGTCTTGAACGGCCCAAGCCGGGCCGTCACCGCCATCCTGTCCTCGCCGCTCTCGGCGATTGGACAGCCGATCGCCGCGCCGACCGCGGCGAGCTCGGCCATACCTGCCAGCTGGATGGGCCGGAGCTCGGCATGCAGCCGGTCGGCGGTCGCCAGGGTCAGCGCCGACAGCGGATTGAGCGTCGCATTGCCCCACAATTTGTACCAAATGTCGCGGCGGATTTGAGTGCTGGCCTGGCAATGGATGCCGGCGCGCTCGAAGAGGCCGCAGAGACGATCGACCCGCTGGCCGGCGCCGCCCTCGGGATCGCCGAGGATCAGCTTGTCCGCCTTGGCGACGACCACGCGGTTGGGGCCTTCGCGCCGGCAAGAGGCATGGATGACGCAGCCGACCACCTGCCCGGCCGGCAAGGCGGCGGCGATGGCGCCGTCGGCGTCGACCGAGCGCAACGGCGGATCCGAGAACCACCAGGGCACGCCGTTCAGCATGGGCAGGATGGCCGTGTCCGGGCCGATCATCGCTTGCGCCGCCCGCGCCGCCGCGGCGAGAGCTGGCGCCTTGACCGCGAGGACCAGCAGGTCCTGCGGTCCGAGCTCGCCCGCGACGGTGGCGATTGTCGGATGAGCGCGGACAGTATCGCCGCCCTCGACGAGATGGAGCCCGTCGGCGAGCGCCTCGGCAGTCTCGCCCCGCGCAAGGATCGACACATGCTCGCCCGCCGCCGCAAGCCGCGCCGCGACCCAGCCGCCGATCGCGCCGGCCCCGACCATGCCGATCTTCATTGCGCCGCTATAGGCCCGCCGCTCGCTGAAGCTACTATGACCATTGGATGACGGCCGTTCGTCGCCGCCGTTCGTCCACCGATCGATGGGGAAAGCCGTTTCGTAGCCGAAGCAAACGCAGGCCGAAGCCGGCCGACCGAAAGTCGAAGCGGCCACGCAATCCGCTGCGACGGGGCGCATTCTCTCTTTGCCCCCGAAAGGCAAAAAAAGGAGAGTCGAAATGTTGACCCGAAGCAAGATGCCAGCGGTCGTTGCCATCCTCACTGGAATGGCCGCTCTCGCGCCCTTCCAGCCAGCCGCGGCCCAGGACCGGCCGGTGTTTGTCTACGGCGAACAGGAATCGACCCGGACCGAGCATGTCCGTTTCGCCGACATCGACCTTGCGACCAGCTCAGGCGCCAGGAAGCTGCAGGCACGTGTCGGCGGCGCCATCAAGCGGGTCTGCCTCTTCGAGCCGGAGATCCGGCTGCAGCCCAGCGACTATCAGGCGTGCGCCACTGATTCCCTGGCCAAGGCCGAACCCCAGGTCGCCCGCGCAATTGCCCGGGCGCAGGCGCTGGCGTTGAACGGCCAGCCGGCCGCGATCAGCGCCACGATCCTGGTCAGCGCGCAGTAAGAACGCGCATACGCTTGAACATTGCCAGAAACGGACATCCAGCCGGCTGTTCGTTTTTGGCAATGGTGCCGCTTAGGTGACTCGAACACCTGACCCCATCATTACGAATGATGTGCTCTACCAGCTGAGCTAAAGCGGCTTGCCAGTGCCTGGAGGCGCGCCACTTAACAGTGGCACCCGCGCCCCGCAACCCGATGCTCGAAACCAGCACCGGTTGGGTGACCGGTGCGTTTCCAGCATCATCAAACAAACATGCTTAACGGTTTGTTAGTCGTTGCAGGGCACCTTGCCGCCGAACTGGAGGAAGACGGGGCGAATAGCGGCATGGACAGCTTCTCCGACCATCCGGGCGCGTTCGACGGGCCGGCTGAGCCGTTCGGCACAACCGCCGAGCCGTCGCCGCTGCCTGAAATCGGCACCGACGAGCGCCGCATGCACGTCCGCGCCTATAATTATTGGGTGTCGTTGCTGGAAGGGAGGGACTTTCCTTCGATCGAGGACCTCGATCCCGCCAACATCACCGATTTCGCGACAAACAGCGTGCTGCTGGATTTCACCGGCGGCCGCGACAATCCGGCGACGCCCTACATCGGCACCGCCATCCGCGCCGAATGCGACGTCGGCGACGAAATCCAGCGGATCGACCAGGTACCGAGCCGTTCGCTGCTGTCGCGGCTGACCGATCATTATATGCAGATCATCGCCAACCGCGCGCCGATCGGCTTCGAGGCGGAATTCGTCAACCAGCGCGGCCATGCCATCTGTTACCGCGGCATTTTGATGCCTTTCTCGTCCGACGGCGACACCATCGATTTCATCTATGGGGTCATCAACTGGAAGGACGTCGGCGACATGCCGGCCCAGAGCCAGGTCGTCCGGCCGGAATTGCCGACGGCCGAGCCTGAGGTCCAGGAAATGGACGATCCTGTCGAGGAGCCGGATTTCGACGGCACCGAAAGCATCGTCGAGGACGAGTGCGAGGAGCCGGCGGAGCTCTTGCTTGAGGAAGACGCGGGCCTCGCCGACCGCCTGTGGGCCGCGCGCGAAAGCGCCGAAGTCTGCAAGCAGGCGGACGGCCGCAGCCGGGCCGCGCTCTACCGGGCACTGGCGCTGGCTTATGACTTCGCCGTCGCCAGCCACCGCGTGCCCCAGGAATATGCCGAGATCCTGGAAGACGCCGGGGTCAAGGCCCAGGCCCGCGCGCCGATGACCCCGATCGTCAAGCTGATATTCGGCGCCGATTACGACAAGACCAGGGTCACCGAGTTTGCCGCCGCCCTTAGCCATGCCGAACGGCGCGAGGTCGATTTCGGCGGCTTCCTGGCGTTCATCGAGCAAACCGAAGGCGGCCTCAAGGGCCTCGTTGCGGCCGAGCGCAAGGCGCGCCGGCCCGACAAGCCGGTGGAAGATAAGGTCGAGGCCGGCCGCGCCGCCCTGCGCCGGGCCAACCCCGTAGCCTTGAGCGATCTGCCGACCAACCAGGAGTTCGCTCTGGTCGTCACTCGGCGCAATGCCGAGGGCGTTCACGAAGTCGTCGCTTTGGTCAGCGACGAGGCGATGCTGGAGCGCGCCCTGCGCCGAGCCGCCGGCTAGGACCGGCCCACTAGCCTTTTCCTGTCCGTCCGGCGCGGCTATACGCCGCCGCCAATGACCCTCAAGGAAATGGCAAGACCTATGGCGGCCCAACCGGTCGTGGACGAATCCCTGGTTGATGCGCTGCGCGATGCCCTCGTCAGCAATGCCCTGCCGGGCGAGCTTGACGGCTTCACCGCCGAAGACCGCTCCGAAGCGGCCGCGTTCGTCGCCCAGGTGGCGGCCAGGCGCAAGCCCAACGAGCTGGCGCTGCAGATGAAGTCGGTCGGCGGCGAGGCCGGCAACCGCCGCATGCGCCTGGCCATCGTCAACGATGACATGCCATTCCTGGTCGACAGCGTCGCCAGCGGCATCGCCTCGCGTGGACTTGGCATCCACCGGCTGCTGCACCCGGTCGTAAAGGCCAGCCGCGACGAGAAGGGCAACTTGATCCACCTCGGCGAGGGCTCGCCGGAATCGATCATCTACCTCGAGCTCGACCGTGCAGATGCCCGCCGCCGGCAGGAACTGGTCGAGGAGCTTCGCGAGGTCCTCGCCGCGGTTCGCAACGCCGTCCGCGACTGGCGGGCGATGCTCACCTGCATGGAAGCCGACGCCGACGTCCTCGACGGCGCCGACGACGAAGCCGCCGGCCTCCTCCGCTGGCTGGCCGAAAACCATTTCACCTTGCTTGGCCATGCCGAGGTCGACGGCCACGGCCAGATCCGTAACGCGCTTGGCATATTGCTCGGCCAGGACAGCTTGTGGGACGAGCCGGCGCCGAAGGCCGCGATCGAGCATCTGACGGGCAAGGAAGGCCCGGCGCTGATCCTTAAGGGCGACCGCCTGTCCCCCGTCCATCGCCGAGTGCCGCTGGACGTCGTCATGGTCCGCCGGCCAGATGGCTGTGTCTCGGTCCATTGCGGCCTGTGGACCAGCGCCGCCTTGCGCGAGCCGGCAGAAGACGTGCCGGTGCTGCGCGCGCGCCTGGCCGCCCTCGACCGCGAGCTGGGCTATTCGCCGTCGAGCCACGGCGGCAAGGCGCTGGCGCATGCCATCTCGACGCTGCCGCACGATTTGCTGATTTCGTTCGACGCCCAAGAGGTGCGGCAGGCGGCGCTGACCGCCATGTCGCTGGCCGACCGGCCGCGGCCCAAGCTGCTGCTGCTGACCGGCGCCCTGCAGCGCCATCTCTATGCTTTCGTCTGGCTGCCCCGCGAGCAGCTGTCGACGTCGCGCCGGCTGGCCATCGCCCAAATGATCAGCGACAAAGTCGGGGTCCCGGTCGGTAATTGGTCGGTCGAGCTGGGCGACGAGGAACTGGCTCTGCTGCGCTTCACGTTCGCGGTCGATCCGACAACCGTGATCCCCGACGTCGAGGAACTGGACGCCCGGCTCGTCGAGATGCTTCGAGGCTGGATGCCGTCGGTCGAAGCCGAGCTGGTCGAGCTTGCAGGTTCCGGCCGGGGCACTCGCCTGGCCTTGTCCTATGTCGAGGCCATGCCCGACGATTACCGGTCACGGACCAGCGCCCCCCAGGCGGCGCGCGACATCATCCGGCTGGCCGAGCTCGACGGCCCCGAAGACCGGCAGGTGAGGCTGATATCCTGCGACACCGAGGGCGACCTGCGGCTGAAAGTCTATCGCCGCGGCGGCCTGGTGCCGCTGTCGGAAGCAGTGCCGGTGCTCGAGAATTTCGGTTTCCGGGTCCTTGAGGAAGTGCCGACGCGCCTCGGCCACAGCGAACTTGGCCATATCCACGATTTCGAGATCAACATGCCGTCCGGCGTCGACTGCGCGGCCTCCCTGGAACGCGACGAGACCGTCGAGCGGGCGATCGCCTGCGTCCTCAGGGGCGAGGCCGAGAACGACGACTTCAACCGACTGATCCTGAGCGCCGGCGTGGCCTCGCACGCGGTCGTCTGGCTGCGGGCCTGGTTCCGCTACCTGCGCCAGACCGGCGTGACCTATGGCGTGTCGACGGTCGTCGACGCGCTGGCCCGGGCGCCGGCGGCAACCAGCGCCCTGGTCGAAATCTTCACCGCCCGCCATGACCCGCGGCTGGCGGGCGACCGGCACCAGGCCGTCCGCAGCGCCGGCGAAGCCTTCGACGACGCGCTCAGGTCAGTGGGGGCAATCGACGACGATCGCATCCTGCGGCTGATGCGGGCGGTGGTCGACGCCACCTTGCGCACCAACGCCTTCGCACTGGCCGACGGAATCGCGCTGGCGATGAAGATCAACTCCTCGCTGGTGCCCGGCCTGCCAGCGCCGCTGCCGTGGCGCGAAGTCTGGGTTTACAGCCCGCGGGTCGAGGGCATTCACCTGCGCTACGGGCCGATCGCCCGCGGCGGCTTGCGCTGGTCCGATCGCCGCGACGATTTCCGTACCGAGGTGCTTGGCCTGATGAAGGCGCAGGTCGTGAAGAACGCGGTCATCGTCCCGACCGGAGCCAAGGGCGGCTTCTATCCCAAGCAATTGCCGCCGGCCGCCAACCGCGACGCCTGGCTGGCGGAAGGCACCGAGAGCTATCGCATCTTCATCCGCTCCCTGCTGTCGATCACCGACAACATCGTCAACGACCGGATCGTCCATCCGGAACAGGTCGTCGTGCATGACGGCGACGACCCCTATTTCGTCGTCGCCGCCGACAAGGGCACCGCGACCTTTTCCGACGTCGCCAACGGCCTGGCGCTGGAGCGGAACTTCTGGCTTGGCGACGCCTTCGCCAGCGGCGGCTCCAACGGCTACGACCACAAGGCGATGGGCATCACGGCGCGGGGCGCCTGGGTGTC
>Ga0307416_100002577_pt1 | contig 10468 bp, 3 predicted proteins | sample DK1Cmetagenome_2_FD_203821 | JGI IMG/M metagenome (GOLD analysis project Ga0307416, IMG submission 203821) | Maize rhizosphere microbial communities from greenhouse at UC Davis, California, United States - DK15-C-3 | ecosystem: Host-associated > Plants > Roots > Rhizosphere > Soil | place: USA...
CTACTGGCTCAGCCTTCCCGTCGGCGCCCGCGTCCGTCCGCTGAGCGATCGCGAGCGGACGATGCTGCGGCGAACGGCGCGCAAGACCTGGCGCTACTTCGACACCTTCATCACGCAGGCCGACGCCTGGCTCGTACCCGACAACTACCAGGAGGCCGGCGACGCGCCGCGGCTGGCGCGCCGCACGTCGCCCACCAACATCGGGATGGGCCTGCTGTCGACGCTGGCCGCGCACGACCTCGGCTACATTTCGACCGGCGATCTCGTCAAACGCATCGCTGCGACGGTCGGGACGCTCGAGCGCCTCGAACGCCATCGCGGCCACTTCCTCAACTGGTACGACACGGCAAGCCTGGCGCCGCTCTATCCACGCTACGTCTCGACAGTGGACAGCGGCAATCTCGCCGCAGCGCTGGTGGCGCTCGCGCAGGGGCTGACCGCGCTCATCGAGCGCCCGCAGACGCGCGAACAGCGGCTTGGCGGCATTGCCGACGCCGCCGACGTCCTGGCCGACACGTCATCATCGGCACCCGCTCGCGCCGACCTGCGGCAGACGATCACCGAGATCAATCGGCTCGCGCGCGGCATTGCCGACGCCGCGCGCGCCGCGGCGGCCGCACGCGGTCCGATGGGACCGGTGTGGACGCTCGCCGCGCAGCTGGCCAACGCCGCCGCGGAGTTTTCGCACGATCAGCATCCAGGCGTCGACGACGTCGTCTACTGGTGCCGCGCGGTGCTCGAGGCGATCGAGCACTCGACGATCGACGAGTCGGTGCCGGCCGATGCGCTGCAGGCGCTCGCCGGGCGTCTGTCGGCGCTCGTCGACAACATGCGTTTCGAGTTCCTCTACGACAGGCGGCGCCGCATTTTCTCCATCGGCTACCGCCTGGCCGATGCGGATGGACCGGGACGGCTGGACGCGTCCTTCTACGATCTGCTGGCCTCGGAGGCGCGGGTCGCGAGCTTCGTGGCGATCGTCAAGGGCGACGTCCCGCAGCATCACTGGTTTCACCTCGGGCGCCTGGTCACGAACGTGGACGGCCGCGCCACGCTGATGTCGTGGGGCGGCACGATGTTCGAGTACCTGATGCCGCAGCTGCTGATGCGCTCGTTCCCCGGCACGCTGCTCGATCAGAGCTGCCGCTCCAGCGTGCGGCGGCAGATCGAGTACGGACGGCAGCGCGGGGTGCCGTGGGGCGTCTCGGAATCCGCGTACGGGTTTACCGATCGCGAGGGCAACTACCAGTACCGGGCGTTTGGCGTCCCGGGGCTCGGACTGAAACGCGGCCTGGAAAGCGACCTGGTTGTCGCCCCCTATGCCACCGCCCTCGCCAGCCTGGTCACCCCGTCGATGGCCGCCGCGAACTTCGCCCACCTCGCGCAGCTCGGCATGGACGGCCGTTTCGGTTTCTACGAAGCGCTCGACTACAACCCGCGCGCCCGTGACGTCGAAACGGCGCCCGACACCGCGGCGCGGCCGGCGATCATCCGCGCCTTCTTTGCCCACCATCAGGGCATGTCGCTCGTCGCGCTGGCGAACGTCGTCTGTGAGGATGCCTTTGTCGGGCGTTTTCACGGCGATCCGCGCGTCAAGGCAACGGAGCTGCTCCTGCAGGAACGGGTGCCGCGCGAAGCGATCATTTCGCAGCCACGCCCGGCCCAAAGCGTCACCGCGCAGCCGGCGCTGCCGGTCTTCGCATCGCGGCGCTTCCGCTCGCCGCACACGACGAACGTCCACACGCACTTCCTGTCGAACGGCCGTTACACCACGGCCGTCACCAACGCCGGCGGCGGCTTCAGCATGTGGCGCGACATGGCCGTCACCCGCCGCCGTGACGACGCGACATCGGATTCGGGCGCTCAGTATATTTACCTGCGCGATCCGTGGGCGGATCGCGTCTGGTCCGCCACCTACCATCCAGTCTGCCAGGAACCCGATCGCTTCGACGCGACGTTCGACCTCGAGAAGATTACGTTCCACCGCCGCGACACCGACATCGAGACGCGCCTCGAGATCACCGTGTCGTCGGAAGACGACGTGGACGTTCGCCGGCTGACGATCACCAACCGCGGCTCGCAGACGCGCGAGATCGAAGTCACCAGCTACGTCGAGATGGCCCTGGCACGGCCGGAAGACGACCTCGCGCACCCGGCGTTCGGCAAGCTGTTCATCGAAACGGAGTTCGATCGCCAGAGCGCCGGCCTGCTGTTCAGCCGGCGCCCCCGCGCCGCCGACGAATCGCCCGTCGTCGGCTTCCACGTGCTCGGTGTGGATGGTCCGCGTCTGGGCGGCGCCGTCGAGTGGGAAACGGACCGCGCACGGTTCATCGGCCGCGGCCGCTCACCCGCCAATCCGATTGTGCTCGACGGCCGTGCGCTGTCCGGGACGACGGGCGCCGTGCTCGACCCTGTCGGCGCGCTGCGCGAGCGCATGCGGCTGCCGGCCGGTGCCGTCGTCCGGGTGACCTTCGCCACCGGCGTGGCGGCCGACCGCACAGCGGCCCTGGCATTGGCCCGGAAATACCGCGACGGCAACGCCGCCGCGCGGGCGTTCTCGATGGCGTTCACCCACGTCCATATCACGCTGCAGCACCTCGGATTGAGCGATGAGCAGGCGATGCTGTTCGACCGGCTCGCATCGCGCGTCTTCGGGCTCGACGTCTCGCGGCTCAGTCCGGCGGACATCGCCGCCAACGTGCGTGGCCAACAGAGTCTCTGGGGGTACGGCATCTCGGGCGATCTGCCGATCGTCCTTCTGCGCGTGGCGGAAGTGAACTCCATGCCGCTGGTGCGCCAGCTGTTGAATGCACAGGAGTACTGGCGGCTCAAGGGGCTGCGTGCGGACGTCGTCATCCTGAACGAACACCCGGCGGACTATCTGGACGAGATGCAGGGCCTGCTGTTGCAGCTCGTGCAGGAGCTGCCGTGGGCGGGATGGCTCGGAAAGCCGGGCGGGATGTTTCTGCTGCGTGCAGATGGAATGCCCGACACCGATCGCCACCTGCTGTCGGCAGTGGCCCGTGTGGTGCTCGCCGGCGAACTCGGCGATCTTGTGACGCAACTGGAGCGGCCGGCACCATGGCTGTTCGACGTTCACGACATTCCGCGCGCCGCGGAACTGCAGCCGCCCGAGGCCGCAGCTCCATTGCCCGCGCCGGCGCTCGTGATGCAGAACGGTTACGGCGGCTTCACGGCCGACGGCCGCGACTACGTCGTGGTCCTCGACGGTATCCGCGAGACGCCGGCGCCGTGGTCGAACGTCCTCGCCAACGACACGCTCGGCACGATTGTCAGCGCCAGCGGGTCCGCATTCACCTGGGCCGGGAACAGCCGCGAAAACCGCTTGACGCCGTTCGCCAACGATCCGTTGAGCGATCCGACCTCGGAAGCGATCTATCTGCGCGACGAAGAGTCGGGCGCCGTCTGGGGTGCAACGCCAGGGCCGCTGGCCAGGCGCGCCAACGCCGGGCGCTGGATCGTCCGGCACACCGCGGGCGTGACGCGCTTTCAGCACGCCGTGGCCGGCATCCGCCACGAACTGGCGGTGTTCGTGGCGCCGGATGATCCGGTCAAGCTCGCGCTGTTGACGCTGACGAATACCGGCGATGTGAGGCGGCGCCTGAGCGTATTCGGATATGTCGAGTGGTGCCTCGGTCCGCCACGCGCCGGCGAGCAGCGTTTCGTAGTGACGGAGATGCATGAGGACGCCGGCCTGCTTGCGCGCAACGCGTATAACGCCGACTTCGCGGATCACGTCGCGTTCTGGCACACGACGACCACGCCCCACTCGCATACCGGCGACCGCAGCGAATTCGTCGGCCGCAACCGGACGTTGAGCGCGCCTGCGGCGCTCTTCCGCCAGCAGCTGGCGGGCCGTACCGGCGCAGGACTCGATCCTTGCGGTGCGCTGCAGATCGTCGGCGAGCTCGAGCCCGGAGAAACGCGCAGCCTGGCGTTCGTCCTCGGACAGGGGCGCGACCGGTCGCACGCGATCGAGCTGGCGGAGCGTTACTCCACCGTGGAGCAGGCACGGGAGACGCTCGAGGCCGTCGAACGGCGGTGGGACGACATGCTTGGAGCCGTCCAGGTCCGCACCCCGGACGACTCGTTCGACCTGATCGTGAACCGGTGGCTGTTGTACCAGACACTTGCCTGCCGCGTGTGGGCACGCAGCGGACCGTATCAGCCCGGCGGTGCCTTTGGTTTCCGCGATCAGCTCCAGGACGTGCTCGCGTTGATCGATACGCGGCCGGACCTGTGCCGGGCGCATCTGCTGACCGCGGCGTCACGACAATTCGTCGAAGGCGACGTCCAGCACTGGTGGCACCCGCCGAGCGGACGTGGAACCAGGACCCGCTGCTCGGACGATCTGCTGTGGCTGCCCTACGCGGTTGCGAGCTACGTCTCCCAGACGGGTGACGAATCGGTGCTGGACGAAGTGGTGCCGTTTCTCGAGGCGCCTGCCCTCGAGCCGGGCCAGTCCGAAACCTACACGTTGCCGCGCACCTCGGACGAGCAGGCATCGGTATTCGAGCATTCGATCCGCGCCATCCGCCGGGCGATGAAGTACGGCGCGCACGGCCTGCCGCTCATCGGTTCCGGCGACTGGAACGACGGGATGAACCGCGTCGGCCATCACGGGCGCGGTGAAAGCGTCTGGCTCGGATGGTTCCTGGTCACGGTGCTGAACGACTTCGCGCCGCTCTGTGAACAGCGCGGCCAGGGCGAGCTGGCACAGCGCTATCGGGACGAGGCGCGGTGGCTGACCGGCATGCTCGAGCTCGCCTGGGACGGCGACTGGTACCGGCGCGCGTACTTCGACGACGGGACGCCGCTCGGGTCGGTGCAGAACGTCGAATGCAAGCTCGATTCGCTGACGCAGTCATGGGCCGTGCTGGCCGGAACATCGCAGCCGGGCCGCGCGCAGCGGGCGATGAACGCCGTGCGCACACACCTGATGCGGCGCGACGCGGAGATCGTGCTCCTGCTGACGCCGCCGTTCGATCGGATGAGCCACGATCCCGGCTACATCAAAGGCTACCTGCCGGGCATCCGGGAAAACGGCGGGCAGTACACCCATGCCGTGGCGTGGTCGATCATCGCGCTGGCGCGGCTCGGCATGGGCGACGAAGCGATGGAGCTGTTCCACATGATCAATCCGATCAACCACATGCGCACCTCCGGAGGCGCCGAAAAGTACCGCGTCGAACCGTACGCGATCGCCGGGGACGTCTATGCGCATCCGATGCACGTCGGCCGCGGCGGGTGGACGTGGTACACGGGCTCCGCCGGATGGGTGTATCAGGCCGCTATCCGCTGGCTGCTGGGCATGCGGCGAAAGGGATCGACGATCAGCGTCAGCCCGTGCATTCCGGCGATCTGGCCGCAGTACTCGGTCGACTGGACGATCGGCCGGACGCGGTATCGATTTACGGTGATGAATCCTGAACAGCGATCCTGCGGCATCGCGTCGGCGCTGCTCGACGGAGAGCCGGTCGATGCGGACGCGGTGCCGCTGGTCGACGACGGCGCGGAGCACGAGGTCACCATCGTGCTCGGGACACCGCGGCCGGCTGAATCTCAGCGAACGATTGCCTCGGCCAGCTGGTAGGCCATGACCCGCTGCTGCTCGCGCATGCGTTCGGGGGAGATCGCCTGCGCCTCGGGCGAAGACGGCCCCGCTTCCCGCGCGCGCTGCGCCATGCGCGCCATCCCCTCCGCCAGCGCCGCCGCGCCGATCTGCGTGCCGTCGGCCCTGGTGGCATAGCGTCTGATCGACTCCTCGCCGCCGATCGTCAGCGCCTCGCGGAGCTCGAGACCAGCCTCGCCGAGAAACGCGCGCTCACCGTTCACCGGAATACCGAACACCCACGGCTCGTCCTTGATCAGGTTCAGGAATCGCTGCGCCATCGGCTTGAACGAATCGGGCACCGTCGCCCAGTCGATATTGCGCAGCATGTCGATCACCGGCCGGTACATGAAATCGAAGACGATCGCGCTGCCCGGCGGATGGCCGGCGACGTAGCGAAGCGTGGCCTGGACGCCGGCCTCCGGCACATACATCGTGACGCCTTCCATGATGAAGAAGGTACGCAGCGACTGGTCGTGTCCGTGGCTGCGCAGCACGACCGCCAGGTCATCGTGCTGAAAGTCGATCGGCACGTAGGTGAGATTGGCGGGAGGCGCGCCCAGCGTCTCGCGGACCCGCTGTTTCTTCAGTTCCTGCGTCGCCGGCCGATCGACCTCGAAGACCTTTACGTTCGCCAGCAGCTCGCGGCAGCGGTACGCGTGCGAGTCGAAGCCGGCTCCGAGAATGACCACGTGTGCGGCACCATCCCCGACTGCGCGTTCGAGCGCGTCGTCGATGAATCGCGTGCGCACCAGCATCATCCGCACCGTGCTGACGATCTCGACGTCCTTCATCGCGTCGTCGTACGGAAGGCCCAGCGCGCGGACCGCCGGGTGATCGATCTCGAAGGAGGACGGATCGCCGAGGAGCGACTCGGCGAGATAGTCGGGATTCCGCACCGAGGAATCCGGTTCGCGCGCGCCGACGGCGCGGCCGGCTGCCGTGTAGATCGATGTACGCGAGATCACTGAGCGGCTCCTGAACGCGCCGGCCCGAGCGACTGGAGGTGAATCTCGCGGACGGTATCGATGGTATCGGCGTCGGCCGCGGTCTTGTCCTGGCGGTAGCTCTTGACGCGCGCGAAGCGGAGCGCGAGACCACCGGGGTACTGCGAACTCGCCTGCACGTCGTTGAACGCGACCTCGACGACCAGCTCAGGTTTCACGTACACGGTGTGGCGGTCGTGCGACATCTCGAGCGCGCGCAACCTGCCGGTCTGCCAGGCGAGCATCTCGTCGGTCAGTCCCTTGAAGGTCTTGCCCAGCATGACGAATCCGCCGTGCACCGGATCGCGGGCACCAAGGTGCAGATTGCTCAACCAGCCAGTCCGCCGGCCATGCCCCCATTCCGCGGCCAGGACGACCAGATCGAGCGTGCGGGCGATCTTGATCTTCAGCCATTGCTGGCCGCGGCGTCCCGCTGCGTACGGAGCAGACAGCGACTTGACCATCAGCCCTTCGTGTCCGCGGCGCAGCGTCTCGTCGAGAAATCGTGCTGCCGTGTCGGCCGTCGGACGGAGCAATCGCGGCACGACGAGTGCCGGTGCGATGCGCTCGAGTGTCGCAGCCCTCGCTTCCTGGCCGTTATCGATGAGCGCGTCGCCGTCGGCATAGAGGCAGTCGAACAGGAACGGTGTCAATGGCATCTCCGCGCGCAGGCGCTCCACGTCCAGCTTGCGCCCGAACCGCTGCATTGTCCGCTGAAAGGGATGCGGCGAGCCATCCGGCCGCAGCGCAATGACTTCGCCATCGGCAATCAGATCGTGGACGGCGAGGGCACGCGCCGCGTCCACCACTTCCGGAACGGCGGCGGTGACGTCGCGGAGGTTTCGCGAGAACACCCGGACGTCGGCACCGCTCTTGTGCACCTGAATCCGTGCGCCGTCGAGTTTCCATTCGAGCGAGACGTCGCGGTGCAGTTGCTCGAGCGCCTCGTCGAGGTCGACGGCCGGCTGCGCCAGCATCGGCTGGACCGGCTGAAACAGCTGGACGCCGAATCGGGTCAAGCCCGTCTCGCCATCGACCAGCGCCGCGCGGGCCACCGGCGCGAGCGACCCGGCCATCATCACCGCCCGCCGGATCGCGGCAGCGCCGACGCCGCTCGCGGTGGCGACGGATTCGACGAGCACACCTTCGAGCGCGCCCTGACGAAGCTCCCCGAACAACAGACGCGCGATGAAATCCTGCTCGGTCGCGGTCGCGCGGCGCAGCAGATCGCGAAGGCGCTCTTGACGCATCGCCGCGGCGCCTGCGCCCTTCATCGCGGCAATTCCGGCAAATGCGGCATCGACGTCGTGCAGCTGCAGCGACGGCACGTCCGCCTGCGCGACGTCCCTGGCTGCCCAGATCGCGGCGCCGCCGATGCCGATGCGCCCCTGGCGCGGCTCGCCCGACAGCACCCCGATCGCAATCTCGATCTCGTCCGGCGCAAGACGCCGGAGCAGGCCGGCGAGCAGGCCGACCTTGGCGAGGCGTCCAGCGGACTCGCTGACCGCGGTACTCACGCTGACGAGATCCCGCAGAAGCATCTGACGACGATTGTGCGGCGGATCCGAACACGTTTCTTGCAATTGGATAACGCATATGAAAATTGCGCAGGTCGCTCCGCTCGCGGAGAGTGTGCCGCCTCGGCTGTACGGCGGCACCGAGCGGGTCGTCTCGTTCCTGACCGAGGAGCTCGTCCGGCTCGGCCACGACGTCACGCTGTTCGCGAGCGGCGACTCGCAGACATCGGCCAGACTTGTGGCGACGAGTCCCCGGGCCATTCGGCTCGACACTGACATCCGTGACACCCTCGCACCGCACATCCTGATGCTCGAGCGGGTCATCCAGGCCGCGGACGAGTTCGACGTCATTCACTTTCACGTTTCGCAGTTCCACTTCCCCGCCGCGCGCCGTCTCCCGGTGCCGCACGTGACCACGCTGCACGGCCGCCTCGATATTCCCGAGCTGGTGCCGCTTTATGCCGAGTTCGACGACATCCCGGTCGTGTCAATTTCTGATGCGCAGCGTGAGCCGCTTCCCGACGCCGGCTGGACCGCGACGATTCCGCACGGCCTGCCGCTCGACCTGCTGCGCTTTCATCCCGGCCCGGGCAAATACCTGGCGTTCGTCGGCCGGGTCTCTCCTGAGAAGCGCGTCGATCGCGCGATCGCCATCGCCACGGCCGTTGGCCAGCGGCTGCGGATTGCCGCGAAGGTCGATGCGGCCGACCGGGAATATTTCGAGCGCGAGATCCGCCGCCTGCTGGACCACCCGCTCGTCGAATACATCGGCGAGATCGACGAGACGCAGAAAGACGACTTCTTCGGCAACGCGTCGGCGCTGCTGTTCCCGATCGACTGGCCGGAGCCGTTCGGGCTGGTGATGATCGAGGCGATGGCATGTGGAGTACCGGTCGTCGCCTTCCGCGGCGGATCGGTCGAGGAAGTCATCGAACACGGTGTCACCGGCTTCATCGTGGACAGTCTGGACGAGGCGATTGCCGCAACGCGCGCCGTGCCGGGCCTGGATCGGCACACCTGCCGCGCCGTCTTCGAACAGCGGTTCAACGTCACGCGGATGGCAATCGATTACCTGTCGGTCTATGAGCAGCTGCTGTCGAACCGCCGATTGCGGCCGATCCTGACCGGGGTGTCGTGATGGCCGAGATCCTCAAGATCGAGGAGCAGTTCGCCATCATCAGCGAGGAGGAGAAATCCGCCCCGCTGCGCGTGCTCAAGCGCGGCGACAGCTTCGCCGTCTTCGATCCGCACGGCGACATCATCCCGGGCCCGCCAGGCTCCTATGGCCTCTTTCACGCCGGCACACGGTTTCTGTCGCGGCTGGAGCTGCTGCTCGGCAACCGCCAGCCGCTCCTTCTGAGCTCCACCATCGCCGAAGACAACACGACCTTCTCCGCCGATCTGACCAACCCGGACATCGTGCGCGACGGCCACGTCGTGCTCGAACGCGGCGTCCTGCATCTGTTCCGGTCGCGCGTGCTCGGCAACGGCACCGCAGTCGATCGCATCCGGATCTCGAACCACGGGCTGCGCCCGATCGAGGTTCCCATCTGGATCCGGTTCGAATCGGATTTCGCCGACGTCTTCGAGGTGCGCGGGTCGCGCCGGCCGCGGCGGGGCGAGATGCTGCCGACGATCCTGCGCAACGGATCGGCATCGCTGCGCTATCGCGGGCTCGACAACGTCGTGCGCCGCACCCGTCTGCGCGCGCTGCGCGAGCCGGACCGCCGCGAACACGGCGGCTGGTTCTTCCTCGTCCCGCTCGATCAGCACGAATGGACGGAAATCGAAATCGCCGTCGTCTGCGAAGTGGCCGACGAGAAGCGCGCGTTCGCGCGCGTGGAGGAGATCGTCGAGCAGACGCGCTCGAACGCGCTGCCCGTGGACGGCTGCGAGGTCTCCAGTTCCAATCAGGCGTTCAATCAGTGGGTGCGGCGGTCGTTTGCCGACCTGCAGATGATGGTGACTCAAACGCCGTACGGTCCGTATCCCTACGCCGGCATCCCGTGGTTCAGCACGCCCTTCGGACGCGACGGCATCCTGACGGCCCTCGAGCTGCTGTGGCTGGCGCCGCAGATCGCCCGCGGCGTCCTCACGTTCCTCGCCGAAACGCAGGCAACCGCCAGGCGCGACAACCAGGATGCGCAGCCAGGAAAAATTCTGCACGAGATGCGCGATGGTGAGATGGCCGCGCTCGGCGAGATCCCGTTCGGCCGCTATTACGGGAGCGCCGACTCGACGCCGCTCTTCGTGATGCTGGCGGCGGCGTATTTCGATCGCACCGGCGACGCGGAGCTGATCGAACGGCTGTGGCGCCACATTCAGGCCGCCGCCAG
>Ga0307416_100002580_pt1 | contig 10462 bp, 6 predicted proteins | sample DK1Cmetagenome_2_FD_203821 | JGI IMG/M metagenome (GOLD analysis project Ga0307416, IMG submission 203821) | Maize rhizosphere microbial communities from greenhouse at UC Davis, California, United States - DK15-C-3 | ecosystem: Host-associated > Plants > Roots > Rhizosphere > Soil | place: USA...
TCGAAGCGCCCGGAGAACCGCGCCTTCGTGGTTCCCCAGCGGCGCGGCGACGAGTCGCTCGAGGCGTACGCGATGCGCGTGAACGCCGCCGCCGACGCGCTCGGCGGCGCGGGCGCGGGCTGACCCAGCCGCGCGCCGCGCGCTCGCCGGGCCCACTACGACGACGCCCCCCGCTCCTGGATTGGAGCGGGGGGCGTCGTCGCGCAGCGGGCCGGAGCGTGCGCCTCAGACGGTCGCCAGCCGGTCCTCCGCCTCGGCACGCGCCTCGACGTCCTTCTCGGCGACGAGGGCGATGCGCAGCACCTCCTCCAGCGACTCGACCGTGTGGAAGGTGAGCTCGCCGCGCACCTCCTCCGGCACGTCCTCGATGTCCGCCTCGTTCGCCTTCGGCAGGATGATGTGCTTGATCCCCGCGCGGTGGGCGCCGAGCACCTTCTCCTTCACGCCGCCGATGGGGAGCGCGCGGCCGCGCAGGGTGATCTCGCCGGTCATCGCCACGTCGCGGCGCACCGGCCGGTCGCTCATCTCGCTCACGAGCGCCGTCGCGATCGCCAGTCCGGCGCTCGGACCGTCCTTGGGGATGGCCCCGGCGGGCACGTGGATGTGCGCCTCGATCGCGCCGAGGCGGTCCTTCGGGATCCCGAACTTCGCGGCGTTGTTCGTGGCGTAGGTGAACGCCGCGCGGGCGCTCTCCTTCATCACGTCGCCGAGCTGCCCGGTGAGGATGAGCGACACCGGGCCGCCCGCGCCGCGCGACACGTCGCCGGCGCCGTCGTCGCTTGCCCGGCTGCCGTAGAAGCGCCGGATGCTCGCCTCCACGAACATGATGTCGCCGCCCATGGGCGTGTAGTACATCCCGGTGGCGATCCCCACCTCGTTGTGCTCCTGCGCGTGCTCGGGGTGCACCTTCGGCCGGCCGAGGAGGTCGCGCACCTCGTCGGCGTCGATCGTGTTGTCCTCGAGCACCGCGGCGTCGCCGGTGGCGATACGCCGCGCGACCTTGCGCGCGACGGCCCCGAGCTGCCGCTCGAGCTGCCGCACGCCGCTCTCGCGCGTGTACTTCGAGACCACGCTCATCACCGCCTCGTCGGTGAACGTCACGTTCTTGTCGCCGAGGCCGCTCTCCTCCATCTGCCGCGGGATCAGGTACTTCTTCGCGATCTCCGCCTTCTCCCGCTCGGTGTAGCCGGCGAAGTCCACCACCTCCATGCGGTCGAGCAGCGGGCCGGGGATGTTCTGGATGAAGTTCGACGTGGCGATGAACAGGCACTCGCTCAGGTCGAACGGGATCCCGAGGTAGTGGTCGGTGAAGGAGTCGTTCTGCGCCGGGTCGAGCACCTCGAGCAGCGCGCTCGACGGGTCGCCCTGGTACGACGCGCCCAGCTTGTCCACCTCGTCCAGCAGGAAGACGGGGTTCTTGCTTCCCGCCTGCTTCATCCCCTGGATGATGCGCCCGGGCATGGCGCCCACGTACGTGCGCCGGTGGCCGCGGATGTCGGCCTCGTCGCGCGCGCCGCCGAGGGCCACGCGCACGTACTCGCGCCCGAGCGCGCGCGCGATCGACTTCGCGATCGACGTCTTGCCGACGCCCGGCGGGCCGTTGAAGAGGAGGATGGGGCCGCGCGCCATCGCCCGCGCCTTCGCCTCCTTGGCGTCCGTGATCGGCCGATCCTCCTCGCCCGTCCGGAGCGCCGGCGTCGCGGTCTCCTTGTCCGGCTTGAGGACGTGCGCGGGGAGCTCGCCGGTCTCCTTCATCTCCTTCTCGAGCTGCTGCGCGCGGAGCTGGCGCACGGCCAGGAACTCGAGCACGCGGTCCTTCACGTCCTGCAGCCCGTAGTGGTCCTCGTCGAGGATGTCGGCGGCGCGCTTGAGGTCCAGGTGGTCGTCGGAGCGGATGTTCCACGGGAGCTCGGCGATCCACTCCAGGTAGGTGCGGATGACCTGCGCCTCCATGCTCTCGCGGCCGGCGCGCTCCAGCCGCCCCAGCTCGCGCTCGACCTCGGCCCGCGCCTCCTTGGGGAGCTGGAGCTTCGCCAGCTTCTCGCGGAGCTCGCTGACCTCCTTGCCCGAGTCCTCGTCGCCCAGCTCCTTCTGGATCGCCTTGAGCTGCTCGCGCAGGTACATCTCGCGTTGCCGCTCGCCGAGCTCCTCCTGCACCTGGCTCTTGATGTCCTCCTGCGCCTCGAGCAGCCCGATCTGCCGCTGGACGTGCACGAGCACGCGGCGCAGCCGCTCCTCGACGCTGAGCGTCTCGAGCAGCCCCTGCTTCTCGGGGACGGTGAGCTCGATGTAGCCGGCGACGAGGTCCGCGAAGCGCCCCGGGTCGGTGACCGAGTCGAGCACTTGGTGCACGACCTCCTCCGGGAGCCCACGGCGCTCGCCCAGCTCGGCGGCCCGCTCGCGGATCTCCTTGTGCAGCGCCTCGAACGCCGGGTCGCGCTCGTTGAGCGGCTCCATCTCCTCGGCGGGCATGACGACCGCCGCCAGGTACCCTTCGGTGGTGGTGTACTGGAGCGACGTGGCCCGCTGCTCGCCCTGGAGAAGGAGCTGCACGCCGCCGAGGCCGCGCTGGATCTGGCCGATGCGCGCGATGACCCCCATCGAGTAGAGGATCTCGGGGGCGGGCTCGTCGGTGTTGTCGCGCTGCGCGACGGCGAACACGAGACGGTCGCCCTTCAGCGCCGCCTCGATCGCGCGCAGCGTCCCCGGGCGGCCCGCGGCGATCGGCGCCGTGAGCCCCGGGAAGATCACCGTACCGCGCAGCGGCAGGACGGGTAGCGTCTGACGTTGTGCCATTCTGAATTCCCAGTTGAGTTTCGACCGGCGGCGGGCAGCGAGGCGCTGTCGCATTAGCCATTCCAGCGGCCGGCGCTCGCGCGCGGGGCGCGGGCACGATGCGGGCGCCTCCGCGCGCCCTTCAAAAACACCGCCCGCTCCCCGTTCGTTCGCTCGAGCGCCAGGCCGGCGCCGGTTGCTGCCACCTCTCAGGGCACGATCCGGGCTCGGCGATCGCCGCCACCGGGGCACGTTCTGCAACTTCCGGCGGCCCGGATGACGTAGTGTGGCTGCCGGGACGGCGGACGCCGCCCCGGACCGCGCCCGCACGCGACATGCCGGCGCCGGCGCGGTGCCCCGCCGGGATGCGCTCGCGCCCACCGGCGCCGGCGTCCGGAGCGGCGCGCGACCGTTTCTCTAGCCCGAACCCTGCATTTTGTGCTACAATACCGCACTCGCCCTCTCCCAGCAGCGGACACCCGAGTGCCCGATCCCGTCCTCTCGACTTCCGACACCGAGCTCCGAGCGCACGTCGAGCGCGCACTGGCCGCGCACTACGAGCTCGACCGTGAGATTGGCCGTGGCGGGATGGGGATCGTCTACCGCGCGAAGGACCGGCGGCTCAAGCGCCCGGTAGCCATCAAGCTCCTCCCCCCCGAGCTGGCCTTCCGGTCCGAGATCCGCACGCGCTTCCTGCGCGAGGCGGAGACGGCCGCGCAGCTCAGCCACCCGAACATCGTCCCGATCTACTCGGTCGACGAGCGCGACGGGCTGGTGTACTTCGTCATGGCCGTGGTCGAGGGGGACAACCTCGCCAAGCGGATGCACGACCGCGGGCCGATGGACGTGGACGAGGTGCGCCGCATCCTGCGCGACGTGGCCGACGCGCTCGCCTACGCGCACGCGCGCGGCGTGGTGCACCGCGACATCAAGCCGGACAACATCCTGCTCGACGCCCAGGGGCGGCCGCTCGTGACCGACTTCGGCATCGCCCGCGCCATCAGCGAGGGGGGCGACGCCCGCCTCACGGCGACGGGGATGGCCATCGGCACGCCGGCGTACATGAGCCCCGAGCAGAGCGCCGGCGAGCGCGAGATGGACGGCCGCACCGACCTCTACTCGCTCGGCGTCGTCGGCTACCAGATGCTCACGGGCGAGCTGCCGTTCAACGCCGCGAGCACGCCGGCGATGCTCGTGAAGCACATCTCGGAGCGCCCGCGCCCCGTGAGCGACCGGCGCGAGGGGATCCCGCCCGACCTGGCGCGCGCGGTGATGCTCATGCTCGAGAAGGACCCGTCGAACCGCTTCGCGAGCGCGCGCGACCTGGTGACGGCGCTCGACACGGGCGTGGTGCCCGAGCTCCCCGCGCGCGACGAGGGCGCCTCGTCGACTTCCGGGTCGGCGCCGCGCTACGACGTGGCGCCGGCGCGCCTCGCGCAGCTCCCGGCCGACGCCGAGCCGCTGCCGAGCAGCGAGGAGGTCGCGCGGTGGAACGCCCCGCCGGTGCACGAGTTCCGGAAGAAGCTCGCGCCCTACATCGTCGTCAACGCGGTGATCGTCCTGCTGGCGATCTTCACCGGCAAGGACATGCTCGGGCTCACCGCGCTCTGGAGCGTGTTCATCGCCTTCAAGTACGCGAAGCTCTGGTCCGACGGGTTCGACTGGCGCGACGTGTTCAAGCAGCCGCGCGAGCGCCTCTTCTTCGACGTCGTCGCCGAGACGGTGGACGACACCGGCGCGCTCTTCAACCGCGAGAAGCGCGAGAAGCTGCGCGCGCGCGCCCGCCAGAAGCGGCTGACGGAGGGGAACCGCCCGCTCTTCGGCACCGACGGCGTGCGCGCCGACGCGCGCGTGACGCCCGCCGGGCCGGAGCTCGACCAGGCCGCCGGCGCCCACGCCGCCACGGTGCGCGAGGCGGAGGCGGACCGCGCCGAGATCGTGCGCCTGGTGCAGAGCATGCCGCCGCGCGACCGCGCGCTCATCCCCGACGTGCTCACCTCCGCGGACGCGCTGTGCGACAAGATCCGGTCGCTCGCCGTCTCGCTCGCGGAGCTCGAGCGCACGGCGTCGCCCGGCGCGTCGGCGGCGCTCGAGGCGCAGATCCTCGAGCTCGAGGCGCAGGCGAACCCGTTCGACGGCGCGGCGAGCGAGGAGCGCGTCCGCCGCCTCGCCTTCCTCAAGCGGCAGCGCCGCGCGGCGCTCGACGGCGTGCGGCGGCGCGAGGCGACCGCCGAGCGGCTGCGCACCTGCAAGGCCGCGCTCACGACCATGCGCCTGGACGTGCTCAAGCTGCGCACGGGCGCCGGCGCCACGCACGAGCACATCACGCTCCTGGCCGAGCGCGCGATGTCGCTCGCCCGCGACGTGGACGGCGTGCTCGCCGCCGAGGCGGCGGTGCGCGGCGGCGAGCCGCGCCCGGCGAGGAGCGTATGACCCGCCGCTCGGCGCGCCGCGCCGCCGGCGCCACGCGCTGAGCGGGACCGTGGACGCGCTGCGGGACCGGGTCATCGCCGCCGTCGGCGACCTGTACGAGATCGAGGCGGAGATCGGCCGCGGCGGCGCGGGCGTCGTCTACCGCGCGCGCGACGTGCGGCTGCGCCGGCGCGTCGCCCTCAAGGTCCTCCCGCCGGACCTCGCCTTCCGCCCCGACGTGCGCCGCCGCTTCCTGCGCGAGGCGGAGACGGCGGCGGGGCTCAGCCACCCGAGCATCGTCCCCATCTTCAGCGTGGACGAGCGCGACGGGATCGTCTACTTCGTCATGGCGCTGGTCGAGGGGGAGAGCCTCGGGCAGCGCCTGCGGCGCGAGCCGCGCCCGCCGCTCCGCTTCGTGGAGCGCGTGCTCGTGGACGTGGCCGACGCGCTCGCCTACGCGCACGCGCGCGGCGTGATCCACCGCGACATCAAGCCGGACAACATCCTCCTGGATCCACAGGGGCGGCCCCTGGTCACGGACTTCGGCATCGCCCGCGCGCTCGAAGCGGACCAGCGCCTCACCGTCACCGGCATCGCCGTCGGCACGCCCGCCTACATGAGCCCCGAGCAGGCGATGGGGGAGCACGAGGTGGACGGCCGCACGGACATCTACTCGCTGGGCGTCGTCGGCTACCAGATGCTCGCCGGGGCGCCGCCGTTCAGCGCCGCCACCGCCGCGGCGATGCTTATGAAGCAGCTCGGCGAGGAGCCGCCCTCGCTCGCCGCGCGCCGACCGGACGCGCCGCCCGCTCTCGTGCGCGCCGTGGAGCGCGCGCTCGCGAAGAAGCGCGCCGACCGGTGGCCCGACGCCGCCGCCTTCCACCTCGCGATTCTCGGCGACTCGGCCGCCGGGCACGCGCAGACGCCGCTGCGCGCGAACGGCCAGTCGCCGCGCCCCTCGCCCGCCAGGGTCGAGGTGGTCGCCGCCGCGGCGCCCCTGCCCGCGGCGCCCCGGCCCGCCGCGCAGCCGCCCGCGCAGTCGCCGCCCCTCCCTCCGTTCGCCGCCCTGCCGGCGGTGACCCCCACCGGCTGGGGGCGCGACGAGCGCCGGCTGTGGAAGGAGCAGCAGCGCGCGCGGCAGCAGCTCTACCGGGAGCAGCAGCGGCTGTGGAAGCAGGGCAGGGGGGAGCGGCCGCCGAAGCCGGAGCGGCCGATTCCCGACCGCATCCGCGCCATGCGGCGCAGCCTCGCCGGCTACACGTCGATCACGCTGGGGCTCGCCGGCATCAACTTCCTCACCACCCCCGAGTTCCCCTGGTTCCTCTTCCCGGCGATGGGGATGGGGATGCCCCTCCTCGGCCAGATGGGCTCCCTCTGGGCGGACGGGATCGGCCTCCGGCAGGTACTCACCGCGGACGCCGCCACGCTCGCCACGCCCCGGCGTCCCGCCGGCCCGGCGCCGGGAAGCGCCGTCGCGCCGCTCGCCCCGGGCGCGCACACCGCGCCGGCCGCGTTCGCGACGCCGGGCGCATCCGCCGCGCTCGCGGTGCCCCTGACGCCGTCGGTGCCCCCGGGCACGCTCTCGGTGCCTGAACGGGTGGAGGGCTTCCGGCGGCGCGTGGGTGTGGCCGCGGGGATGGGCGCGGTGAGCGCCGTGTCGCTCTCCGTCGGCGCACCGCTCGGCATCGAGGCGCTGCTTCCCGTGTTCATCGCGTCGACGGCGACGGCGGTGGTGACCGGCGCGGCGGCGCTCCGCCGCGGGCTCTCGCTCGGCGCGCTCGGGCTCCGCATGCGGGAGATGATCCAGGGCACCTGGCGCGACACGCTCCCCGCACGCAACCCGCGGCTCGCCGCGCAGCTCCTCGCCGAGGAGACGGCGCGGCTGGCGCCGCCCGAGCTGTTCGCCGGCCCGTATGGCGAGGTCGTGCGCCGCGCCGCCGCCGATCGCACGGCGATCCTCGACGTGCTGCACAAGCTCGCGCCGGCCGACCGGGCGATGATCCCCGACGTCGCGCCCACGGTCACCGCCCTCGTCGAGCGCGTGGCGAGCCTCGCGGCCTCGCTGCACCGCATGGAGCCGGACGTCTCCGCGTCGGCGCTCGCGGCGATCGAGGGGCGCCTCACCGCGGCGCGCGCCGAGCCGGCGGGGAAGGGCGCGGCGGAGCACGAGCGGAAGGTGGCGCTGCTCGAGCGGCAGGCGCAGACGATGCGCGAGCTGCTCGAGCGCCGCGCGACCCTCCTCGCGCAGCTGGAGAGCGCGAGCCTGGCCCTCCAGAACGTGCACCTCGACCTGGTGAAGCTCCGCTCCGGCGGCATCGGCTCCTCGCTCGCCGACCTCACGAGCGCCACGCAGGAAGCCCGCGCCCTCTCGCGCGAGATCGGCTACGCCATCGACGCGGCGGCGGACACGCGGCGGATCTGAGGGGGGGAGCGCGGCGCTCTGAAGAACAGCTCTCGGCTCTCGGCTCTCGGCTTTCAGCTGGGCGGCGGGAGGAACCCCTCGACCTCGGGCGGACGTGCCTAGAGCCGAGCCGTTCCTGATCCCGCCGTAGCCGAGCGCCGAGAGCCGAGAGCCGTAGTTCAGAGCGCTGCCGTCCCGACCGCCGCCCCGGTATCGGCCGCGCCCGTGGCTCGTCTGGATAGCGTCCCGCCGCGCTCCGCCTGGCCGCCGCTAGATTCCCCGCCCATGCCGTCTCTTCCATTCCGCCCGCTGGCCGTCGCGCTGCGGGCCGCGCCGCTGCTCGCCGCCCTCGCCGCCCTCGCCGCCTGCGCCGAGCCCGGCGCCCAGACCACGCACGCCGCCTCCGCCGGCGGCTCGGTACCCGCCGCCGCGGCGCCCGCCGCCCCCGAGCCGGAGCCGATCCCCCTCGTGCCGACGCCCGACCCGGTGCGCGGGCTCTACGTCAACCGCTGGGCATCGCTCGGGCAGAAGATGTGGCAGCTCATCGACGTGGCGAAGACGACCGAGGTCAACGCCCTCGTGCTCGACGTCAAGGACGACCGCGGCTTCGTGCTCTACCGCTCGCGCGTCCCGCTCGCGCAGCAGATCGGCGCCGACACGAACATGCCCATGCGCCCCGCGCGCCTGCGCGCCGTGCTCGACACGATGCGGGCGCACGGCATCTACCCCATCGCCCGGATCGTCGTGGCCAAGGACCCGCTCCTCGCCGCGCAGCGGCTGGACTGGGCCATCAAGCGCAAGGACGACCCGACGAAGCCCTGGCTCGACAAGAACGGCAAGCCGTGGCTCGACCCGCACCAGCGCGACGTGTGGCAGTACGCCGTCGACCTGGCGAAGGAGGCGGTGGAGCTCGGCTTCAGCGAGGTGCAGCTCGACTACGTGCGCTTCCCCGACGAGAAGCGTCTCGCGCGCGAGGCCACGTTCCCGCTCGCCAACGGGCGCACGCGCGCGCAGGTCATCCGCGACCAGCTCGCCTTCAGCCGCGCCGCGCTCGAGAGCACGAAGGTGCCGCTCACGATCGACGTCTTCGGCCTCACCGCCACCGACACCACCGACATGGGGATCGGCCAGCGATGGGAGATGTTCGTGGACCAGGCGGACGCCGTGCTGCCGATGGCGTACCCGTCGCACTACGCGCCCGGCACGTACAAGCTGAAGAGTCCGAACGCGCGCCCGTACGAGACGATCGACCACACGCTCAAGGACGCCAAGCGGCGCAGCGCCGCGGTGCCCGGCGCCGGGAAGCTCGTCCCCTGGTACCAGGACTTCACCCTCGGCCCGCCGCGCTACGGCGCCAGGCAGGTGCGCGCGCAGATCGAGGCCGGCTACGCCAACGGCGTGACGAGCTGGATGCTCTGGAACCCCGGCAGCCGCTACAACCTCGGCGCGCTGGAGAAGCAGTAACGCGTCGGGGGCGCTCGGCTTTGAACTGCGGCTCTCGGCTCTCGGCGATCAGCGAGTGCGGCGGTCGGAAGACCTCGGCATGAGGAGGACGTGCCTCGCGCCGAGCAGTGGCCTCCAACCGCCGTAGCCGAGAGCCGAGCGCCGAGAGCCGCCGTCCGGCGACCCGCCTTAGAGCTCCTCCAGCCGCGACTCGAACTCCGCCGCCATCCCCGGGTGACCGTTGCGGTGCGAGGCGTCGATCCCGCGGCGGAGCGCGGCCTTCGCCTCGTCCGTGCGCCCCAGTCGCTCGAGCGCCTCGGCCAGGCGGCCGTAGCCGTTCCCCTCGTCGTCGTAGGCGGCGAGGTAGGCTTCCAGGTGCTCGCGCGCCTCCTCGTACAGCCCGGCCTTGAGCGCCTCGTTCGCGAGGCCGAAGCGCGCGAGCGCGTTGCCGGGGTTCTTGGCGACCATCTGTCGGAAGGCGTCGAGCTTCGGGTTCGTGCTCATGGCGGCGGGGCTGCGGGTCAGCGGCGGAGGAGCTTCCCGAGCACGTCGGCCACCTGCTCGGGCGACTCCTCGGGCGTGAAGTGGCGCGCGTCGGCAATGACGTCGAGCGTCGAGCCGGGGATCGCCTCGTGCAGCCGGCGGGCGACGTCGGCCGGCACGAACGGGTCGTTCGCGCCGCACACCACCGCCGTGGGCGCGAGCACGTCCTTGAGCCGCGGCGCCACGGCGGCGGTGTCCGCCGGGTCGAGCGCCAGCAGGTGCTCCACCAGCGCGTCGCGCCCGTCGGGCCCGGCGAACGGCTTCACGTACCGCTCGATGGAGTGCGCGCCGCGGTCGTGCGCCACATAGCCGCGCAGCAGGTCGGTGCGCAGCACCGATAGGAGCCAGGTGGGCGGGAGGTGGCGCGTGAGCGGGAGCATCGCCCGCGCGAGCTTGACCTCGCGCGTCGGCCACTGGTCGAAGGCGACGGCGTTGATCAGGCAGAGCCTGGTCACGCGGTGCGGCCAGCGCACCGCCATCACCTGCGCCACCCCGCCGCCCACGTCGTGCCCCACGAGGCAGGCGCGGCTGATGCCGAGCACGTCGAGGAGCTGCACCATGCGCTCGGCATGCCCGCGCACTCCCACGGGGCGGCCGGCCGGCCGGTCGCTGCGGCCGTAGCCGAGCAGGTCCACGATCACCAGGCGGTGGCCGGGCGGCATGAGCGGCACCACGTCGTTCCAGAGGTGCGACGAGGTCGGGAAGCCGTGCAGGAACACCACCGGCTCGCCCTCGCCCCGCGTGCCGGCCGCGTAGTAGTAGACGCGGGCGCCGCCGAGGTCCACGAACTCACCGCGCACGGCGCGCTCCCCAGGGCTCTCCCTCCGACCCGCTGCTCCTGACACCGCCCTCTGCCGGCATCCGCCCCCTGGTGCCTGTTGGTGGCCG
>Ga0307416_100002581_pt1 | contig 10462 bp, 9 predicted proteins | sample DK1Cmetagenome_2_FD_203821 | JGI IMG/M metagenome (GOLD analysis project Ga0307416, IMG submission 203821) | Maize rhizosphere microbial communities from greenhouse at UC Davis, California, United States - DK15-C-3 | ecosystem: Host-associated > Plants > Roots > Rhizosphere > Soil | place: USA...
GTCTTGCAAGCCTGCAGCCGCTTGTCGCGACCGCGCGTGAGCGCGCGGTCGAATTGCTCTTGCTCTTCCCTACTTCCGCTTCGGCGCCAGCACCATCACCATCTGCCGGCCCTCGAGCTTGGGCATATGCTCGACCACCGAGACGTCCGAGAGCTCGTCGCGGATCCGCTCGAGCAGCCGCATGCCGATGTCCTGGTGCGTGATCTCGCGGCCGCGGTAGCGCAGCGTCACCTTCCCCTTGTCGCCGTCTTCCTCGATGAAGCGGCGCAGATTCCTCATCTTGATCGCGTAGTCGCCCTCGTCGGTGCCGGGGCGGAACTTCACTTCCTTGACTTCGATGACCTTCTGCTTCGCCTTGGCCTCGGCCGCGCGCTTCTGCTCCTGGTACTTGAACTTGCCGTAGTCCATCAGCCGGCAGACCGGCGGATCGGCCTGGGCGACGATCTCGACCAGATCGACGTCCTTCTCGCCGGCAAGGCGCAGCGCCTCGGCGATCGGGACGATTCCCAGTGGTTCGTTGTCGGGCCCGTTCAGGCGGACTTCAGGTGCGAGGATTTCCCGGTTGAGCCGATGCTTGCGCTCGGCGTTGGGTTGACGGCGGTCGGCGAAAGTAGCGATGTGAATGCCTTTCAACGGACTCCAAGGCAGCGGAGCCCACAAATGAACGAAGCGCGCCCCATGGCCCGAACCGCTTCGGGCCGGGTGCTCTCACGACTTGGTGGCGATGTCTTCGACGAGCTTCGCGGTGAAGTCGTCGAGAGGCATCGCACCGAGGTCGCGGTAGCCCCGGGCGCGCACGGAAACGGCCCCGCTTGCCTTCTCCTTGTCACCGACGACGAGGATGTACGGGACCTTCTGCATCGAATGCTCCCGGATTTTATAGGTGATTTTCTCGTTGCGCAAATCGCTCTCGACTCTAAGTCCTTGTTTTTGCAGCGCTTTGGTCACGTCCCGGGCGTAGTCGGCGGAGTGTTCGGAGATGTTGAGGACGCTCGCCTGCACCGGCGCCAGCCAGGCCGGCATGGCGCCGGCGTGGTGCTCGAGCAGGATGCCGATGAAGCGCTCGAAGCTGCCGACGATGGCCCGGTGCAGCATGACGGGGAACGCGCGCCCGCTCGTCTCGGTCACGTAGTCGCCGCCGAGCCGCTCGGCGGTGTTGAAGTCGACCTGCATCGTGCCGAGCTGCCACGGGCGGCCGAGCGCGTCCTTCAGCGTGTACTCGATCTTCGGCCCGTAGAAGGCGCCGTCGCCCGGCGCGATCACGAACTCGCAGCCGGAGCGGCGCAGCGCCTCCTGCAGCGCGTGCTCGGACTTGTCCCAGAGGTCGTCGGCGCCGACGCGGTTCTCGGGCCGCGTCGCGACCTTGTAGATGATGTCGCCGAAGCCGAAGTCGCGGTAGACCTTCTGCAGCTGCTCGGTATAGGCGACGCACTCGTCGAGGATCTGGTCCTCGGTGCAGAAGACGTGGCCGTCGTCCTGCGTGAAGCCGCGGATCCGCATGATCCCGTGCAGCGCGCCGCCCGGCTCGTTGCGATGGCACTGGCCGAACTCGCCGTAGCGGATCGGCAGCTCCTTGTAGCTGCGCAGCTGCGACTTGAAGATCAGGACGTGACCGGGGCAGTTCATCGGCTTCAGCGCGTACTCGCGCTTCTCCGACTCGGTCGTGAACATGTTCTCGCGGTAGTTCTGCCAGTGCCCGGTCTTCTCCCACAGGCTCTTGTCGAGAATCTGCGGGCCCTTGACTTCCTGGTAGCCCGTCTCGCGATAGACCTCGCGCATGTAGCGCTCGATCGCCTGCCACAGCGCCCACCCCCTCGGGTGCCAGAAGACGACGCCCGGCGCGACCTCGTCGATGTGGAACAGGTCGAGCTCGCGGCCGAGCTTCCTGTGGTCGCGCTTCTCGGCCTCCTCGAGCATGTGCAGGTAGCTCTGCAGCTCGTCCTTGGTCGCCCAGGCCGTGCCGTAGATGCGCTGCAGCATCTCGTTCTTCGAGTCGCCGCGCCAGTACGCGCCCGCGACCTTCATCAGCTTGAAGTGCCTGAGCTTGCCCGTGCGCGGCACGTGCGGACCGCGGCAGAGGTCCTCGAAGGCGCCTTCGCGGTACAGCGAGACCTCCTCGCCGGCGGGAATCGAGCCGATGATCTCCGCCTTGTAGGCCTCGCCCATCGCGTTGAAATGCGCGACCGCCTCGTCGCGAGGCAGCACGCGCCGCGTGACCGGCTCGTCCTTCTTGGCGAGCTCGGCCATCTTCGCCTCGATCGCGGCGAGATCCTCGGGCGTGAACGGGCGCTTGTACGCGAAGTCGTAGTAGAAGCCGTTCTCGATCACCGGCCCGATCGTCACCTGCGCATCGGGAAACAGCTCCTTGACGGCATAGGCGAGCAGGTGCGCTGTCGAATGGCGGATCAGCTCCAGGCCATCAGCGTCCTTGTCGGTGACGATCGCGACGCGCTCGTCGTGGTCGATGCGATAGCTCGTGTCGACGAGGCGGCTGTTCGCACCCGTGCCGATGCGGCCGCCGAGCGCGGCCTTGGCCAGTCCCGGGCCGATCGACGCGGCGACTTCCTCGACCGTCACCGGGCCCGGATACTCGCGCCGCGAGCCGTCGGGCAATTGAATCGAGATCATGAACTCACTCCAGCAATGAAAAAAGCGCGGACCTGCCGCGCTTTTCCTCGAACGAGACGAACCGGATGCGGCGACGCGCGGCGACCTACACCCTCCGGCCGGGGGTGGTAGTTCGCGGTGTCATAACCGTCATGCCTTTCTCGCTCTTGTGGGTTCGGCCCCGATTGTAGGCGAGCCGCTCAGAACGGCAGGATCGAGACGTTGGCGGTGCGCTCGATCAGCCAGACGACGCCGATCGCGATCGCTGCCGCCGACCCCCCGCCGACGACGACCGGTGCGTAGGCGCGCCAGCGGCGCAGCGCGAACAGCGCCGTCGTCGCGAGAACGACGATCGCAAGCTGGCCGGCCTCGATGCCGAGATTGAATTGGAACAACGCCCAGGCGAAATCGGCGCGCGGCAGACCGAGCTCGGCCAACACGCTGGCGAAGCCGAAGCCATGGACGAGGCCGAAGACGAACGCGACGACGACGCGGCGGACCGGGAAGATCGGCAGCACGTTGTCGAGCGCGGCGAGGACGATCGTGACCGCGATCGCCGGCTCGATCACCGCCGGCGACAGCGAGACGAGATTCAGCGCAGCGAGGCAGAGCGTGATCGAGTGGGCGACCGTGAACGCGGTGACGATGCCGGCAACCGGCCAGACCGCGTCGCGCAGCTGCGCGACCGGCTGCCGTCCCGACGCTGTTCTCCGCACCACCGAGGGCAGCAGCAGGCAGAGCAGGAACAGCATGTGGTCGTAGCCGGTGACGATGTGGCGGATGCCCTCGGCAAAGAACGGCCAGCGCTTGGGTCCGGCGGCGGCATGCGCGCCGCCGCCGGCTGCCGCCGTCGCGACGTCGCTCGTGGCGCCCACGGCGCTCGCGGCAGCGGCGCCGACCACCATCGAGGCGCGCGGCTCGAGCACCGAGAGCGCGATCTCCCCGCCGTCGCGCTGGACCTTGGCGATGCCGCGATGGGTGGGGTCCACATCGGCGAACAGGCCGTAGGCGATGCGCGCAGGCTGCGCCAGCGTGCACGCCGAGCGCAGCCGCAGGACCGCGTAGGCGCCGTCGCTGCGGCGCTCGAGACCACGGCCGACGGGCGCGAGCGCGCATCCCTCGATCGCCAAGCGCTGCAGCGCGTACGACTCGATGCGCGGCCAGGCGGCGCGCACCTCGCCCCAGGTGAGCTTGCCGTCGGCGTCGCCGTCGACGTCGAGGACGACGTCGAGGTCGCGGAGCGCGATGTCCCAGCGAACCTCGAGCCGACCGGCCGATGCCGCGATCTGCAGATAGGCGTCGCTCGCCTTGTGGGCAGCGACGCCGCCGGCGACGAGTGCCAGCCAGACGCCGACGAAGATGCGCGCCGCGGCCCGCCAGCGCACACGGGCGGACTCAGAGCAGCGCATCGATGCGCCGGTCGTGCAGACCGAGCGATGCCTTCAGGCGCCGCGCTTCCTCGATCGCCTCGCGGCGGCCGCTCGCGCGCGCCGCCTCGGCCAACACCAGCAGGTCGAGCGGCTCGCGCTGGCGCGCGACGTCGCCGCGCGCGAGCTCGAGCGCGCGCTCGGGGTCGCGCTCGATCGCCAGCGCGAACATCGCCTGCTCACGACCATGGAAGACGCGCGCCTCGGGACGCTCGTTGGCGAGCGCGATCCGCTCGCGCATCTCGGCGACGTCGCGGTCGCGCGACGCCGCGTTGGCCTGCGTGCCGGCAATCGCCAAGCGCAGCAGGACGGGGTCGCTGCGCGCTTCGCCCCGGAGCACCGCCATCGCCTCGACCGGACGTTTTTGCGCGATCAGGAAATCGGCATAGGCGATCGCCGCATAGGTGTCGGGACCGACGCGAAGGACCTCGCGGTAGCCGGCATCGGCGGCCGCCGTCCGTCCGTCGCGCTCCTCGAGCTCGGCGAGCGAAGTCAGCAACCAGCCGCGCGTGCCGGGCGACAAGCGCGGCGCGGCGAGCAGTGCCTGGAAGCTGCGCCGTGCCGCCGCCGTCTCGCCGCGCAGCGCGGCGTTCTCCGCGAGGCAGCCGCCGGCGTAGACGTCGGCGCCGGCGCGGCCGACCTCGCGGCAAGCGACGTCCGACTCGGCGTAGCGACCCTGCACGCGCAGGACGGTCGCCAGCGTCAGCCACGCCTGCGGCCGCCGGGCGCTGCCTGGGCGCGCGAGCAGCACGCGAAGATGCCCGACCGCAGCGTCGAACTCGTGCAGGTATTGCTCGAGCGTCGCCCGCAGGAAGAGCATCTCGTCGGGTGCGGTGGCCGCGTCGGGCCAGGCCCGCAGCGCCGCGAGCGCGAGCCCCGCGTAGCGCGGGTCGCCCGACTCTCGCGCTTGCGCGAAATAGCGCTCCGCGACCATGGTCGCCAACCGCGGGTCGTTCGGACGCTCGGCAAGGCGCTTGCGCAGCTGCCGGTCCTCGCTCCGCATCGCCGACGTCGCCGGCAGCACTTCGATGACCTCGTCGTCGCGCCTCGGCGTGATCGGCTCCGCGCGCGCCATCGACGCCGCCGCGAGCGCGACCGGAAGAATGGCGGCCGCGAAGGCGCCGGCCGTTGCACGCAAGAGTCGCATCGCGGCGATGCTAAGGGTGGCGGCAGACCGCCACCCCGAGCTCCTCAGTCGACCGTCTGCGGCTCGGCCGTGTCGTCGGTCGGCGGCGTGACGGTGCTCGTGTCGACGGGCTCGAGCATGTCCGCCACCGACGCGACGAGCTGCCTCAGGTAGCCGATGAAGCCGTCGACCGACTGGCTCGCGCTTGCGGGCACTTGCGAGGTTGCGGGCGGCGGCGGGTCGTCGCTGCCGCCGCACGCGCCGAGGACCGACGCTGCGACGACGGCGGCGAAAAGGGTTTTCTTCATGTCCGCTCTCCTCACTGTGCGCCCGGCATCGGCGTCGCGAGATACGGGAAGGTCGGCAGCAGCGGCGCGTTGCCCTTGACCTTCGGACCGGCCTGGTCGACACCATCGTGCAGGCCGAACGCCGCCGCGCCGAGCGGCGCCGCGCTCGGCTTGCACGCGGCACCGAGCTTGTAGGTGTCGGCGTCGCCGTTGGCGACGCACAGGCCTCCCATCACGGCGATCAGCGAGATGTCGACGACGTCGTCGTTCGGCCTGCGCCCGTTCGGATAGCCGGCGAGATCGCCGCCCGGGCCGGCGAGCAGTCCGCCGAGCAGCCCGAGCCGGTTCTGCGACGCCTCCGCGGTCGGCGCGATCGCCGTGTTGAGGCGCAGCATCTCCGAGAGCACGCCGGTCGCCGGCGACGCCGAGAACGCCTTCGGCTGGTTCACGCCGGCGATGCCCGACAGGAACGTCGTCACCAGGTCGGTGCGCGGGAAGTTGGTCGGCGCGACGCTCGTGCCGAGCGCGATGTCGACCAGCGCCGGCAACGTCGGGTTGGTCACGTAGGTCGCGAACTGGCCGTCGTCCTTCGGCTTCGAATTGTTGAACTTGTCCTTGTCGGGCAGACCGATGACGACCTCGTTGACGAGCGGCATGCCGAGGCGCGAGACCTGCGTCCAGGCGCCTCCGGCGATCTCGTGCGCCTGGTGGCCGCTCTTGGGTGCGCTGCTGAGGAGACGGCCCTGGCGCAGGCTCGCCGTCGTCCAGCCGCCGATCACCGGATCGCTGCCTGCGACGAGGCAGCTCGTCGGCACCTCGATCGCCAGCGTCGTCACGTTGGCGTCGGCGAGATCGTCGGCGCCGGCATCCTTCTTCGTGTTGTCGAGGAGGAACGCCGCTTCGGCGGCCGGATCGGTCGCGCCGGGAACGTTGAGAAGGTCGAAGATGACGCCGAGGTTGACCGCGAACGGGTCCTTGCGCTGGCCGACGAAGAGCTTGCCGGCGCCGGTGCAACCCGGGATGTTGACGGTGTAGACGTGCTGCGCCGCGTAGGCAGCGTAGTTCGGAATCGTCTTGGTGCCGATGTTGTCGACCGGCTTGGCGAACACGTTGCTGCCGCCGGTCGCGTTGGTGACCTGGCCTCGCGTCCCGGTGCGGCGGTCGCCGCGAACGACGTCGACGGTGAAGGTCTCGTCGACGTTCGAGCTCGTCGAACGCGGCGCCGTGATCTGGCCGGACTGCGTCAGCGGGATCGCGACGTTCTGGCCGCCGATCGTGAGCGTCGTCGCGCGCAGCGTGTTGTTGAAGCGGAACTGGAAGGTGACGTCTTCCTTGCCGTCGCCGTTGTTGTCGACGTGGATCTCGTAGAGCGCGTTCGGGTCGAGCTTGAAGTAGTTCGGGCCGCCGTAGGCGTCCTGCAGCGGCAGGTAGTTGGCGATCAGCGTCACGTGGCCCGGCCCGGCCAAGCGGCCCGGCTCGTAGCTGTTGAACATGTAGAAATCGGTGCCGTCGACCTTGGGCATCATCGTGATGGCCGGGGCCTCGCGATGGCTCGATGCGTGCGCGGGCAGCGCGCTCAGGCTCGCCAGCGCGGCGATGGCGGCGACGACCGGCGACAGCCGGCCGCGTGCTCGGACGTGGGCTCTCTTCATCTCTGCTCCTCGTTGGATGGCATCCTCGGGGTCCGGAGACCGCCGGGCTCGCTCGGCCTTGCCGACGGCAACGCACGATCCGCGGCTGATACGCAGCGGGTCGTTCGCCGGATGCAGAATTCGCCGAACGCGTAAGACCCGACGCTGCCGCGCGACCGACGGGCATCGTCCGCAAGGAGAGTGATCGATGGGCTCGCGATCCGCGTCTTCCCCGGGCTCGGCCGCCGCCGCGCCGCGCCGGGCTCTGTCGTTGGTCGTCGCCGGCACCGCCGCGCTGCTCGGCCAGGCACCGGCACGCGCCGCCGACGCCTGCAGCGTGACCAGCGCGCGGGTCGCGGCGCCGGTGGTCGAGCTCTACACGTCCGAAGGCTGCAACTCGTGCCCGCCCGCCGACCGCTGGCTGTCGAAGCTGAAGGCCGACCCTGCGGTCGTCGCCCTCGCCTTCCACGTCGACTACTGGGACCGACTCGGCTGGAAGGATCGCTTCGCGAGCCCGGCCTTCACCGCCCGCCAGGCGACGCAGCAGGCAACGAACGGCGCGCGTTTCAGCTACACGCCGCAGGTCGTCGTCGACGGCCGCGACCGGACCGACTGGTCGCGGGCGAGCGTGCCCGCCGCGTCACGGCCGACGGCGCCGGTCGAGGTCGTCCTCGCGCAGCGCGGTGACCGCTTCGTCGCCACCGTCACCCCGGGTGCCGGCGCGCCGCAGCGGCTCGCCGGGTACTGGGCGGTGACCGAGCAGGGCCACGTCACTGCCGTCAAGGCGGGCGAGAACGAGGGCGTCACGCTGCACCACGACTTCGTCGTCCGTGACTACGAGCCGGTGGCGGCGTGGAGCGCGCGGGGCGGCGCGAGCGAGACGCTCAGCTTCAAGCCGAAGGCGGCCGCCGACGCCGCGCACCCGCGCAGCGTCAACCTGGTGGTCGTGGACGCCGCGAGCGGCCGGCCGCTGCAGGCGGTGAAGGTCGGCTGCTGAGCCAGCCGCTCAGCGGCTGGCTCGGCAGCCGGAGGCTGACAGGGTTGCTCCCTCCCCAGCCCCTCCCTCCGAGAGGCAGGGGACGGCCCCGTGGGGGCCGGGTCAGGAGCCGCGCAGGGCAGCGCGCAGCTCGGCGCCGATCTCGGGCTTGCCGGCGAACGGATCGGTCGGGTTGCGTGCCTGCATGATGTCCTCGAGGCGCGTCTGCACGCTCGACAGCGACTTCGGGTGGCTGTAGATGTAGAAGCGGCGCTCGCCGATCGCATCGAACACGAAGCGCGCGACGTCGGCGGCGCTGACCTTGCCGCTGCCCACGGCGCGGTCGTTCATCGCCTTCCCGATCAGCTGGCTCCTGGTCGGCTTGTCGGCGGCGAGCGCCTGCGGGCGGTTGCGCTGGCTCTCGGTGATGCCGGTCGGCACGAAGAACGGGCACAGCACCGACGCGCCGATCTGCTCGGTGACGAGCTGCAGGTCCTGGTAGAGCGTCTCGCTCATCGCCACGACCGCGTGCTTGCTCGCGTTGTAGACGCCCATGTTCGGCGGATTGATGAGGCCGGCCATCGACGCGGTGTTGACGATGTGGCCTTCGTACGAGGGGTCCATCTCGGCGGCCTCGAGCATCATCGGCGTGAAGACCCGGATGCCGTGGGCGACGCCCATGACGTTGACGCCGAGCACCCAGGCCCAGTCGGCGGCGCTGTTCTCCCAGATCAAGCCGCCCGCGCCGACGCCGGCATTGTTGAAGACGATGTGCGGCGCGCCGAAGGCCTCACGGGTCGCCGCGCCGAGCGCCTCGACCTCGGCCGCGTGGGCGACGTCGAGACGAAACGGCAGCACTTCGGCGCCGAGGGCGCGGATCTCGGCAGCGGCGCGGTCGAGCGCGTCCTGCTGGACGTCGGCCATGACCACGTTCATGCGGTGCTTCGCGGCGAGGCGCGAGGTCTCGAGGCCGAAGCCCGAGCCGGCGCCGGTGATGACCGCGGTGCGGCCTGCGAATGTCTTCATGCGGTGTCCTTCTTGACGGCCTTCGCGTGAAAGCCGATGCGCGGAAAATGGACGTGGACGCGACCGGCGCGCGGATCGTCGCGCGCGAGGACGATCTCGTCGTCGTCGAGGCCGACGACGCTGCCGACGATTTCGTCGTGCGCGTAGTCGGCGGCAGTGACCGTGACCTCGGCGCCGGCGGCGAAGCCCTGGCCGTCGGCCACTGCCGTCGGCGCGTGATCCTGCGCGCTCGCCGCGATCTCGATCGCCTCGCCGCTGCCCATCGCCGTCGACGTGCCATGGCCGAACGCGGCGACGCGCTCGAACCATTCGAGGACGCTCGCGTACGGCGAGAGCAGCGCGGCGATCGGCGGCGCTCGGCGCATGAACCAGATCGACTGCGCGGCCGAGAAGTCGGCGATCGACGCGCTGCTGCCGAGCAGGTACGGCCTGCCGTCACCGAGCATCGAGGCGAGCCTGCCGAGGTAGGTGACGAGCGCCGCACGCGCATCGGCAATCGGCGCGCGCCGCAGCGACGGGTTCATCGCCGCGCGGTCGGCGCCGAACGCCTTCAGCGCCTCCGGCGGCGCACCGGCGAAGAGGTGCGCCGCGCCCGCGGGCTGCATCGTGTACGGCACCGCGGTCCAGAAGAGCGTCGAGTCCGCCCACTGGGCGACGACCTCGGCGAGCCCGGCGATCGCGCGCGGATAGAGCGGCGGCTCGGGTGCCATGCGATCGATGACGCGGCACATGAGGAGCGTGTCGCAGTAGACGTCGGCGCCGATCTGCAGAAACGGCGTCCGCCGGTAGCCGCCGGTGAGCGCGACGACGTCGGGCTTGGGCATGATCGCCGGCACCGTCACCGAGCGCCAGCGCAGATCCTTCATGCCGAGGACGAGACGGACCTTCTCCGAGAACGGCGAGGTCGCGTAGTGGTGCAGGATGAGCTCGCTCATGGCGCTGCCTTCGCGGGCGCGAACACGAGTCGCAGCGTCGTGCCGAGGTCGCGCACCTCGGCGCCGGCGAGCGCGCCCTTCTCGGCGAGCAGGCGGTGCAGCTGCGGCAGCCGGTAGTGCGGTACCGCCGGATAGAGATGGTGCTCGAGGTGGTAGTTGACGTGGTGCGGGAAGAGCAGCACGCGGCCGAGCGCGTTGACGATGCCGCCGGCGGCGCGATTGCTGCGCGCCGCCGTCAGCGGTGACGAGAAGTCGTCGACCGCGCCGTGCTCGCAGATCGCGCGCAGGCGCAGGATCGGTTGCAGCACGGTGAGCATCGGCACGAGCCAGAACGCCGCGTACTGGGCGAGGCCGCGCCAGCCGCCGACCAGAGCGCACGCGACCGGCAGCGCGAGCTGGAAGGCGACGACGAACCAGCGGTCGCGCCGGGCCGCGCGCCGCAGCTCC
>Ga0307416_100002582_pt1 | contig 10460 bp, 9 predicted proteins | sample DK1Cmetagenome_2_FD_203821 | JGI IMG/M metagenome (GOLD analysis project Ga0307416, IMG submission 203821) | Maize rhizosphere microbial communities from greenhouse at UC Davis, California, United States - DK15-C-3 | ecosystem: Host-associated > Plants > Roots > Rhizosphere > Soil | place: USA...
GGCCAATCCGGTGCATGGCGACTTCATTCGCATGACCAACCGGGACTGGCAGTTCTCCACCGACGAAGTACGGCGCGAGCTGGGCCTGCATACGCTGCTGGTCGTGAACGACTTCACCGCGCTGGCTATGGCGATCCCCGGCTTCAAGGCCTCTGACCTGATGCAGGTCGGCGGTGGCGCGCCGGCGGAGAATTCGGTGATCGGCGTGCTCGGCCCGGGCACCGGCCTTGGCTGCTCCGGCGTGATCCCGACGGTGGACGGTTTTGTGACCCTGGGTTCGGAGGGCGGCCACACCAACTTTGCGCCCGCCGACGAACGCGAATACGCGATCCTGCAATATGCGTGGCAGACCTGGCCGCACGTGTCGAACGAGCGCCTGATTTCCGGCCCCGGCATGGAAATCATCTATCGCGCGCTGGCCCGCCGCAACGGCGTGAGTGTGCGCGACCTGACTTCGCAGCAGATCATTGCCGGCGCGATGAAGGACAACAATCCGCTGTGCCTCGAAGTGCTGGAATGCTTTTGCGCCATGCTGGGCGGGGCTGCGGCCAACCTGGCGGTGACGCTGGGCTCTTTCGGCGGCATCTTTATCGGCGGCGGCATCGTGCCGCGCATGGGCGAGTGGTTCCAGTCCTCGCCGTTCCGCGCGCGCTTTGAGGCCAAGGGCCGCTTCTCGTCCTACCTGGCCGACATCCCGACCTACGTGATCACCACGCCGAACCCGGCGTTCTACGGCGTGGCGACGATCCTGTCCGAACACCTGCGCGGCCGCACCGGCGCCAACACGCTGATGGAACGCGTGCAGTCGCTGAAAAACGACCTGACCCCGGCCGAACAGCGCGTCGCGCAACTGGTGATCGAGCAGCCGCGCCTGGTGCTCAACGAACCGATTGCCGATATCGCGCGCCTGGCCGAAGTGTCGCAGCCGACCGTGATCCGCTTCTGCCGCTCGCTGGGCTTCCAGGGCCTGGCCGACTTCAAGCTGAAGTTCGCCTCCAGCCTGACCGGCGCCATTCCTGTGCGCCACAGCCAGGTGCGCGTGTCGGACAGCACCCACGACCTGAGCGCCAAGGTGATCGACAATACCGTGTCGGCGATCCTCAAATTCCGCGACCAGATGGATGTGCATTCGCTGGACCGCGCGATCGAACTGCTGTCCCGCGCCAAGAAGGTCGAGTTCTACGCGATGGGCAATTCGCGCGTGGTAGCGCTGGACGGCCAGCATAAGTTCTTCCGCTTCCGCATACCGACCGCAGCCTACGGCGACTCGCACCTGTTCACGTTGGCGGCTGAATTGCTGAAAGCGGGCGACGTGGTGATTGCGATTTCCAACTCCGGCAAGCTGCCGGAATTGCTGGAAGCGGTCGACGCTGCACGCCGTGCCGGCGCCGACGTGATTGCCATTACCACCAGCCAGTCGCCGCTGGCGAAAAAGGCCACCGTTTGCCTGGCGGTCGACCATGCGGAAGACAGCAGCGCCTTCCTGTCGATGATCTCCCGCATCCTGCAACTGCTGCTGATTGACATCCTGTCCGTTGGCATTTCGCTGGACGAGCAGAACGCCGAACTGGTACTGGAGCACAAGGCCAACGGCTCGATCCAGGAAAGCCGCCGCCTGCAGATTTCGCACCTCGACATCTAAGGCTGCTACAACAGGTCGCGCAGCTGGAAGTACAGCATGCCCAGCACCAGGGCCGGGGTACGCAGCAGCGTGCCGCCTGGGAACTCGGCATGCTTGACCCGCGCAAACACGTCGAAACGCTCGGCCTGTCCCGCGATGGCTTGCGCCGCCAGCAGCCCCGCCATGCCGGTGAACGCCAGCCCGTGGCCCGAGAACCCCTGCAGGTAGTAGATGTTGTGGCCCACGCGGCCCAGGTCCGGCGCGCGGTTCATGCTGATGTCGACAAAGCCGCCCCACGCATACTCCACCTCCACGTCGCCGAGTTGCGGAAACACGTCCAGCATGCGGCGCCGGATGCGTTCTACCAGGTTGGCCGGCGTCTTGCCGCTGTAGCTGTCGCCGGCGCCGAACAGCAGGCGGTGGTCGGCGCTCAGGCGGAAGTAGTCCAGCACGAAGTTGGTATCGGATACCGCCGTGCGGCGCGGCAGCAGCGCGTCGGCGCGTGCCTTGCTGAGCGGGTTGGTGGCGATGACATAGGTCCCCACCGGCATGATGCGTGCGCTCACGTGCGGCGCCAGGTCGCCATACTCGGCGAGGTAGACATTCGCCGCCAGCACCACGAAGCTGGCGATGACCTGGCCCTGCGCGGTGCGCACTACGGGCCGCGGACCGCGTTCCAGCACAAATACCGGTGAGTCCTCATAGATCCTGACGCCGGCGGCCAGTGCGGCACGGCCAAGCCCCAGCGTGTATTTGAGCGGATGCATGTGGCCGGCCGCCATGTCCGCCACGCCGGCATGGAAGCGCCGGCTGGCGATCCATTGTGGCATGTCGCGCGGTGCGATCCAGTGCAGCGGATAGTTGTAGCGCGTCTCGACGTGGCGGCCCCAGCTTTCCAGCGCCCGCATCTTGCCCGGCTTGACCGCCAGGCTCAGCGCGCCGGGCGCGTAGTCGCAATCGATGCTGTACTTGTTGATGCGTTTGCGTATCAGGTGCACGCCGTCCACCGACATGTCCCAGGCGCGGCGCGCATCTTCAGGCGGCAGCTGGCGTTCGATCGCGCGCTCGCCATCGCTGCCGAAGCCCGGCAGGATTTGTCCGCCGTTGCGGCCGGACGCTCCCCAGCCCATGCGCTGCGCTTCCACCACCGCTACCGAGTAGCCGCGCTCAGCCAGTTCCAGCGCGGCCGACAGGCCGGCCAGGCCGGCGCCAACAATGCACACGTCGGCGCTGACGCTTCGGTCCAGTGGCGGCAGGGCGGCAGGGCGCTGCACGCTGGACTCGTAGTATGAATTTTCAGTGACGCCCAGCTCTTTGTGCAGCAGCGTGCCCATATGTCCTAGCTGACCCGGAAGTTCAGGAACTGCCACGGATCGTCATCGTCGCGTGGCTCGCCGAACAGTTCGCAGCGTTCCTTGAGCGGCGTCCAGTCGCTCCACACGCCGGCCAGCTCCCCCAGGTAGGGGGCGGCGATTTCCATCACCAGCTGGTCGTCGATATCGTCCGGTTCCACCACGCCGCAGGCCGGATTGCGCAGTGCCCACACCATGCCGCCGAGGATGCCCGCCACCACCTGCAGCGAAGTGGCCGAATTGTGCGGCGCCAGTTCGCGCGCCTGCTCGATGGTCAGGCGCGAACCGAACCAGTACACGCCCTTGGGATTGCCCATCAACAGGACGCCCAGTTCGTCCATGCCGCTTTCGATGTCCTTGCCGATGATGCGATGCTTCTTCTGCAGCTGCCAGTTCTTGCCCGCCACTTCGTGCAGCGACAGTACGGCATCATCGCAGGGATGGTAGGCGTAATGCACGGTGGGGCGGTATACCACTTCATTGTTTTCGCGCAGGGTCAGGTGGTCTGTGATGGAGATCGATTCCGCATGGGTGACCAGGAAGCCGTGGTACGGCCCCTCCAGCGGGGTCCAGCTGCGCACACGCGTGCCGATGCCCGGCCGCTGCAGGTAAATGGCGGCGTCGGAGCCGTAGCCATGGCGCGCGGCGTCGGCCGGCCAGTGTTTTTCATGGCTGCCCCAGCCCAGCTCCGCCGGCTGCAGCCCCTCGCTGACAAAGCCGTCCACCGACCAGGTATTGACGAATTCGTCGCGCGCCTTGCGCCGGGCCGGAAGCTGGGTGTCGCGTTCGGCGATGTGGATCACCTTGACGTCCAGCTGCTGCGCCAGCTTGGCCCATTCCTCGTAGCAGGTAGGCCGTGCGGTTTTCATGCTCAGCTCTTGCGCCATGTTCATCAGCGCCTGCTTGACCAGCACCGATGCCAGGCCAGGGTTGGCCCCTTGCGTGACCACGGCCGTGGCGCCGTGGCGCTTGTCGAGGCGGAACGCCAGCACCGCCTCGCGCAGCGCGTAGTTCGAACGCTGCGAAAGCGTGAGCTCCTTGTCCAGGTAGAACCCTGCCCACGGTTCGGTGCAAGTGTCCAGGTAAAGGACGCCGCGCCGCCAGCAATAGCGGATCAGGTCAAGGCTGGAAACATCCACCGAGAGGTTGAGCAGGAAGTCGCCCTGCTGCAGGCAGGGATCGAGAATGCCCTCGAAATTGCCTTCGGCCAGCGGCTGTGCCTGGAAGGCGATGCCGTATTCCGCAGCGATGCCGCTCTGGTCCTGGCTGCGCGAAATGACGGTGACCCGCGACGCTGCGATATCGAAATGGCGGAACAGAAGGGGGATGATGGCCTTGCCGATGCTGCCAAAGCCCAGGATGACCAAACGGCCCGGCAATACCCCGAACTTCCGGTAGCTGTCCATAGCGTTCCTCCGTCGCGAGGTTTCATTGTGGGGTGCGGGAGTGGCCGCTTCCATGCGCCACCTAACATTTGCAGTGGGCTTGCAATGCGGCCGGAATGAGTTAAGATATATCTTATTGCGATATATCTTAAGTAGGGAGGCACCATGTTCCACTTTTTCCGCAGCCACCGGCCGCAAATGCACGAACACCATCACCACCGCGGCGGCGGGCGCGGCCCCAAGATGTTTGACGCCGGCGCCTTGCGCTACGTGGTGCTGCACCTGATCGCCGAGAAGGAGCGCCACGGGTATGAAATCATCAAGGAGCTGGAGATGCGCGCCGGCGGCAGCTACACGCCCAGCCCCGGCGCCATCTATCCGCTGCTCGCCATGCTGGCCGACATGGGCCATGTGGACGTAGCGAAGGACGGCAACAAGAAGCTGTACTCCATCGCGCCGGAAGGCCGGCAATTCCTCGACCAGAACAGCCCGGTCGTGGAGGCCTATATGGCGCGCATTTCCTGCGCCGGTGCGGAGGAGGGTGACGACCTCCGTAGCACCATGCATGCGCTGAAGGAAGCGGTCATTGCCCGTGCCCGCAGCCACCGGGCGACCCGCGAGCGCGTCGACCAGATTCGCGCTATCCTCAAGCGCGCTATCGACGAGATTAACCAACTGAGCTGATGACACAGACCCTGACCCCGCAACGCGAACGCGCAGTCCTCTGGCTGCTGGCGTTCATCCAGTTCACCGTCATCATGGACTTCATGGTCATGATGCCGCTGGCCCCGCAGCTGATGCGCGCCTTCTCCATCAGCGCCGCCCAGGTATCGGGCGCCGTGTCGGCGTATGCCTGGTGCGCCGGGCTTTCCGGCCTGCTGGCCGCGACTTATATCGACCGCTTCGACCGCAAGCGCATGATGCTGACAGTGTTCATGCTGTTCAACCTGTCCAATCTTGCCTGCGCGCTGGCGCCGAACTTCCACGTGCTGGTCCTGTCGCGCGCATTTGCCGGCATGACCGGCGGCGTGCTGGGAGCGGTCACCATGTCCATCATCGCGGACCTGGTGCCGCAGGAGCGCCGCGGCGCTGCCACCGGCATTGTGATGATGTCGTTCAGCATGGCGGCCATTGCCGGCGTTCCGGCCGGCGTCATGCTGGGCGCCTGGCTCGGCTGGCAATCGCCGTTCTTCATGCTGGTGCTGTTGTCGATCGCCGTCTGGCTGGCTGCGGCACGGGCTTTGCCTTCCATGACTTCGCACCTGGCGCGGGCCGCGGTGCCGTTGCGGCGCGCGCTGCCTGAGCTGGTGGGCTTGTTCATGGTGCCGGCGCACTTGCGCGCCTTCCTGCTGGTCTTCGTTACGACGGTGAGCGGGATGATGGTGATCCCCTTCATTTCACCGGTGCTGGTGGGGAACCTGGGCATCGCGCCGAGCGAGATCGGCTATGTCTACCTGGCGGGCGGCATCGCCACGCTGTTCAGTTCCCGCCTGATCGGCAACTGGTCCGACAAGGCAGGCAAGCCGCGCGTGTACCGCTACGTCGCCGTGTTCTCGGTGCTGCCGATCCTGTTCATGACGCACATGCCGCAGCTGCCGCTGTGGGCGGTGATGCTGTTCTTCCCGTTCTTCATGGTGGCGATGTCGGGCCGCTTCGTGCCGATGCAAGCCTTGCTGACGACGATTCCGGAACCGCACCGCCGCGGCGCCTTCCTCAGCGCCAATTCGGCGATCCAGCAATTGGGTACGGGTGTCGGCGCGTTTGCCGGCGGCCTGCTGGTGCATTCGGACGGCGCTGGCTATGTGAGCGGCTACGACACCATCGGCGTGATCGCCACTGGCTGCACGCTGTTCGCCGTCTGGTGGATCGGCAAAGTGCAGGGCGCAACGGCCCCGCTTACTGCGCGTAACCCTGCCTGACGACCAGGTCCAGCAGCTTCTGCGCCTGTTGCAGCACAGGGGCTGCCAGCTCGTCACGCGCGATGGCAGTGAAGTAGCCGACCGCGGCGCGGTTGCCGTCCTGGCACAGGAAGGTAAAGCGCACTTGCCCCATGCGCGGCATGGCGCTGGTCGTGGCCTCGCCGGCCTTGGCTGCGGCGGCGATTGCCGTGGCCACCAGCACCTGCGCCTGGCCTGCCATCTCCGCTGGCGCGCCTTCGAAGACGGCCACGCGGTTGGTATGGTTGATATAGCGCACCCGCCCGTCGGCATAGGCCGCCAGCGTATCCATGCCTTCTTCCAGCGGCACTTCGACCACCACGCCCAGTAGCTGCGGCGTGGCCGGCACATGGCCGTTGGTGCGCAGCCAGTGCGCCGCCAGCAGGCGCACGCGGCTCTCTTCGGCCGCATCCTGCGCGATGGCCTGCACCACATTCGCATCCGGCGCTTCGCCGAACAGCGTTCCAGCCTCGTCCGCGAACAGCATCCGGTGCACGGAATTTAGTTCCGCAGTGCGGTACGGCGCATCGGAAGGGGACTTCAGTTTGACGCCGAGCGCCGCTAACAACTTCTTGAACATCTTTACCATCCAGTGAGTGCTTCAACTTCCGTAACGTGGCGCCAGCTCGGGCGTGCGCGCATCAGGTCCGCGTATGTGCGCAGGGCCGGCCAGTCGGTCGCCGGGCGCGGCATATTGCGCGACCAGCGCATGTACATGGTCAGCATCAGGTCGGCGCCCGAGCAATGTTCGCCCTGCAGGTAGGGGCCGTTTGCCGCCAGCCGCGCATCCAGCTGGTCCCACATCGATTCGATACGACCCTTGACTGCGCCGCGCACGGCGCCGTCTTCTTGCGAACTGCCGATATCCTGCGGGTAGAACCAGAGCCGGAAGTTATTGCCCAGGCTATTGGCCATCGTCACCAGCAGCTCATACCACTCCGCGCGTTCCAGCGTGCCCGCCGCCGGCGCCAGCGCCGCCTGCGGATGGCGCTCGGCCAGTATCATCATCAGCGCCGCGGATTCATGGCAAGGCTTGCCGTCAACCAGCAAGGTCGGTACTTTGCCCTGCGGGTTCAGGCGCAGGTATTCAGGGCTGCGCTGCTGGCCGGCTTCCAGGTCGACTTCCGCCAGTTCGTATGGCGTCCCGATTTCCTTCAGTGCAGCGTGGATGGCAAGGCTGGCCGCGCCGCGGCCATAGTAGAGGGTGTACATCGCTTAGTCCTTTAGTCCCAGGCGCCATTTGTCGAGCGACAGCAGCTCGCCGCTGATGTCGTCCTCGACCAGGATGTCGCCGTTGGCATGCGAAACGAGGAAGCTGGCGATCGCCTGCGCGGATTCCTCGCCGTTTTCCACGAAAGTCAGTTGGTAGTAGGGCTGGCCGTTGACGGCGCGCGGGCGCGGATCGGGTTCCAGCAACGCGCCGTGCTGCTTACCGCCGCTGCGCTGCTCGATGCGGTCGGCCCAGCGTTTCAGTTCGGGCAGTTCCATCAGCTTCTGCACCGCTTGCTCCCTGCTCATTGCCGCAACCTGGGCGGGTGCCGATGCCTGCGGCGCCGGTTGTGCAGCTTGCACTTGCTGTGCCGGGGTTGCGGGTTGCATCGAGACGTACCAGGCGCCGATAGCGGCGGCGAGGAGGCCGGCAATGGCGCCGGCAATGGCGGGTTTGCGGGGGATCGACTGCTTGTTCATGTGCTGCTGGATTCTGGCGGTTTCAGGTGCGCCCATACTAACAGAATCGCCCCTGCGGCAAGGCCAAAAGAAAAGCCGGGTTTCCCCGGCTTTCGTGGCGCATTCGCGGTGCGGCTTACTTCGCGCGGCGGCGCAGCGAGAAGCCCAGCATGCCAAGGCCGAGGCCGAAGATGGCCAGCGTGCCTGGTTCCGGCACGACGCTGACCAGCGACACGTTGTCCAGCGAGCCGCCGTAGCCGTCGCTGTTGCCCACGGCGCGGAATTCCAGCTTGGACACACCGCCGGTCGCCAGCATCGACAGGTCGAACTTGAGCCACTGGTTATTGCCGGTATAGTTGTCCAGTGCGACGTGCTTCAGCAGGCTGCCGTTCCAGAACACGTCGATGCCGTTGGTATTGGCGCCAGTGCCCGGACGGGCTGCGTAGAAGAAGGACAGGTCATACTTGCCGCCGGCGACGGTGGCGACATCCTGGCTGAGCCAGCTGTTCTGGTAAGTGTCCAGCTCGAGGAAGTTGCGGCCTTCCTGCGCGCTGCCGGCGACGTTGTTGCGCACTTCCATGCCCTGGCTGCCCAGGGTCCAGTTGTCCAGCGAAGGCAGGACCGCCCAGCTATTGTTTGAAACGCTGTTTTTCTCGAAGCTGCCGTTCTGGATCAGGTTGACCGGGGCAGCGAATGCGGAGGCGGAAACAGCCAGCAGCAGGGAAGCGATGATCGTTTTCATTTTGGAAACAGCGTTATCAAAAAGGAACACGAATTATATCAGGGTAAATATTGTTGTGCTCGAAATAAGCGGCTAGCTGCACAAATTTAGCGCAGGAGGGAGAATGGGAAATGTAGTCGCTCAGAGAGATCTGTTCTTCAGAAGGAGGGGCTTACCCGATTCAAGCCCACTCAGCCCAGTATCAGTGCGCGTCGAGCAGCTGGAGGTGGCCGAGCCGGGTTCGCTCACGAGGGAGTTCCGGTGCCTTGTTGTGACCGGACCATCGCCACAGGTGCCTAATGAGGTATATGGCGCAGACCAGATCACCACATTGCTGGCCGCATTAACGGTGGCAGACAATTACTGCCAGATGTTAAGCGTGCTCGGTGAATTGGTGGATGGGGCAGGCTACATCTACAAGCCCGAGATCGGCGGGGCGCTGGCGATAGTGCAGCACTACGTGGTCAAAAACAGGATGCCGCCATTCGAATGAAAAAAAGCCTGCAAGGCGCAAACCTTGCAGGCTTTTTAGTCGGCGGTGAAGCCAGACGGCTGTTACATCATGCCGTCCATGCCACCCATGCCGCCCATGCCACCCATGCCGCCCATGCCGCCGGCTGGCTTGTCTTCGGTGACTTCAGCAACCATGCAGTCGGTGGTCAGCATCAGGCCAGCGATCGACGCGGCGTTCTGCAGCGCGGAGCGGGTTACCTTGGCTGGATCCAGCACGCCCATTTCGACCATGTCGCCGTAGGTGCCGTTGGCTGCGTTGTAGCCGTAGTTGCCGGTGCCGGCTTGTACAGCGTTCACAACAACCGAAGCTTCTTCGCCAGCGTTTTGCACGATCATGCGCAGTGGCTCTTCCATGGCGCGCAGGACGATCTTGATGCCGGCGTCCTGGTCAGGGTTGTCGCCCTTGACGACCAGCTTGGAACGAGCGCGCAGCAGGGCTACGCCGCCGCCTGGCACAATGCCTTCTTCCACAGCTGCGCGGGTTGCGTGCAGTGCGTCTTCAACGCGTGCCTTCTTCTCTTTCATTTCGACTTCGGTGGCTGCGCCAACCTTGATCACGGCAACACCGCCGGCCAGCTTGGCCACGCGCTCTTGCAGTTTTTCACGGTCGTAGTCGGAAGTCGCTTCTTCGATCTGGGTGCGGATCTGCTTCACACGTGCTTCGATGTTCGAGGCTTCGCCTGCGCCGTCGATCACGATGGTGTTTTCCTTGCCGATTTCGATGCGCTTGGCTTGGCCCAGTTCTGCCAGGGAGGCTTTTTCCAGGGTCAGGCCGACTTCTTCAGCAACTACCTGGCCGCCGGTCAGGATGGCGATGTCTTCCAGCATTGCCTTGCGACGGTCGCCGAAGCCAGGAGCTTTCACTGCGCAGGTCTTCAGGATGCCGCGGATGTTGTTGACCACCAGGGTCGCCAGCGCTTCGCCTTCGATGTCTTCAGCGATGATCAGCAGTGGACGGCCAGCCTTGGCAACTTGTTCCAGTACTGGCAGTAGGTCACGGATGTTGGAGATCTTCTTGTCGCACAGCAGTACGAACGGGTTCTCCAGTACGGCGACTTGCTTTTCCTGGTTGTTGATGAAATATGGCGACAGGTAGCCGCGGTCGAACTGCATGCCTTCAACGATGTCCAGCTCGTCGTGCAGGGACTTGCCGTCTTCCACGGTGATGACGCCTTCCTTGCCCACTTTTTCCATCGCTTCAGCGATACGCTCGCCGATCGATGCGTCCGAGTTGGCGGAGATCGCGCCAACCTGGGCGATTTC
>Ga0307416_100002585_pt1 | contig 10456 bp, 10 predicted proteins | sample DK1Cmetagenome_2_FD_203821 | JGI IMG/M metagenome (GOLD analysis project Ga0307416, IMG submission 203821) | Maize rhizosphere microbial communities from greenhouse at UC Davis, California, United States - DK15-C-3 | ecosystem: Host-associated > Plants > Roots > Rhizosphere > Soil | place...
CCACTGTGCGCCCTTGGGCACCGTGCCGTGCGTAGGTCTATTCCCTACCCACGCGCCGGGCAGGGTCCGCAATGTGGCAGTTTTGCTCAGCTCTGGATGTAGCTGGTGAGCTGGTCGATGGTCTGCTCGTGCTCGCTGATGATGTCGTCCATGAGGTCCTGGATGGAGATCATGCCCACCACCTTCTCGCCGTCGACCACCGGCAGGTGGCGGAACTTGCGCTGGCTCATCAGCGCCATGCAGGCGCGGGTGCGGGTTTGCGGGGTGACGGTCATCACGTCGGGCGTCATGATCTCCGAGACCTTCATCTCCTTGGAGTTCTTGCCCTGCAATGCGACCTTGCGGGTGTAGTCGCGTTCGGAGAGAAAGCCCACGAGCTTCTCGCCGTCCATCACCATGAGCGCGCCGACCTCGAAGCGGGCCAGCGTGGCCAGCGCATCGAACACGCTGGTGTCGGGCGAGGTGCGCCAGGCGGCGGAATCGTGGCGCTTGAGCAGTTCGGAGACGGGTTTCATCGCGGTCACTCCATCAGAAAAGTTTTGATTCGACCGACGCCGCTGGCGCCGCACTCGGTCAAATCATAGGGGCGGAAAAGCCCCCCGCGATGCAAAACCCTCTAGGGGATTGCGCGTGTGTCCACGCGCGAGAACTTAAGGCGTCGCGGCCAGCACGCGGCTGAGCGCCACGGGGTCGCCCACCACGGCCTTCACGAGGCCCTTGTCGTCGAAGTTGACCTGGTACTCCGACCAGCTGTCGCGCCAGTAGCGCCACACCGGTGCGTCGAGGCTCGGGTTCTCGCTCGCCACCGGGTAGCCGATGGCCATCAGCACCTGCTCGCGCGTCATGCCGGGCATCACCTTGCCGCCGCGGATGGCTGCGCTCACCGCGGGCGGGAAGGCGGCCATCTTCTGCTTCGGGTCTTCGGTGACCACGTAGCGCTTGGCGAAGTCGATCAACGTGAGGTTGCGGCTGTAGTCGTTCTTGATGCGCTGGGGCTTGCCCGCGAGATCGAGGTTGAAAAAGCGGAAGTCGTAGGCCGTGATGCGCGCCGGCGTGCCCACGGCGACGATGCTCGTGCCTTGCTCGTCGTAGTTGATGTCGCTGATCGAGTCGCCGTAGGTGCGCATGTTGCAGCACAGGAAGCCGCTGGTCAGCGGGCCGGGCGGCGGGGAAGGGCGCTGGGCATGGACGACGGACACGGGCACGACGGTGGCTGCCAGCAGGGCGGCAGCGGCAAGGCGCTTGAGCATGGATTTCCCTCGGGGGTTTGTTGGAATGGCTGCGGGGGCGCAGCGCGCGGATTCTAGGGGGCCAGCCGGGGCAAGCGAAGGCGCCAGGCGCCATAGGGTGGACGGGCCCTGTCAGCTATGGAAAAGATAGCGTTCGCGCGTTGTTCCGGTTCCCGGTTCACAATGCGCGTCCGGCCTCCGGGCCGCCCCCCTTCACAACCCCAGCAGACAGCGCGACAGAAAGAGCATCCATCGATGGCGATCCAGTGGTTCCCCGGGCACATGTACACGACCCAAAAGGCCATCACCGAGCGGGTGAAGGACATCGACGTGGTCATCGAGCTGCTCGACGCGCGCCTGCCCGGCTCCAGCGCCAACCCGATGCTGGCCGAGCTGACGGCCGGCCGGCCGACGCTCAAGGTGCTCAACAAGCAGGACCTGGCCGACCCCGCGCGCACCGCGCTCTGGCTTGCGCACTACAACGCGCTGCCCGACACGCGCGCGATTCCGCTGGATGCGAGCCTCACCACGCCCGCGCAGCAGATCGTGAAGGCCTGCCACGAACTCTCGCCCAACCGGGGCGGCATGGCCAAGCCGATGCGGGTGCTGATCTGCGGCATTCCGAACGTGGGCAAGTCGACGCTCATCAACACGCTGACCGGTGGGCGCAAGGCCAAGACCGGCGACGAGGCCGGCATCACCAAGCTGGAGCAGCGCATCACGCTGGCCGACGACTTCTACCTGTGGGACACGCCCGGCATGCTGTGGCCGCGCATCGTGGTGCCCAAGAGCGGCTACAACCTCGCGGCCAGCGGTGCGGTGGGGCGCAACGCGTTCGACGAGGAGGAAGTGGCGCTGGAGCTGCTCAACTACCTCAAGGGGCACTACGCCGAAGGCATTGCCGCGCGCTTCAAGCTGGTCGAGCTCGACGCCGCCACCATCGCCGCCATGAAGGACGAGGACGTGCTCGACACCATCGGCCGCAAGCGCGGCGCGCTGCTGGGCAAGGGCCGGGTCAACCTGCAGAAGGCGGCGGAGATCGTGATGCACGAATTCCGTGCGGGCAACCTCGGACGCATCACGCTCGAGACGCCCGAGGAGTTTGCGCAATGGCTGGCTGAGGGACAGCGCGTCGATGCGGAGCGTGCGGCCAAGAAGGCGGCGCGCGGGAAGAAGGGCAAGCAAAAAACCGAAACCACGCCGGAGGAAAACAGCTGATGCCGAGTTTCTTTTTCTTTCGCAAGGGCGGCCTTGATACCGACTCGGAAGACTTCCCTGGCCTGGTGAGCGTTGCCGCCTACCTGAAGCAGTTGAGCGCACAGGAACACGAGCGCAAGCCCACCGATGCCGAAGGTTTCTTGCGCGAGCTCGACGCCGTGCCGTGGCGCGAGGTGATGGCGGTCTGGCTCGTCGCGCAGGAAGGCCCGCTGCCCGCGCTGGTCTTGTGCAGCGACGACATGAAGGTGCAGTTCGGCATCAGCGGTGTTTTCCATGAGCAGTTGCACTACTACCAGTGCAGCTTCAGCCGCGAAGTGAAGAAGGGCTGGTTTTCCAAGGAAACGCAGAACCTCAGCTTCGAGATCCATGCGCGCGAAGACGTGGCCGGCCTGGTGCGGCAGTTCGTGCAGGGCGACTATGACGCGCTGACCGACGAGGCCCGGCACATCGGCCAGAACGTCCTGGCGTAGTGGCCGGCGGCTTGTTGGCCCCAGGCGCCGACCGGCAAGGGCTCGCCCACTATCATCGAAAAATGCAACGCCTCACGCGCCAACGCAACGCCGTTTTCTCCGCTTTCAGCGACCCCGGCCGCGTCCTCACCGCACCGGAAATCCTCGAACACGCTCGCGAGATCGTCCCTGAGATCAGTCTCTCCACCGTGTACCGCCAGGTCTCCCTGCTGCTGGCCGACGGCGAGATCGCGAAGGTCGAGTTGCCGGGCGAGCCGGCGCGTTACGAAGTGGCCTGCAAGCCCGCCGCGCACCGCCACGCGCACCACGATGGCGACGAGGCCGATCACCACCATCACTACTTTCATTGCTCGGGCTGCAGGCAGGTGTTCCTGCTGCATGCGTGCCCGGGGCCGATGGACGACCTTGCGCCCAAGGGCTTCCAGGTGAAGAGCCACGAGGTGACGTTGCATGGGCTGTGCGCGGCCTGCGTCGACGCAGGCGGCAAGGCGAAAGCGCGCAAGGCGCATTGAGGCGTTAGGTTGCGGTCAGCTTTTCTGCGTTATTGAGAATGAATTCTCAATAACGTATAGTTGCGGATCCAACTTTTCGGAACGATCCTATGCAAGTCCTGTCCTCGCTCAAGGAAGCAAAGAAGCGTCACCGCGATTGCCAGGTGGTGACACGGCGCGGCCGCACCTACGTCATCTGCAAGTCCAACCCGCGCTTCAAGGCGCGCCAGGGCGGCGCGAAGAACAAGAACAAGCGCTGATCCTGCGCTGACGACAAGGCGGGGCGCTTCCCGCCACCCCCCCACGACTGAACAGAACCGCATCGGCGCACCCCGCGCCGCCGCAGGCCTGCGCGCGTCTTTTTCTCCAACTGGAAACCTGTCCATGCTCCGAGCCATCGGCCTCACCAAACAGTACGGCACGCACACCGCGCTCGACCGTCTCGACCTCGACATCCGCGGCGGCGACATCTACTGCCTGCTGGGCGCCAACGGGGCGGGCAAGACGACGACCATCAATCTGTTCCTGAACTTCATCGCACCGACCGGCGGCACGGTGGAAATCAACGGCGTCGACGTCACGCGCCATCCCGTCGCGACCAAGCAGGACGTGGCGTACATCCCCGAGCAGGTCACGCTGTACGGCACGCTCTCGGGCCTGGAGAACCTGCGCTTCTTCGCCGGCCTCGCACTCGGCCATGAACTGCCGCGCTCGCGCCTGCTCGAATTGATGACCGAGGTGGGACTCGACCACGCGGCCGCCGACAAGCGCGTCTCGGCGTATTCGAAGGGCATGCGGCAGAAGGTATGGATCGCGGTGGCGATCGCCAAGGCGGCCAAGGCGCTGCTGCTCGACGAGCCCACCTCGGGGCTCGATCCGCACGCCGCCGCCGAGTTCTCCGACCTGCTGCGCCGCGCGGCCGACACCGGCGTGGCCGTGCTCACCACCACGCACGACCTGTTCCACGCGCAGCAGACCGCCACCCGCGTCGGCATCATGAAGCGCGGCCGCCTCGTGGAAAGCCTGGACGGCGAAGCGCAGATCGCGAACACCGACCTGCAGTCGCTCTACCTGCAGCACATGAGAGCATGAGATGAAAGCCTCCATGTTGCTGAACTGGATCGCACGACGCGAATTTCTCGAACGCCTGCGCGATGGCCGCCTGTACTGGGCCGGCGGGCTCGTGGTGATGCTGTTGTTCACCGCGCTCGCCGTGGGCTGGGCGCACCAGCAGGGCGCCCACGCCGAGCAGGTCGCCGCGCAGGCCATGGACTACCGCGACTGGCTGCACCAGGACAAGCGCCACCCGCACGACGCCGCGCACCAGGGCATGCACGCCTTCAAGCCCGAGCCGCCGCTGTCGATGGTCGACTCGGGCATCAACCCCTTCATCGGCAGCACCGTGTGGCTGCAGGCGCACCGCCAGAGCGAGGTGAAGTTCAACGCGGCACAAGACGCGACCGGGCTGCAGCGCTTCGGCAATCTCTCGGTCGGCTGGATATTGCAGGTGCTCGGCCCGCTGCTGGTGATCGTGCTCGGCTTCAATGCGTTTGCAGGCGAGCGCGAGCAGGGCATCCTGCGTCAGACGCTGAGCCTGGGCGTGTCGCCGCTGCGGTTGCTGGCCGGCAAGGCGCTGGCGCTCGCGGCATCGCTCGCGGTGCTGCTCGTGCCGGCCGCCATCGTCGCGGCCATCGCGGTGGCCGCGGGCGCGGAGCAGGGCGGGCGCATCGACGCGCTGCTGCGCCTTGCCGCATGGGCGCTCGGCTATGCGGTGTACCTCGGCATCTTCGTGTTCCTCGTGCTGGGCGTGTCGGCGATGTCGGCCACCTCGCGCACGGCCATCACCGTGCTGCTCGCGCTGTGGATCGGGCAGGCCGTGATGGCGCCGCGCGTGCTCTCGGAGCTGTCGCGCACCTGGTTCCCGAGCCCGACGCGGCTGGAGTTCAACCAGCAACTCGGCGCCGAACTCAAGGCGGTGTCGGACAAGGTCTGGCAAGAAAACTTCGGCACCACCGAGCGCTGGGGCCGCGACGTGCCGCTCAGCAAGTGGGGCATTGCGCTGCGTCTGGACGACCAGGCTTCGTACCCCGTGTACGACCGCCACTACGGGCGCCTCTGGGACACCTGGGAGCAGCAGCAGACGGTGCAGGAATGGAGCGGCCTCGTGCTCCCCATCCTCGCGATCCGCAGCTTCTCGATGGGCATGGCGGGCACCGATTTCTCGCACCACCGCCGCTTCACGACCGCGGCCGAACTGCATCGACGCAACATCCAGGACTTGATGAGCAAGGACCTGGTGGTGCATGCCGATCCGCTGGGCGACCGCCACTTCTCCTACCAGGCCACGCCCGACCTGTGGGCCACCGTGCCGCCGTTCGACTACCACTCGCCGGGCGCGGGATGGGCGCTGCGGCACCAGGCGCGAAGCCTGGCCGTGCTGTGCGCCGGCCTGCTGCTCGCAGTGGCGTTCGCCGCATTCGCCACCGTGCGCCAGCGCGCGCTTTGAAGAGGGATGCCACACATGTCCATTCATCCTCCCCAAGGCCGCCGCCTGCTGGCCGTGATGCGCCAGGAAATCCGCTTGATGCTCGCCGAGCGCGGCCCCTGGGTCGTCGGTGCGCTGTTCCTGCTGCTCGTGGCCTATGCGCTGGGCAACGGTCTCATGCAGACCGCCAAGCGCGACCGCGCGCAGGCCGCCGTCGCGCAGGCCGACCGCGACACCCGCGCCGGCCAGCGCGTGCAGCTCGAAGCCATCCTCGCCGGCACCGCGCAACCCACGCCGTTCGAGAACCCGGCCGATCCCTCGCGCATGGCGAGCGGCTACGGCGGCCAGCATGCGCTGCTGCCGACCGCGCCGCTGGGCCCGGTCGCGCTGGGCCAGAGCGACCTGTTCCCGAGCCAGTACAAGGTCACGAACCAGAGCCGCGTCGTGTTCATGAACCCGAGCGACATCGAGAACCCCTGGCACCTGCTGAGCGGGCATTTCGACCTGGCCTTCGTCATCGTCTATCTGCTGCCGCTGCTGATCTTCGCGCTCAGCTACAACCTCCTGTCGGCGGAGCGCGAGAACGGCACCCTGCGCCTGCTGCTGTCGCAGCCCTTGCGCCTGCGCACGCTGCTCGCGGGCAAGCTCACGGTGCGCGCCGCGGTGCTGCTGGGGCCGGCCGTGCTGCTGCCCGTGGCGGTGCTGTGGATCGCGCGCCATGCGGGCTTCGCCGGCGCATCCAGCGCGATGGGCAGCGCGACGCTCTGGTGGGCGTTGCTGGTCGGCGCCTATGCGCTGTTCTGGTTCGCGCTGGTCGTGGCGGTGAATGCCTTCGGCGCTTCGTCGGCGACCAATGCGATGGTGCTGGTCATTGCGTGGGTGATGCTGGTGCTGGTCGCGCCGGTGCTGCTCAACCTCGCCGTCACCCGGGCCGCGCCGGCGCCATCGCGCACCGAGCTCGCCACGCAGCAGCGCGTGGTCACGGCCGAGGCGATGAAGCGCTACCAGGACCTGCTGGGCACCGAATACCAGCACGTGGGCCACGGCGCGATCCTCATGCCGCGCAACGGCAAGATCGAGATCGCCGGCCGCGCGCTGGCCAACTACAAGATCGAGCGCGAGGTCGACGAGGCGATCCGCCCCGCGCTCGACCGTTTCGACGCGCAGCAGGCGCGCCAGCAGCAACTGCTCGGCCGCTTCGGCGCGGTGTCGCCCGCCGCCGTGGCCTACGAAGGCATGACCGCGCTGGCCGGCAACGGCGTGCGCCGCCATGCGCGCTTCGAGGCGCAGACGGTGGCGTACCACGAGGCGTGGAAGGCCTTCTTCTTCCCGCGCATCGATGCACGCGACGCGTTCACGCCCGCCGAGTTCGACCGCATCCCGGCCTTCGCCTGGCAAGAAGAGCCCGCTGGCCTGATGCGCGGCCAGGCTGCGCTGGCGGTGCTGCAGCTGCTCGTGCCGAGCCTGCTTTTGTTCGGCCTTGCGGCGTTGCGGCTGCGGCGCTTCTCGGTCGCCTAGCGCTTTGCGATGGCGCTTCCTGATTTTTCGTTTCGTTCCACCCAAGCAAGCAGTCCAATGATCCAGCTCACCCGCACGGCCATCGCAGTCGCCGCCGTCACAGTCCTCCAGGCCGCGTACGCACAAGGCAGCGCCGCCGAACTCGGCACCGTCGTCATCGAAGGCAGCCGCGACGCCAACAGCCTGCACCTCGAGGAAGCCAGCGGCGCGGCCTCGCGCCTCGGCCTCTCGGTGCGCGAGACGCCGGCCTCCGTCGAGATCCTGTCGCAGGACGCGATCCAGCAACGCGGCGCGCGCACCTTCAGTGAAGCGCTGCGCGGCATGGCGGGCCTGTCGGGCGGCGGCCCGCCGTCGTCGCCGACGACGCTCTCCACGCGTGGCTTCAGCAGCCTCATGTACCTCTACGACGGCGTGCGCAGCTCCGGCGCCGGCGTCGTCAACCGCGTGCAGGACACCTGGAACTACGACCGCATCGAAGTGCTGAAGGGGCCGGCCTCGGTGCTCGACGGCGAGGGCGCCATCGGCGGCGTCGTCAACTTCGTGACCAAGCGGCCCGACCGCAGCAACCCGAACAAGGAGGCCTTGCTCTCCTACGGCAGCTACGGCTCGACGCGCGCGGCCTTCGGCTTCGGCGGCGCCCTGGGCGATGCCAGCGCCTACCGCATCGACTACAGCCGCAACGACAGCAAGGTCGGCACCATCGACCGCAACGGCGAGCGCATCGACCACTTCACCAGCGGCCTGCTGGTCGACCTCGGCGGCTCGGTGAAGCTGGACCTCTCGTTCGACTACCTGCGCGACAACAACGACGCCTACTGGGGCACGCCGCTCGTGCCGCGCAGCTTCGCCACCCAGCCGACGAACGTGGTGAGCACGCCCGACGGCCGCGTGATCGACCGGCGCATGACGCGCACCAACTACAACGTGCTGGACGACGACAACTCGTCCGAAACCTACTGGCTGCGCGCGCGCCTCACGGGCCAGCTCGACGGCGGCTGGTCGTGGCGCAACGAGTTCTCGGCCAACAAGTCGAACCGCGTATTCCGCAATTCCGAGAGCGCCACCTTCCTGGCGCCGTCCAGCATCGCGCGCGACCAGACGCTGATCACGCACGACCAGGACTTCTGGCTCGACCGCATCGACGCCACGCACAAGGGCACGATCGGCGGCATGGACAACCGCTTCGTGGTCGGCGGCGAATACAGCGAAACGCGCTTCGGCAGCCAGCGCCGCTTCTCCAACGGCAGCGCCAGCACGGCGAGCCTGCTGCGGGTGCCGGTGTTCGACCCCTACGTGGGCTTCTTCAACGACAACCCCGCGCTCAGCGTGGGCGGCGGCAACCGCACCGACATGAACACCAAGGTGCGGGTCAGTTCGGCGTTTGTCGAAGACGCGCTCAAGCCGATCCGCAACCTCACGCTGGTCGGCGGCCTGCGCCACGACCGCACCGAGGTGGACCGCTCCATCACCGACCTCAACCTGGGGAGCAACGCGCGCTTCGGCAGCAGCTACCGTTCGACCTCGGGCCGCCTCGGCGCGGTGTATGACATCACGCCGCAGTCGAGCATCTACGCGCAGTACACCAACGCCACGCTGCCGGTGAATTCGCTCTTCCTGCTGTCGGCATCGAACGCGGCGTTTCCGATGTCGCGCGGCAAGCAGGCCGAGGTGGGTTTCAAGCAGAGCCTGCCCGAAGCGAAACTGGAGTGGACCGCGGCGGTCTACAAGATCGAGCTGGACAACGTGCTCTCGCGCGATCCGGCCAACGCCGCCAACACGGTGAACAACGGGCGCCAGTCGTCGCGCGGGCTGGAACTCTCGGCGGTATGGAAGCCCACGCGCGAGTGGACGCTGGCGGGCAATCTCGCGGCGCTCGATGCGCGCTTCGACACGCTGGTGGAGGCGGGCAACGTCTCGCGCGTCGGCAAGACGCCGCCCAACGTGCCCGAGCGCGTGGCCAACCTCTTCGCGACCTACAGGCCCGACAACTCGAAGTTCGAGTACTTCGTGTCGCTCAATCGCACCGGCCACATGTTCACCGACAACGCCAACCAGATTCGCATCAACGGCTTCACCACCATGGATGCGGCGGTGAGCTATCGGCTGAAGAACGCGCTGCTGAGCTTCCGCGTGCGCAACCTGACCGACAAGCTCTACGCCACCTGGGTGGGGCGTGCCACCAGCCAGGTGCTGCTGGCGCCGCGGCGCACCTTCGAGGTGTCGGCCAAGTTCGACTTCTGATCGACGAGGGCATTCAGCGCATCTGCAGGCGCGCGTCCTTCGGGTAGCTGATCGTGTAGTCCGCCGCCACGCGCGCGGTCTTGCCGGCTTCGAGGTCGAAGCTCCACATCGCGAGGCCCGGCTGCTTGTTCCATGCCAGCTCGCCCGGCTGCGGCGAGAACTGCGAAGCGATGCGCACCTGCTCGTCGACCGAGACCGGCGCCGCTTCCAGCACCTGCACCGCGATGGGCGTGCGGTGGCGGTTCTCGACCACGTAGGCGCGCTGCACCTTGCGCTCGGCGCGCGTGCCGGCAAAGCCGCCCGTGCCCTGGTTGTCCTTCTCGGGCTCGGCCTGCACGCGCACCAGTTCGTCGCGGCCGAAAGAGAGCGTCAGGCGCGCATCGCTGGGCGCCGTCCACTGGCCGTTGCCGACGAAATTGCCGTCGCGGTAAAGCTGCATCGGGCCGGCCGGCCACACGCCGGTGGGCTGTGCGAGATCGGCGACCAGGAAGGCGCTCGGGTCCACGCCCGGGCTGGTGCGCGAGGCGAGCTTGGCCGTGTCCTCGTACTGGCCGAGGGCCATCGTCACGCGCTGGCCGTTGGAGGGCACGTCGATGCTTTGCGGTACAGAGAATTCGGTGGCGAAGCTGTTGTCGAACACGCTCACGTCGAACAGCGGCGCGCGGCGCTCCATGGCCGATTCCCTGACCGCAGGCGGTGCGCCCGCCATGGTGGGTGCCGGTGCCGCCATGTAGGCCATGTCGGCCCGTGCGCGCTGCGGCGGCGGCTCGATGCCGATGCGCCACGCGCCCGGCGTACGGCCGG
>Ga0307416_100002589_pt1 | contig 10446 bp, 7 predicted proteins | sample DK1Cmetagenome_2_FD_203821 | JGI IMG/M metagenome (GOLD analysis project Ga0307416, IMG submission 203821) | Maize rhizosphere microbial communities from greenhouse at UC Davis, California, United States - DK15-C-3 | ecosystem: Host-associated > Plants > Roots > Rhizosphere > Soil | place: USA...
TCCCACGCCGCTGCGCACCCCGATGACTCGGCCCGCGCCGGCTGCCCGGGCCATCGCCAGGTCCGACGGGGTGTCGCCGAGTACGGCGACCCGTGCCGGCTCGGTCCGGAACGCGTGGCACACGGCGATCACCGCGTCGGGTGCCGGCTTGACGTCGAACCCGTCGTCGCCGCAGACCATCGCCCCGACGTGCTCCCGGATCCCGAGCGCGCGCAGGGTCGCATCAGTCGGAGCGCGGTCGTCGGTGGACACCACGGCGATCCGGCGCCCGTCGGCCCGCAGCCGCCCGAAGATGTCGTCGAGGTCGGCGAGCGGCACGGCCAGGGCTGCAGGATCGGGCGCGAACCACGCGGTGGCGGTCGCGCGGCGGGCCGCGGCGATGCTGGGACACCACCGGCGGAGCACACGGGCGACGGTCTCCTCGATGCCGGCCATCGTCTCGATCGCGAGCGGGCCGCCGGCGGCGACGCGGCCCGTGGTCGGGTCGAACCCGATCGTCGCGAAGACTTCGGGGGACACGGGTCGGCGGATCACGTCGTCCAGCCGTTGCCCCAGTCGGAGCGCCCAGCCGCCCCACATCGCGTGGAAGTCGATGAGCGTGCCGTCCTTGTCGAAGATGACGGCGTCGATGCCGGTCAGGTCGACCGGCCCGCTGGCGCCGGCTACAGCAACGCCTCCGCGGCCGTGACGGCGTCGGTCTGGGGCGGTGGCGCGGCGGCGCTGGCCAGCACGAGGCACGCCTCCGGCGGGAACGACACGGTCACGGTCGAATCGATCGCGGGCGCCGTGAGGTTGGGGTCGTTGAACGTGTCAAGTGACAGCGTGGTGCCCGCATCGTCGAGGCGGAGCCGCGTACGGACGATCGAGCCGAGGAAGCTGACGTCCTCGACTGCGCCGGTCACCTGGTTGGTTCCGCCGTTCGTGCCGAGCTCGATGCCCTCCGGGCGGATCGCGACGGTCACCGGCGAGCCATTGCTCGCGTCGACCGCCCCTCCCGCCCGGATCTCCTGACCGGCCAGCGACAGCCGTCCGGCCGGTGCGTCGACGACGCGCGCCTCCAGGAGGTTGAGTGTCCCGACGAACGACGCCACGAAGCGCGTGGCCGGGAAGTTGTAGATGTCGGCCGGTGCGCCGACCTGCTCGATGCGGCCCTCGCTCATGACGACGACCCGGTCGGACAGCGAGAGCGCCTCCTCCTGATCGTGGGTGACGTACACGGTGGTGATCCCGAGCTGCCGCTGGATCGACCGGATCTGGTGACGGAGTGCGACCCGGATCTTGGCATCGAGGGCCGACAGCGGCTCGTCGAGCAGCAGCACCTGGGGCTCGATCGCCAGGGCGCGGGCGAGCGCCACCCGCTGCTGCTGCCCACCAGAGAGCTGCCACGGGAAGCGATCGCCGCGCCCGCCGAGGTGGATGAGATCGAGCAGCTCGGCGACCTTCGTGTTGATCCGGTCGCGTGGCTTTCCGCGAACCTTCATGCCGAAGCCGATGTTGTCGGCCACGGTCATGTTCGGGAACAGCGCGTACGACTGGAAGACCATGCCGACATTGCGGCGATTCGGGGGGCGGTTCGTCACCTCGCTGCCGTCGATGCGGATCGATCCGGCGGTGGGCAGCTCGAACCCGGCGATCATCCGGAGCGTCGTGGTCTTGCCGCAGCCCGACGGCCCGAGGAACGACACGAACTCGCCCTTCTCGGCGCCCAGATCGAAGTTCTCGACCGCCACGGTCCCGGCGAACGACTTGCGAACACCTTCGAGCTCGAGGAATGCCATCCGATCCCCTCCTACCGTGCGCCGGCGACCTGGACCCGGGCGCGCGAGCCGCGGCCGAGGAACGCGATCAAGATCATCGCCAGCCAGGTCAGCCCGAAGCTGATCAGCGAGACGGCGGCCGGCTGGTAGGGCTGGTTCCGTCCGAGGAGCGACAGATACGGGGCGAAGGCCATGGTCCGGGCGAGGACCTGGGCGATCGTGTACTCGCCGATGACGATCGCGAGCGTCAGGAAGGCGCCTGACAGCAGTGAGGTCCGCAGGTTCGGGAAGATGACGCGTGCCAGGATCCTGGTCCAGCCCGAGCCGAGGCTCTGGGCGGCCTCGGTCAAGGTCCGGACGTCGATCGATGCGAGGCCGGTGTCGACGGCGCGGTACATATACGGGAACGACAGGACGACGTACGCCCCGATGAGCATCACGTTGAGGCCCGTGTCGGAAGCGGCGAGGCGTACCGGGCCCTGACTGTAGATCCGGATCAGACCGAACGCGAGCACGACCGGCGGGATGACGAACGGCATCAGCGTGACGAATTCGACCACTGGGCGGAGGCGCGGGACGCGGAGGCGGACCCAGTACGCGGTCGGGACGATGATCAGCAGGCTGACGACGACCGTGATGACCCCCGCAGTGAACGAGTAGCCGAGGCCGCGCAGGAACGCCGGGTCGGCGAACACCTGGCGATAGGCCAGGAAGATGTCGGGCCGCGTCCTGATCGAGTGGAAGAACACCCCGACCAGCGGGAGGATGAAGTACAGCGCGCCGAGGATGAAGATGACCCACGCCCACCACGCGCCGAAGCCGCGGCGGCCGCCATCGCTGGTGTGCAGCCATGAGCGCATCACGCCGATCGGCCCGAAGGGCGGCTGGGCGCCGCCTGCACCGCTCATGCCCGCAACCAGTGCTCGGCGCGCCGCTGCAGCAGCGTGTACAGGAGGATCGAGACCCCCATGATCACGACCATGCCCATCGCCATCGCGTATCCCAGCCCGGGGTTGTGCAGGACGTCGCCGCGGATCTGCGAGCTGATGACGAGGGTGACGAGCGGCAGGGTCCCGCCGGTCAGCTGGAACGCGGTGGCCTGGGCCCCGAAGGCATTCCCGAAGAGCAGGATCATCGTGCCGAGGATGGTCGGGGTGAGGATCGGCAGACCGACGTAGCGCCAGTATTGGAACGCCGAGGCGCCCATGTTCTCGGCTGCCTCGCGCCACTCGCGTCGCAGCCCTTCGAGCGCCGGCGCGATGATCAGCACCATGAGCGGGAACTGGAAATACATGTAGACGATCTCGACGCCGAGCTTCGACGTCAGGTTGACGCCGCGGAACCCCGCCAGCCCGAGGCTCTGCAGGAACGTCGTCAGGAAGCCGAGCGTCCCGAGCGTGAAGATGAACGCGAGGGCGAGGGGGACGCCCGCGAAATTCGACGCCACGCCCGAGAACGTCAGTAGCGCCGTTCGCAGGACGCGCGGGAGCCGGCCGAGCGTCACGGACGCCGCGAGCAGGAACCCGAAGATGCCGCCCGCGATGGCCGTGACCACGCTGATCTCGATGCTGTTCGCGAATGCGCCCGGGATGATGCCGGTCGACAGGTCGGCGTAGTTCTGGAGTGTGATCGCGCCCTCAGGGTCGTACAGGCTTCCGAGGATCAGGAACGCGACCGGCAGGAACAGGAACGCCGTACAGAACAGGAAGAACGGGACCAGACCGAGCCACGACCAGCTCAGGCGCGAACGAGCAGGAGGCGCGATCTGCGCCCCCTGCTCGCGGACCGCGGCGACGTCCGCCACGGTTCCTTCGTCGATGACTCAGGCGGCTACTGGATGTTCGCTCCGACGGTGCCGTCCCAGCCCTTGGTGATGAGCTCGGTGGCCTTGTTGAGCTGATCGAGGGTCGGGAAGACCGCGCCCGCGACATCCGGCAGCTTGCTGAGCTGCTCCTGCGGCACCTTGGCGTTGGCCGTGAGGTCCTCGTACCGGATCGGATGGCAGTAGCCCTTCAGCCAGACGTTCTGGCCCTCATCGCTGTAGAGGAACTCCTGCCACAGCTTCGCCGCGTTCGGATGCGGCGCGAAGGCGCTGATGCCCTGCACGTAGACGCCGGCGAAGCGGCCCGACGCGGGGACGACGACCGCGATCTCGGGACCGCCACTGGCGGCAGTGGTGTCACGGTTCGACAGCGCGTTGTACGTCCAGCGGATGGTGATCGGGGTCTCGCCTGCCGCGACCGTCGCGGCCGTGGCGATGGTCGGCTTCAGGTTGCCGGAGTCGTTGAGCTTCTTGAAGAAGTCGAGGCCGGGCTGGGCGTCGTCGAGCGACCCGCCGTTGGCGAGGGCCGCGGCGTACACCGCCTGGATCGCCTGGTTCGACGTCCGCGGATCACCGGCGAGTGCGACCATGCCGTTGTACTCGGGCTTCAAGAGGTCCTGCCAGTCCTGCGGGACGTTCTGGACGACCTGCGTGTTCACTTCGAAGGACAGGACGCCGTAGTAGTCGCCCCACCAGAAGCCGTCGGCGTCCTTGGCCGAATCGGGGATCGTGTCCCAGGTCGCGACCTTGTATGCCTGGAGCAGACCCTCATCCTTGGCCGATGGGCCGAACGACAGCCCGACATCGATGACGTCCGGCGCGGACGGGCCGGGGTTGTCCTTGTTGGCCTTGATCGCCTCGACCTCGTCGCCGGACCCGGCATTCGGGTCGAGCTCGTTCACCTCGAGCCCGGTGCGCTCCTTGAACGTGCTGATGCTCTCGCCGTAGTTGCACCAGTCGTGCGGCAGGGCGATCGTCGTGACCATGCCCTCGGCCTTGGCGGCGTCGAGCAGCGCCTGGTCTGGAACGAATTGCTCGAAGCCGCCGGCGGCGGCCGACTCCGACGGCGAGGCCCCCGCACTCTCGGATGCGGCGGCACTCTCGGATGGTGCCGAGGACGGCGCGGCGGAGCCTCCACCACCGCTCGAGCAGGCGCCGAAGATGATGGCCGACGCGGCCAGCAGACCCGCCCAGCGGGTCATATCCCGTTTCATGGTCAACGTGCCTCCTCCAAGATCCGTGGTGACGGACGTGCTGTTGGATCCCCGGCCGAGGCTCTCCTCACCCTCGACCCATCCCGGGAGGCGGACTGGGACCGCGCTCCGTGGTCGGTGCATTGGACCCCCCGCGTGTCCGGGCGTCAAGACCATGTGAGCACTTTGTAAACGCGAGATGTCCGGCCGGGTAGCGTCGCGCAGGGTTGGGACCTGCACTTCAGCTCCGAAGACGGCGCATCTCGGGATCGAACATCGGCTCGTCGGCGACCGTCGCCGGTACGTCTTCGCCGAAGTACCGGATCGCCACTCGTTGCGCCGACCGGGCCGCGGCAGCCGGCAACCAGGCATAGGCGATCGCCGAGCCGATCGTGTAACCGAACCCGGCGCTCGTGACGTAGCCGGCCAGGCGACCGTCGAGATGGACGGGCTCCTTGCCCATCACGACGGCGGCCGGATCGTCGATCAGCAACGGGACGAGGCGGCGCTTGACAGTCTCGGCGCTCTTTTCCTCCAGCGCGGCTCGCCCGACGAACTCGCCCTTGTCCATCCGGACCGCGAACCCAAGGCCGGCCTCATAGGGGTCGTGCTCCGTGGTCATGTCGACGCCCGCGAATCGATAGCCCTTCTCCAGTCGAAGCGACCCGAACGCTCCGCGCCCGGCGGCGATCACGCCGTGCTCCCGGCCGGCGGCCCACAGGGTGTCCCATAGGCGAAGGCCCAGGTCGGCGCTCGTGTACAGCTCCCAGCCGAGCTCGCCGACATACGAGAGGCGTAGGGCGGTCACCGGCACGTTGCCGACCCAGATCTCCCGCGCCCGGAAATACGGGAACGCCTCGTTCGATATGTCGGCATCGGTCACGCTGGCGAGGACGTCGCGGGCGCGCGGTCCCCACAGGCCGATGCAGCACGTGCCGCTGGTGACGTCGCGGACGGAGACTTCGCCGTGGCCGTCAACGGCGGCACGTCGCTGCAGCTCGTCGAGGTCCAGCGGGCCGTTCGCCCCGACCTGGAACCGGTCCTGCGCCAGCCTAGCGATCGTCAGGTCGCTCCGGACGCCGCCTCGATCGTCGAGCAGCAGGCTGTAGACCACGGTCCCCACCGGGCGGTCCACTCGGTTCGTCGTCAATCGGTCGAGGAAGGCCGCGGCGCCCGGGCCCTCGACCGCGATCCGCTTGAGCGGGGTGACGTCGTACAGCGCCACGCCGTCACGCGTCGCGCGCGCCTCCGCGCCGACGATCGGGTGCCAGTAGCGGGCTGCCCAGGCGTTCCGGCCCGGCACGTCGTACCGCCCGAGCAGCGTCTCGTTCACGCCGTACCAGTGCGGCCGCTCCCAGCCGCCACCCTCCAGGAAGTACGCACCCAGCTCCTGCTCCCGCTCGAAGAACGGCGAGGTCCGCAGTGGTCGAGGCTGCTCCATCGGCTGGAGCGGATGGACGATGTCGTAGACCTCGATGTAGTTCTGGATGCCGCGGTCGTGGACGAAGGCCGGCGACAACTGGTGTGTCTCGAAGCGGTTGACGTCGCACTCGTGAAGGTCGAACGTCGACCCGCCATCGACGATCCACTCCGCCATGGCCCGCCCGACGCCGAGCGCATGGGTGACCCATACGGCCTCTGCCAGCCAGAAGCCGCCGACGTCAGACGACTCCCCCAGCAACGGGAAGCCGTCCGGGGTGAACGAGAAGATGCCGTTGATGGCGCGCTCGATCCGGGCCTCCGGCGATCGCAGTGCAGGGACGAGCTCCTCTGCCCACGACCAGGTCTCCTCGAAGGTGTCGGGCGTGAACTCCAGCACCGACGGCATCACCGGCGCGTCGCGGGGGTGGAGCAGGTCGGCAGCGTCCACGGGGAGCGGCACGTGCCCGTAGCCACCCACCGCCAGTCGATCCGGGTACTCGCGGAAGTACATGTCCCGGTCCTGGACGCGGATGTTGGGATGGATCGCTTCGCGGTCGGCGGGGATCCCGAACGCAAGGACCTCGGGCAACGGCGTCGTCCACGACAGCTGGTGGGCGAGCGGCTGGAGAGCCACCGTCATCCCGACCATCTCCCCGATGCGTGGCCCCCAGATGCCCGCGGCACACACGACGATGTCGGCCGGGATCTCGCCCCGATCCGTGAGCACCGCGCGGACGTGGCCGTCATCGGTCCGGATGCCGGTCACCGTGTGATCGCCCAGGAACCTGGCCCCGCCCTCCATGGCGCGCCGGCCCTGTGCCTCGGACACGCGGACGCCATCGGTCAGGCCGTCCGATGGGACATGGTAGGCGGCGAGGATCTTCGAGGTGTCGACCAGCGGCCACAGCCGGGCCGTCTCATCGGGGTCGATGACGCGACCCGCCAGCCCCCAGGACTCTGCGAAGTCCCGCCGCCGATGGAGCTCCGCGACCCGTTCCGGGACCAGCGCCAGCTCGAGGCTGCCGACCGGATTCCAGCACCACCGCCCGTCGAGCTGGAGCGTCGCGGCCTTCCGGACCGCGTACATCGCGAAGCCCTGCATGGTCTTTGAGGCGTTCGTCTGGAAGATGATCCCCGGCGCGTGGCTCGTCGAGCCGCCGGTCTTGAACAGCGGGCCCTGCTCGACGACCGTCACGTCCGTCCAGCCGCGCAGCACGAGCTCGTCCGCGATGGAGCAGCCGACGATGCCGGCGCCGATGATCACGACGCGTGGGGTCCCTGCCATCGTGTGGCTCAGGATACGGGCCAGCGCCCGTTCGGGACGCCCGTCGGGATGGGTTCCGTGACGACCTATACTCCGTGCCGAGCCGCTCCCGAGGGAGAGCGCGCCATGAGGAGGGGTGATGTCTATCGACCCCGGCGTCAGCGGCGAACGGAGCACCCTCGAGGACCCGCTGGCGGAGTCCCTCCGCCTGGTCGAGGTCGCCGAGTCCCGCGGCCTCACGCTCCGTTTGATGGGCGGGATGGCGGTCCGGGCCCACGCGCCGCGCTGGCCGGCGCGCACCCGTCGGACCGAGGTCGACATCGACTTCGCGACCTCGTCGAAGGATCGCGCCGCGGTCTACAGGCTGCTCGAGGCGGAGGGCTACACGCCCGATCGCCAGCAGAACGCGCTGTTCGGCCAGAAGCAGGCGTACTTCGTCGATGTGCCCCGCCGCCGACCGGTCGATGTCCTGGTGGACAACCTCGAAATGTGCCACCGCATCGAGTTCGGGAATCGGCTTTCGAAGTCCCGCCCCACGCTGCCGCTGGCCGAGCTACTCCTCTCGAAGCTGCAGGTCGTGAAGATCAACCGCAAGGATGTCCTCGATGCGCTGATCCTGCTCGCCGAACATCCCCTCGCGTCGGATGACGGCGACGATGCGCTCCACGGCCCGGGCGCGATCAACGTGCCCCGCATCGTCGGGATCACGTCGAACGACTGGGGCTGGTGGCGGACCGTGACCGGCAACCTCGACAAGCTCGATCAGTACGTCGCCACGGAACTCCAGCCCGATGACCTCGACCTCGGGACCGGCGAGGCGATCAAGTTCGAGCCCGCCGCGCAGATCGCGGCGCTCCGAACAGCGATCCAGGACGCTCCGAAATCGGCCAAGTGGAAGCTCCGGGCCCGGGTCGGCGAGCGCGTCACGTGGTACGCGGAGCCCGAGGAGATGGAGCACCGAGCGCTATGAGGATCTTCTTCGCGACTGATATCCACGGGTCGGACGTCTGTTGGCGCAAGTTCCTCAATGCCGGGGCGTTCCACAAGGCCGATGTCCTGATCATGGGCGGCGATATGACCGGGAAGGCCATGGTCCCGATCGTGCGCTCGAACGGCGGCTGGGAGCTGACCCTCCAGGAGCAGCGGCAACAGCTCGCGACGGAAGACGAGCTCGTCGCGATGGAGAAGCGCATCTCCGACCGCGGCTACTACCCGATCCGCCTCGAGCGCGACGAGATCGAGGCATGGAACGCCGACCAGAGCCTGGTCGATGCGCGGTTCAAGCAGGAGATGCTTGGCAATGTCCAGCGCTGGATGGCCCTCGCCGACGAGCGGCTCGAGGGCAAGGGTCTGCGCTGCATCGTCTCACCGGCGAACGACGACATGTTCGAGATCGACCCGATCATCGCGGCGGCCAAGAACGTCGAGCTCGGCGAGGCCAACTCGATCGCCCTCGACGGTTGGTCGCTGGTCTCGACGGGCTGGGCCAACCCGACACCGTGGAAGACGTTCCGCGAGCTGCCCGAGGATGAGCTGCGTGCCCGGATCGACGGCCTCGTGGAGAAGGTGGCCGACCCGCGACGTGCGATCTTCAACTTCCACGCACCGCCGTACGGCTCCAACCTCGACAACGCGCCGAAGCTCGATGCCGACATGAAATACGTCGCGGGTGGTCAGGCCCTCGTCCCGGTCGGATCGCGGGCGGTCCGCGACGCGATCACGGCGTACTCGCCGGTGCTCTCGCTCCACGGCCACATCCATGAGGGCCGCGGGGCCGTGAAGATCGGCCGCACCCTCGCCGTCAACCCCGGCAGCACGTATGAGGACGGCGTGCTGCAAGCCGCGATCGTCGACCTCGACGACAAGAAAGGCGAGGTGAAGCGCTATCTGCTGATCAACGGCTGAACGGAGTCGTCCCCAGCGACCGTTTTGGAGGGATCAGGAGGTCAGGATGGCATCGAGTACGAGTACAGCCCCGTCGCTCTTCCTCAGGAATGCGACGGGTCTCGTCAAGGGGTGGTCCGGCTTCGACGCGTTCACCTACTCGTTCATGTCGGTGAATCTCGTCACGCTGGGCATGTTCTACAGCCTGGCGGTGTTCGCCTACGTCCCCACGGCGTCACCGGTGCTGTCGATCCTCATCGCAGCGATCGCGGTCACCTTCCTCGCCGTCGCCTATGCGGGCCTGATCGCGGTCATGCCGCGGGCTGGCGGCGACTACGTCTGGCAGACCCGGGTGCTCGACGGTATCCCGGGCATCGTGACCGGGGCGGTCGTCGGTGGCGTCGCGTTCTATCTGGTGGCGAATGCCCTCGCTCAGGGTGGGCTCGCGCTTATCGCCGGCGTCGTCGGTCTGGTGGTCGGTGGGTTCATCGGCAGCCTGCGCGGTGGCATCGGTTTCGTGCTGGCCGCCACCGGCTGGTGGTTCATCCTCGCGATGTGGGCGCCGATCTACGGCGCGATCCTCAAGATCGAGTTCTTCCAGCCGCTCGCGGCACTCCTCGGCTCCCAGGCGGGTGTCGATTTCTTCGGGTCCGACAGCGGGACGCTGGTCGTGTCACTCGTCGTGATCGCCCTGACGTCCTGGCTGGTCGCTCTCGGGATGGCCGGCTATGCGCGGATCCAGCGGATCTGCCTGTACCTCGGCCTGATCGGCTTCGCGGTCATGGTCGTGTTGATGCTCGTGTCGTCCCAGGACCAGTTCAAGGCGGCCTTCGACGTCGCCAACCAGCGGATGTTCAACGTGCCCGGGGCGTACGACAAGACGCTCGCCGACGCGGCGACGAACGACGCGTTCGTGCCGACCCTGGCGCCGCTCGATATGGGGGCGGATCTCAGCGCGACGCTCGGTGCGGCGGTCGTGATGCTGCCGTTCATGCTGTTCTGGATCCTCTACCCCAATTGGGGCTCCACGCTCTATGGCGAGGTCCGCGGGTCGGGTGATTTCCGCAAGGTCTTGCGTGGGATGCTCGGCGGGATCTGGGTGAC
>Ga0307416_100002590_pt1 | contig 10444 bp, 13 predicted proteins | sample DK1Cmetagenome_2_FD_203821 | JGI IMG/M metagenome (GOLD analysis project Ga0307416, IMG submission 203821) | Maize rhizosphere microbial communities from greenhouse at UC Davis, California, United States - DK15-C-3 | ecosystem: Host-associated > Plants > Roots > Rhizosphere > Soil | place...
CGTCGCTTTCCGCGCCACCTTCATCGTCGACCCCGACAACATCATCCAGCACGTGACGGTCAACGGCCTGAACGTCGGCCGCAACCCGCAGGAGACGCTCCGAATCCTCGACGCGCTCCAGACCGACGAACTGTGCCCGTGCAACTGGACGCAGGGTGAAGAGGTGCTGCGCCCGGCGGCTTAAGCCCCCTTATCGCCGCACGAAGCATCTCTAGGGGCGCGGAAACCGCTCGGGTCTCCGCGCCCCAACTGCATCTTCAGGAGAATAATTTCATGTCACTCAAGCAGTTCGTCGACGCTCTTCCCGAATATGCGAAGGATCTTCGGCTGAATCTCTCGTCCATCCTCAACGACCAGACGCTTGGCGAGGAGCGCAAGGCGGGGCTTTTGCTCGCGTGCGCGCATGGATCGAGCCACAAGCCGCTGGTCGAGGCTGCCGAGGCCGAAGTCGAAGGCAAGCTGTCCGAGCAGTTCGCCAATGCCGCGCGCGGAGCTGCCGCGCTGATGGCGATGAACAACGTCTACTATCGGTTCATCCACCTGGTCGGGAACCCGGAATACGGGACCATCCCCGCGAAGCTGCGCATGAATCTCATCGGCTCCCACGGCATCGCCAAGGAAGACTTCGAGCTGTTTAGTATCGCCGTGTCGGCGATGAACGGTTGCGGGATGTGCATCGAGAGCCACGAGCGGGTGCTCCTGCAGCATGGCGTAAAGCCGGAGACGATCCAGTCGGCGGTGCGGATTGCAGCGGTGCTAAAGGCCGTCGCGGCGGTCCACGCGACGCTTTAGCGGCTGATCAGAGCGCCAGGGCGCGATAGAGCCCGTAGCCGCATGTCAGGGTGACCAGCGCTCCGACGAAGGTCAGCAGCCGGTCGGGATTGACGCGCTTGGCGATCATCGCACCGAACGGTGCGGCGATCACTCCTCCGATCACCAAGCCGATGATTGCGCGAAGCAGGAGCTCCCGGTCCGCTTCGCTCCCGGCCAGCGTGAAAGTCGCGAGGAAAGTGGCCGAGATCGTGATGGTGAGGAAGAACTCGGCGGTGTTGACCGTGCCGATGGTCTTCCGCGGGTTGCTGCCCTGGACGAGAAGGTTGGAGGTGACGATCGCGCCCCATCCGCCACCGCCGGCCGCATCGAGGAAACCGCCGACGAACCCGAGAGGCGAGACGATCTTCGGCGTGCGTTCCGTATGACGATGCATCACTCCCCGGTAGAACAGGTAGAGTCCAAGTGCGGTCAGATAGATCAGAACGAACGGCTTTGCGGTCGAAGCATCGATCGTCGTCAGGGCGTAGGCGCCGAGGGCCCCCGCGATCATTCCCGGGATGGCGAGGCGGAAGAATAGCCGCCAGTCGACGTTGCGATGGGCGACGTGGCTGATGGCGGAGACGGCGGTCGTGAACGTCTCGGCGGTATGGACGCCGGCGGACGCCGCTGCAGGAGGCACGCCCACGCTGATGAGGATGGTGCTCGAGATCTGGCCGAAGGCCATGCCCAAGGCGCCGTCCACCAATTGTGCCGCGAACCCGATCAGCGCGAAGATGAGGAGCGCTGAAGGGTCCGCAAGGATTTCCTGGAGTATGGCTTGGCTCCGGCCCTGTTTCAGTGACGTTTGCCGAATGCGCGGGCGGTCCGCAAGTTGCGGTCTTCCCCGGATGTTAACCATTCCGTCCTAGCGAAGGCGGGTGGTCCGATGAATTCGTGGGGGACGCGTGAAGCGCATGGTTTCGGCATTCCGCCAGTCGCTCGCGGAAGACGGCCCGATCGCTGCAGGATTGGCCGCGGTCTGGCTGGGCCTTCTAATCCTGCTTTCATCGAAGGGGGTCAACGGCCTCCAGCCTGCATCCTATGCGGCGAACCTGTTCCTCTACCTCTTCACGCTTTTCGTCATGGGCGTGTTCGTTTTCGTGGCTCTTCTCTATCGCGCTCGGCCCAAGAGTCCGATCAGCTTTCTTTTCGCACAGATTGCGAGTGGCGCCTGGCTCGTGAACGTGGCCCGTGGCATTCCAATGCTTGCCGCCCTCGTCGTCATGATGCCGGTATTCTCCGCGATGAAAAGCTCGATCGGGCTGTTCAACTCCTACCATTGGGACGCCACGTGGATCGCCGCCGACCAGGCAATCCACGGCACGGACGCGTGGCGCTTGTTGCAGCCGGTTCTCAGCTTCCCTCTCGTTACCTCGCTCCTTTCGGTGGCGTACCATGGCTGGCTGTTCCTGGTGTTCGCCGGAAGCACCTACTTTTGCTTCTTCGCGAAGGACCGCGAACTCAGGGCGCAATATTTCATCGGCTATTTCGCAATCTGGACGATCGTGGGCGCAGCCATGGCGACCGCCTTCGCGTCGTTCGGCCCATGCTTCCTCGCCCCACTTACCGGCGACCATCGGTTCGACGAGCAGATGGCCTATCTGTACAAAGCCAACGAGCAGCATCCGGTCTTCGTCCTGGTCGTTCAGGAAAAGCTGCTGGCCTGGCACCAGCACGGCAGCCACGGCCTCGCCAGTGGCATTTCGGCGATGCCGTCGATGCACGTTTCGATGGCAATGCTGTTCGCCCTTTCGATTTCGAAAGTGTCGAAGATCGCCGGAGTCGGCGCCTGGGTTTTCGTGCTCACGATCTTCGTCGCGTCGGTGCACCTTGCCTATCACTACGCGGTCGACGGCTACGTCGCGGCCGCGGCGACCCTGGCGATCTGGACCTTGGCGAAGCCGCTTGCGAGAATGGTTGTGCGAGGCCGAAACGGGCATTTCGAGGGCTCGCGGCCCGGCGCGATCAGGCCGGCGACCACCTGATCCGCGCAAGACGCCTTTCATTCGGACCGCCACGGACTTAAATTGGGCGCCAGTGGAAGAGACACGAATTCAAGCGAGCGCCGGGCTCATCTCCTACCTGGACTCGGTCAAGGCGCGCGATCCCGCGGCCAAGTCGCGCTGGGAGGTTCTGCTCTATCCCGGAGTGATTGCACTCGGATTCCATCGCGTCGGCCATTGGCTGTGGACTGGCGAGCTCTATTTTCTCGGTCGTCTCGTCAACCACGTCGCTCGGTTCCTGACCGCCATCGACATCCATCCGGGCGCCAAGATCGGGCGCAACTTCTTCATCGACCACGGCTTCACGGTGATCGGCGAGACCGCCGAGATCGGCGACGATGTCACCATCTACCAGAGCGTGACCCTGGGCGGCACGAATCCGTCGGCGGGCGAGGGAGGCAAGCGCCACCCGACCATCAGCGACGGGGTCGTCATCGGCTCCGGGGCGCAGGTGCTTGGGCCCATTGAGGTGGGCGAGGGCGCCAAGATCGGCGCAAACTCGGTGGTTACGAAGGACGTGGCTCCAGGCGCAACCGTTGTTGGAATCCCGGCGCGACCCGTGCCTGTCGATACCGTTCACTACAGTCCGGGCTTTGTCGCCTATGGAACGCCTTGCGGCGAGGATTGCGATCCGGGCCGGGCGCGCCTCGTCGAGCTCGAGCAGCAGATTGAGGAACTTCGCGCCGAGGTTAAGGCGCTGAAGGCTCAGAAGGCCGCGCGGCAGCCCGCTCCCAAGGCGAAAAGCGCTTGAGCGTCATCGCGCCGTTCCCGACAGGCCGGGACCGGCGCGCCATTGCCACTTTCGATCGTATCGAGCTGAAGCGGATCCTCGACCTGTACGGGCGAATGGTGATCGCGGGTCACTGGCGTGATTATGCGATCGGGGTCAGTCCCGATGCCGCGGTCTTTGCCGCATTCCGCCGCTCATCCGAGCGCCCGGAGATCCGCATAGAGAAACGCCCCGAGCTTCGGTTGAAGCAGGGGGCGTTCGCACTGGTCGGTGAGCACGGGATGGTGCTCAAACGGGGTCACGAACTCGCGAACGTGCTGGCCCCGCTCGAGCGCCGCCTTATGCGGCTGGTTGAGGAATAGCTGCAGTCGACCGTTCGGTGAGCGGAAGGCGCTCGCGCAGTCCGGTCGGCAACGTCTTGACGACGCTGACCCGAGCCTGATGCCAGAAGGCCGAGAGCATCAGCAGCGCCGAGCCGATCACCAGCGCGGTGAGCGCAACATTCAGCTCCACCGCTCCGAACTGCTCGAACATCCGGTTGAGGGCGAACAGCACGTATGCCAGGGCCGAGACGAGTAGCGCGCGGCGGTCGATTGCCAGCGCGGTGAAGCCGATCGCGATGTAGAGCGCGATGACGACAAGGCCTTCGCCAACTGTCGCGTTGCCGTCGTTCAGGCCAAGCAGCGTGAACACCGGGTGCACGATCATCGGCGCGGCGAGGAGGTGAAGCCAGAAGGCTACGTCCGAGCGGCGCGTCAGGCGAGCCCGGTCCGAACCGTCCCACCACATGGCGAAGAGGAAGGTACCGACACCGAGCAGCAGAACGAGGCTGAGGACCAGGTTCTGGGCCTCTTCGATCCGCTGCCCCATTGCCGCAACGACCAGGCCGACGACGATCGCTGCGACGGAAGCCGCACCGGCCGCCACGGTGATCGGCACCATGAAGCGCTTCCAGTGAAGCCACGCAGCCACGGCGGCGACCGCTGCCGCCACGGAGCCGAGCACACCGGCGAGCGTCGGGTTGTTGTCGAGGGCTTCCGGTCCCATTCCCTGAACCAGCGCGAAACCGGCCGTCACGAAGACGCCGCCGATGAAGGCCAGCAGCAGCAGGATCGAGGGAAGGGCCATTCGCCGCTTCGCCGTGAAGAAGAGTGCCAGGCCCCAGGCCGTCGCTGCGACGAAGAGTGGTGCAAGGAACGATGGACCATCGGGGTCTTCAATGACCAGTCCGGTCCGCATTCCGATCCACTGGCCAATGAAGCCGACGGCGAACAACAGGATCGCCGCAGCGATCGTCACGAAGATGTCGTTGAAACCGGTGATGAGGCGGAACTGCTCTTCGTCCTGGGTCGGAAGAGCTCGTTGATTTTCGATATGCACGCGCAATGCGGTCGCTGCGTCGGCGCTGAGCGCACCGGCGGCGACAGCCTCGTCGATCTCGTTTTGGCTGTACATCTGCGTCCTCCCTGATCGGACACGAGTACGCCTAGTGTATTAGTGTGTCAATACAGCAAGGAAGCGGCCGGCGCTCGGGGATTGTTCTGGTGAACGAGCGCCGGCCTACCGTTGTCCCCTTGGTATCAGCGGCAACGGATCCGGTTGCGGTCGATGTTCCGGCCGAGCAGAGCGCCGGCTGCAGCGCCGAGGATCGTGCCCGTGGCGCGTTCGCCCCGCGTGTCGATGGCCCGTCCGACAAGCGCTCCGCCCGCTGCGCCGATGATGAGGCCGGTGGTCCCGTTCGAGCGCGTGCAGCGATATCGGCCGTGCGAGTCTCGCCAGATCTTGCCGTGATAGCCTTTGGCCATTGCCGGCGCCGGAATGACAGGCACGGCCATGAATGCCGCCGCCATGGCGAGCGCGATCTTACGCATGAATTACCCTCCATCTTATGCTGATCAACTGGATCGTGCGCCGAGCATTGCGGATCGAAGGCCCGCGGGCGAGAGACGATTAACGGCCCGGACCTCCGTTATCGACGAGCCGTGGCGGGCCTACCGGTACGGCGATGAAACGTTATGCAGGGCCTTACCCGCAGCCTAAGGAAACATTGAGCCGTCGAATGGTTTGACGCCCGGACAAGGAGATTCAGCCGATGGCGAAGAAGGCGACAGCGAAGGCGAGTAGGGGCGGGAAGAAGACACAGAGGAAAAAGGCATCGTCAGGCTCGAGCAGCGGCCGGAGTGTTGCGGTTCGTTCGCAGTCCAAGTCCGAGGGAACGCAGGCGGACGTCGTCGATGCTCTGATCAAGCTATTGCAGAGCCCGCTCGTCATCGACCTGCTGGCCGTGGGAGCGACTGCGGCGCTCGCGGCGATCACCGAGACCCGATCGAGCCGGGCGCAGGGCGCTGTTGGCAACTCCAAGAAGACTCTGAAGGCTGCTGGCAAGGCGGCCGCAGCCGCCGTCGGACGGCGCATCCAGAACGAGTTCGAGGAGATCACCGCAGCCTCGAAGCGCGGCGACGAAGAGCGGAAAGCTAGGGCCGGCGCAGGAGCGTAAGCTCGGCGCGGCCGAAGTCGCGTTCGGCCTCAAGCGAATAATCGAGCGGATCCACGGGTTCGCCACGTGCGGTTTCGACAGACATCCATCCGCCCGGTGCGAGCCAGTCAGCGTCCCGGACGGCTCTGACGACGGCCGATCCCGAACCCGCTGCGTAGGGCGGGTCGGCGAAGATGAGGTCGAACGGGTCGGACCGAGATAGCACGATCGCCGAGCCGCCCAGGACACGCACCCGATCTTCCACTCCGAGTTTGGCGGCATTCGCTCTGATGGCGGCCTGCGCCTTGGCGTCTGTTTCGACGAAGGTCGAATGCGCGGCACCCCGGGAGAGGGCTTCCAGCCCCAAAGCGCCGCTACCCGCGTAGAGGTCGGCGACGCGGAGATCTTCGAACGATCCGACCCTGCTTGCCAGCATGGAGAACAAGGCCTCGCGGACCCGGTCAGCGGTCGGGCGCGTGGCAAGGCCGGATGGTGCTTGAAGCGGCCGGCCGCGGAACTGGCCGGCGATAATCCTCATTTGAGCGATGCCCGAAAGCTCTCGAGATCGGCCTGCCGAACCTCGTCGGCGTCGCCGGGTTCGAGCCCTTGAAGGGTGAGCGGTCCGTAGGCGGTCCTGATTAGCCGGGAGACCTGGAGTCCGAGGTGAGCGAGGACTCGGCGAACCTCGCGGTTCTTGCCTTCGGTCAGGCTGAGTTCGATCCAGAAGTTCCGGCTGGTCCGCCGCTCAAGATTGGCGATGATCGAACCGTAGTGGATGCCTTCTATCGTGATGCCCTCGGCGAGCCGATCGAGCTGCGCCTGGGTCACATGCCCGAAGGCGCGGGCACGATATTGGCGGACGACGGCCGTGCTGGGCAACTCGAGCTTGCGTTTCAGTTCGCCGTCGTTGGTCAGCAGCAGCAGGCCCTCGGTCATGAAGTCGAGCCGGCCGACCGGCATGACCCGAGGCAGCCCTGGCGGGAGCTTGTCGTAGATCGTCGCGCGGCCCTTCGGATCGCGCGAGGCGGTGATCGTGCCCTGCGGCTTGTAGAAGCGGAACAGCCGGGTGGCTGCGGCCGGGCGCACCGGCTTGCCATCCACAGTCACGCCTTCGAGAGACTCGAGCAGGGTCGCGGGGGTTGTGAGCTTCTCCCCGTTGAGCGCGATGCGGCCATCGGCGATCATGCGTTCGACATCCCGGCGCGAAGCTACTCCAGCGCGGGCCAAAAGCTTCGCGATGCGCTGCGGGCCTTCCTCTCGCGGCTCCTGGCGCGGACGCGAATTGTTGTTCCGCGGCCGATGGCGCGGCACAGGTTTACGGTTCGTTCGTTGCGGTGGAAGAGACATGGGTTTTCAGGGGCCTGGATGCTGTTCGGGAAGCGCAAGCGTATCGTCAATCGGATTCTCATCGTCGAAGATGAGCCACTGACCGCATTCGACAATGAAGTGATGATTGGCGACCTCGGTTACGAGGTGGTGGCGACGCTCGACAGTTTCGAGGACGCGATCCAATTGCTCGACGGCGAGCAGGTCGATCTGATCCTCAGCGATTATCGCCTGTCCGGCGAGCGCACAGGCATGGATCTTGCGCGTGCAGCGAAGAATCGGAACATCCCGATCATCTTTTCCACGGGGCATGAATTGCCGCCTGAATCGCTCCAGCTCGCGGTCGGATGCATTTCCAAGCCGTATAGCGAGCGCACGCTCAAGCTGGCGCTCAACGCCGTCGACAAGCATCTTTCTGGTGGGCGCGCGAAACCTCCGAAAGGCGTGCAGCTTTTCGTTGCTCCGGAAGCGGAGGCCTAGAGCACTTCGGCGAGGCGCTGGTGGAAAGCGGCAATGCCTTCCTCGAGCGCGCCGACCGTGATCGTCTTGATCATGCCGGACTCGATCCCTCGCTGGCAGAGGGCGGCGGCGCGGAAATCCTCGGCGGCAAACGTCCCGCCGTCGAGCAGGGTCCAGCTCCTTTCCCAATGCGCTTCGGCGTCGGGCGTCCTCGGCGGCTCGGGAATGAGCATGAAGTCCTCGACCAGGCAGGTGCCGACCGTCTTCGGCATCACGACCAGGAGGTTGATATAGTCCGGGCTGACAATGAGGATCGAAGTCGGGAAGAAGGCGTAAGTGTAAGTGAGGACGTGCCTCAGCGCCGCCCAGTCGTCGCGGTCGATCTCGGACAAATAGTCCGCTCGCCCGACGACCGCGCGCTGATGCGGCCCCACGAAGTCCGCCACCGCTACTCCGTCGGTGAAGAATTGGGCGATGGTGTCCGCATGCAGTCGCTGGACGTGGTAGCTTTCGAGGAAAGCGTCCATCACCTGCTTCCAGTTCGACGCAACCTCGTGCGTGCGGCGGCGATAGAGGTGCAGGCCGGACATTCCGAATGCTTCCATGTCCTCGGCCAGCGGCAGGATGTGGCCGAAGTTCGCTTCCGGATCGCGCGCAAACCAGATGAAGCCGCCGCTTTCGATCGCGGTGAAACGCATCAGCGGGCGATCGGTCTTGTCGAGGCCGGGGAAGCATTCCGGCCGAGGCACCGCGAGTAATGTGCCATCCGAGCCGTAAGTCCAGGCGTGATAGGGGCAGACGATCCGTTTCGATGAGACGACTTCATCCGTCTCCAGCAGCCTCGTACCGCGATGGCGGCAAACGTTGGCCATGACGTGGACGCGGCCGTTTCCGTCGCGCGAGACGATCAGCGGCACGCCGTAGCCGTCGTGCGCGACCGCCGTATTATTCTCCGGCAGAAGCGCCGAGGGCGCCAGCAGTAGCGGGAGCTTGTCGAAGATCTTCCGCTGCTCACGCTCGAAGCGCAACGGGTCGATGTAAACGGAGGCGTCGAGCTCCTGAACGCCGTGTCGCTCGGGCTCGTCCCCGCGAACGATCGCTTCGGCGAGTGCGCGCTGGCCGGCGCTCGGACGGGATGCCTTGGCCTGAACGTCCATGCGGCGAGAAGTGCGCTAGCCCGGACGGCCATGCAAGCGCAATCGCTCACCCCCTGTTCAGCGGCTGACATGCTGCTTAAGCAGTGAGGCGAAGCGGGGAGGGCTTTATGGCGACGACTGCAGTTGATCAGGGCTGGCGTTCCGTGCTGCCGGCCGGAGTGCGGCCCTATACGGAAGCGGCCCCGATTGCGGCGCTCTTTCTCGGCGTCTCGTCGGGCTTTCCTTATGCGATGATCGGGGCAACGCTGACCACGCGCCTCAAGCAGGATGGGATCGACAAGTCGACGATCACCGCGTTCACGCTCGTTTTCCTCGCCTACAACTTCAAGTTCCTCTGGGCATGGATCGTGGACGGCGTGAAGCTGCCCATCCTGGGGCGCCTCGGGCAGCGCGTGTCTTGGATGCTCGTGACCGGCGTCGCAGTCATCGCAGCGGTCGTGAACCTCGCCCTGGTCGACCCGGCAGCGGGCATCAGCTCCGTGGTCACAGCGGCAATCCTCGTCGGCATTGCAGGCGCCAGCTTCGACATCGTGATCGACGCCTATCGCATCGAATTGCTCGAGCCGCGCCAGCTCGGCGTCGGGTCGGGCATGTCGCAATATGGCTGGCGTATCGGCTCTGCCGGGGCCGGTGCATTGGCGCTGGTCGTTGCCGCCCGATCCGACTGGAGCACCGCCTATCTGGCCTGTGCTGCGCTTGCGCTCCCCGCAATGCTCACCGCGCTATTCATGGGCGAGCCGAAGCGGCACCGCGAGCCCGCCGAAAAGAAGGGCATCGCCAGGACGATAGAGTCCGTGTGGCGGCCTTTCGTCGAATTCTTCATGCGGAAGGGCGCCTTCCTGGTCCTCCTGTTCATCCTGCTCCACAAGATCGGAGACACGCTGGCGAACCTGACGTTCCGTCTATTGTTCGACGACCTTGGGTTCACCAATGACGAGATCGCCATCTGGGACGTTGGAGTCGGCTTCTGGGCCTACCTGATCGGCATCTTCATCGGCGGCATCCTCTACGCCCAGTTGGGCATGAAGCGTTCGGTGCTTATCAGTCTCATCCTGATGGCGGTTTCCAACTTCAGCTTCGCGCTGCTTGCGGCCGCAGGCCACAGCAATCTGGGCATGGCCGGGGCCATCGGCTTCGAGAATATCGCAAGCGGAATCGGCGGAGTCTGCGTCGTCGCTTACTTCTCCGCGCTCTGCGACTTGAGGTTCACCGCCGCCCAGTACGCGCTGATTTCCGCCGCGGCGAGCATCGTCGGGCGGTTCCTGACCGGGACGACCGCGGGCGCCTTGATCGACGCCATGGGCTACGTGAACTTCTACCTGCTCACGACTGCCGCGGCCGTGCCGGGCATCGTCCTTTTCTGGCTGATGATGCGGGCCGGCCTTATCGACCAGTCGATCGGAAGCGCTGGCACGGCGGGAAGTGGCGACGTGCGCGCCGAGCATCCTGACGAGGAAGTGCCTCAGTCAGGAAGCTGATT
>Ga0307416_100002591_pt1 | contig 10443 bp, 7 predicted proteins | sample DK1Cmetagenome_2_FD_203821 | JGI IMG/M metagenome (GOLD analysis project Ga0307416, IMG submission 203821) | Maize rhizosphere microbial communities from greenhouse at UC Davis, California, United States - DK15-C-3 | ecosystem: Host-associated > Plants > Roots > Rhizosphere > Soil | place: USA...
GCGCTCGTTGATGAACTGACGGCGGGTGCCGGCGCCATTCTGATCGCGGAGGAGGCGATCCCTCCCCATCGCATCTCTCTGCTGACAGACGCGCTCGACGATGAGCCGAGTTGGTCGGAACTGCCGATCGTCGTGCTGCTGGCGGTATCGACGCGGCAGGCGCGTACGCAGGTGGTCCGCCACCTCGAGGTGTTGCGCAACGTCACCATGCTGGACCGGCCGGTGCGCATCGCAGCGCTCGTCAGCACGCTGCGGTCGGCACTGCGCGCGCGCCGGCGGCAATACGAGAATCGGGAGCTGATGGCCGCGCTGCAGCGTGCGCTGCACACGCGCGACGAGCTGATTGCCTCGGTATCGCACGAGCTGCGGACGCCGCTGAATGTGATCCTCGGTTGGACCGCGACCCTGTGTCGCCGCGCCGGGGATCCGGAGCGTACCAGGGAGACGGTATCGATTCTTGAGCGCAACGCGCGCGTCCTCTGGCAGCTTGTCGAAGATCTGATTGATGTCTCACGAATCACCAGCGGCCGGGTGCAGCTGCGTATGGGTTCGGTCGATCTGGGAGCGGCTGTACGCGCCAGCATCGATACGCTTCGGCCCTCGGCGCGTGCCAAGCGCGTGTCGTTGAACTGCTCGGTCGATCAGAACGTGCCCGAGGTGCGCGGCGACGAAGTACGGCTGCAGCAGGTCGTCTGGAATCTGATGTGGAACGCGTTGAAGTTCACGCCGGCCGGCGGACGGATCGACGTGGAGCTTCATGCGACGGCCGATGGCGTGGAGCTGATCATCGCGGATACGGGAATGGGCATCGATCCGATCTTCCTGCCCCACGTCTTCGAGCCGTTCCGCCAGGGAACACCATCCGTGGATCCGAATCGCGGCCTCGGCCTGGGCCTCGCCATCGTCCGCCATCTGGTCGAACTTCACGGCGGCGGCATCGACGCGCACAGCGAGGGCATCGGCCGCGGTGCTCGCTTCCGGGTGACGTTGCCGGGAGCCGAGACCGAAGCGGCCGTGCAGCCACCGCTATCCGATTCGCAAAGCAGCGCAGCGCTCTAAGCATTGGAAGAGTTCGGGTCCGCGAGTCCAGAAAGGCGCCCCAGGCATCGACTTCAGCATTTGCCCTACCGCCAGCCGAGCTGTCCTGATCCAGCGTAAGTAACTGCCATCAAACGCCTTAATTGCCAGTGTGCAATTCCGTCAGCCGTGGCAGTACCTTTGCCTCGTCAGCGAATTACTGGCACTTAAGTGCCTCCTGCTTAGAAAGGATCTAATGCTCTTGTGGCGGCTGAAAGCCATGATGCCTGACGGAGCCGACCGGGTTGAATGCCACCTGATGCGGCGGGACATGGAATATCGCCTCTCGCTCAGAGTGGGAAAAACAGTCGTGGTGCACGAAACCCATCGGACCCCCGTTGCGGCTGCCGAGCGCGCCGAGGAAATGCGCCGCCAGGCAAAGCAGGGAGAACTCGCCCTTCCCACGCAGGCTCAGATTGCCGACGAATGAAACGGACTCACACGCCGATCGGTTCGCAGCACTTGTCCGCCTCCTTCAACGCACGAAGGGGCAAAACCTCATCGAGTACGCAATCCTCACGTTACAGCGACAGCGCGCGCTAGTTCACCGTTGCGGTCGCAATCACCCCCGCCGGAGCCTTTTGTTTGGGCTCCGCGCGGTAGGCGTAGACGAACTGCTTGAATTCGGAATGCAGGAAGTCCGCGCCGAACTTGTACTGCTTCATTTCCTTGAACGCCCGATCGGACGTCCATCCGTCCTCCGCCATTCGATAGACGGCGGTCATCACGCCAGTTCTATGGCGGCCGCCGGCACAGTGGACGTACACCGGCTGGCTCGCCGGATCGTCGACGAGAGCAAGGAACTCCGAGATCTGCTGAGCCGTCGGCGCCGTATGCGTGGTCATCGGGATCCGGTGGAACGTCATGCCGGCGCGCTCCACGAGTTGCTGCTCGGCGGCGTCTCCGTCGCGTTGCAAGTCAATCACGGTCCTGACGCCTAACGCCGCGAGCGCCGCGTAGTCGCGTCCCACAGGCTGCGCGCCGCGGTAATAGGCCGGACTCACCTCTCCAAAGTTGTCGATCGTGATCGCGGCGCGCGCACCCGGCGCGCCGGCCGCTGTCAGAACAAGGCCAGGCGATAACGCGGGCGCTATCGCGAGCGCAGTCGCGAAGACACAGGTCCGCAAAGTACATCTGATGAAAACCACAGGGCACCTACCAGGTTGAAGAACCACGACGTTCAGTCGCGTAGCCGCGAAGCGGGGCAATGGCGATGCCAGCGGCCACCGAGGGTTTGGCGGTAAGTTAAAGATGCTTCACGGGTTATGGCTAAGGTGAACCGTGAACTTCCGGAGACAGTGAGTATTCACAGGCGACAGCTCATCGGCGCCGCCGCGACCCAGCCGTTACTTGACACGATCGGTTCGCGCCGCTACCGTCGGAGGCGGATGCTGACGTGGTTCCGCACGCGCGCGTCGCGGGTCGCTCGGCTGCTGGTGTTGTCGCTCGCCGCGCTGGCACTGCCCCACGCGGACTCGAACCACGACGCTGACAGCGCGTTCGCTCTGCTTGTCGTGCATGATGCGAGCGGCCATGGCGTCGGGACGCCGGCGTCAAAGGACGCCGAGCCCGGCCACTGCGCGATCTGCCATCTGTCGCGCCCGTTCCGGCCTCTTCCGCAGACAGCCATTCCCGCGATCACGTCTGCGGCAAGTACCGGATTCTTCCCCGTCGACGATTCCACGACTGCCAAGGCCGACGCCGCCGCGCAGCCGCCGCTGCGAGCTCCTCCCGTTTCCCACAGCTAGCCGTCTTCTGCCGTGGATTTCGTGGGGCGAGCCTTCCAGGCTCGCCTCCCGGACCTGCAGGGTCCGCGCCACGTGGCGTGAAATCCACGCTTGGTTGCCACGTCATTTTCTTGGGGAACGAACATGCACTCTTGTACGCGCGTTCTTGCGTGCGCCGTGCTGGCCGCCGTGGGATTCACCGCCCACCTCACGGCGCAGGCCGGCGTCTCGCTTTCCGGCCGGTTGTTGAACTCCCTCTCAGGTGCGCCGCTTGCTGGCGCGACCGTTCAAATCGACGAGTTGAAACGCACCGTCATGTCCGCCGGCGACGGCGCGTTCGCGTTCAGCGATGTGCCGGCGGGGTCGTATCACCTGTCCATTCATTCAGACGGATACTCGACTCGCCGCACCGAAGTGACGGTGGGTGCCACAGCAGTCACGCTCGAACTGACAGTCGATCCCGAGCTTCACTTCGAGCAGGTGACGACGGTGACCGGCGATGCGCGGAGCCAATTCGAAGTGTTCCAGCCCACTGCGGTCCTCGCCGGTCAGGACCTGACCAAACAGCTTGGGATGTCTCTTGGGGCAACCCTCGAAAACCAGCCGGGCGTCAGCTCGCGCAGCTTTGGTCCGGCGCCTGCGCGGCCGGTCATCCGGGGTCTGGACGGCGACCGCGTGCAGATCCTGCAGGACGGTCAGCGGATCGGGGACCTCTCCAGCCAGTCGGGCGACCATGGCGTGAACGTGAACCCTGCAGCAGCGACGAGGATCGAAGTCGTCCGCGGGCCGGCCACGCTGCTCTACGGCGCCAACGCCGTTGGCGGTCTCGTGAACGTCATCACCGAGGACATTCCAACCAAACCGCTGATGGGCGCATCCGGCAACGTCACGTTCGACCTTGGTTCCGCCGCCAACGAAACCGCGGGGGCGGCGGACGTGCGTATGGGGAACGGGAAATTTGCGCTGCACGCCGGCGGCGGCGGACGTCGCTCGAGCGACGTCTCGACACCAGACGGCGATCTGGACAATTCGCAGTCGCGCAGCGGCTTCGGCAGCATCGGCGCGGCCTGGACCGGCGGCAAGGGTTACTTCGGCGCCAGCTATGGCTACGACGACACCAGGTACGGTATCCCTGTCGTCGAGGAAGGGCAGGTCCAGCTCACACCGCGGCGGCACTCGTTCAGCGTGCGCGGCGGTGCGCAGGGCTTGAGCGGCATTCTCGACTCATTCAGGACGACGCTCGCGGTGCGCCGCTACAAGCACGACGAGCTCGAAGGCAGCGAGGTGGGAACGGCGTTCACGAACAACACCGATGAAGTCGAGCTGATGGCGTCGCATCGAGCGCTCGGCCGCCTGAAAGGGAGCTTCGGCGGCTGGTTCTTGAACCGCGCGTTTGGCGCCACCGGCGAAGAGGCGCTTTCGCCGGACGTTGATCAGCAGGGCGTGGCGGCTTTTCTGTACGAAGAGATCACATGGCCCCACTTCACGTTCCAGTTTGGCGCGCGGCTCGACCACACCAGGTACGAGCCGTTTCTGGAATCCGCGCGGACGTTCACGAGCGGATCGGGCTCGCTGGGCCTCCTCTTCACGCCGGCTGCCGCGAACGAGCGGCTGACCTTCGCCGTCAGCCTGGCGCGGGCGGCGCGAAACCCGGCGCTCGAAGAGTTGTTCTATTTCGGGCCGCATCCCGGCAACTTCGCATTCGAGATCGGCAACCCCGACCTGCGGCCCGAGCATGCGATCGGGTTCGACGTCTCGATGCGGTGGCGCGGGGCGCGTGCGTCCGGCGAGGTGACGTATTTCCGCAACGACATTCAGGACTTCGTCTTCCGAAGCCCGCTGACGCCGGAGCAGTTCGCCGATCGTCTGGTGGAGTTCCAGGCGCGCTTTCCGGGCCGCGAGATCGAACTGCCCGGCGAGGAATTCCCGATCGTGGACTACGTCGGCGCCGACAGCGTCTTGCAGGGTGTCGAGGCGCATGGCGACGTCGGCCTGACGCCGCAGCTCTTTGCGGAATTCGGTTTCGACTACGTTCGCGGCACGCTGAAGGGCGGCAACGAGCCGCTGCCACGAATGCCGCCGTTCAGGAGCCAGTTCGGCTTGCGCTACCAGAAGAACGCGTTTCAGACGGGCGGCACGGTGATCGTGACGGCGAAGCAGGATCGGCTGTTCACCAACGAGACGGAGACCGACGGGTACGGGCTGCTGCGTCTCTACGCCGCGTACTCCGTGCAATCAGGGCGAACGGTCCACACGATCACCGGACGCGTGGACAACGTGACCAACGAGCTCTATCGGAATCACCTGTCGCTGATCAAGGACCTCGCGCCGGAGATGGGCCGCAACGTCAAACTCGTGTATGGCGTGACCTTCTAGCTTGCGGTCGCCGTTACGTTTGCGTCTGTGCTCGTGATCTACGAGTTCGACGCCAGGGCGGCGCTACGTCATCGTCAGGGCAGGTTCCGGACCGTCGTGTTTCTCGTCGCCGCCATCGTCGCTGTCGGCACGATGCTCGTCGTGCGCTTGCGCGACAGACACTAGCAGCGCCGCTTCCGGTCACGCGTTACAGCGCGTTCACGCGGAGATCTCGGAACCGCTACACGGGCTCACTATCGTTGCTCGTATGAATTGGAGGCGCTGGATGCGAGTACCGGGACGTGTAGCCGTAATGACTTGCGTCGTCGCTCTGTGTGCGATCACGCTGCTGAATGCTCAGGGAAACCGTGGTGTCGATCCGTCGGAACGCGAGGGCTGGAGTCCCTATTCCATCGGTCTGTGGGGTGACCTCCCCTATTCACCGGAACAGGAGCAGACCGGCGTACCGAATCTGATCGCCGACATGAACGCCCAGCGTCTCGCCTTCACCGTGCACGACGGCGACCTCAAGCAGGGCTCCAACAGCCCGTGCGACAACGCGCTGTACGCCCGTTCGCTCGCGTACTTCAACGCCCTCGAGGCGCCCGCCATGTTCACCCCCGGCGACAACGACTGGACCGATTGCGATCGGCCGAACAACGGCGGTTTTCCGGCCCTCGACCGCCTGGACTACGAGCGGTCGGTGTTTTTCAGCACACCGTATTCGCTGGGCCAGCGGCAATTGCCTCAGGAGGTCCAGGCCGACGCGCTGTGCCGTGGTTTCGGCGGCACGATCGTGCCCTGTGTCGAGAACCGGCGCTGGACGATGCGGGGCGTCACTTACGCGACGATGAACATTCAGGGCTCGTGCAACAACCTGTGCGACACGGCACCCGATCCGGCGGAATACGCCGCGCGCAACCAGGCGGTGATCCAGTGGATGCGGGAGGCGTTCGCAGCCGCGCGGAACGATGATTCAGCAGCCATCATGCTGATCTCGCAGGCGAATCCGGGATGGGACGAGAGCGACGGCACGAGGGCGCCGCGCCGCAACCCGGCGACACTCATTCAGACGGACGGGCAGCCGGATGGCTTCCGGGAATTCCTGCTCGCGCTGCGCGAGGAAGTGATTCAGTTCCGTCGTCCGGTCGCCTACGTACACGGCGACTCGCATTACTTCCGCATCGACAGTCCGTTCCTGGATGCGCAAGGCCGCCGGCTCGAGAATTTCACTCGGCTCGAAACATTCGGCAACAACCCGAACAACGGCAACAACGATGTCCGCTGGGTGAAAGTGAACGTCGATGCAAGGACGCGCGAGGTTTTCAGCTACCTCTCGCAACTCGTCCCGGGGAATCGAGTGGCGGTGCCCGCGCCATAGCGGACGGAACGTTACACGTGCCGGCGGCGGCCGCGCGCTAGCATGACCGGATGCCGGACACGGTTTCGGGCACGGCGACAGCGTTCTTCCTGTACGACGTGGGCGACGAGATCGATCTCGCCCGCGTCCGTGCGTTGATCGAGACGACCGGTCCGGCCCAGCTGACCAAGGTCCCCGCGTCGAACATCCAGTATCAGCAGCCGCCGGTGGTGATCGACGGCTCGACGCTCGTTGCGCCGCCACACGACCACGCCGGATCGCGGATCAAGGCGTTCGATTACGGCGTGGTGTCGGTGGCCCTCACCTGCAGTCTGCCGGATACCTGGCCGGCGCTGATTGCGGAAGGGCGAGCGCTTCACGAGAGCGAGACGGCGGCGGCGACGGCGGCGCGGCTGTGCCGCTCGTTCCTCGATCGGGCCGCGGCGGCGGTGGCACGGCCGCGAGCGGCATTTCTGTCCGAAGACTATCTGGTATTTACGATTACCGGCGCGTCGCAGAATCCCGGGGGCGAGGAGCTCATCGCGCGCCACGGCCAGGCCATCGCACAGCTCCTGCGCGCGGAGCAGGCACCGCTGAGCGCCCAGGAACGTGACGAGGTGCTTCGCCACCGGATCTCATACCTCGCCAGCGATCTGATGGTGCCGACGTGGAACGCCGCGTTCATTTACGACACCGAGGCCGGTGCGCAGGGCACCATCGAGCTGCTCGAGTACGCCAATTCACAACTGCTGCAGTTTCGCTACTACGACCAATTGCTCGACACCGAGCTGGCGCGCATCTACACGCAGCTCCAGGCACGCGGATGGGGCCGGCCGTGGCTGGGACGGCGCTACACGCGCGCCGCGCACAACGTCCACTCGCTCTTCATCGACGTCAACGAGCTGACCGACAAGACGGAAAATGCGCTGAAATTCGCCGGCGACGTGTATTTCGCGCGTGTGTTCGCGCTGACGGGTGCCCGGATCGGCCTCGATCAGTGGAAGGCCAACGTACGCGAGAAGCTGCAGACGCTCGACGACATCTATCGGTTCGCGGTCGAACAGACGTCAATGGCGCGCGGCGAATTTCTCGAATTCACCATCGTCGCGATTCTGGTGCTCGAGCTGGTGCTCTTCTTTGCCGGGATCATGAAATAGGCCTGGGCTCCTAGCGCGGCTCGACCTCGGGCTGGAAGACGATATCGGCGCGGGCGCGCGCCGCGGTGCGGCGGGCCTCCGCCTGCAGGTGGCACTGGACGCGAAACGGCGGGTCACCGGCGGACGGACCGCGCCGTTCGTAGCTCCCGTCGGCGCGCAGCCAGCGCGCCTTCACCGTGTCGCGAAACATCATCCGCAGCGCGTGGACCACCCGGGCGCGATTCTCCGCCGATTCGACGGGAAACATCAGCTCGATACGCCGATCGAGGTTTCGCGTCATCCAGTCCGCGCTCGCCAGGTACACCTCCTCGTCGCCGCCGTTCAGGAAATAGTAGACGCGCGAGTGCTCGAGGAACCGATCGACGATCGACACCACCTCGATGTTCTCGCTGACGCCCGCCGCACCGGGGATCAGCGTGCAGATACCGCGGACGTTCAGCCGTATGCGCACGCCGGCCGCCGACGCCGAATAGAGCGCGTCGATGATCTCGGCGTCCAGCAGCGAGTTCATCTTGGCGACGATCTCGGCCGGCTGCCCGGCCTCTGCGCGGCGCCGCTCGCGATGAATGAGCTTGAGCAGGCGCGCGCGCAGACCGGTCGGCGCCATGATCAGCTTTTTCAACCGCGGCGGGTCCGAGTAGCCGGTCAGCGCCGTGAAGAGAGCGGTGGCGTCCTCGACGAACGGCTGCGACGAGGTCATCAGGCCGAAGTCGGTGTACACGCGGGCTGTCTGCTCGTTGTAGTTGCCCGTCCCGAGGTGCAGGTAACGGCGGATGCCTCCGGGCCGGCGTCGAACGATCAGGCAGAGCTTTGCGTGCGTCTTGTAACCGCGCAGTCCGTAAATCACGTGCGCGCCAGCCTCCTCGAGCGCGCGGGCCCAGCGGATGTTGCGCTCTTCGTCGAAGCGCGCGGTGAGCTCGACCAGGACGGTGACCTGCTTGTGCCGCTCGGCGGCCCGCTGCAGGCTCGCAATCAACCGCGAGTTGAGGTTCGCTCGATACAACGTCTGCTTGATGGCGAGAACGTCCGGGTCCTCCGCCGCCTGCGACACCAGTGCGACGACCGGATCGTACGCGTCGTACGGATGATGGAGAAGGATGTCCTGGCCGTCGATCAGACTGAACATGTCCGCCTGCTGCTCCGCGGCGATGATGTCCGTCGGCTGAAACGGCGGATGGCGCAACTCTTCGAAACCGGAAACATCGGCGATCGCCGCTAGCACACGCAAGTCGAGCGGTCCCGGCACGGAGTAGGTCGCGCTGTGTTCGACTTCGAACTGCTCCTGCAGCAGGGCCAGCAGCTCGGGCGACGCGCCAGCCTCGATCTCCAGCCGCACGACGTCGCTGCTGCGCCGACGCCGCAGCTCGCGCTCGACGAGCTCGAGCTGTGAGCGTCCGCCCTCGTCGTCCACTTCGAGCCCGGCGTCGCGCGACACACGCAGGACCGCCGACTCGAGGATCTGCTGGCCGGGGAACAACTGAGACAGGTGGGCGCGGATGATCTCCTCGAGCAGGACGAAAGCGAAACGCGGATCCGGGGAGACCGGGACAAGCCGCGCCTGACCGGTGGGAACCTGCACGATGGCCAGTCGCGCCGCCGTCTCGCCTGGTGCGGGATCGAGGCGGACGGCGTGGTGCTGGCTGAGAGACGCCAGCAGGGGAAATGGCCTGGAGACGTCGATGGCCAGCGGCGTCAGCACCGGCAGCAGCTCGTTGGCAAAAAACGACCCGCAGCGGCGCCCGATGCTTGTCGTCAATCTCATTCCACTCGAGCAGGCGGATACCATGGGCCGCGAGATCGGGCAGCAGGCGGCCGCGGGTCAAGTCGTAGATCGCGGCCGACAACGAATGCGCGCGCGCGGCAATCAATTCCAGCTGACGGGCTGGCGACAGTCCGGCCGGGTCGGGCGCGTTCCGGCCGTCAGCGATCGCCTGTTTCAACGCTGCGACGCGGACCATGAAGAACTCGTCCAGGTTGCCCGACGCAATCGCGGCGAATCGCGCCCGCTCGAGCAGCGGCGTCGTCGGGTCGGCCGCCTCCTCGAGCACGCGCTCGTTGAACGCCAGCCATGACAGCTCGCGATTGTGGAACGGCTGTGTCATGCGCGCGCGGCGTTCATGGCTGTGCGCGCGCGCCGGATCACGACCTGGCGTCCAAACGTTTCGGACAGCATGTCGGCACGCGCGTTCGCCGCCATCTCTTCCATCGTCGCGTCGCCCGTGGCGTCGTATTCCAGAATCCACGTGTCGCGGCGCGCCGCGAGACGGACGTTTCGTACTTTCTGCAGGTGCTCCGCGTCGAGCGCGTTGGCAACGCGCAGCAGCGCCGACAGCTTGGTGACGACCAGCCGTTCCTGACGGTCGAGCGCCGCGTACGGGATGTGCGTGCGCTGCGGAGGTCCACGGCGGTGATAACGCGCCACGTTGGCGACGATTGCCGTCTCCTCGTCGGACAGCCCGAAGATCTGCGAGGCCGCCAGAATGTACTGAGAATGCTTGTGATGGGCGCGGAGGCTCACATAGATGCCGATGTCGTGCAGCAGCCCGGCCACTTGCAGCAGCAGGCGCTCCCGGCCGCCCAGGCCGTGCTCGTCGACCAACTCGTCGAACAGCTGCGCGGCGAGGTACGCGACGTGACGGCCGTGCGGCGCGTCGAACCGGTACTTCTGGCCGACGGCCTCGGCGCTGGCCATCACGTGAACCTGAAAATCGGCGGCGCTCAAGCGCCCGCCGGCCGCGAGGTCGAGGAGGACGCCCATCCGCAATGA
>Ga0307416_100002592_pt1 | contig 10443 bp, 5 predicted proteins | sample DK1Cmetagenome_2_FD_203821 | JGI IMG/M metagenome (GOLD analysis project Ga0307416, IMG submission 203821) | Maize rhizosphere microbial communities from greenhouse at UC Davis, California, United States - DK15-C-3 | ecosystem: Host-associated > Plants > Roots > Rhizosphere > Soil | place: USA...
TCCCGCTGGCAGGCCGCGATCGTCGTAGACGAGACCGGCGCGGCCGTCGCAGAAGAGGAACCAGCGCGCAACCGTGAACCCGAGTGCCGCCATCTCGGCAAAGTCAACGGCGACGGCATCCCGCCGAGTGGAAACGCCGAGATGGGATCCCCAGACGTTCGCACCGAAATCCAGACCGTAAAACACAGTCCTTCCGTCGGTCGACCAGGGGTAGTTACATCCGTGGAAATAGTCGATCAAGGCTCACGTCACACGTCAACGCCCCCGAATCGACTGCAGATACTTTGTGAGCAGCGCCTCGTAAGGACCGTCGTAGTTCCGAACGTAGCGGGCCAGCTTCGCCTGTTGTGCCGGTGTGATGACGAGGCGTTCCCGGGTCGAGACCTGGTACTGGGCAAACACGGCGGCGAAGTTCGCCAACTCGTCGGCGGGGTACTTCGTCAGGTATGCGTCGAGCACCGGCAGCGCTTCCTCGTATCGACCGAGCATCAAGTAGGCGGACATCAGCCGCCGGGCGATCTCGTCGTCAGTCGGCGAGCGCTCGAACGCCGGTTTGAGGACATCGACGACTGATGCCGGCTGATTGTCACGCAGCCGCGCGTCTGCGAGGAGCAGGTAGAACAGCGGCGGTCGTGACTCCTTGCCGGTGGCGATCTGCCAGACCCCGGCTGCATCGCGGTCGCGTCCGGCCGCCGCGAACGCTGCGCCGAGATAGAACGCCGCGGGGAAGAATTCCCGGCGCGGGCCTGCGGCCAGCTCGAGCTGCGTCGCCGCCTGGTTCATCTGCCCTTTCGAATACCAGTCCAGGCCCTTGAAGAACGCCGCGGTCGCCTGGTCACCTGACGTCAGCGCCTCGATCGCGGCGATGCCGTAGCGACCGGCTCGCGCTTCTGCCAGCGGACTCTTCAACTCGGGGAATTGCTTCTCCACCATCGCGAGGAATTCATTGAGTACCCGCGGCGACAGCGGAAGTTTCGGATCGAACTTCGCCACGGAACCCTGCGTGAACGGCGAGGGCATGGCGGTGCCCGCCGGCGGCAGGTCGAGGATGAACGGGCGCACCAGCACGCCCGCGACATTGCCGGCGCGAGTGATGCGGGCGCGGGCGACGTACCGGCCCGCCGGCAGCAGCGTCGCGGAGAGCACGCCCTGACCGACGCGCTGTGTCGCTTCCGAGCCGACAACCATTTGTGCGCCGGCACTCAGCAGCGCGGGCGTATCCTGATCGTCGGCAATCTCGAATTCCACCTTGGTGTCTTCGAGACCAGCTGGAGACGTGGAATATAGCTCGAGGAACGCGCCGAGATTCCCGCGGACGTGGGGTTCCACTCCGGGCCGGATGCGCGGTGCCCCATTGCCGCCGGCATCACCCACCAGCAGATCACCGAGCGCGAACTCTTCGCCGCCAAGCTTCCAGGCGCTGACCTCCCGAATCACCCCGCCGCGCCGCCCGGCCGCGTCCACGACCCCGAAGCGCATCGAATACGTGCCCGGCTCGACGATGATTTCGCCGAGGTAATCTCGCGGCGCGTTCTGCTGCCCATCCGGCACCGACAGCGTGCGTTTCGCGATGTCTCCGGCAATCACCTTGCCGTCGTCGTCGAGAAGCACGTAGCCGATGGTGTACTCCTCCGGCTCGCCGCCCGGCTGGCCGATCTCGGCGGCGACGACAATACGCGCCTTGTCGCTGGCGGGATCCTTCTGGGTGAAGGTGGTGACCCGTACAGGCACTTCCGCCACTCCGAACGGTGACTTCAGTGCGTCGAGCAGTGTGTCCTCGGCGTTCTTCCGCGTCGTCGTCGCGGCCGACAGGACGAATGCCCGGCGCGACCGAACGGTCACATTGCGGCGGCTGACTTCCACGTCGATCCGGTGCGGCTTCCCGTCGCGGTCGCCGGATGACTCCTCCACCCCAAGCATGTAGTAGGCCAGCGTTTCGCCTGCCAGGCGCTCGAAGATCAGTTCGCCGGTGCCGACCACGTAGTACAGAGCGCCACGCGATCCGCCGGCGAGATCAGCCAGGCCCGAGACCGCCATGTCGCGATCCTCGGTGACGGTGGGCCCCAGCTGCCCGACCGTGATGTCATCGCGCGGCACGTCCATCAACAGGACGTTGATCGTGACCCGGGCCACCGCCGCGGCGCGGATGATCGCATCGAGATCGGTCGGAGTGTCGAGGATCAGGCCTTCGGACATCAGGATCAGCGTCTTGGGGCCTTCGATGACCGACAGGGCAAGCAGCAGGTCGTACAGGCCGCGCAGCGAATCGGTGGTGTTCTGCCGGGCGCTGCGGACCTGGTTGGATGATTCGGTGACGACGTCACGCTCGCACTGCTCGCGCGCGAAACCGGTCATGCGCGGACACTCGCGCGTCACGACTTCGCCAAACACCCGGCTGTCGGCCTTCTCGGTGATTGCAACCGCCTCGGACAGCCCGATGTTGAACCGGCTCGAGAAGGCGCTCTGCTGACCAACGACGCGCTCCATGCCGCGGCGCAGCTTCAGATGATCGTTGGTGAACGCCACCTGCACGCCGGGCTCGGGGAAGGCGACGAACGCCACGCGGTCTGCCGGACTGAGACGCTCGAGAAATTTTGCCGCCGTTGCCAGCAGCGGCCGCGCGCTGCCGAATCGGATATTCCCCTGATCGACGGCCAGCACGATCTGCCGGCCGTTGGGCGGCTTGAGGTTTGTCGTATACAGCGTCTCGAACGGGTCGGCCGCCTCACGCCGCGCTGCCTCGACGTCGATTTTGAAATGCTCGGCCGTCACCACCCGTCGCGGCTGGCCATCGATCTTGACGATGAAGTCCGGGGCCCGCAGGTTCTCGACCGGCACTCCTTTCGGATCCACCACGGCGACGTCCACCGCGATCACGTCCACACCGGTGCGGAACGTCGGGCCTTGAGGCGGTGTCTCCGCCTGCTGCTGTGCGGATAGCAAGGCGGTACCAGCCGTCAGGGCCAGGACGAAGGCGAGCAGCTGCTTCATGGGTTTCTCCGGACCCCAAGATCTCAGAACAACGCGGTGCGGAACGCAAGTGCATCCGGTGGCGACTTCGAGCCACATTTCGGCGACCAACGGGGCGGCCGCCTGTGTAAGGGTTCAACGTCCCTTCGGTGAATTACTCCTGTGCTTGCAAGCTGATGCGCGGTTTGTGGAGCCCTCACCCACGCGGCACGTCCGTACGGCATCCGTTCTGCAGAGGTATGGTACGGACGGACCGAAGCTCAGCGTTACATGGCTCTGCTATGATCGCCGGCCTCTAAACGGCCCACCCTTTATGGATGCCCCCCACGAGACCGCCACTGCAGAACGGCGCCGTCAGCCCCAGCGGAAGCTGACGCCGCGCACGACGACGAAGCCCGTGCTTCGCGTGGTGCCGCCTCCCGACCTGGATCCGGCCGATCTCAAGAATCCCGCCCTCTACATCAACCGCGAGCTCAGCTGGCTCGAGTTCAATCAACGCGTACTCGACCAGGCCTACGACACGTCGCATCCGCTGCTCGAGCGCGTCAAGTTCCTCGCGATTGCCGCGACCAATCTCGACGAGTTCTTCATGATTCGGATTTCGACCACGCAGAAGAATCTTCGGGAGGGAATCGAGGACGTCGCGCCGGACGGGTATAACACGCTGCAGCAGCTCGACGCGATGCGGTCGCAGGCGCTCCGCATGCTGCAGGACGTCGCGACGTGCTGGGATCAGCTTCGGCCGCTTCTCGCGAACGAACACATCACCCTGGTCGATCTCGAGGCGTGGACCCCGCAGATTCGTGAGCATCTCAGCGCCTACTTTTCGCGCGAAATCTGCCCGGTGCTGACACCGCTCGCGTTCGACCCGGGTCATCCGTTCCCGCTGATTTCAAATCTCAGCAAGAACTTCGCAGTGGTCGTGCGCCACGGGGGCAGGACGAAGTTCGCGAGGGTCAAGGTACCCGATGTCCTGCCGCGGTTCATCCCGATTCCGGAGTCGCTGAGCCCGTCGAAGGGGCTGACGTTCGTGTTTCTCGAGGACGTCATCCGCGCGAATGTCCACGAGCTGTTCCCGGGCACTCAGGTGAAAGGCGTGCACCTGTTCCGCATCATCCGTGACGCCGACCTGGAAATCGAACAGGCAGAGGCGGACGACCTGCTCGAGACGGTGGAAACGAGCCTGAAGCAACTGCGGCACGGCGCGCTCGCCCTGCTGCAGGTCGGCGCCGACACGCCGGCGCGGGTGCTCAACATCCTGGCCGAGAACTTCGGCATCACCGACGACATCGTCGTCCGGACGACCGATCGGCTCGGCTTCGGTGACTGGATGCAGCTCACCAAGATTCATCGTCCCGAGCTGAAGGATCCACCCTTCTCGCCGACCGCCCTGTGGCGCGCGGACGAGGATCCGGAGGTCCTCTTCGACCAGATTCGCTACCAGGATCAGCTCGTCCATCATCCGTATCAGTCCTTCGCGTCAGTCGAGGCGTTCCTGCGGGCGGCGGTCACTGACCCGCACGTCGTCGCGATCAAGATGACGCTGTATCGGATCGGCGCCAACTCGCCGCTGATTGATCTGCTGATCGAGGCCGCCGAGTCGGGCAAGCAGGTGGCCGTGCTGGTGGAGCTGAAAGCGCGGTTCGACGAGCGCAACAACATCATCTGGGCGAAGCGGCTGGAATCGCACGGCATCCACGTCGTCTATGGTTTCCCGGATATCAAGACGCACGCGAAGTTGTGTTTCGTGGTGCGGCAGGAACCCGACGGCATCCAGATGTACGTGCACACCGGAACGGGCAACTACAACCCTGAGACCGCCAAGGTCTACACCGATCTCGGGCTGTTCACCGCGGATCGCGACATCGTCGCTGACGTGTCGGAAATATTCAATTACCTCACCGGCTACTCGAACCAGAAGGAGTTCAGGAGCCTGCTGGTCGCGCCGGTGGTGCTGCGCACCAGGTTGACAGAGCTGATTGCGCGAGAGGCAGAGCATGCACGCGCCGGGCGCGAGGCGAGGATCGTCATCAAGATCAATTCGATCACCGACGACCAGATGATCCGGGTCCTCTACAAGGCGTCACAGGCCGGTGTCTCGATGGATCTGCTGGTGCGTGGTATTTGCAGTCTCCGACCCGGCGTCCCGGGAGTCAGCGACAACATCCGCGTGCGATCGATCGTCGGGCGCTTCCTCGAGCACACACGCATCTACTATTTCCTCAACGGCGGGCACGAGGAGATGTACATCGGCAGTGCCGACTTGATGGAGCGCAACCTCGATCGGCGCGTCGAGACGCTGACGCCGGTGCAGGATCCCGAAATCGTCGCGCACCTGCGGGATGTCGTTCTGGCGTCCTATCTGCGGGACACCGAACGGGCGAGGGTGCTCGACTCGAGCGGTCAGTACTCGCGGCCGGAAGCCGCGTCCGGCAGCTTCAACGCACAGGAATTCCTGCTGAGGCACTACGCCGAGTCACATCACGAATAACCACGCCGCCGCGACGACGAGTGCGATCAGACCGAGCACTGGAAACGCAATCAACGCAGCTGCCAGCAGTATCGTCAGCGTTACCGCGAACGCCATCGGTCCCACGGGCCAGGCAAGGGCGAGCACGATCTTCGTCGTCGGCTTCGCATCGATGACGAAGAGGCCCCACACGACTCCAGCGACATAGAGCGCTGCCGCCAGATCCCAGATTCCGAACCGCACGCCGCTCACCCGCGCATCTTAGGCTACACTGACGACAGGTTCAGAACTCCACCTCCGCGGAGAGTCCATGAACAACCCAGCGAGGATTCTGCTCGCATGTACGCTAATCCTTATTCTGCCTGCCGGCGCCGCGCTCGCTCAACAGACGACCGGTAATATTGCCGGTCGGGTTGTCGACGATCAGGATGCGGCTGTTGCCGGCGCCGTCGTGACCGCAACCAGTCTGGTGACCGGCCTGGTGCGCGAAACCGCGTCGGACGAGAACGGAGTGTATCGTCTCGCCGCCCTGCCGGTTGGCACCTACGCCGTCGCCGCCAGCCAGCCTAGTTTCGCTCGCTTCGAGCGTCGCGACATCGTTGTCAATGTCGGCCAGACCCGCGCCCTCGACATCATTCTCCGCGTTGCCGCGCTCTCCGAAACGATCACCGTCACCGCCGAACTGCCGATTGTCTCCGTCACCTCCTCGGCGGTCGGACAGCTGGTCGACACTGCGCGGATCGAGCGTCTGCCGCTCAACGGACGCCAGTTCGCCAACCTGGCGGCAACAGTTCCGGGGGTTGGCCTCGGCTTTCACTCGGACCAGACGAAGAGCACGCAGTACAGCCCGCAGATAAGCGGCGGCAACGGCCGCAATGTGAGCTATGTCGTGGACGGCGGCGACAACAACGACGATACCGTCGGCGGCCTGCTGCAGCTCTTTCCGCTCGAAGCGATCCAGGAATTCAACGTCCTGACCCAGCGCTTCGACGCCGAGTACGGACGCGGCGGCGCCGTGCTGAACGTGGTGACCAAGAGCGGCACCAACCAGCTGCGCGGCAGCTGGTTCACGCTCCTGCGTGACAGGGGTCTGAACTCCCGGACGTTCAGCGAGCGAATCAACAGGCTCGACAAACAGGATTACCGCCGCTACCAGTTCGGTGGCAGCGTCGGCGGTCCAATCATCCAGGATCGCGCGCATTTCTTTGCTGCCTACGAACGGACCCAGCAGGATACGCGGCAGGTGGTGAACACCCTTGGCCTTTTTCCCGCCGAGGACGGCGTCTTCGACATTCCTTTCCGGGAGGACCTGTTCACCGCCAAGGTGACAGCCAGCCCACGGTCCACGCACTACGTCGCGCTCCGCTACGCACGCGACGGCAACTCGCAGCCGGCTGGCGCCGGCCTACGCGCCGCGCCCTCCTCATGGGCGACGACGCTGAACACCTACCATTCGGTGAACCTCAATCACAACTGGGTGGCGGGCGGTTCGTCGCTGAATGAGTTCGTCTTCCAGTTTTCGGATTTCGTGAACGTTGTTCCGGCAACCGACACCGGACCACACGTGCGGTTCCCGAACGGCGTCACGGCCGGTACCAGTCCGCTCGCGCCCCAGGGCACCGAACAGCGCAAGTGGCAGTTCCGGGACGATTTCTCCTGGACGAAAACCGGCTTCGGCGGCCTCGGCCACGTGCTCAAGGCGGGCGTCAATATCGTCCACGAGCCGCATCTGTTCGTCTCGGTTGGCCAGGGCACGAGCGGGATCTACATGATGGGCGCGAATGCCGTGAACGGGCCGGTCGTCTCGATTCTCGTGATCGGCGGCAATACCGACCTGAACATCCCGATCGATACCTACGCGCTGTTCGCGCAGGACGACTGGCGCGTCGACAGCCGGCTGACCCTGAACCTCGGCGTGAGATGGGACTATGTCAGCGGGATCCCCTTCAGTCAGGATCGGAACGCCAACTTCCAGGTGCTGCAGGCGGCGGGCCAGGCGGGACGGTTCACCGGAACCGTCCTCGACGATTTCGGTCAGCAGACGCGCGGCGACAAGGACAACGTGCAACCGCGCGTCGGGTTTGTTTACGACGTGCACGGAACCGGCCGCGAAGTCGTCCGCGGTGGCTGGGGACTCTATACCGAGTTTGGCTACACCAACTCCAATGTGCTGACCGCCGCGATTGACGCGTCCGGCGGCAGCGGGCCGGTGTTCTCCGCTACCAACCCGGCGGGCATCCGGCGCCCGGACGGTACGTTCTTCCAGGTGACGGATCCGCTGTCGATCATCGCCGCCCAGAACCAGGTGAACCCGAACATCCCGTCACTGGCCGGCGAGGTCGTATCGCCGCGGCTCGAACAGCCGTACACGATGCAGGCGAACCTCGGGTGGGCGCGCGAGATCGACCCGGCTACTTCCGTCAGCGTTGACTACGTGCGAGTGGACGGTCGCGATCTCAACCTGCGCATGCGGCCGAACGCGCTGGTTGGCGGGCGGCGATATCTCGCCGACTTACCGATTCAGCCCAACGGGATTTCCTTCCGCACCGCCCTCAGCAAGGGGCGAAGCCGCTACGACGCGCTCATCACGGCAGTGCAGCGCCGACTGTCTGGCAGGCTCGATCTCAGCGCCTCATATACGCTGGCCAAGGCGACCAGCGACGTCGGCAGCGCCTACGACGAAGTGGTCCAGAATCTGATCCAGGACGTCTCGGCGCCGTTCGCCCCCGTGCAGGACGGCCCCGCGGCACGGACCGATTCGCGTCATCGCGTCACCTTCAACGCCATCGCGGAACTGCCGTGGAGCATGCGGGTCGCGTCGATTTTCCTTTACCGATCATCGCTGCCAGTGCACTCCTTCGAAGGACGCGACCTCAATGGCGACGGCAACGTCAACGACATCACCGCCCGCGCCTATCGCTACACCGGCCTCGACGACACGGGCGCCGCCACGTTCGAAGAGACGGGGCCGTGCGCCACCGTCAATTGCAGCCGGCGGGCGCCGTTCTCACAGTTGAACCTTCGCCTCAGCCGGGAAATTCCGGTGTGGGGCACAGCCCGAATCGAAGCCATTGCGGAAGTCTTCAATCTGTTCAATGCAAAGAATCCGTCCATCCCGCTCACGACGCAGCGCGTGACGGCTCTCGGCGCGGCGCTGCCGTCGTTCATGCAGCCGACGGCCTTCGCCGGCGACTTCCAGCAACCCGAACAGCGCGTCGGGCAAATCGGCTTCAGGCTCACCTTCTAGTCACGTCACCAGCCAAAGGCTCACGTCACAATGCGACGTGTGACTTGCGATATGTGAGTTCGGATTGCGATTTGGGAGTTGGGATTTGGGATTCGCAATGTTGGGGCGGCGTCGTGACTCGTACCTTGGAAGCTACAATTCCGCACAGAAGGAGCCGTAATGAAAGCGATCGTCGTTCGAGAGTTCGGGCCGGCGGAAGTGATGAAGCTCGAGGAAGTACCGAATCCCACGCCGGGACCGGGACAGGTGCTGGTCCGCGCGAAAGCGATTGGCGTGAACCCGGTGGAAGCGTACATCCGCTCCGGCACGTACGCGAGGAAACCGAGTCTTCCCTACACCCCAGGCACAGACGTGGCGGGCAGCGTCGAAGCGGTCGCCCCGGACGTCAAAAGCGTCAAGAAGGGTGATCGCGTCTACACCCACGGCGCCGCCGCAGGACACGGCGGCTATGCCGAGCTGGTGTTGTGCGACGAATCGCAGGTGCATCCGTTGCCGGAGAGGATTTCCTTCGCGCAGGGCGCCGCACTTGGCGTGCCGTACGGGACGGCGTGGCGTGCCTTGCTTTCCCGCGCGCAGGCCCGTCCGGGCGAGACGCTGCTCGTGCATGGCGCGAGTGGCGGCGTCGGGGTGGCCGCGACCCAGATCGGGCGCGCCCACGGCATGCGCGTCATCGGAACCGCCGGCACGGCGAAAGGCGTGGAGCTGGTCCGCGCGCAGGGCGCCCACGAGGTGCTCAACCACACCGACACCGACTACATGTCGAAGGTGATGGCATTCACCGGCGGGCGCGGCGTCGACGTGGTTCTCGAGATGCTGGCCAATGTGAACCTCGAGCGCGATCTCGAGGTCTTGGCGCTCCGCGGCCGGGTGATGGTCGTCGGCAACCGGGGCCGGGTCGAAATCGATCCGCGCAAGATGATGGGCAAGGACGGCACCATCCTCGGCATGACCATGTTCAATGCGACGCCAGAGGACCTTCGGATGATGCACGCCGCGATTGGGGCGGGGCTGGAAAACGGGACACTGAACCCGGTGATCGGCCGGGAGATGGCGCTCACCGAGGCGGTGCAGTCGCACGCGGCGGTGATGGAATCCGGCGCCTACGGGAAGATCGTCTTGATACCGGCGGCGTGATCGTCGACGGCTAGCGGCTGGCGGTGCGCGCGAGCTCCTCGTCGATGATGCCGGCAAAAACCTCGTAGGGCTGTGCGCCGCTCACCAGCCGGCCGTTGATGAAGATGCTCGGCGTCGACCCGACGCCGAGCTGCGTGCCGGCGCTCATCTGCTGCTGCACCCGCTCGCCGTACTTCGAGGCGTCGAAACACGCGTTGAACTTCGGCAGGTCAATGCCAACGGCCGCCGCGTGCTTCTTCAGCTCCTCCGGCTGCAGCGTCTGCTGGTTGGCGAACAACACGTCGTGCAGCTCCCAGAACTTACCTTGCTCGCGCGCGCACTGCGCCGCTTCGGCCGCCTTGAACGCCTGCGGGTGGATCGAGGTCAGTGGGAAATCTTTCCACACGATCCGCACCTTGTCGCCGTACGTGTCTTTCACTTTCTTCAGCGTCGGCATCACGCGTGCGCAGAACGGGCACTGAAAATCCGAGAACTCGATCAGCGTCACCGGTGCGTTCGCACTGCCGAGAACGGGATCGTCCGGAGCGACGTTGACGGTGTAGCGCGGGGCATCGATCAGGACGTTCACCGCGGGGCCACCCTTGCGCAGTTCGGCGACCATCGCCTGGAACGCCGCTGCGCG
>Ga0307416_100002594_pt1 | contig 10441 bp, 7 predicted proteins | sample DK1Cmetagenome_2_FD_203821 | JGI IMG/M metagenome (GOLD analysis project Ga0307416, IMG submission 203821) | Maize rhizosphere microbial communities from greenhouse at UC Davis, California, United States - DK15-C-3 | ecosystem: Host-associated > Plants > Roots > Rhizosphere > Soil | place: USA...
GAGCGCTACCGGCGGATCACCCGCCGCCGCGGCACCAGGCGCGCCATCGTGGCGGTCGGCCGGTCCATCCTGGTCATCGTCTGGCATCTGCTATCCGACCCGACCGCACGGTTCCAGGACCTGGGCGCCGGCTTCTACGACACCCGCATCAACGCTGAGCGCGCCAGGCGCAACCACGTCCGCCAGCTGGAGGCCCTCGGCTACAAGGTCACCCTCGAACCCGCCGCCTGAGACGGCACGCACCCAACTGCTTAGACCCGGCTCCGCTGCGCTGCGCCGGGTGTTGCCGCCTGCCTGCTCGTCATGGATTTTCGGATCAGGACGAGGCCGCTGGTTCAAGTCCTCCCAGGCCCACTAACTGTTCTGACCAGCAGAAATGCTGGTCGTCTCGTCACGCACTCGGTAGGGCGAGGCGTGTGTCGGATCATGAACTCTTACCTGGTTACCACTCCACGTCATAGGGCGGCACCGTGGAGGTGGCACCTGCGTGTACTTAATGGGGAGGCAAGGGGTTGGGTTGGGCGTCAGGGAAGATTTCGTCGCCGGTCGGCTCCACGTGCTCGACGGCGTTCATCTGTTGGCGAAGGCGGGCCAGCTCCCAGTACATCCGCCGGCGGGCGCGGTTGGAGTTCCCTAGCGGCTTGTGGTCGGGGAGGCTGTGCCAGGGGTTGTAGCGCAGGACGTCGGCGAAGGCGAGCTGCTCGTCGGAGTCGAAGCGCTGGGCTGGCAGGCGCAGCCTGGCCACCGGGACGTAAGGGGACAGGTGCTCGGGCCAGTGCACAGATGCGTTCTCGATCGGCATCAGGTGGGGGTCGGTCTGGACCTGGACCATGAAGTCGAACTCCCAGTCCCCGTCAGCCAGGGTACGGACCATCGCCTCCCGTAGGTAGTTCTCGGATGGGCGGACCGGGATGCGGCTCCGCCCCCGCCGGCGGGGCTTGAGCGAGTACTGCACGGCCTGGCCCTCCCCGAGCAGGAAGGGCACGTTGGTGTAGTACTGGACCTGCAGCGGGCTGGTGTGCATCGGTGACCACAGGGCCTGCTCGACCATGTCGAGCAGGTGGGAGTCGAACGGGTTGAGGAAGTGGGCGATGCCGGCCTTGGCGCGGACCCAGCGTTGCAGCTTGGCGTTCTCGCGGATGTCGGGCGTGACGAAGCTGGCCGGGGTGACCAGGATCAGGTCCTGGGTACCCTGCTCGTCCTCCATGAGCTTGGGCCCCGGGACCCCCATGACCTTGATCGCCACCGAGCACTGGCCATAGTCGTCGATGTCCGGTGGGGCAAACGGGCCCGGTCCCGAGAAGCGCACCCAGGACCGGTAGGTGGCCGGCTCGGCGAACAGGCCGTGGCGGAGGCGGTCGGGCAGGTCGGGCAGGACCGTGAACTCGCCCCTGACGACCCCGTGGGTCTTGGTGTTGCCAAAGCGTTGGGCCGCGCCCGGCAGCCAGTTCTCGCGCGTGAACTTGCTCAGCTCGTCGATGACGGCCTGGATCTGCTCTTCCTCGCCGGGAAGCTGGCGTTCCTCGGCCAGCTTCAGCCCGTCGTCGCTGCGGCGGGCGTTGCGCAGCTTCTGGGTCACGGCGAACAGGCGCGGGCGGAGCCATCGGTCGAACTGGGGCCGGTACAGGAACTCGGCCCGCCGCTCCAGCCGCCACAGCCACAGGACCAGGTCGTTCAGCGGCCGCAGGACGAGGAACGTGACGCGCCCCTCCGGGTTCATGCCTGTCCCACCTTCTCCCACGGCGTGAACGCGTTGGTGATCGAGCGCATGGCCGGGCCCAGCCCGGGGTGGTGGCGCCGCAGCACCGTGGCCATGGTGTTGTCGTCGATCCAGTCCAGCCCGACCTGGGTGTAGACCTGCGGGGTGTAGTCGCGGGTGAAGAACCGGTCGCTGTTGAGCCGACGCGAGGCCATCAGCACGAAGATGCGGAAGGCGGTGTCGCTGAACGCGAAGCCCTTTGGCTTGGGCTCGGCGAACATGCCCACGGACAGGTCGACGGCCTCGATGTCGCCGCGGTAGACGCGCCGGAGCTCCTCGGCCCACACCGGATTGTCGGTGAGGTCGTCGAAGTCCTCGGCCGGGTTGAGGTGCAGAAGCCGCCGGAAGGCGTTGTACCTGGGCACGCCCAGCTCGCGGGAGCGGAGAATGTCGACGGCGCCCATGTCCATGAGCTGCCCGTCCGGCCGCTCGAACCGCTGCAGGTCGCGGGGGAAGTTGTGCAGGGTGACCAGCCCCGGGTGCATGGTGCCGAAGGTGTAGAGCAGGTCGGTCTGGCCGAGCTTGGCCATGACCTGGAGGGCCGCAGGGCCGGTGAGCTCCCGGAAGGCCAGCTGCTGGATGCTGCGGTCGTCGGCGGCGGAGCGGAAGTCGTAGTCGTCGGGGATCAGCGGGTGCATTCGGTAGACGGCCACGAACTCCTCGGTCAGCGAATACGGCACGCCGTAGTGCTGTGGCTGGTTCTGGGCGCCGGGGATCCCGCTGATGATCTCCGAGTCGCCGAGCCGCCCGAAGAGCCGGTGGAGCCGCTCGCCGGCCAGCCCCCACCAGTTCCCCCGCAACGCGATCTGGGTCGTGGGGTGGCTGATCACGGCCGGCGTCCACTCGGTGGTGTGGATCTTGGCGATCAGGGCCGCGTTGACCAGTCTGGCCTTCTCGAACAGATCGTCGTCGGACCACGATGGGTACTCGGCTCGCAGTCGGTCGCAGATCGCGTTGTGCTCCAGGGTGAACAGCGTCTGGAGCATGGCCAGGCCGAGCCAGAAGCCCGGGACCATGGCCGGGTTGTGCTCCGGGTCGGTCGGCAGCGGCACCAGCCCGTCCGGGCCGATCCGTAGCTTGCCGTGCTCGCCGCTGCGCGCGAACCGCTGCTGCTCCGCTGTGGTGCCGTAGATCTGGGACCCGTCCCACCAGGGCGTCTCGGTATTGGCGTAGGTGGGCGGCAAGTCGCTAGGTCCGGGCGGGCGGGTCGGGTCGGGCCGGGTGCGCATGATCAGCATGGGCCGCTCGGACCAGGGGTCGTCGTCGGCCAGCGGGATCTGCCAGGGGTTGTCGGTGGGGCTGCGTCCGTGGCTGAACCAGTCGCGGATCATCCACTGGAGCCAGGCCGCCACCAGCGCGTTGACCGACGTGGCGGGCACAAGCTGGTGCCGGGTGAGCAGGGCCCGGCTGACCTCGCGGGGGCTGGGCTCGAGCGGGTCGGGGTCGGGGAAGGTGTGGTCGATGGGGATGTTGCGGCCGAAGCGCGAGCCGGCCATGCCCATGGAGGGCTGCTCGAGGTCGTTGTAGGTGCCGTCGACGGTGCGCTGGGTGTGATACCGCGGGTCCGGCGGTCCGACCGGCGGCGTATTCACGGCCGGCTGGGCCGAGGTGTCGTGCAGGTTGCGCTTGCGCAGGGTGTTGCGTAGCCCGATCAGCACGGCCAGGCCGAGCGGGGTCGGCAGCTTGTCCCAGCCGACCTTGCGGTCGATGATCCCGGCCGCGCGGTCGTACAGCCGCCAGGGCAGTGATTGGCGGTAGCCGCCGGCCGGGGTGGCCGTGCCCTTGTCCCGTAGGACCAGGGCCCCGACGGCCAGGCCGGTCCCCAGCGCCGCGGCGGACCCGGCCACGCTGGCCAGGCGCGGGTTCCGCCGGCCCCTGGCCGCGATCGCCAGCCCGGTGTTCACCGTCGAGATGAGGGTCGTGAGCGCGGCTGTGCGGGGCGGCAGGTAGCCTTTGGCGCCGGCGGCGGCCGCGGCCACGGTGTCGCTGGCATGGATCAGGATCCCCTTGCGCAGGGACCGGTCCAGCGCCTCGCCGCGCAGGATGAGCAGCTCAGTCCCGATCACGACGGTGCGGACGCCGAACATGCGCAGGGCGTAGATGACGGCCCCGTTGGCCTGCGGGTCGTCGCCCAGCCGCCTGGCCAGCTTCTCCGGCGCGAAGAGGGCCGCGCCCCCGTTGAACAGCCGAATGGCGGCCAGGGTGTAGCGGGCGGTGGAACGCGAGATCACGGCTCCCTCCTCGACGGGTTCTGGTCGGGCGCGCCGGGCAGTTCGGCCAGGAAGCGCAGCGCCCGGCGTCCGGGCAGGAAGAAGTAGGCGCCGCCCTTGACGGTCACGAACGCCGGCAGGCCGGTGACGCGTTGGCGGAGCGGACGGGCCTGCACGGTGAAGGTGCGCCCGGTGTCGCCCTGGCGAGTGGCCACCAGCGGGTCGGTCTCCTCGTACAGCCCGGCGAACTTCGGGTTGTTCAGCCAGGTGTGCTGCACGAACTCGAACTGGCGGGCGATGTTGGCGTTGAGGCAGATGAAGTGGATGCCGCGCTCGCCCGGGTCCGAGGGGTCGCCGTAGGCGCGCCCTCGGCGCAGCAGCCGGTGGCGGTTGGACGACCGCAGCGACTGCTCGGGCCCGGACTCGGGGTCGAGGGCGTCGCGCGGGTTGGTCCGGCGGATGTGGGCTCCGAGCGGGCAGCCGTGGCCGGCCGCGTCCCCGTCGGCGTAGCCGAAGTCGTTGGCGTCGGCCAGGTCGTCAGCGGGGTGGTCGGGCGCCCGGGTCAGGGGGGCGCCGTTCGGCCAGCGCCCCACTATCTTGGCTGCCAGGCGGGCGCCGGCATCGGGGTCGGCCTGGCCGTCGACCCGGCTGGCTTGGTCGACGAAGCGTCGGAAGCCCTCCACGTTCTGGGCCAACTGGCGCAGGACCAGGTAGCTGCCGTTGCGCCCCAGGTCGGCCCGCTCGGGATCGCCGCTCCTGGGCAGGACCCGACCGGGATCCTGGGCCGCGACCACCGTCGGGGACTCGGCCACCTGCCCGTACTGGTTCTGGTAGCCGAGGACGAACTCGCCCGCACGCACGGTGTGCAGCGGTGGCCCGGGCCGGTCGGTCGGACCGAGCTCGGCGATCAGCGGCTGCGAGATGCCGTCGCGGAAGCCGAACGGCTCGGTGCCGTCCAGCGGCGAGGTGGCGAGGCGCTGCACCTCGGCCAGGCCGGCCGCCTGCAGGGCGGCCGGTCCGGCATGCCGGTCGGCGAGGCGCTCCAGCTCGGCATGGTCCTCGGCGTACAACAGCAGCACGGCGTCGACCGGGTTGGCCGGGCCGCCCCAGTGCCACCGCTCGGGGGCGCTCTCGCCGACGTCGCCGAGGATGCGGCGGCGGTGGTCGGTGGTCATCCCGCCGGTGAACTCGTCCGGGAACCCGGCCACCGACCCCTCGGGGAGGCCGAGGTGGACCAGCCCGGGATGGGTGAGCGCGACGTGCACGGCCTCCGACCGCTCCTCGCGCTCGCCGGTGGCGACCTCGCCGGCCAGGGCGCCGAGCCAGGCCCTGGCCGCCGCCGGGTCGCCGATGCGCAGCAGCACGAAGGTGGCCGCCCGCAGGCCGCCGTAGCCACGGGCGACCAGGCCCTGGATGTCGTCGAGCTCCAGCGTCGCCGCCATCTCCCCTCCCTCCGGTCAGAGCCTGGCCAGCCAGGCCTCGGCTTCGCCGCGGGTCGGCGCCTCGGCCCCGGCCAGGCCGGCCCGGATGGCGGCGTTGTTCTCGACGTTGACTGCGCTCAGGTCGTCGTAGGCCGAGTACCAAACCTGGGTCGGGAGCTGCCGGTTGCGCAGGAACGCCTTGAACGCCCGCTCGTCGTTGGCGCCGTCGAGCACCAGCCAACGCGTCCGCGGGTAGCCGACGCCGTTGGAGAAGACCGCGTTCAGGCCCCAGGCGACCTTGTCGATGAACTCGTCCATGTAGCTCTCGAGGCTGCCGTCGTAGCTGGAGGCGAAGATCAGCCGGCGGCGGTCGTCGATCGCCACCCAGCGGGCGAAATGGATGGTCCTCACCCGCGTGAGCGACCCGCGGTTGAAGATGTGGCGGGTGGCGTAGTTGACCGCCCGCATCACGGCCAGCATAGTCAGGAACCGGAAGCGCCCCGGCTTGGCGACGCCGACGGCGGTGAACGGGTTCTGCACCACGTGATCCTCGAGGTCGGCCAGCTCGCGCAGCCGTTCGGGATTGGGCAGGATGGGCTTGTCGGGCACGTCCCGCCGCTCGTGGCGGCGCAGCAGCACGGCCCACACCGGCAGCAGGGCCAACAGCAGCGGCGCGGCCAGCAGCACCAGCAACGGCCCACCGACCTTGTGGAGCGTGGACCTGACCCGGAACGCGAGCCCGGGGCCGCGGGCCGGCTCCAGGGCCCAGCGCAGGTCGGGCCGGCCGGCCACGAACCGGCGGACGGCGGCGTGGATCTGGACCGGGTCGCCGCCGCGCCACTCGGCCTGCTTGCCGTCCAGGAACTCCTCGATAGCCTGGCGGAGCCGTCGCTCGCCGTGGACCTGGGCGACGCTGCGGCCGACAGTGTTGACGTAGACGATGTCGGCCCGGACCCGCCTGGCCCGCAGCCAGGCCACCCGTGCCCAATTCGATGCCGACGCGGACGGCCAGCCCTCGCAGTGGGCGAAGACGTCGTCGAGCCGCGCCCCGCCGACCCCGACCAGGGTGGCCAGGTGGCGCCAGACGGGCGCGTCCACGTCGCTCATATAGACGAGGCTGGCCGGGATCGGCGGCCCGCCGTCCGGGCCGCCGTCGACCTCATCCAGGACGAACAGCCGGGCGAAGTGGGTGGTCTCCATCCGCTCGAACGGGATGGCCCGCCCGCCGGCCGGATCGGCCATCTGGGCCAGCAGGCGCTTAAGGGCCCCGGCCTGGCCCGGCTTGATCGGGGCACGGATGGTAAGGGCGACTTGATGCGGCATGGCTCACCCCGATGGTGGGAAGGTGAGGGTGAAGTGGAGCAGCTTGCGGCCGCGGACAAACACCTGGCCCAGGTAGGTGCGCCCGGCCACCTCGCGGATCTCGTCCCGGATCCAGTGGGCGACCAGCGACCCGCGCGAGTAGTCGAGCACGATGCACTCCTCACCATCGACCCAGCTCGGGCCCTTGTCCACCTTGGCCCTGATCATCCTGATCCCGAAGGGAGTCATGCGGTTGCGCAGGTCGTTGTAGCGGGGGTCGAACACCTTGCCCTTCCAGATGACCACCCGGATCAGCGCGGCCACGATCCGGGTCGGCACCAGTCCGAGCGGCAGCAGCGCCACCCCCTCGCCCTTGCCCCTCGGGACGTCACCGGCCGGGCTCGACCGGAACATCTCGTCCCGCTGCGCGGGGCTCATCCGCACGAGCGCTCCGACGCTCACGGGCACACACACCTGACGCCGCATCTTCCCTCCCGGCCACTGACGGTTCTCGAAGCCCTCCGGTCGGTCAGCGGAGGGTGGCGCCGATGGCGTCGGCCACGCGGCGGTCGGCCAGATACTCCTCGATGCTGTGGGCGCGGTCCTTGGGGTTGTTGGTGATCACCTCGGTCAGGCGGCCACCCCAGTCGTCGCGCAGCGGGCAGCCGATGGCGACCGCGTCCGCGGGGCACCAGGCGTTCAGCCAGTCCCCGACCCGGTCGGGCCGGTGCGGGCCGCTGACCAGCAGCCGCTTGAAGACCGTGTCCATGCCGAGCGGACTCCCGGCGGTGACCAGCTGCACCACCTGGAGCTGGCTGGGGAGCCGGGTCAGCAGGTCCATGGCGACGACTGTGCCCAGGCTGTGGCTGGCCAGCACCATCCGTCCGGAGTCGGGCACGCTCTGGAGCACGGTGTCGAGGACCGTCTGGCGGACCTCGTCCCGTTCCAGATAGGCGGCCACGTCACGGAATACCGCCGCGATCAGCACCTCGTCCAGGCCGCTGCGGTTGGCCAGCCAGCTCAGCTGCTTCTGCAGCTTGCCGACCACGTCGCCGAGGCCTTCGTCCTCGACCGCGGCCGCCTCGGCGGGCAGCCCGGCCCGCTCGGCCGCCTCCTCGAGCAGCGAGGCGTACACCGACCGGGTCGCGGCGTCCCGGGGCGCCAGCGCCTCGGCCGGGTCGACCTCGGCGTCCAGCGGGTCGAGGGCGACCGCTTCCTGGGCGGCCAGGGCGCCGGCGAAGGCGTCACCGTAGAACGGGAACCAGGCGTCGGCCGCGTCGACCGCGGGCTTGCCGGCCAGCGCCAGCCCCTTGGCCAGGCCAGCCGCCCACTTGGCCCGGAGCGCCTGGGGGTCCTTGCCCTGCTGGCCGCGGCCATGCAGGAACACCAGCTGGGTGGCCCCGCCGAGCGGGGCCCGGCGGGCGGTCAGGCCGGCCCGGCCCAGGGCGGGCGCCGCCTCCGGCCGCACTGGGGTCGGCTGGGGGACCGAACGGTCCACCGGCGGGGCCCCGATGGCGGCCTCCGCCTCGGTCGGCAGCGCCTGGGCGCCCAGCTCGGGCAGGACGGCCCGCTCGCCGTCGCTGAGTGGCCGGCCGGCGAGGTGCCGCAGCAGCACGCTGACCCGGGCGCCCTCGTTGGCGATCCAGTGGATGGCGTCGTCGCCGTCCTGGGGCCGCCAGCGGGTCCCGTCGCGCTTGAGCCAGTTCCCGTCCTCGTCGGCGTGCGGGACCCCGGAGTGGTGCAGGGCCACGTACTCCCACTGGTCGTTGAACACCGGCGACCCGGAGTTGCCCGGCTCGGTGTCGGTCTCGTAGTGAAGGAACTCGTCCAGCAGGGTCTGGAGGGTGTTGTTGCGGATGGCGATCTCCTTCAGCCGCCCCATCGGGTGCCCGACCACGTTGACCGGCTCCCCCACCGCGATCTTGCCCTGCTGGGCGATCAGCCGGTTCCAGCCGAACTCCTGCCCGGGCGCCCTGCCATTGGCCCCGGCCTGCACCGCCACCAGGGCGTAGTCCAGGTGCTGGTCGGTCAGGAACAGGGTGACCGGGTCCAGCCGGTAGGCAGCGATCGTCTCCGGGTGTTCATTCAGGTCGACCTCGCAGTTGAACTCGGCCACCGCCTGCTGGGCGGTGGCGACGTCGGGCAGCACATGGTTGTTGGTCAGCAGCAGCCGCTGGCCGACCAGCGCCCCGGTCCCCGCGGGCACCGGCCGCCCCCGCCGCTCATAGGAGATCCGCGCCACCGTCCGGGCCGCCCTCCCTCCCTTGGCAAGGAAGTTGACCGCTTGGAGGTCGTTGGTGGCGTCGATGATCCGCTCCAGCAGCACGTGCGGCTCGAGCTGCTCCCCGGGAGTGATTGCCTTCACCAGCGCCTCGGGCGGGAGCTGCCCGGCCTGGGCCAGGCGCGTGGCCCGGGCCTGGACCCGCTCGGGCGTGTCCACCACTCTGGTCCCCTCGGCCTTCTGCCGCCGCTTCAGCTCCTTGCGCTCCCGCGCCATGTCGCGGTACCGCTCGGCCGCCGCCGCCATCTGCTGCCGCCGGTCCATCGCCACCCCCTTGGCCGTGGCTACCGACCTCCTACAATGACCGTTTTGGCCGTCCGGTGCTATATCAGGCGTCACAGCCGACTAGTGATATCGGTCACGCCGGGTCGTTGTCAGGCGGTTAGGGCCTGTCTGACGGCTCGTGCTTGGTAGGTTGCGTGTCCGCGAGGACCTGCCAAGGAGGACCGGTGGTCAGACGCCACGAGCTCACCGACCAGGCCTGGGCCGAGATCGCCCCGCTGCTGCCGGCCGGCGGCCGCCCCGGTAGGCCAGTGGGCTGATCACCGCCGGACGGTCAATGGGATCCTGTGGAAGCTATCCACCGGGGTGCCCTGGCGGGATCTGCCCGAACGCTATGGCCCCTGGCAGACCTGCTATGAGCGGTTCCGGCGCTGGCAGGCCGATGGGACCTGGCAACGATTGCTCGCCCATGCCCAGACCAAGTCCGATGCCATCGGGGAGGTCGACTGGGAGGTGGTGGTCGATGCCACCATCGTGCGGGCCCACCAGCACGCCGCCGGTGCCCGAAAAGGGGACCACCAAGCTACCTAGGGTCGGCTGCTGAGGCGGATCAGGCACTGGGTCGTAGCCGGGGCGGGCTCACCACCAAGATCCATTTGGCCACTGATGGCGGTGGCCGGCCGCTGGCCATGCTGGTCACCGCCGGCCAGCGGCATGAGAGCACCAAGCTGGGGCCGCTGCTGGACGCCATCTGGGTGCCCAGACCCGCTGGGTTGGGGCCCCGCAAGCGGCCAGCTCATCTGGTTGCCGACCGCGGCTACAGCTACACCACCTGCCGCCGGTTGCTGCGCCAGCGCCGGATCGCCCACACCATCCCCGAGCGGTCCGACCAGCAGCAGGCTCGGGCTCGCCGAGGCGCTCGGGGTGGCCGGCCACCGAAGGTGGATCCGGTGCGCTACCGCCAGCGCAACGTGGTCGAGCGGTGCATTGCCCAGCTCAAGCAGCACCGGGCCATCGCGACCAGGTACGACAAGCTGGCCGTCAGCTACCACGCCTGGCTGATCCTGGCCGCCCTGCTCCTCTGGCTTCCGGAATGAGCCGTCAGACAGGCCCTAGTGGCTCGTCAGCCCTGAGTTGTGGGGTAGAGGTGCTTCAGCTTGATCCGGGCGTCCTCGGTCGTGAAGCGCCAGTTGACCCCGCGGCCGGCCCGGTTGCGCGCCGCCTGCCAGGCCGCGACCTCTCGCTC
>Ga0307416_100002595_pt1 | contig 10433 bp, 5 predicted proteins | sample DK1Cmetagenome_2_FD_203821 | JGI IMG/M metagenome (GOLD analysis project Ga0307416, IMG submission 203821) | Maize rhizosphere microbial communities from greenhouse at UC Davis, California, United States - DK15-C-3 | ecosystem: Host-associated > Plants > Roots > Rhizosphere > Soil | place: USA...
CGAAGCCCAGCGCCGCGCGGTACCGCGCGGGACGCCGACGGGGTCGGTCGCCGTTCCGCGGCAGCCCTATCGTCCGGGCTACTCCCGGCCGTATTACCGGCCGTACTACTACCACTCGTATTTCTATCCGGGGTTCTACTATCCCTTCTATGCGGGGTTCTATCCGGGCTTTTACGCCGGCTTCGGCTACGGCCCGTACTCTCCGTACTACTGGGGCTACGGTCCGTATCCGGGCTACTGGGGCGGTTATTACGACGACCGGGGCTCGGCGCGGATCCAGGTGACGCCGCGCGAGGCGGACGTCTTCATCGACGGCTATTTCGTCGGCAAGGTGGACGACTTCGACGGCAACCTGCAGCGCTTGCACGTCGAAGCCGGCGAGCACGAGCTCACGGTCTATCACGAGGGGTATCACCCCATCCGCGAGAAGGTTCTCTTCCGCCGTGGCGCAACGCTGAAGGTCCAGTACGAGATGCAGCCGCTCGCGCCGGGCGAACCGGCGCCGCCGCGCCCGACGCCGAATCCCAACGCGCGTCCCGAGCGCGCGCCCAGCGACCGCGCGACGCGTCCATATCCGCACGATCCGCGGGCCGAGCGGTCGTACCCACGCGATCCCGAGGGCGAATTCGGCACGCTCTCGCTGCGCATCCAGCCCCGCGATGCGGTCGTCCTCGTCGACGGCGAGGAATGGGATCGTCCGGCAGGCGAGGATCGATTCACGATCGATCTCCCCGAAGGCCCGCATCGTCTCGAGGTGCGCAAGGACGGCTTCCGCACATACATGCGCACCGTCGACGTTCGCCGCGGTCAGATCACCACGCTGAACGTCAGCCTGACGTCAGGCGGGGCGGTCGCGATGCGGGGTAATTAGGGCTTCGGCGAGTTTTTCGAAGACATAAGGAGGTCAGAAGCCACACTGGCTCTTGGCCTCCGAATCCGCCCGTCAGCTGGTTCCATTGGCGTGAGCCCCACCACATCGCCAACAATTGAACAGGAGGACACCAGGCCAGGAGACATCAAAGGACTCCTGTGCTCTGAGTGACCATCTGTCACCGCCGCAACCGATTTTGACCTCGAACGAGTGGGAGGAAGAGGAACGAGTTATCGTTCGCGCGTGGTCGCGTGGCGATTCTGCGACTGCGCTCGCCCACATCCAGCGCGTTCTCGAGATAGGAACCGCCGAGCAGCGTGGCCGTGCGCTGATTTATCGAGGCTCAATGCACGAAGACGCCCGCGACTGGCTGAACGCCCGGGACGACTTTATTCAGGCCGCCGGCCTGCTGCCGCCAGGATCGTACGCAAGGTACACCGCCGAACTGAGCGTGGGACATGTTTGTGAGCTCAATGGAGCGCGTCAGGAAGCGTTGGCGTGGCACCGCGCCGCGCTGCTGACGTGCAGCCGTTCCATCGAGCCATTCTCTGGTGCGTCAGCCGCAAGGTCGTTGATGTCACTGGAACCCGAGATTCAGACGGCAGATCGCCAGCTCTTGCGAGACGTCCTGGCCAAGTCATGGCGCGTACTGCACCTCGATGGTGAACCGGATTTGGACGATCTCTCTGGAACGACAGATCTGTTGACGAGAGCTGGCTCGCGGCCGCGGTGATGAGCGTCCACGTCGTCACCGGAGCCTTCGGCTACTCCGGCCGGCACATCGCAGCGCGCCTGCTCGCTGAAGGCAAGACAGTCAGGACGCTGACGAATTCGCCGAATCGGCCCAATCCCTTCGGCCCACGGATCGATGTCCGTCCGCTGAGTTTCGGCAATCCGGAAGCGTTGACGGAATCGCTGCGTGGGGCGGACGTGCTCTACAACACGTACTGGGTCCGCTTCAATCATCCAGGATTCACGCACGCCGAAGCGGTGACGAACACGCGCCGGCTCTTCGACGCGGCGAAGCGCGCCGGCGTGCGCCGCGTCGTGCACGTGAGCATCACGAACCCCTCGGAGGACTCGCCGCTCGAGTACTTTCGAGGCAAGGCGGAGCTCGAGTGCAGCCTGATCGAGTCTAGGCAGTCGTACGCAATTCTTCGTCCGGCGGTGCTTTTCGGCGGCGAAGACATCCTGATCAACAACATCGCCTGGGCGATTCGACGCTTCCCGGTGTTTGCTGTGTTCGGATCGGGTAACTACGAGCTGCAGCCGATCCACGTCGACGACTTTGCGGCCATTGCCGTGGAGCAGGACCGATCCAGTCATGACACGATCGTCGATGCAATCGGGCCGGAGACGTTCTCGTACCGAGGGCTGGTCGAGCATCTCGGGCGCATCATCGGCAAGCCGAGGCCGATCGTTTCGGTCCCGCCATGGCTCGGATACTGGGGAGCCAGGATCATGGGGTGGGCGCTGCGCGACGTTCTCCTGACCCGCGAGGAAATCGCCGGCCTGATGGCCAATCTGCTTGTCACCAACTCGCCGCCCGCAGGACCCACAAAGCTGAGCGACTGGGCACGTCAGCATGCCGCGACGATCGGCACGCACTACGCCAGCGAGCTCGCCCGCCGGCGCAATCGCAGCGAGTCGTACGATCGGCTGTAGGGCTGTCGGACGTCGGCCGAACCTGCCGCCGTGCGGCCAGGTTAACCTGATCTCGTGATTTCCTGTGATGTAAGCGTCGACTGAATCACCGCACCAGCATTGCCACCCGCGGAAACGCAAACTTCCCTGCCACCGCGTCGATGATGTTGATCTGGCACGTGTAGAGCCCCGGCGTGAACGATTCGCCCGGGACCTCCAGCTGGAAGATCGCCGCACGCCTCCCCGCATCGTCCAGAGCGCTGCGTTCGACAACTGGCGTTTCGAACACTTTGACCCTGCCGCGGTAGAAGGCGAGGCTCGTGCGGACCAGCGGGGCGTCGTCGGCGGCGGGTTCGTAGACCTCGTAGTAGAAGAACAGCTTCTGATCGCGGCCGACGACGTGGGTGACGTTAGGGAGGAGTTGGACGCCGCCGCGGACGAGCGGGTTGTCGGTCTTGCGCGCCGGGGCAGGTTGCAGCTGCGTGCTGAGGACAATTGAGCTGACCTTGAGCGGCGTCTGGCGCAGTTCGGGGACGGCAATGGCTGCCTCGAACGATCCAATCGCGCCGTTCGTGTTCTCGCGGACGACGACCTTCACCGAGAAGCGTCCCGGAGGAAGGGTGACCGCCGATTGATAGAGCACCTGCTTGCGTCCGAGAGTGGCCTCGCCGCCGGAGGGCAGCTCGAGGGTCTGGCGGAAGCGGCCGACCGGGAAGCCGCGTTCGTCGCGCACCATGCCGAGAAGATCGAGCGACACCTTGTTTTTGCCGGCGCCGACCGGGACGGCCGATCCTGGGACGGCAAGCGAGATGGGCACGTAGTACTTGTCTGCAGCCACGCGGAAGTAGCCGCCGGTGACGAGCACGGGCAGATCGGTCGCGGACACCGCGGCGAACAGCTGCTCTTCGAGCTGCGACTCGCGATCGCCGCGGTTGGTGTGCGCGAAGTCGCGGTCGGCGTAATAGCCGGCGCGCGCTTCGACGCGCAGGTCCTCGCGCTTGACGCGCACCTCGATGCGGCGGAAGCGGCCGTCCTTCGCCGGGTTCGTGCTGCTGTAGCCGAGGATGTAATACGCGGACATGTCGCGCTGAACGCGCGAGAAGGCCTCGCCGAAGTCGTTGGTGTCGGTGAAGGCGCGGCCGCCGGTGTCGGCGGCGAGCGAGGTCAGCGTGTCCTGCGACGCCGCGAGACGCGCGAACTGCTGCGCGACGCCGCGCCCCGAGAACATGGCGGTTCCGCGGCCGCTTGCCTGACGCGCATCCCCGCCCGGCACGACCGCCTGCAGTCCGCGTGAGTCGATCGGATAGATCGCCACGTTGCTGCGGACGGCAGCGTTGATCGCCGACCGCAGCTCGACCTGGTTGTCCTGGCCGCTGCGCTCCATCCCGGCGCTGAAATAGACGATCGCCTTCTTCTGCTCGATGGGCGCGAGGGTTTCGGCGAGCGTGCGAATCGCTCGCAGGCGAACGTCGTTGTTGAAGGCGTCGAGTTCGGTCGTCTCGACGGCTGTTTCTTCTCCGGCAGCGGCGAGCTCGTCGGCGGCGGCGGTGGACGTGTCGGGCGGGGGAGTAGCAGTGCCTTCGGTGTACGCGAGCGTCGCCAGCGCGCCATCGACCGACGCGCGATCGCCGGTGAAATCGGTGAGCACGTCGAGCGTCGTGCTGACGGTCGCTACAGCGACGAGGTCCGCGACGCTCATCTGGTCGCTGACATACTTGCGCGCCGAGTCCACGGCGCGCTGCACGTCCTCCGGCTCCATCGAGCTGACGTCGAACAGCAGCACGATCAGTCGCCGCCCGGCGAGCGCCTCTGAGGTCATGGCCGGAGCGGGAGCATCGGGTTTCGGTGCAGCAGCCGGCGCCGTCACCTGCACCTTGTCTTCGACCCCGGCAAGCAGGTCGGTCTGTTGCGCCGCCGCGATCGCCTTGTCAGTGATGTGCTCGAACGTGAAGCTGAGGATGTCCTGCAGCCGGCCGTCCTCGCGCACTTCGAACTCGGCGGCGGTCAGACCCTGTACGATCGCGCCGGATCGATCGCGGACGATCACGTCGACAGAAACAATATTGCGCGCGGTGCGGAACACGGCCCGCGGCTGCGGCGGTTGCTGCTCCTGCGCCCCTGGAGCGGCGATCAGGAGACACGCGAGGGCGGCGGCGATGGCTGTCGAACGCGCGCGGCGCATGTCAGAACCTGAATCTCACGTTGAGCTGCACCGTGCGCATCGGGCGCACCGACAGCACCTGGCCGAACGTCGGCGAGTTGACCGTCGTGTCGATTGCTGCGTAGTTGACGAGGTTCAGCAGGTTGTTCGCGTTGACCTGCAGCGAGATCACGCGGGTGCCGCCGAGCCGCACGTCACGGGCGATCTGCGCGTTGAGCAGGCGGCTGCCCGGGCCGACGATCAGGTTCCGCGTCGAGTTTCCGAATGTCCCGGTGAGGGGAACCGAGAACGCCGACGTGTTGAAGAACCGATCGATCGTCGGATCCGACACGCCGATAGGTTCGCCGTTGTAGTCCGCCCGGAGCGTTCCATTGGTTCCTCGTGCGACGTCGGCCGCTGCTCCGACGACGCGCGCCGTATAGGGCGTCCCCGACTGCCACACGAACGTCGTCGAAACCCGCCAGTCCGCCAGCAATGATGCCCAGAAGCCGCCGTTGTTCAGCCACGGCCGGTTCCGCCCGAACGGCAGTTCCACGGATCCGTCGGCGGTCAGCTGGTGCATGCGATCGAAGCTCGAGAGGCCCCATTCGGCGTCGAGATTCCGATCGTCCTGCGCGACGACCGTTCCACCGCCGCCGATCGTCGATGCGTTGTCCCGCGAGCGTGCGAGCGTGTAGGTAACGCCGCCGCCGATGCCGCGAACGGGACGGCGGCGCATCCGGAACGTCGCTGCGTGGAGCCGGGATGCGCCTTCGGACGACTGCCAGAGAAACGGCTGCACGCCCTCGATGCGCAGACCGTCAGGGCCGCGGTTCGGCGCGCGCACGATATCGAGGCTCGAGCCTCGGGTGTGCGTATAGCCCGCGCCGACGTTCCAGACCGGGTTCAGATCGCGCGAGATATCCGCGTTCCACGTCTGCACCAGCCCAAGGTCGTAGCTCTTGTTGATCCCGTAGTTGTTGGTCGTCTCGTTCGGTTGCGCGGCAGCGAACGGATCGCTGATCGACAGTGGCGCTTCAGGACTGCCGATGCTCGTGTTCGTGGCGGCGAACGGCGGCTGGCTCACCATCTGCCGGGCGATCGCCGAATACGAGCCGGAGTTGAAGCCGATGCCGTAGCCGCCTCGCAGCACCGTGCCGGGAGCAAGCCGGTAAGCGAACCCGACCCGGGGTGCGACGTTGTTCGCGTCGGTGAGAACCAGCGTGTCGGGAAAGGCGCCGGTGAATGAACCCGTGCCGCCTGACACGACCGGCGTGACGGAGGAGAAGTCCGGCGCCGCGTCCAGGTTGACCATGATGCCGTTCTCTTCGAGAAACGGCCGCAGCAGCTCGTATCGCACGCCGAGGTTGAACGTCAGGTTGCTGCTCTTTCGCCAGTCGTCCTGAACGAAGAGGCTCATCGAGCGGCTTGAAAGCGTGGTGCGTCCGGGACCGTACTGAACCGATGCCTGCTGCGGCAGGCCGAGAAGGAAATCCGCGAAGTCGAGGCCGCCGCCGCGCGCGGACGACTGGCCGCCGGACGTGTGGAGCCCGGTGAAGACGAACGTGCCGTTGGCATTGGGATCGGTCCGGCTCGTGGCGCTGTCCCAGCGCACGTCGCCGCCGATTCGGAGCGTGTGCCGCGCCACCGGACGCGTCCACGTATACGCAAGCGTCAGACGCGTGTCTTCACGGTCCGAAGGCGCCACGTCGCGCACGCTCGACAGGCTCGAAAACGACAGCCCGGGAACGCCCCAATCGAACGGCGCCGTCGCGACGCCCTCGATGCCAGCGTCGCCCGCGACGTTCTCGCGGAACGCGTATCGATTCAACGACCGCGCGGTCGTACGCGAGTAGTTCACGTTGACGTTGTGAAGCTGACGCCGGTGCACGATGTTCAGGCCGATTGGCGTCGAGAACGTCGAGCCGGTCGATCTGCCGCCCAGATCGGGAAACACGTTCAACTGCTCACCCGAGTTGTGGCGGTACTGCAGCTGTCCATTGAGCACGACGGTGGTGCCCTGCTGATTTCCGCGCCCGCCGCGTCCGCCCGGTCCGCCACGCCCGCCGCCCGGACCTCCCGCGCGTCCTCTTCCGCCTCTTCCCGCCGGGGGCGGCGTGAAGTTGTGCGTCACGCGCACGTTGACGTTGTCCGCTGCCGAATCAACCGTCGACACGAAATGAAAGTTGCGCGTCGTCCCTGGGAGATTCGGCAGCGGTATGAAGCGCATCAGCGCGAGCGACGAGGCGCTCATCCGATCGAGCGGTATCTGGTTGTCGAGGAACGGCGTGCCAGTGGCGGGATCGATCAGCTGACGAGGGGCGAACGAGAAATCGCCGTTCCGGATCGCCTCGCTCGGCACCGTTGCGTACTGATCGAACAGATCGCCGCCGCGGTTTCCGCCATAGTTCACCGTGAAGGTCGTCCGGCGCGTGCCGTCGTACACGCCAGGAATCTTCACCGGGCCGCCGACAGTGCCGCCGTAGTTCTGGCGGTTGTACGGCTGTTTCGCGACGGGAGAGTCAGGGCGGAGCTGATACGGCGTGCTGTCGAGGACCGATCCGCCGAACGTGTAGTTCGCCTGCGCGGTATACGCGTTCTGCCGTCCTCCGCGTCCGCCGATGACGAACGCACCATCACCCGGGCCGCCGCGGCCGCCGCCGCGCCCGTCCGGTCCACCGCCGCGACCGCCAAAGCCACCCGGTCCACCCGGGCCGCCGCGACCGCCAGGACCTTGGAACTGATCGAATCCCGGCCCGAATCCCTGCGCGAGATCTCCAGTCATCGGATCGAGCTCGCCCCGGCCGATCGCCGCGAGCCGGTCGTTCAGCATGCCGCGATCGATGCTCGCCATGCTGCCCATGATGGCGACCGCTTCGGTCGGTCCCTCGGTGGTGAATCCAGGGGGCAGCAGCAGACGCGCCGTTTCCATCGTCTCGCGATCGGGCGGATTCACCTCGAGCCCGGCTGCCGCTGCTGCCTGTGTTTGAACCGCAACCGTTTCGAATCGGGAGCCGGCGGCTGCTGCCGGCGCAGCGCGTGGTGTGCGTGCGAGCAGCGAAAGCTCCAGCGTCAGCTGGCGATCGCAGGGGGCGGCGCCGAGCTCCAACGTCTGCTCTAAAGGACCGAACCCCGTCAGTTCGGCGCGAACTGTATACGAGCCTGATGGCAGCGCCAGCTGGAACGTGCCGTCGAGCGCAGAGGAGGTGACCGCCTTTACGGCATCGGCGACGGTGACGATTATGGAGACACCGGGCAGAGCAGTGCCGCCGGCGGCAGCACGTCCGCTGATTCGGCAACCCGCTATTTCCTGGTTCGCGCCGAGGGCGGGAATGACGGTCAGGGCGAGGAGGGCGGCGAACCAGGCGCCACGCGCCGCGTGCGGGCGCATCATGATGAATGCATAGACGCCTGAGCGGGCAGGATTATTTCAAATTCCGCCCCGCCTGCCGGCGCGTTCCGGGCGACGACGGCGCCGCCGTGGCGCTCGACGATGGCCCTGACTATGGACAGGCCGAGGCCGCTGCCGGACGGGACGCTCGTCGAGGCGCGGGACGCATCCACCTTGTAGAAGCGATCGAACACGCGGGGCAGGTGTTCCGGCGGGATGCCGGGGCCGCTGTCCCGCACGATGACGGCGATGCCGTTCTTGTCGTTGCGGCGAGCGGTCAGCTCGACGCGGCCGCCGTCAGGTGTATGTCGCAAGGCGTTTGCCGCGAGGTTCTGCAGCGCCTGCTCGAGCCGCTCGGCGTCGCCGTGGACGGCAAGGTCGGGCGGATCGATCGACAGCGTCATCTCGATGCCGCGCTCGCGTATTGCCGGACGATGGCGATCGACGATCCGGCTGAAGAAATCCCTCACGGGCACGTCTTCGAGGACCATCGTGCCGCCGCCCCCTTCGAGACGGGCGAGATCCAGCAGGTCGCCGATCATCGATTCGAGTTTTCGCGTTTCCTCCTCGATGATGGCCAGATAGCGCTTGCGTGTCGGTTCCTCGAGCGAGATCTCCGCCATCCCGAGCGTTTCGGTGTATCCACGGATCGCGGCGAGCGGCGTCATCAGCTCGTGCGAGACGTCCGCGAGCAGCTGACGGCGCGCGCGATCGGATTCGATCAGCGCCTGGGTGCGGGCGCCGAGATCGTCGGCCATGCGATTGAACGTGCGGGCGAGCGTCGACACTTCGTCGCCGCCGCTTTCGATCGCGCGCACGTCGGTCCGTCCCTCACCGAGCGCGCTGGCCGCGGCCTCGAGCGAGCGAAGGCGCTTCCGCGCCGGACCGAAGATCAACAGCGCCATCATCGCCGATCCGCCGAGCAACAGGCCGGCCGCCACCCACCCGAGCGTCGGCCCGAGCTGCTCCATGACGACGCCAGGCGGAGGAGGATTGCCGGGGACCGCGACGTACCCGGCGTCTGCCTCTACGCCTGGCGCGGCAATCGGCCACAGCTCGACGGGCAGCCGGCGTCCTCCACGTGCCGCTTCGCGCGCTGGGCCTTCGGGTCGCGACTGCGCCGATGCCTCCGGTGCCTGCCGCCGGCTGTGGGCGACGCGCGCCATGCCGGCGAAACCAGGCGGCAGGCCGTCCATCCGGTTCGACGCCAGGCGGCCGTCGTGCATGACGACGAGGAACGGCTGATAGATCCGGCCGAAGCGCTCCGGCACGTATGCCGTCACATCCAGAGCTGGATTTGCCGACAACGCCGCGCCGACGTCCAGCGCGACTTCCTGCGCGAGCTGCGCGGGCCCGAGCCACGAGCGGCCGACGACGACGGTGAGCCAGACGTAGACGCCGGCCTGGATCACGAGCAGCGACGCCAGCAGCGCGACGAAGCCGAACGCGATGCGCCAATACAGGCTGCGATACCAGACGGGATCAGACATCGGCGAACTTGTATCCGGTTCCCCAGACCGTCAGGATGAAACGGGGCTCGTCCGGATCCGGCTCGATCTTTTTCCGGATCCGCTTGATCAACGTGTCGACGCTGCGGCTCGTGACGTAGGTGTCGTCGCCCCAAACGCGGCCCACCAGCGCTTCGCGGCTGAACACGATGCCGGGATTGCTCGCGAGCAGATACAGCAGATCGAACTCGTGCGCGGTCAGCTCGATTTCATTGCCGTCGAACCGTGCATGGCGCCGGGCGGGATCCACCGTCAACGCCGCCACGGTCACGGCCTGTTGACCCTCGGCGGCCGCGGAGAGGTGCGATCGCCGGGGCCGGCGGAGCAGGGCCCGGGCCCGCGCCACCAGCTCGCGGATGCCGAATGGCTTGGTCAGGTAGTCGTCCGCCCCGCTCTCGAGCCCGAGCACCTTGTCCGATTCTTCGCGGCGTGCCGTCAGCATCAGAATGGGCACGTCGCTGTTCTGTTCTTCGCGGCGGATCGCCTTGCACAGGGTGATACCGTCGAGCCCCGGCAGCATCAGGTCCAGGACGATGAGGTCGAACGGCTCGCGCTTGGCCAGCTGAAGCGCCTCGTAGCCGTCACCCACCGTGGTTGGCGTCATGCCGTCGAGGCCGAGGTGAAGCGCGACGAGGTCGCGGATGTTCGCCTCGTCTTCGACGACGAGAACACGGGGATCCGGTCGGGCGTTCTGCTCCCGCGGCATAGTCAGCCATTCTCAGTGTAACCCGTGGATTTTGCGCCAAAAACGCGGCATTTCGCTGTCACCGTTTCTTCACAACTCTGCCATCGTTCGGTCACAGACACAGCGTCTACTCAGTCGAGGCCGTTATGCCGAGGATGAATGCATAACGGCGCCGCGCACAGCGCGGCCGCGAG
>Ga0307416_100002597_pt1 | contig 10431 bp, 5 predicted proteins | sample DK1Cmetagenome_2_FD_203821 | JGI IMG/M metagenome (GOLD analysis project Ga0307416, IMG submission 203821) | Maize rhizosphere microbial communities from greenhouse at UC Davis, California, United States - DK15-C-3 | ecosystem: Host-associated > Plants > Roots > Rhizosphere > Soil | place: USA...
CCGGGCGCATTGACGGCATTAGCGCCTCAGGCTTGATGCTGCTGCGCGTGACCACGGTCATGGAGCGTGCCTGCGCCCCAGCAGCAAAGTGAAGAAATTGCGTATGCGGGATGAACATCTCTGTGCGAGGAGGTGTGTCCAATCCGCGTTGGCGAACATCGCCAATCACGCCTGCAATCGTCCTCCACGGTTGCTCGGGACCAGTGCTGTTGGTGAGGCGAATTCTTTTGCCGATAGGATTCTCGCCCCCGAAAACCGTGTTGGCGGTCGTCTCGTTAATGAAGATCACCGGCGCGGCGCGCGTATCGTCTGACTCTTGCGGAAGACGCCCACGTACCAACCGAATGCGGAGCGACTCGAAATATCCGGGAGTCACCACGTACCAATCCGCTTTTCCGGCGTGCTTGGTGCCTGTGGCTGGCCTTCCTTCAACGTCGAAGCTCCAATCGCCCGATGCAATTGACATGGGCAGTCCACTGCTGGCCCCAACTTTGTCGACACCCGGCAGAGCTGCAATCTGTTGCAGCAGGCGGGTGTAGAACGAAGAAATCTCCTGCAAGCCTGGATACCGAGTTTCGGGCAGCGAGACGCGGAATGTGAGAACGCGACTGCTCACAAAGCCGGAAGGTTCCTGCAAAACCTGCGAAAAGCTCTTCAGGAGTAGACCCGATGCGATCAGCAGTACCGCGGCAATCCCGACCTGTGTCGCCACTAAGAGTCGCCGAACATGAGGCCGGACTCCTCCGGTAGTGCCGCGACCTGCATGGCTGAGAGAGTCGCTGACTTCTACACGCGATAGCTGGAACGCTGGAAAAAGGCCAAAGAGCAGTCCGGTAATGATCGCCAGCGCGCACGTGAACAGCAGAACCGGCATGTTGAGCGTGATCTCCGACAGTCGGGGAATCGTCACGGCGCGGTCGGCCAGCCATAACAACAGCAATTTCTGGCAAGCAGCGGCCACCGCAAGTCCGACCAGTGCGCACGTTGCCGATAGCACGAGCGCTTCGGTCACGAGCTGGCGGATGATCCGGAACCGGGAAGCCCCAAGTGCAATTCGAACGGCCAGTTCGCTCCTGCGCGCCTCTCCGCGTGCCAGCAACAGGTTCGCGACATTTGCACAGGCAAGCAGCAGGACCAAACCAACGGCGGCGATAAGGATAGTTAATGTTTGTTTGGAGTGACCCAGTAAATCCTCACGCAAAGGTCTGATGTAGGTTCCGAAGTCACCCTGATCGTATTCGGTCGGATACTCTCGCATCAGCGTGGCGAGCAGGTTGTTCAATTCTCCGTTCGCCGATTGCAGCGAAGCGCCGTCGTTGAGGCGTCCGTAAACTTGCAGGTAGTGTCCGCCTCTTTCATTGCGCGAGGCCGCACGATTCAGGGGCAGCGGCAAGATGATTCCTGCGGTCTCGTCGGAACCGAACTCCAGCGGAAGGCGGGCTCCTTCGCCCATCACGCCGACGATCTCATGCGGTCTGCCATCTACGAGCAAGGTTTGCCCGAGAACTCCCGTGGAGGAGTTGAACCGTGTCCGCCAGATCTCATTGCTCAAAACCATGACGGCGGAGCGTCCTTCGATTTCTTCCTGTGGAAGGAACCCTCGGCCCAACACAGGTGTTATTCCAAGGACCTGAAACATATTCGTGGTAACGTACGCGGCGCCAATCCTGTCTGGGTCGCTGTGCGCGCCGGAAATGTTGACCGAGTCTCCCGCTGCCGCCGCCAGTTGCATTGTGTTGCTGCGTTCCTGCAAATCGAGGAACTCCGGATCCGAGTGTCCTCCCGCGGCTTGTCCATTCCAGCGGTTCCAGACAGCAACTAACCGATCCGGCTCCGCATAAGGCAACGGGCGCAGCAGGACCGCATAGATCACGCTGAACATTGCGGTGTTGACGCCAATGCCAACGGCGAGGGTGAGCACGGCCGTGGCGACAAAACCGGGCTGGCGTCCCATGTTTCGCAATGCGTACTGAAGGTCTTGCCGAAGTTGTGAGAGGTGCTCACGCGGGCCAAGCCTGAACAAATCAGCGATTGTGGTTATCCAAACGCGTGCGGCCTGGCTTCGCGTGCGTGCGGCCTGGCGCTGGTTGCGAAATGCCTGTTCCATGTCGCGGCCGTAGTCGCTGCGGAAATCGAACGGCACAAGGCGCATCAGAAAGCGGAAGATTCGCGTACTACTCATACTGGCCTCACGCGCGCGATCAGGTTCTTGGCATGGGCCATTTTCAGTGCCGTCTCCATGCGCCTGGCTTCCGCTTGTGCGACTTCACGCCCAAAAGCAGTGAGCTTGTAATAGCGACGACGCTCGTCATCGAGTGCGGGATCAGGACGCTCGTCCGATTCCTGGATGACCCCCTCCTGCTCGAAGCGTCGAATGATCGCGTATAAGGTTCCGGCGCTGAGCGAGACTTCTCCGTCTGTCCGCCGCGCGACTTCCTTGATGATGGCGTAGCCGTGTTTCTCTCCGTCAGCGAGCGCGATAAGTACTTCGAACATCGCTGGAGTGAGTGGAAGCAGGGTGTCGGGCGAGCGCTTTGCTTTCGTCATGAGAGCGGTATACTATTACGTAAGACGATATAGTGTCAAGGCACCCGTAATAGAGTGCTGGCGGAAGCTCTCCTGCGCAAAGCACGTGGCGCTCCCATGCAAATTAGCGGTTATTACTTGCCTGCCACCGCTTTTACAAACCGGTCGTAGAACTCCAGGCCCTCGTAAAACGACTTCACCGGAATGCGTTCGTTGCGTCCGTGGGCGCGTACGTCGTGCATGTCGATGAACACGCCCGATACGGCATAGACAGGGATTCCGGCAAGACGAAGGGCGCGACCGTCGGTAGCACCGGTTTCCATGAATGGAACCACAGGAACGCCCGGCCAAATGAAATTCACCGTTTGCTGCATGGCCGTCATCACTTCGCGATTCAGAGGAGACTCCGGTGATGCGGTCCACGTGCCAGCTGGTGTCACCGTCACGCCCGAGTCGCCGATAGCCTGCGCGATCGCACGCTGTATTTCTTCGACCGTGGTCTGCGGAGTGGCCCGGCAATTGACGTTGGCTCTGGCCATTTGCGGAAGAGCGTTACGGGCGTGACCAGCCTCGACCGTGGTGGCTACGCACGTCGTACGCAGAAGCGAGTTGTAAAACGGAGTCTCAGACAAGCGCTCGATCGCCTGCGCATCACCCTCGGCGGCAGCCTTCAAGTCGCTGGCTGCTTGTCCGGTGTGCAATGCCGCCTGTGCGCGGAAGTACTCACGCGAAGTGTCGCTGAGCTGCGCCGGAAAACGTAACGCTTGCAACTTCCGCAACGCTGCCGCGAGCTGATAGACCGCGTTGTCTTTTCGCGGAATCGAGCTATGTCCGCCCGGGTTGTGGGTCTCGAGTGTCCAATCGCTGTACCACTTTTCCGCAGTCTCGAAGGTGGTGAGCAGCGGTTTCCCGTCGCGAAGTTGAAAGTCTCCGCCATCAGTATTCAGGCAATACTTGGCGTCGATCAGCGGTCGATTCGTTTTGAGAAGCCACTCCACCCCATTCGCTGGTCCACCTTCTTCATCGGCGGTCAAGGCCATGATGATGTCGCGCTTCGGCACCCAACCTTCACGCTTCCACCGGATCATGTTCGCGGCGAGAATGGCGGCGCCGTCCTTGATGTCACTCGTGCCGCGTCCGTAGAAGTACCCATCTTTCTCGACAAGTTCGAAAGGGTTGGTCGCCCACTGCTCCACGGGAGCTTCCACAACGTCTATGTGCGCCAGCAACAGAATGGGCTTCGACTGCGCCTCGGAACTCCCGCGCAGGCGGACGACAAGATTCTTCTTACGCTTCTCGGGGCCGATCACATGGACGTCATTGTCCGGATAACCGGCGGCCTTCAACCGACGTGCGACCGCTTCAGCCACCGGTGTTGAGCCAACACCGGATTCAGTAGACGGGATCGCAATCATCTCGGCAAAAATGTCGCGAGCCAAATGGTGCGTTGTATCTGATGGTTGAGGGCTTTTAGCCGCCTGTCCATATAGAGGAGTAGCGATAAGTATCGCGGTGATGAAAAGAAATAGCTTTCGCATAGGGGCAATGTTGGGGAAACATCATACACACGCGTGAGTTGCCGGGGTTGTCCACACCCTTTTCCTGGGCTTCTTGCGGACTAAATGCCCGCATCGCATTACGGAGGAGGTCTCTTGCTAGGTCTAGATCGCCGAGCCTGCGCCATTGCGATTCCTCGAAGCGCTAGTGCGGGTGCTTACGCACGGCGACAAGATCCAGGGCTTCCAGGGGAACACTTTCTGCGAGTGCGTGCGCCGCGGCCCATTATCAGAAAGTCCATTGAAATCCCGCCACACTTGTAACTCTCACCCCTCCCAAGTCCTGCGGCTCTCCAAGATTGCCGGGTCGCTTCTGCCAGGAGCTGTACTCGTGCTCCTGCCAAAATGTCCACTGCGGCTCGCAGCATCGCTAACCGGTGGTGACACTGAGGAGTGGGATTTGGTGGCGGCGGCTGGACTCGAACCAGCGACCTACGGATTATGAGACCGTCGCTCTAACCACCTGAGCTACACCGCCATCGGTCGGAAAACTAAGCAGGGGCTGAGGGAGCCTGCCTGTGACGCCTGAGGAGTTCTGCGTCTCTTTGATTCTAAAAGTGCCTCAACAGAGTGTCAAACCAACCTGGCCGTGACGCGTCTAATGCCTGGAGGACGCACACTTTCGAGCGGGGTAAGTATTTATGTTCCTCGTAGGAGTGTGCAGCATCCAAAGTTATAATGAGTCAACTCCCCCGCGGAGATCTCACAAACATCAGTATGCCTAAAAAGATCAAAGCTGCCGTCGTTCTCGTTTCGTTCTTAACAGTCCTCTTCATCGTTGCCGGAGGCCTTGGTGTCAAAGCTTCCACCAACAACGACGGCTCCTATCGCCAGATTGGGGTTTACAGCGAGGTGCTCCAGCGGATCCGCAGCGAGTACGTCGAAGACCCCAACATCCCGCAGGTTACCGACGGCGCCCTTCACGGACTACTCGAGTCTCTGGATGCGAACTCGAGCTACTTGAATCCCGCCGAATACAAAGCATTCCGTCAGGTGCGGAATGATGCCAAAGCCAATATTGGCGCCACGCTTTCCAAGCGTTTCGGTTACGCCGCAATTGTCGCCGGTATTCCCGGTGGTCCAGCCAAGAAGGCCGGAATCGAAAATGGCGACATCATCGAAGCTATCGAGGGCCGGAGCACGCGCGACCTGTCGCTGGCCGAAATTGAATCGTTGCTGTCTGGCCAGGTGGGTTCGGTCATAAATATCTCTGTTGTTCGTCCCCGCAAAGCACAGCCGCAGAAGATTGCGATCACGCGTGAAGCTCCGTCGTATCCCCCTGCCGGCGAGAAGATGCTGGAAGCAGGCATCGGCTACGTGCAGGTCGACTCGTTACAGAAGGGCCGTGCGCAAGAAATCGCGAACAAGCTGAAAGACCTTCAGCGCCAGGGCGCGAAGAAGCTCATCCTCGATCTCCGCAACTGTGCATCGGGTGACATAAACGAAGGAATCGCGGCAGCGAATCTTTTCCTGAATCGCGGCACGATCACTTACCTGCAAGGTCAGAAATATCCCAAGGAAACATTCAATGCCGACCCGTCGAAGGCCTTAACGACGCTGCCCTTGGTGGTGCTCGTAAACCGTAGCACCGCAGGCGCAGCTGAGGTTGTGGCGGCTTCCGTGCTCGAGAATGCGCGCGGTGATGTGCTCGGCGACAAGACTTTCGGCATGGCATCCATCCAGAAAGTTCTCGAGCTTCAGGACGGCTCGGCACTCATCCTTTCGATCGCGAAGTACTACACGCCTTCAGGCAAGGCCATTCAGGATGCAGCTGTTACGCCGAACATCCTGGTCGCCGACGCGACCGATGATTTCATCGGTCCCGACGAGGATGGTACCGATAGCGATACCCCAGAGCCGCCGAAGGTGAACCAGCCTGATGAACAGTTGCTTCGTGCCGTTGAGGTTTTGAAGAATCGCGAGCAGAAGTCGTAACTAAACTGTAACTGCGGTTAGAAGAAGCGGGCTGCGGCCCGCTTTCCTTTTGGCAACTTGGGTCTCCTCGTCGTGCTATTCTCACCTTAGCTCTGCTCCGTTTCCATGACATCGGCCACGGCAGTTTCGCGTGCTGCGCACCCCGCGCGCAAGTTCGTTGGACGGCTCGTCTTTTGTCTCCTCGTGGCCGTCGCTGCGGCACTTGGCTCCATCGTCGGATTGCTCTTCGTTTACTCCACCGACCTGCCGCAAGTCACCGAGCTCGAACGATATCGACCGAATTCGATCACCGAACTCTACGACGATCAGGGACGCGTCATCGGTTCTTTCGCGCTCGAGCGACGGGTTGTCGTCGGCTACGATGACTTCTCACCAACGTTGCGCAACGCCATCATCTCCATAGAAGACAAGGAATTTGAGAAGCACTGGGGAATTAATTTCTGGCGCGCAGCCGGCTCTGCATATCACAACGTTTTCTCCGGAGAGCGCGCCCAGGGTGCATCGACGCTTACCATGCAGTTGGCGCGCAATCTGTTCCTGTCCCCAGATCGCACGCTCACGCGCAAGATCCAGGAAGTGATGCTTTCCATTCAGATCGAGCGCCGCTTCACCAAGCAGCAGATATTCACCCTCTATGCCAACCAGATCTTCCTTGGGCACGGTGCTTACGGCTTTGAAGCTGGAGCGCAATACTACTTCAGCAAGCACGCGAAAGACCTCACCCTCGAAGAGGCCGCCTTGCTCGCCGGATTACCGAAGGCCCCCAGCGCGTACTCGCCAATCAACAACCCTGAGCGTGCGTTGCGCCGGCGCAACCTCGTCATCAACAATATGCTCGAAGACGCCAAGATCAACGTCGAGCAAGCCCAGCGCGCCAAGGCCGCGCCCATTGAACTTCGTGTGCAGAGTGATCCCAACTCGCTCGCACCTTATTTCTCTGAGGAAGTCCGCCGCTATCTCGAAAAAAAGTACGGCTCGAACCAGGTTCACGAAGGCGGGTTGCGCGTCTACACCACTCTCGATGCTGAGTTACAGCAAGCCGCAAACGCCGCGCTCCTCGGCGGGTTGACCGCCTATGAACGCCGTCACGGATGGAAGGGGCGGCTGCTGAATATCATCGCCGCGGGTTTCGATCCTGCGAAGTATGAACATCCTGACTGGCGTGAGGCAATAGGCCCCGGAAGTTACGTGAACGCCCTGGTCGTACAGGTGAAACCCACTTCAGCCACTGTGCGCATTGGGCGCTACTCTGCACAGATTTCAGCTGCCGACATCGCATGGACGAAGCGCAAGTCTCCCGCTGACATTCTTAGCTTCGGCGATATCGTCTACCTCAAAATCAGATCGCTTGAGGGAAGCACGGCCCAGGTCTCCCTCGAACAGGACTCCGGAGCCCAGGGCGCTCTGCTAGCCATCGACAACGTCACTGGCGACATCAGGGCAATGGTTGGCGGCCGCAATTTCAATCTCTCAAAGTTCAATCGCGCCACCCAGGCCTTGCGACAGACAGGATCCTCATTCAAGCCCTATGTGTACACCGCTGCCATCGATCAGGGCGCCACACCGGATGACGTAATTCTCGACGCCCCAACTACTTTTACGACCGCATCAGGCCCGTACACTCCGCGCAATTACGACGGCAAGTTCGAAGGCAACATCACTCTTCGTCGCGCGATTTCCCAATCCCGCAATATTCCAGCGCTGAAACTGGCGGAGCGCGTCGGCATCGGGAACGTCATCGACTATGCGCGTCGCTTCGGCATCACGTCGGAAATTCCTCGGTATCTCCCGGTCGCTCTTGGCGCGGCCGACATGACACTCTTCGAGCAGACCTCCGCCTTCAGCGCATTCCCCAACGATGGTGTGCGTGTGGTCCCGCGCATGATCCGCAAAGTTGTCGATTATGAAGGCCACGTCCTCGAAGAAAACTATCCGGAAGTTCGCGACGCCATCAGCCCTCGAACTGCGCGCATCATGACTGGATTGCTTCAGGAAGTGGTGAGGCATGGAACCGCCGCTAAGGCCGCTAAACTCGGCCCCGCAATCGCCGGCAAGACGGGCACGACCAACGACTTCACGGATGCATGGTTCGTCGGGTTCTCGCCGTCGATAACCTGCGGCGTCTGGGTCGGCTTCGATGAGAAGAAAACGCTCGGCAAGAAGGAAACAGGTGGCGAGGCGGCACTGCCCATCTGGATCGACTTCATGGAAGTCGCGCTGCGGGGTCATGAAGATGAAACTTTTCCGCAGGCTCCTCCTCACCCTCCTCCCGCAGTAGCGAAGCAGGTCGATACTCCTGACCTTTCACCCGGCGACGGAGAAGCTAACTGATGCGCCGCGCACTCCGTTACATCGCACTTACGCTCGTGCTCATAGCGGTCGCACTCGTTTCCGCGCTGACCACCATGCGATTTGCGATTCACGGCAGGGAAGTGACGGTACCGAACCTCGTCAATCTGACCGTGCCCGACGCACGAAAGCAGTGCGTTTCCAGTGGGCTTGTGCTGCAGATCGAAAGCAAGTTTTACAGCAATGAAGTCGGACCGGGCCGCATCATTTCGCAGTCTCCACCAGTCGGAGAACTCGTGCGCCGCGGATGGCGCCTGCGTGTTGCTGAATCTCTTGGGGCCCAGCGGGCTGTCATCATCGACGTTGTTGGCCAAAGCCAGCGCGCGGCCGAACTCAACCTTCGTCAGCGAGGCCTGGAGACGGGAACGATTGCGACCGTGAATCTAGGCAACCAACTTCCAAACCAGGTGCTCGCGCAGAGCCCTCCCGCAAATGCAGACGGTGTCACGTCGCCGAAGGTAAGCTTGTTGCTGAGTTCGAACGCTGCGACACAGGTTTACGTCATGCCCGATTTAGCGGGCATTACGGTCGATGCCGCAATCAAGCGCATCACCGACGCAGGCATGAGAGTGGGCGCGATGCTCAACCTCAACGAGGCCCAGGGACAACCGGCACTGAACACTCCTGCCATTGTTGTCCGCACAAGTCCTCCCGCCGGACAACGCGTTACCACCGGCACGCCAATCAACCTAGAAGTAAGCCGCTAATTCTGTTGTCGCGCAGCCGCCCCGGCTGCGGCTGTTCAACGGCCCAACGACGCACTCTATCGTAGCGCCGGCGTCTCACTGGCGAAGCGCCGCAGGCGCGTTCGAAAGTAACCCGCCTCGAATTCGTGGATCAGCTATGCTGTTCCACTGGAGTGCTGGAGACACGACTGCACCGCTCAATCAGCGCTGCAAAGAATCCATCACACTGATGCACTCCCGGAATTGTGCGCAGGTAATCTCCGCGCATGAGTGTTCGGAAATCCCCGGCAATAACACCTTCATGTCGTAACGCGGCAAGCTCCGCCTCAACCGGAACCACGCGATATCCATGCGAATCTCGCATTACCTCCTCAACCACGCTCTCGCACTCTTCGCGTTCCAGCGAGCAAGTCGAATAGACACATCGCCCTCCTGCTTCAAGCTGCCGCAATGCTGCTCGCAAGATATCGACCTGCTTTGAATGCAACTCTGTAAGATCGCTGGTCTGCAATTTCCATTTGATTTCAGGATTTCGCGCCAGCGTTCCCGTACCCGAGCAAGAGACGTCCGCAAGTACCCGATCGTAATCGCCCGAAAGCGGCAGGTCGCGCACATCCGCAGTCACTACGAAAACATTCTTTGCGCGTACCCGCTCGCGCAGCGAACGCGCACGATGCTCGTGCAACTCCGCCGCCATGATCTCCGCCTCCGGATTTCGCTCCGCCATCACGATCGTCTTGCCGCCCGGAGCGGCGCAGCAGTCCAGCATCCGTCGTCCGCGTCCCACCAGCAGAGCCGCCAACTGAGACCCTTCATCCTGGAAGTGAACGCGGCCTTCATTGAACACCAGCGTTTTCACAACATCCCCGCGTTGGACGATGTAAGCCCGAGAAACGATCCTGCCGTTGGTTAGGCCTACACCGCTCTCGATTAGCTCTCGCTCCGCAGCATCATCAGGCACTCGCACGACAGTCTCGGGGACTTGCTGGTCGAACTCGCAGATTCCTCGCGCGACCTCAAACCCATAATCCCGCACCCAGCGCTCAACTAGCCATTCCGGATGTGACCACTCCAGCGCAAGGCTCGCATCATCGTGCGCAGGTGGAACTTCCAGGGAGCCAGGCGTCGCCTTCCGCAACACTGCGTTTGCAAACGCAACTGCCGACCGCTTTCGCGCGCGCTTCACCAACTCAACGCTCTCGTTCACCGCCGCACGCGCAGGCACGCGTTCAAGCCACCCGATCTGGTAGAGGCCCATGCGCAGCACAATCAGGATTTCCAGGTCGAGCCTTTCCACGGCCCGAGAAGCAAGTTTCTCAATGGCAAAGTCGAGCCGTGCTCTCCACCGCAACACACCCATTACGATTTCTGTACAGAGC
>Ga0307416_100002598_pt1 | contig 10430 bp, 10 predicted proteins | sample DK1Cmetagenome_2_FD_203821 | JGI IMG/M metagenome (GOLD analysis project Ga0307416, IMG submission 203821) | Maize rhizosphere microbial communities from greenhouse at UC Davis, California, United States - DK15-C-3 | ecosystem: Host-associated > Plants > Roots > Rhizosphere > Soil | place...
GGTGACCGTTGCTGGCTGATCGTCCTAGCCGTGTGGATGCTTCCAGCACTACACCGGACCTTTACACTAATCCGGTCGGCGGGTTAGCTCAGCCGAAGAGGACGGCGGCTTCGTCGTAGCGGTTTTGCGGGACGGTCTTGAGCTGGCGCAGGGCCTCCTCGAAGGCAACATGCCGGACCTCCGTGCCTTTGAGGGCCACCATGGTGCCCCAGTAGCCTTCCACTATCGAGTCGATGGCGGCCATACCCAGACGGGTGGCCAGTACGCGGTCGTAGGCGGAGGGGACGCCGCCTCGCTGGATGTGGCCCAAGATGGTGGCGCGGGTTTCGATGCCGGTGCGGGCTTCGAGTTCGGGGGCGAGCTGGTCGGCGATGCCGCCCAGCCGGGGCCGGCCGAAGGTGTCCAGGCCGCGTTCGGAGTGCGGGGTTTCCATGTGCTCGGGGACAAAGCCTTCGGCCACCACCACCAGCGGTGCGCGGCCACGGGCATGGGCTTCCTTTACCCACAGGGTGATTTGCTCGATGCTGACCTTCTGCTCCGGGATGAGGATGGCGTGGGCGCCTGCTGCCATGCCGGCGTGCAGGGCGATCCAGCCGACGTGCCGGCCCATGACTTCGGCGATCATGCAGCGGTGGTGGGATTCGCCGGTGGTGCGGAGCCGGTCGATGGCTTCGGTGGCGATCTGCACGGCGGTGTCGAAGCCGAAGGTGTAGTCGGTGGCGTCGAGGTCGTTGTCCACGGTCTTGGGGACGCCGACGATCTTCAGTCCGGCATCGGTGAGGCGCTTCGCGGCCGCGAGCGTTCCCTCACCGCCGATGGCGATGATCGCGTCAATGCCCAGGCGTTCCATGTGGGCTTTGATGACCTCGGGCCCGCCGCCGTTTTCGAAGGGGTTGGTGCGGGAGGTGCCGAGGATGGTGCCGCCCTGCTTGGCGATGCCGCGGACCATGGTCCGGGGGATGTCGATGATGTCGCCCTCAACAACGCCGCGCCATCCGTCCAGGAAACCGACGAATTCGTGGCCGTGGATGGCTATGCCTTTCAACACGGCGCCGCGGATAACCGCGTTCAGCCCGGGGCAGTCGCCGCCACTGGTAAGGATGCCAATTTTCATGATCTGGGAAGGTCTCTTTCAGGCGTCGTGGTTGGTCTCGAGCAGACCGACGAGTCGATCCAGTGCCTGCTCTGAGCCGGCAGCTTCGCTGCGGAGAACCACACGGTCCCCGTGTTCGAGGCCAAGACTCATGAGAGAAAGAACCGAGGTGGCGTCCATGGCATCCTCGGCAAGCTCCCCCTCGCGGCCGATGGTAATCTCGAGCCCATCGTAGGCCGCCGCCGCTTCGACAAAGGTGGTGGCGGGCCGGGCGTGAAGACCGGATGTGCTGGCAATGGTGGCCGTGCGTTCGAACATATGTCTTTTCCGTCCAGTTTTGTGAGTAGTTACTGCAACCGGAGATCTTCGACCATCCGGGCGATGTGGAGTGTCAGGTATGTGACTTCGTCTTCGGTGAGGGGTTCCCCGAGGCGGAGTTCGAGTACTGTCTGGAGCTTGAGCGCTGTGGCGTAAGCGTCAGGATAGGATTCGCGGATTGCTTTGCTCAGGGCCGTCGAACCCTCTTCGAGTTGCCTGCCTGTCTGGGCTCTGACGAAGAAGTAGCGCAGGTGGGTGATGAACCGAGCGGCGTTGACGGTGTCGCGGTTGAAGGGACGCTCGTATGACTGTTCCAGGACCTCGAAAAGCTGGGTGAAAACGCCGGTCATTTGGTAGGTGAGGGAAAGGTCGCCTGTAGCGAACCCGGCGTTGACCAGATGCAGGGCGATCGGTACCGCTTCGGCGGCAGGCAGGGGATGCTCGACACGTGTATTGACGAAGTCGAGGACGCCTTGAGCCGTCTGGAGTTCCTCCGGGTAGAGGTGGGAAACCTCCGCACGCAGAGGGTACTCGAGGTTAATGCCCTGGCGCATGCGTTTGATAGCAAAACTGAGATGGTCCGCAAGGCCGACGACAGTGGTTGAGCTTATGGTGCTCGCCAGGCCCTTCCTTGCTATCTGCAGCGCCTCATCAGCGAGCAGAAGGTGCTCAGGCGGTATCGCTGCCACGAGTGCGCCGAAGTTATCGGCATCCCGCCCGTCCTCGGGGACGAAGACGCGAACGATTTTGGCTTGGTCCACCGCCTTGCCTGGTTTGGCCTGGAAGCCGAGACCCCGGCCCGTGAGGATCACCTCTCCCCTGTCTGCCGTGCGGGCAAGGACGACGTTGTTGTTAAAGACGCGCAGGACCTCCATGTCGTCCTCCTTTCGTTGCGGCGGGGCTCCATGGCTTGCTGGTGATCGCCCGCGGGCTGGTCCTAGTTCTTGAGGCTGGCGCCATTGGTGGCTATAACGTCCTTGTACCACCCGTAGGACTTCTTGGGATAGCGGTCCAGGGTGCCGCCGCCGTCGTCGTTGCGGTCCACGTAGATGAAACCGTAGCGCTTGCTCATCTGTGCGGTGGAGGCGCTGACCAGGTCGATGCAGCCCCACGAGGTGTATCCCAGCAGCTGCACGCCATCGGCGACTGCCTCCCGGGCCTGGACCAAATGGTCGTTGAGGTAGGCGATGCGGTAGTCGTCGACGACCGTTTTCCTGCCGTCGACCTCGACCAGCTGGTCAGCTGCGCCGAGGCCGTTTTCCACAATGAAGAGCGGTTTCTGCCAGCGGTCCCAATAGTCGTTCAAGGCCACGCGCAGGCCCTGGGGGTCGATCTGCCAGCCCCACTCGGAAGCTTTAAGTGTCGGGTTGGGGACCCCACCCATGATGTTGCCGGGCCCCTTGATCTTCTTCGCGGGGTCGGCGGTTTCGCAGATGCTCATGTAGTAGCTGAAGGAGACGAAGTCCACCGTGTGCTTCAGGTCCTCACGGTCCTGCGCTGTGATGTTCAGTTCAATACCGTTGTCCCGGAAGTAGCGCAGCAGGTATCCGGGATATTCACCCCGGCAGTGAACATCGCCGAAGGCGTAGCTGTCCTGCGAGGTATGCATCGCGGCCACGACATCCGACGGGTCCGGGGTCAGCGGATAGGCCGGCATTGCGATGATCATGCAGCCCACCTGGGCGCCGGGCATCAGCTCGTGCGCCAGTTTGGTGGCCCTGGCGGAAGCTACCAGTTCATGGTGGATGGCCTGGTACAAGTCCTGCTTGGTGAGCTGTTCCTTGGGAGCGGGGATTCCGCCGGACAGGAAGGGCTCATGAATGATGGAGTTGATCTCATTGAACGTCAGCCAGTACTTCACCCGGCCGCCGAAGTACTCGAACAGGGTGCGGCAGTAGCGCTCGTAGAAGCCGATCAGCTCACGGTTGGTCCAGCCGTTGTATTTCCTGGCCAGGTGCAGCGGGGTCTCGTAGTGGCTGATGGTGACCAGCGGTTCGATGCCGTGCTTTTCGAGTTCGTCCAGGATCCGGGAGTAGTAGGCCAGGCCTTCGGCGTTGGGGGTTTCCTCGTCGCCGTGCGGGAAGATGCGGCTCCAGGCGATGGAGAAGCGGAACACCTTGAAGCCCATGTCCGCGAAGAGGGCGATGTCCTCCTCGTAGCGGTGGTAGAAGTCGATCGCCACCTGCTTAAGGTTGTCCGGCGTTGGGCCCTCGGTCGGAGACTCGGTGATGCCCTTGGGCATCACGTCCTGGATGGACAGGCCCTTGCCGCCCTCGTTGTAGGCGCCTTCAATCTGGTTGGCGGCGGTGGCGCCGCCCCAGAGGAATCCGTCAGGGAAAGTAGTGGTCACAGTGTGGTTCCTTTGCTGTAGGGACCGAAGTTGGCGGAGTGGTGGTTAGACCTCGATGGTGATGGCAGCATCGCCCTGCGCAAGGGTCCCTTCTGTTACCGGGTCTACGCTTCGAAGCTGGGCCGTATTGGTGACCATCACCAGGGTGGTGGTGTCGTAGCCTGCCGCAGCAACAGCGTCGAGATCGACGACGGCGAGAAGGTCACCAGCGCGCACCTGCTGGCCCCGCGTAACCGCTGGCTCGAAGCCGCGGCCCTGCATTTGGACGGTGTCGATGCCGATGTGGACCAGGACCTCCACACCGGCGTCCGACTTGATGCCGAATGCGTGCCCGGTCTTCATGGCCGCCTTGATGGTTCCGGTGATTGGTGAGACGATCCGGCCGTCTGCAGGGACTATGCCAAGGCCTTTCCCCATAGCGCCGGATGCGAAGACCTTGTCCTGCACGTCGGCCAGTGCCACTACCTTGCCAGCGACAGGAGTGACCACTTCAACCAGGCCGGCAGTGTCAGGTACGGCCACTGCCGAGGTGTGAGCATGAACGCCCGCAGTGCCAACGGACGCGGTCGGTGTCTCCGGTGCTGTCACATCTTCCTGTTCGCGTGGTCCGAAGAGGAAGGTCAGAATGAAGGCGAGGGCGACGGCGATGCCGGTGCCCAGGAGCAGGAGGGCGAAGTTGCCGACGGTGCTGAAGGCGGGCAGACCGAGCAGTGACGGGAACACGAAGTACGTGGCCCCGGTGCCGCCGGCAGCGACGATGGCGCCGCCTACCAGACCACCGGCGATGCCGAAGTAGAAGGGCTTCTTCAATGGCAGGTTGACGCCATAGATTCCGGGTTCAGTGATGCCGGCGAGGAAGCCCGAGAGAGCGGCCGGGCCGGCTACGGCGCGGCGGGCCTTGTTGCGGGTTCGGAGCAACACGGCAAGTGTCGCTGCTGCCTGGGCGAGCACAGCAGGCAGCAGCGGCCCGAACAAGAGCGAGTGGCCCTGGGTGGCAATTTCACTAAGCATGCCGGGAAGGAATCCCCAGTGCAGACCGAAGAGTACGAAGACCTGCCAGAAACCACCCATGACGGCACCGGCGAGCCACGGAGCGAAGGCGAAGGCTGCGCTGATACCGGAAGAAAGTCCCTGCGCGGCAATGGTGGTCACAGGCCCAACAGTCATCAGGACCAGCGGGACCATGACAAGCAGGGTCAACAATGGGGTGGTGAAGTTTCGGATCGCAGAGGGAAGTACGCGCGTCAGGAAACGCTCCAGGTAGCCCTGGAGCCACACCGCCACGATGATCGGGACGACGGAGCCGGTGTAGTTCATCATCACGACGGGGATGCCAGCGAAGTTCACGGGTTCCGGCTGACCGGCGAGAGCCACAATAGTCGGATAAACCAGCGCCCCTGCGATAGCCATGGCTGTGAACTGGTTGGCCTTGAACTTCTTGGCAGCTGTCACCGCCAGGAATATCGGCAGGAAGTAGAAGAGTGCATCGGCGGTGGCAGCCAAAATCACGTTCGTCTGTGACGCGGGATCGAGCCAGGCGAGCTGCGTTGCCATACTCAGGAACGCCTTGAGCAGGCCGGCGGCGGCCAACGGCCAAATGACCGGGTTGAAGATCGCGGAAATCAGTTCGATGAAGCGGCTGAGCACGTTGCCATGTGGTACGGGTGCTTCATCCCCTGCCGCGTCCCCGGTAAGCTTGGTAATCTTGCCAAGTTCAGCGTAAACGGTGGGTACGTTGTCGCCGATGACTATTTGGTATTGGCCGCCGGCCCGCATCACCGTGATCACGCCGGGCAATTTTTCGATAGTGGCAGTGTCCGCCTTGGCGTCGTCCCGCAGCTTCAGCCGCAGCCGCGTTGCACAATGGGCTGCGCTGGCGATGTTCTCCTCGCCACCGACCCCCTGAAGAATATCGCCGGCAAGAGACCGGTAGTCCACAGTTGCCATGTCAGACCTCTCTGTCAGTTTTTGGGCACAAAAAAAGACCCGAGAATACACGTACGTGCTTCTCAGGTCTTGCCCCGTTTCCGGGTAACAATCCGGTTGGCGGTTATCGCCATTAGCAGAAAATGATACGCGTGTCCGCGCTTACATGCAAGCCCGCTCCCGTCCCAGTCCGTGCAACCGTTTCTGGGTGGACGGGTGTTCACACTGCTACCGGGGCGGCTATGGCTGGGTGATGGCGGTAGCCCAGGAGTTGGAGGTCCTCCCAGGTGTAGTCAAAAAGGGTGTCCGGTCGGCGGCGGAAGGACAATCGAGGTGATGGGAACGGGGCACGCAGGATTTGCTCCCGGACCTGGTCGGTGTGGTTGTTATAGATGTGGCAGTCCCCGCCGGTCCAGATGAATTCTCCGGCTGCCAGGCCGAGTTGATGGGCGATCATCTCGGTAAGCAGGGAGTAGGCGCCGATGTTGAACGGCACTCCGAGGAACAGGTCTGCGCTGCGTTGGTAGAGCTGGCAGCTGAGCGTGTCGGGGCCGGAGGGTGTTGGCTCTACGTGGAACTGGAAGAGGGTGTGGCATGGGGGCAGGGCCATGCCGGGGATTTCAGCGACGTTCCACGCGGAGACGATGTGCCGGCGGGAGTAGGGATCGGCTTTGAGGGAGTCCATTACTGCTGCGATTTGATCGATGTGCTGGTCGTTGGGGGCGGGCCAGGACCGCCATTGCACGCCGTAGACGGGGCCGAGTTCACCGTTTGGATCTGCCCATTCGTCCCAGATGCTTACCCCTTGGTTCTGCATCCAGTGGATGTTCGAATCCCCGCGGAGGAACCACAGCAGTTCCACGGCAACGGATTTGAAATGCACCCGCTTAGTGGTGATCAGGGGAAAGCCCTGGGTCAGATCGAACCGCAGCTGTCGTCCGAACACGCTGCGCGTGCCGGTGCCGGTGCGGTCCGGTGTGTGGGTGCCCTGGGCGAGTACCTCTCGGAGCAGATCCTCATAAGGGGTGGGGATCATCGGCACTTCCCTCCATCGGAAGTTGTACAGGCGAGAGGCTGCCCGCCTGTGAGCGGGATCGGAAATAAAAGCACGGTTGTGCACTGCTGCACCTGGTGATGCGTGATACCGGCACGCAATTGCCGCCGTCCTTCCAAGTGGGGTGGGAGCTCAGCTGGGCTGGGCTTCCTGCAGGTCTTTTAGTGCCTTGCGCAGTTGCTGGGCGGAGTAGACCGGGCTACCGATTTTCACGGGACCTGCAGCTGTGTGCACGAGGAGGGTGGGGTAGCTGTGGATTCCGAGATCTGCAACGCGTTCCTGCTCTGCCAACGCCTTTTCCCGGGTGCCGGGGTCGGTGTAGAGCTTTTCCACGAGGTCGGGATCCAGGCCTTCACGGGTTGCGATGGCGCGGTATGTTCCTGCGTCGGAGAGGCTGAGTCCGTCGATGTAGAACGCTTGCTGCATGGCTGCTGCCATGTCCAGGTCTTTGCCGCCCGATGCTTCCTTCAGTGCGACCAGCCCTGTGCCGGCGTCGTCGGAATCCATGTGCAGCGTTCCGTCTGAGAGAACTGTTTCGTAGGCGTTTCCGAAGCGGACGCCGGTGAGGGCGGCGATCCGCGCATTGGCCCCGGGGATGTGCGGCAGCGCGCCGATGGGGCCGGCGTGGTCGCCGCTGAAGAGGCCGCCGCTGATGACCTCAATGTCGATGCCGTCGTCCTGGGCCAGTTCGTGCAGTGCCGGGGCGAAGCCGTAGCACCAGCCGCAGTAGGCATCAAAGACGTAGGTCAGTTTGGTGGAAGTCATGGTGGTCCTTTGCCTAGGTGTTGAGGTTTTACCGCGCGGCGTGCCGTGCGGTCAGATGGTGATCTGGCCGCACGGCACTGCTTAGCTGTGGGTGTTTTCTTAGGCCGCTTCAGTTGGCGGCGGTGAACCGGGCGTTGCGGTAGGCCGGGCGCTCAATTTCATCGAGCATGGCCACCGCATAGTCCTGGGTGGAGATGCTGTCGCCGGCCGGGGAGTCCTTTGCGGTGTTGTACGTGCCGGTGCGTTCGCCGGGCTGGATAACGGGAGCCGGTGCGAGCATGGTCCAGTCCAGGTCTGCCGGGGCTTCCTTGATGGCGTCGTACGCTGCACCCAGAGTGAGGGCCTCGGCCTTGTAGGCTTCGGGGAATTCCGGGGTGTCAACGAGGCGCGTACCGTTGATTTCCAGTGCGCCTGCGCCGCCCACGACCAGCAGGCGGGTGCCGCTGGCGTTGGCATAGGCAGTCTTCATCGCAGTGAGCCATTTCCCGTGGTCTCCGCCGGTGCGGCTGGGGCCAGTGGCCAGGACCACGGCGTCGTGTGCTTTTGCGACAGCGGCAAAGGTTGCCGCGTCTGCGAGGTCAGCTGCCTGGACCTGGGTGCCGGGAACTTCTGCCCCTTGGCGGGAAATGGCTGTCACTTCGTGGCCTCGGCTCAGCGCTTCGCTGACGATCTGGCTGCCGACCATGCCGGTGGCTCCATAGACTGCGATCTTCATGGGGTCTCCTCTGGGTTGATGTCTTGCTGGTACCCCTCTACAGTATTTTTTAGATACTGATAGCTTCAAAGGAACTAAGTACCTAAATGGATAGCAATAGCAGGACAGCCAACATCCTTGACCCCGACTGCCCCTCCCGGGTGATTTTCCAACGCATCGGCGATAAGTGGGCGTCACTGATCATCCAGGTCCTCGCCGATGGCCCCGTGCGGTTCACTGCCCTGAAGAACATGGTCAACACCGTGACGCCGAAGGTGCTGACGCAGAGCCTTCGGGCGCTTGAGCGTGATGGGCTCATCACCCGGACCGTGCATCCCACCGTTCCGCCAAGGGTCGATTATGAGTTGACCGAAACGGGCCGGTCCCTGCTGGTGCCGTTGGCCCAGTTACGCGCCTGGGCTGAGAACCACGTACCCGAAATCCTCAAGGCACGGGACGACTATGACGACTCCCGCGACGAAGAACTCCTGGCCAGACACTGACAACAGCACCCTTCCATTGCATTGCGCTGGTGAGGCTGGTGCCGGATGCCGCCCAGGCAGAGGCTCCCGAGGCTACACCACGCGAAACCGTCACACGGAAAGCCGGGCTCCCGTATTCGTCAGGGACCGCTTGGTCGCTTTCGTGCAACAGGGCGCGGGCCTTCGTAACATGTAGCGGGGGTTTCAACCCCCGCTACCGCCTTGCCCCGGCCTAATCTGGGGCAGCTACTGCAAACCATCCCTCCTAACAACAAATGGTTTTTCGTCGTAATTATTTGGACCCAGGATCGCCGAACTGGACACATCGGCATAGACAATCCCCTCCGTTGTCGGATCGAGGGGATCGGCAACCCGTTTTCCGTCGCGGTCGAAAATCATCGCATAGCCACCCCCCGGCTTCAGGGCTTCCTTCCCGCCTGAGGGCAGGGGGTACTTGAGGTGGTACCCCTCGGAGGCAATGAGCGTGGGCGCTAGCGTTGTTACTCCACCTTCCGCCGCGTACTGGGCGCTGGACTCAAGGCTGGTGAGGTGACTCATGCCGTAGATACCAACGTCCAAGGCGAAGCAGGGCCATGCCGAGACATGGATCTGCTCGCCCATGGTGTACATCTTGTCGCGCAGGAGAGGGCGACGGTTTTCATTGCAGCTCAGCGCTCCCAGCGCCCCGACGGAGGTTGCCGGGATCTGATAAGTACCTTGCTGGCCGGAATGGAAGAGGTCCCACTCGGGCCCCGACGGTTTCAGTTTCCGCTGCGTGTGCAGCGTAGTCCCGTGATCTAGAATCCACGTGCCGATATACATCTTTGTGTCCGCACGCTCGCTCACCCCTATAACAAGGGTTATACCCAGGTCCTTGGTTGCATTTTCAAGGCGTCTGTGAAGTGGTCCTCCCCTAATGACAGAGTTCCTGAGGTAGAGGTCCCTAAGCGGTGCCTTGTAGGCTTCGTCACCAAACCACATAAAAATGGGATAGCCAGGCAACCATGTCTCCCCGAACGCCACGACGTCGGCCCCGTTGTTCTTGGCCTCTGCCATGAGGGCGATTGTCTTATCCGCCGTGGCTTCCACGTCGTACCAGATCGGCTCAGCCTGAACAGCCGCCAGCCTGTAGGTGTCCTTGCTTAGCGGGGACGCTGCTCCCAACGCGGGCGAGGCGGCAGTTGCTGCGGGCGCTTGACCGGCCCCGGCCAAAGCGGCTGTAACGACGGCGGCCGCCGAGGTCCCCAGGAATCCCCGGCGGGAAAAACCAGCTGTTGTCATGAAACGGATACTTTCTGTCTAAAGCGGAGGGAAAAGTTTGCATGGGGTTGCCGGGAGCTTGCCAAAGCGCAGACCAGCGACAACAGTCCAAAATTTACCGTTGGTATATTTCTTCGTGGTTGCACGTTGTTTCGCCAATGTTTCAGAAGGGCTTGCTTGGGACGTGGCTTGAAACTGCGGCAGTCCGGCTAGGATCTATGCAGTGATGCATGGGCGGTCAGGCAGCGCTGTTCCCAGCCCCAAGGGGCTGAAGCGGCGGGACGAAATTGTAGGTCAGGTCCTGGCTATGATCGGAGACGATCCATGGGGAACCCTCACCCTTCGCGGGATCGCCCGTGAGTTGAACATGGAAACTTCCCATCTTCTGCACTACTTCGCAAATAAAGATGGACTCTTTCAGGCTGTAATCCTGCGCTGGAACAGTGATTTTCGGGATCGCGATGAGGGGCTGTCGTACATCCAGCGCC
>Ga0307416_100002599_pt1 | contig 10426 bp, 9 predicted proteins | sample DK1Cmetagenome_2_FD_203821 | JGI IMG/M metagenome (GOLD analysis project Ga0307416, IMG submission 203821) | Maize rhizosphere microbial communities from greenhouse at UC Davis, California, United States - DK15-C-3 | ecosystem: Host-associated > Plants > Roots > Rhizosphere > Soil | place: USA...
TCGAGAGCAGCGGGAAGAGCGGCGGGGGCAAAGGCAAGCCGTCGACGACCACCTACAGCTACTCGGTCTCGTTTGCCGTCGCGCTGGCCAGCCGGCCGATCCGGCGGCTCGGCCGCATCTGGGCTGACGGCAACCTGCTACGCGGCGAGGCGGGCGACCTCAAGACCGGCGGCGAGCTGCGGATCTACGAAGGCCATGGCGACCAGCTGGCCGATCCGCTGATCGCTTCCGACCGCGGCGCGGCCTGCCCCGCGTTTCGCGGCATGGCGTACTGCGTGTTCGAATCGCTGCAGCTGGCCGATTTCGGCAACCGGATTCCGGCGCTGACCTTCGAGATCGTCGCCGACGACGGCGAAATAACGCTGGCTAAGCTGGTCGAGCCGCTTGGCCGCCCGGTCGAGGCCTCACCGGCGCTGCCCGGTCTCGGCGGCTTCAGCGACGAGGGCGGCCCGCTCGCCTATTCGCTGGCCGCCATCGGCGAGGTCTATCCGCTCGCCTGCGATGCCGGTGGCGACATGCTGACGATCCGTTCCGCCGACGCCGTGCCGGCCGATCCGCGCATGTTGGCGGAACCTGCGGTCGATACGTCCGAGGAAGGCTTCGGCGGCGCGGCCGGCCAGTCGCGGCACCGCCAGCCCGACGCTCGCGACATCCCCGACGGCCTGCGATATTACGATATCGGCCGCGACCATCAGGCCGGCCTGCAGCGCGCCGATGGCCGCGCGCGCCCGGGGCGCAGCCGGGTGCTCGAGTTTCCTGGAGCATTGACGGCCGCTACGGCGCGCAACCTTGCCAATGCGGCGGCCGAGCGCGCCGGCTGGTCGCGCGACACGCTCGCGTGGCGCGTGGCCGAGCTCGACCCGAGCATCGCGCCGGGCGAAGTCGTACGCGTCCCGGGACAAGTCGGGCACTGGCGCATCGAAGGGTGGGAATGGCGCGAGCGCGGCGTCGAGCTGGAGCTGCGCCGGCTGCCGCGCGGCGCGGCCCGGCAGACCGCGGCGGACCCCGGCACTTCATTGCCGGCGCCCGATTACCTCGCCACGCCGACCGAGCTTTTGGCATTCGAATTGCCTTGGGGCGGGATCGGCAGCGGCGATCAACGCCAGGTCTATGCCGCCGCATCGTCGGCGTCCCGCGGCTGGACCGGCGCCGCGCTTTACGCCGATCAGTCCGGTCAACTCGTTCCGCTCGGAACAAGCGGAACGCAACGCAGCATCGTTGGCGAGACCACTTCGGCGCTGCCGCCCTCTCGGGCGGTGCTGTTCGACAGGCATGCGACGATCGACGTCGCGCTGGTCTCCGCCGATTTCCAGCTCGGCAGCGCGACCGCGCATGCCTTGGCGACCGGGGCGAACCGGGCTCTGCTGGGGAACGAGGTGATCCAGTTTGGGGAAGCCGTCCCGCTTGGCGGGGCATCGTGGCAGCTACGGGGTCTGCTGCGCGGGCGCGGGGGTACCGAGGACGCCGCGCAATCCGAGCACGCTGCGGGCACCCCTTTCATACTGCTCGACGGCCAACCCCAGGCCATCGAACCGGCCAAGCTCGACCCCACGGGAGCCACGAGCCTGGCCGCGATCGGCCTTGCGGACAGCGAGCCCGTCATCGCGGCAATCGCCAACGCCGGGCTGACCTTGCGGCCGCTGCCTCCCGTGCATCCGCGCATCCGACCGACCGAGGCAGGCGGCCTGGCGCTAAGCTGGACGCGCCGCGCGCGAGGTGCCTGGACCTGGCCCGACGCCATCGAGACGCCGATCAACGAGCAAGCGGAAGCCTATCTGGTCGGGCTCGGCGATCCCGAACAACCCGCGCTGCGCTGGGAACTGACTCAACCGCAGCTCGAGTTGTCCGCGGCAACGCTGGCTCAACTGTCGAACGAGCATCCCGGCCAACCGCTGTGGGTGCGCCAGATCGGCAGCTTTGCCGTCTCCCCGCCTCTCCTCCTGACCACCATCGGCTGATCGCCAAGCGAAAGACCCCAACATGTCCGATCCTATCGTTTTCACGTCGGCCAGCCCCCGCTGGAGAATCCCGCTGCTTTTCGCTGGCCAGTTTCAGAAAGAGGTCTTCGTCAATGAAGCTCACGCGCTGACGGACGCCCTACTGCATCCGGCTATCGAAGGCGAAGCCGACGATCCCCCTGCTGCAGCGGCTGAGGGCGAAAGCTGGCTGATCGGCGACGCGCCGACGGGCGCTTGGGCGGATCATGCCGGCGATCTGGCCTCGTACCAGGCAGGCGGCTGGATCTTCGCCGCGCCGCGCGACGGAGTGAGATTGCTCGACCGCTCGACAGGCCAGGAAATCCGCTATCGCGGCGGCTGGCAGCGTCCGGCGACGCCGGCTGCGCCGGCGGGCGGTACCACCGTCGATGCCGAAGCAAGGGCCGCCATTGCCGAACTGGTAGCGGCGCTCATCGCAGGAGGTGTGCTCGCAGAAAGGTAGAGCGGAGCCTTTGCGCCAGTTCCTCGTTTCCGCTCGGTACGAGATTGTGAGGCATCCAAATGAACAGAGCTGTAGTCCTCGCATTGGCAGCCAGCGCGGCGCTTGCCGGGTGCCAGACGACTGACGAGCTGCCGACCGACCGCCTGGGCCAGGCCACACTGCGGCTGGCGAACGGCCTTCCGGCCGGCACGGCGCAATTGCTCGGCAGCGGGTCGCAAGTGAACATCTCGGTCGCACTCGTCGGCATTTCACAAGGTGTGCATGGCGTCCATCTGCACATGGTGGGCTCGTGCGAGGCGCCGGGCTTCGAATCTGCCGGAGCGCACCTCAACCCGGAGGGTCGCCAGCACGGGACGCAGAACCCGGCGGGCGCCCATCTCGGCGATTTGCCGAACGTCACCATAGGCGGTTCGGGCGCCGGCACGGTGAGCGCCGCCTTGACAGGCTCGCGCGATGCCGTGCTGTCGCGCCTGTTCGATGCGGATGGTACGGCGGTTGTAGTTCATGCCGGCCCAGACGACTATCGGACTGATCCTTCGGGAAATTCCGGCGTCCGGGTCGCCTGCGGCATGCTCACCAGGACGTAAGCCGTTCGCCCTTTGCCTTGGCGCGGGTCACGCGCGACGCCTCTGCCGGGGTATACCAGCGGATTGCACCGAATAGGGCGAACAGTCCTACTGGGATCAAAGTGAGGTTCGCCATCACGCCGGTCGCGAGGCTGCCGCTGAGTTCCGACACCAAACCCGCCATGAACGGACCGAACGCAAGCCCGATCAGCGTCGCGCCGAGGAAGAAGATCGCAGTGGCGGTGCCGCGCATGCGCGGCAGCACGAGCGCCTGCGTCGCTGCCGCCGAGGCGCCGAGCGCCGAGGAAGTCGCCATCTGGACCAAAAACGCGCAGCTCAGGAATACGGTCGGGTCCGATGTTTGGTAGCCGATCAGGACCAGCGGAACCGGTGCGGCAAGGCCGATCGTTACCACCAGGAGCCGGCCGGCGGGGATGCGGCGATGAAGCCGGTCCGCGAGCCAGCCGCCACCGATCACGCCCAGGAAACCGCCGAGCGCTGCCGGGGCACCGATCAGCCAGCCCAGCTCGACCTTGCTGAACGCGAAGACCCGCTCGGCATACGGGGACGCCCAGTACGAGACGGTGTAGCCGACGTAAGCAACGACCGCGTAGGCGAGCACGAGGCAAATGAACGCCGGGGTCCGCCAGGTGAGATCGAAGGTGGCGGCGTCATCGTTGCGCAGGGAGCTCGCCCAGCTGAACACGGCGTAAAAGCCGATAGCGATAAAAGCGAATTGCGCAGCGTTACCGGTAGCTGTGGCGAGCCCGTAGCCTAACGCGGCAATCACCACCGCTGCCGCTAGATTGGTGGCCATCGCTCTACCGCCGCGCCGCGCCGCTCCCATAACTGTGAAGGGGGGGACGATCAGTGCGACTTCGCCCAGAAAGCTGCGCCAGGGTCGCGGATCACGCGGGCTCGTGATGCCATCGAGCGCGCCGCGCTCCGGCTCGCGCAGCAAAAGCACCCAAAGCGCCAGCAGCAGCCCGGGCACGCCGACCACGAGAAAGGCGGCTTGCCATCCAACCAGACCGAGCGGGCCGCCGTCGGGCCAGGTTCCATTCCAGTTCTCGACGACGAGCCCGCCGATCAGGAGCGACAGTCCGCTGCCCACAAACAGGCCGCCGGAATAGATGCCGAGCGCGGTACCTCTAAGGCGCGGCGGGAACCAGTCCGAGATAAGCGAATAGGCACACGGGCTGGCGGTGGCCTCGCCCACGCCCACGCCGACCCGCGCGGCGGCGAGGGCCGCGCCATTGCGCGCGAAGCCGGACAGCGCGGTCATGCACGACCACAGCGTCAGGCCGAGCGCCAGCAAACGCGTGCGGCTCCAGCTGTCGGCGAGGCGACCGAGCGGAATTCCGAACAGCGCGTAGAAAATGGCGAAGGCCGTGCCATAGAGGAAGCCGAGCTCGGCATCGTCGAGCGCAAGGTCGGCCTTGATGTCGTTGGCAAGGATCGAGAGGATCTGGCGATCGACGAAGTTGAGCAGATAGACCACGAACAGCACACCGAGCGCATACCAGCTGTAGGCGGGCGCCCTTTGTTGGGTGTCGTCAGTGCTCCCGTCCCCCGCCATCGCCTAACTTTCCGGCAGCGGCGCGGCGTAGCGCGTGGCGTCTTCGATCCGCGCTTCGGCGAAGCCGGCGCGGCGCAGGCGGCAGCTGTCGCAGAGCCCGCACGCCAACCCTTCGTCGGTCGGGTCGTAGCACGACCAGCTCAGCGACGGATCGAGTCCCAGCCGCTGCGCCTCGGCGACGATCCGGGCCTTGCCCCAATGCTGCAGCGGGGCGTGGACGCGGAACGGCTGGCCTTCGATGCCCTGCTTGGTGGCGAGCCGCGCGGTATCGGCGAAGCTGGCGATGAATTCGGGCCGGCAGTCCGGATAACCGGAGTAATCGAGCGCGTTGACGCCGATGAAAATGTCACGCGCGCCAAGCGGTTCGGCCCAGCCGAGCGTGAGCGACAGGAAGATCAGGTTGCGGGCCGGGACATAAGTGACGGGAATGTCCGCCCCCACTCCATCCTTCGGCACCGCGAGATCGTCGGTCAGGGCGGAGCCCCCGAAGCGGCGTAAGTCGAGCGGCAGGACGACGTGGCGCCTGGCGCCCAGCTGACCCGCGATCTCGCGCGCGGCCGCGATCTCGCGGCGATGCCGCTGGTTGTAGTCGATCGTCAGCGCGTTGATTGCGAAGCCACGCTCGCGCGCGATCGCCGCGGCGACCATCGAATCGAGCCCGCCGGACAGAAGGACGACGGCTTCGCTGTGCGCAACGGCCATGGCGCAGCGCTAGGCAGGTGCTGGCCGCTCGGCAAGTGCCCCGCCCGCCAGGTCAGCAGGCGCCGCTGTGCCGTGCCTCGCCGGTGATCGAAAAGGGGGCGCCGTCGATGATGCCCTGGCTCTGCACCTGGACCAGCCCGCTTCCCTCGCGGCGGATCGAGGTCCGGCCATAGCCGTTGCCGGGGCAGGTGTATTGGACGACGATCTGATCGGCATCGTCGCGCACCACGAATCGGCTACATCCCGCCTGCCTGTGCCTGATCTGGATGAGTTCACGCCCGTCGCGCACGCAGATGCGCTGCTCCGAGCCATCCGCGCGGTCGCGCAAGCTCCATGAGCCCTTGGTGAGCGAATCGAGCATGTCCAGCTCCGCCGCGTTTACGGCAAGGGGGACGGTCAGCAGCATTGCCGCAAGCCACAGTGGCCGCAGCTTTCCGGTCATCGTCGAATGGCCGACCATCCGCATTCAAACCCTCCATCAGGCAAGCGGGACGCTCTTATCACACTTTCAGCGAGCGGCCAATTGCCCTGTACGCACGACGAACCGTTCAATCCTGGATCGGAAACTCGCGCGAGCAGAACGCGCAGTCGACGCGGATGATGCCGTTCTCGTCAGCCATCTCACGCCGGTCCTCCTTCGGAAATCGGGCCAGCACCTGTTCAAAGTGGACGACCGAGCAGCGGCAGCCGCGCGACAACGAGGCGGCAGCCTGAACCCGCACCTCGCGCTCTTCATTGAAGAGCCGCCAAACCAACCCCTCGCACGACAGCTGCGGATCGAGCAGCTCCTCGTGACGCACCGATTGCGCGAGGATCGCGACGTGTTCCCATCCCGGATGGTCGGCTCGATTGTGAAGGCGATCCCCGCCCACTTCGGTATCGGCCAGGTGTTGGACGAGGAGGCCGCCGGCAACGCAGCTGTCGGCGCCGACGCGCACGGCCGTGCGGATCAAGGTGGGAACCTGCTCGCTCTGGGCGAAATAGGTCTCGACCGCTTCGGCCAGCGACTCGCCTTCGAGAGGTACCACGCCCTGATAGCGTTGGCCCGATTCCGCGATGTCGAACGTGATCGCGAGATAACCCTTGCCGAAGAGCGCCGAAAGCGAGGGATTCGCCCCGACGAGCGACAGCCGCTCGAGATCGTGCTTGACGTAGCCGCGCAGCTCGCCGTCGCGATAGTCGCAAACCAGCAACTCGACGATCCCGCCTTCGGTCTGCGCCTGCAACGTCAGCTGGCTGTTCGCCCGCTTGAGCAATCCGCCCAACAGGGCCGTAACCACCAGCGCTTCCGCCAGAAGATGCTTGATTGCCGGCGCGTAAGCGTGCGCCGCGAGGATCTTATGCAGCACCGGCCCGAGACGCGCGACACGACCGCGAGTATCGCGGTCGGGTATGGTGAAGCCCAGCAACCGATCGACCTCGGGGCCGACCGCCTCGTTCGCGCGTTCGCTCATGCCCCGGATATGGGGGCACGCCTCCGGAAATTAAGCCCAGTCAGGACAGCAGCCCGAAGCACCACAGCAAAATCGACTTCTGCGCGTGGATACGGTTTTCGGCCTCGTCGAACACCACCGACTGAGGGCCCTCGAAAACGCCGGCGCTGACTTCCTCACCCACGTGCGCGGGCAGGCAATGCAGGAACCGCGCGTCGGGCTTGGCGTGCCGCATCAGCGCTTCGTTCACCTGGAACGGCGCCATGGCGGCCAGCTTGTTATGCACGTGCTGCTGGCCCATCGACACCCAGGTGTCGGTGACGACGATGTCGGCACCGGCGGCAGCTTCGACAGGATCGCGGGTCAAGGTCACTTGCGCGCCGCGGGCCTGAGCCTCGCGCACGAACGCCTCGTCCGGATCGTACCCTTGCGGCGTCCCGGCGCGCACGTTGAATTTCATCAGGCCGGCCGCCTCGATGATCGAGTGCAACACGTTGTTCCCGTCGCCCAGCCATGCCACTTCGAGACCCGGCAGCGCCTTGCCCTGCTCGATCATGGTGAGCAGGTCGGCGACCACCTGGCAGGGGTGCGACCGGTCCGTCAGCCCGTTGATCACCGGAACGCTCGCGTGCCGCGCCATTTCCTCGAGCTTCGCATGGTCGTCGGTCCTGACCATGATCGCGTCGACCATGCGGCTGAGCACGCGCGCTGTGTCCGCGATGGTTTCGCCGCGGCCCAGCTGTGTGGTCGCCGCGTCCAGCACCAGCGAAGTGCCGCCAAGCTGACGGATCGCGATGTCGAAGCTCACGCGCGTGCGGGTCGAGTTCTTCTCGAAGATCATCGCGAGGACTCGCCCATCGAGCGGCGAGTCGGCGTCCGGCCGCCCTTTGGGCCAGTCTCGACGGGCCGTCTTGCGATCCTGCGCATCGTTGATCATCGCCGCGATGGCGTCCCCGCCGGCATCCGACAGGTCGAGGAAATGGCGCAGCTCAGTCATCGCCGAGCGGCGCAAAGCTCCGCGCTCCCTCGCTGAGCCGCTCGATGCATTCGGCGATATGCGCTTCTTCGATAATTAGCGGCGGCAGCGTACGGAACACGTTCTCGCCGGCGGCGACCGTGAGCAGCCCGTGGTTGTCGCGCAGGTGCGCCACGAACTCACGTGCCACCGCGGGGTCCTTGAGCTTGATGCCCAGCATGAGGCCTTTGCCGCGGATTTCCTCGAACAGGTGGTCGTGGTTCGGGATCAGCTGTTCGAACGCCGCGCGCAGCCGCTCGCCCATGCGGGCGACGTGCTCGATGAAACCCGGTTCGAGCATCACGTCGAGGATCGCCATTCCCGCGGCCATGGCCAGCGGGTTGCCGCCGTATGTCGAGCCGTGCGTGCCGAACACCATACCCTTGGCGGCATCCTCGGTCGCGAGGCACGCGCCGAGCGGGAACCCGCCGCCGATCCCCTTGGCGACCGTCATGATGTCGGGCTCGATGCCGTAGTGCTCGTACGCGAAGAACTTGCCGGTCCGGCCGTAACCGCACTGGATCTCGTCGAGAATCAGCAGCATGCCGTGCTCGTCGCAGGCCTTGCGCAAGCCCGTGATGAACTCGGGCGTGCCAGCAGTCATGCCGCCTTCGCCCTGCACCGTCTCGACCATGAAGCCAGCGGTGTTGTCGTCGACCAGCGCCAGCGCTGCGTCGAGGTCGTTGAACGGCGCGTAATCGAACCCCGGCAGCAGCGGCTCGAACCCGTCGCGCATCTTGGCTTGGTTGGTAGCGGAAATCGCCGCCAGGGTCCGGCCATGAAAAGCGTTGTTGAACGTGATGATCTTGGTGCGGATAGGCCGGTCGGTTACGTAGAAATAGCGCCGCGCGGTCTTGATCGCGCACTCGATCGCCTCGGCGCCCGAGTTGGTGAAGAACACCGTGTCGGCGAAGCAATTGTCGACGATCCGCTGCGCCAGCCCCTCGCCCTGCGGGGAGCCGTAAAGATTGCTGACGTGCATCAACGTCGCCGCCTGCTCCTGAATCGCCTTGGTCAGGTGCGGATGGCCGTGGCCGAGCGCGTTGACCGCGATCCCCGCCGCGAAATCGAGATAGCGCTCGCCGCGCTCACCGATCAGGTAGCAGCCTTCGCCTCGTACCGGCCGCACGTCGCACCGGGGATAGACGGGCATCAGCGGGGTGATCGACATGGCGGACTCATTCCTACGGAAAGCGCGGTTGCGCAAACGACGAATGGCGGCCCCGCAGGGCCGCCGAGTGCATCCGTTTATGGTCTTGGATGGGGCCGGTCAAACGACCGGCCGGATTTCCGGGCGCGTCAGCCCTGAACGGGCACAAGGTTGACCGCGGAAAACTTCCCTCGTCGGTCGACCTCGAGATCGAACTCGAAACGATCGCCTTCGTTGATTCCCGGCAGCCCCGAGCGCTCGACCGCGCTGATGTGGACGAAGGCGTCTTCCTTGCCGTCGTCGCGCGTAATGAAGCCGAAGCCTTTCATCGAGTTGAAGAATTTGACGGTGCCAGTCGCCTTCTCGCCGGTCAGCTCGCGCTGCGGACCAGCGGTCTTCTGCTCGACCTTGATGACGTCGCCAACGACCTGAAGATCGGCGGCAGAAATCTTGCCGCCGCGGTCGACCAGATTGAACTGAAGCTCCTGCCCCTCGGCGAGGCCCTCGAGACCGGCGCGCTCGACCTGGCTGATGTGGACGAAAACGTCCTCCCCGCCCTCGTCGCGCTGGATGAAGCCGAAACCCTTCTGGGCGTTGAAGAACTTCACCTTGCCCTGGCCCGTTCCGACGACTTGCGCCGGCATTCCGCCGCCGCGAGGAGGGCCACGGTCGCCGCCGGCGAAGCCGCCGCGATTCCCGCCGCCTTCGCGATCGCCGCCGAAGCGGTTGCCGCCGCCAAAGCGATCACCGCCGCCTCCGCCGCGCCAGTCGTCACCTCCGAAGCGCGGTGGGCCGCCGTCCGCAAACGGATCGAAACCCTCTTCCCCGAAACCGTCCCGCTTGTCGCGTCCCCTGCCGCGACGTCCTTTATCGTAACCCATGAACCGAACGCACCTTCACTTCGCTCATTTGTCCCCCCGGCGGCGACACCCGGCATAAGTCGAGCTGCCACAGGCGCCCGGAGCTATAGCCTACAAAAAAACAATGTGCGAACGATTTAAGAATCGGCCTGCATGGGCAACTGCATGGCCGCTTCGCGGTCCGTCCTTGCGCGGACGTGTCGTGTTGGGCAACAAGCCGCCGTGGCGCAGGGAGAACCGGCATGAGCGACTTCCGGCAGGTGACCGAGCAGTTCTGGGCCAGCCCGCAAATCGGTCTCGCCGACGTTGCCGAGGCTCGGGCGCAAGGGTTCGCCCTGATCGTCAACAACCGGCCCGAAGGCGAAGCGCCGGACCAGGTTCCGGGCGATGCTATCGAGGCGGCGGCCCGTTCGGCGGGAATGGCTTATCGCGCCATCCCGGTCACGCACGCGGGCTTCAGCGAGCCGCAGGTTTACGCGATGGCAGCGGCAATCGAGGAAGCAGAGGGGCCGGTGCTGGCTTATTGCCGTTCGGGCACTCGCTCCACTTTGCTGTGGGCCCTGGCGCAAGCCGCGCGAGGCGAGGATCCCGACGCGATCGCGGCGAGCGCGGCCACCGCCGGCTACGAGGTGGCGCCCGTACGCCCGCTCATCGACATGCTCGCGGCCCGGCGCAAAGGCTA
>Ga0307416_100002602_pt1 | contig 10424 bp, 9 predicted proteins | sample DK1Cmetagenome_2_FD_203821 | JGI IMG/M metagenome (GOLD analysis project Ga0307416, IMG submission 203821) | Maize rhizosphere microbial communities from greenhouse at UC Davis, California, United States - DK15-C-3 | ecosystem: Host-associated > Plants > Roots > Rhizosphere > Soil | place: USA...
CACCGCAATGACACGTACATCGCGCCCGTCGACCCGAATTTCGGCGGTTGCGGCCGCGTGCTGACCGACGGCGACGGCCATTACGTTTACCGGACGATCAAGCCCGGCCCGTACCCATGGCGCAACCGCGTCAACGACTGGCGTCCCGCGCACATTCATTATTCGATTTCAGGCAACGGCTGGGCGCAGCGGCTGATCACGCAGATGTACTTCGAGGGCGATCCGCTGATTCCGCAGTGCCCGATCCTGCGCACGGTGCCGAGCGAGGCCGCGGTCCGCCAGCTCATCGCCGTGCTCGACCGCAACAACGCCATACAGCTCGACAGCCTCGCGTACCGCTTCGACATCGTGCTGCGCGGCGCGCGCGCGACGTGGTTCGAAAGCCGCGCGCAGGGCGAGCCGTCGATGCAACGGGAGTGACGCCATGGTGAACGCGCTCGACTACCTGAAGGAATCGGCGTCGCAGACCGCCGGCCCGTACGTGCACATCGGCCTTGCGCCGAACCAGGCGGGCTTCGACATCTTCGAGAAGAATTTTACGAACGCGGTCGCGCCGCCCGGCGTCGCGGGCGAGCGCATCACGATCGAGGGCCGCGTCATCGACGGCTCGGGCACGCCGGTGCGTGACGTGCTGATCGAGCTGTGGCAGGCCAATGCGGCCGGACGCTACAACCACCCGGCCGACCGGCAGGACAAGCCGCTCGACCCGGCATTCCGCGGCTTCGGTCGCGCGTGCTCGGACTTCAAGACCGGCATCTGGACGTTCGAGACGATCAAGCCCGGGTCCGTGGCCGGCCGCGCAGGCAAACCGATGGCGCCGCACGTCAACCTGTGGATCGTCTCGCGCGGCATCAACATCGGCCTTTCGACGCGCATGTATTTCTCGGACGAGACGGAGGCCAACGCGGCCGATCCGGTGCTGAACCTGATCGAATGGGAGGTGCGGCGCAAGACGCTGATCGGCGAACGCGAGACGCGCGGCAACGCGGTCGTTTATCGCTTCGACGTTCATCTGCAGGGACCGCAGGAAACCGTCTTCTTCGACATCTGATCCCAGGACAGCGGGCACCCGACATGGCGATCGACTTCGAGCTTCCGGCCGACCTGCGCGACCTGCAGGCGCGCATACGGGCATTCATCGCCGCCGAGATCATTCCGCTCGAGCGCGACCCGCGATGCACGCCGCACGGGCCAACCGAAGATCTGAAGCGGGCGCTGAACGACAGGGCGCGTGCCGCCGGCCTGCTCTCGCCGCACGTCGCGCGGGAGTACGGCGGGCTTGCGCTATCGCACGTCGGGCGCGCAGTGGCGTTCGAGGAAGCCGGCTACTCGCCGCTCGGGCCCGTCGCGCTGAACGTGGCCGCGCCGGACGAGGGCAACATGCACCTTCTGGAGGCGGTTGCGACGCCTGCGCAGAAGGAGCGGTGGTTGCGTCCGCTCGCGACGGCGACGATCCGCTCGTGCTTCTGCATGACCGAGCCCGCGCCGGGATCCGGGTCCGACCCGTCGATGCTCGCCACGACCGCGACGCGCGACGGCGACCATTTCCTGATCAATGGAGGCAAGTGGTTCATCACCGGCGCCGACGGTGCTGCCCTCGCGATCGTCATGGCCAACACCGAAGATGCCGGCGCGACGATGTTCCTGTCCGACATGAACGCACCCGGCATCGTCGTCGAGCGGTCGATGGGCAGCCTCGACACGTGCTTCCCCGGTGGCCACGGCGTCGTCCGATTCGAGGACCTGCGCGTACCCGCGACCGACGTGCTCGGCGAGGTCGGCAAGGGCTTCGAGTATGCGCAGGTTCGGCTGTCGCCCGCGCGCCTGACGCACTGCATGCGCTGGCTCGGCGCGGCGCGCCGCGCGCACGACGTTGCCGCGGATTACGCGCGCAAGCGCACGGCGTTCGGCAAGCCGATCGGCGAGCACGAGGGCGTGGGGTTCATGCTGGCCGACAACGAGATGGACCTGCACATGGCGCGGCTCGCGATCCGCCATTGCGCGTGGGTGCTCGACCGCGGCGACCTGGCACTGCACGAGTCGAGCCGCACGAAGGTGATCGTTTCCGAGGCGACGTGGCGCGTCGTCGACCGTTGCGTACAGATCCTCGGCGGCCAGGGCGTCACCGATGAAACGATCGTCGCGCGGATCTTCGCCGACCTGCGGGCGTTTCGCATCTACGACGGGCCCTCCGAAGTGCATCGCTACAGCATCGCGAAACGCATCCTGCGCGGCAGGCGCGGCCACGAGCCGGACCAGCATTGAGCGTGTCGGGCTCCCGCGCCAAAGCAGCGGAAATGTTGAACGAAGGGGCTCTGCGCGAGTATCTGCGCGACCGCCTGCCCGGCGCGGACGCACCGCTGTCGATCGAGCCTCTGCGAGGCGGGCAATCCAATCCCACGTTCAGGCTTCGCTTCGGCTCGCAAAGCTACGTTTTGCGCAAGCGGCCGGAAGGGACGCTGCTGCCGTCGGCGCACGCCGTCGACCGCGAATACCGGGTGATCAGCGCGCTCGCGAAAAGCGACGTTCCGGTGCCTCGAACGTATTGCTATTGCGACGACGCCCGCGTCATCGGGACGCCCTTCTTCGTCATGGATTACGTCGAGGGCCGCGTGTTCCGCGATCCCGCGCTGCCCGAGCTCGACACGCGCGAACGCGCGACACTGTGGGACGACATCAATGCGGTGATTGCCCGGCTGCACACCGTCGACTACGCCGCGGTGGGCCTTGCCGACTACGGGAAGTCCGGCAACTATTTCGAGCGCCAGATCGGGCGCTGGACCCGGCAGTACCGGGCCTCGGAAACCGATCGCATCGAATCGATGGACCGGCTGATCGACTGGTTGCCGAAGCACGTTCCGCCGAGCGACGACACGTCGATCGTGCACGGTGATTTCCGGATCGACAACCTGATCGTGCATCCGGCGCAACCGCGCGTGATCGCCGTGCTCGACTGGGAGCTGTCGACGATCGGGTCTTCGCTCGCCGATTTCTCGTATCACATGATGGCCTGGCGGCTCACGCAGCAGCAATTCCGCGGCATGGCGCAATGTGACCTGGCGGCGCTCGGAATTCCCGACGAGCACAGCTACAGGCTCGCCTACTGCCGGCGCACGGGGCGTGAGGACGTCGACGCACGCGACTGGGAGTTCTACATGGCGTTCAGCATGTTCCGCATGGCCGCGATCCTGCAGGGCATCGCGCGCCGCGCCATCGACGGCACCTCGACCGATCCCGATGCGTCCGAAGTGGGAAAGCGCGCGCGAGCGGTGGCGGACGTTGCGTGGAGCCACGTTCGCCCCATGTCCGACGCGCGCGGCTGAACGACGATGGAACTCTCACTCGCGGGACGCAACGCGCTCGTAACCGGCGCGAACGGCGGTCTCGGCAGCCACTTCGCGCAGACGCTCGCGCGGGCCGGCGCCGCTGTCGCCATCTGCGCGCGACGGCCCGAGTCGCTCGATGAAGTGCGCGATGCGGTCCGCGGTCTCGGCGCACGCGTCGAATGCCTCGCGCTCGACGTCACCGACACCGCGAGCGTCGCCGCGGCGTTCGATGTCGCCGCCGCGGCGCTCGGGCCGATCACCGTCGTCGTCAACAACGCGGGCGTCGCCGTGACCAAGCCGCTGCTCGACCAGACCGAGGATGATTGGCGGCAGGTCGTGGGCGTCAATCTCGACGGCGCGTGGCGCGTCGCACAGGCCGCGGCGCGGCACATGGTCAAGCACGCTCAGGGCGGCAGCATCGTCAACGTCGCGTCGGTGCTCGGCTTGCGCGTCACCGCGCAGGTGCCGGCGTATGCCGCGTCGAAGGCCGCGCTCGTGCAGCTGACGAAGGCGATGGCGCTCGAGCTCGCGCGGCATCGCATTCGCGTCAACGCCCTCGCGCCCGGCTATGTCGAAACGTCCATCAACCGCGAGTTCTTCGCGAGCGAAGCCGGCCAGGCCATGATCAAGCGAATTCCGCAACGCCGGATCGGTACGCCGCAGGATCTCGACGGGCCGCTGCTATTGCTGGCGTCGGAGGCCGGCGCCTACATGACAGGCGCGATCATCGCCGTCGACGGCGGCCACCTCGTCAGCTCGCTGTAGCGCCGGCGAGGCGCGCGAAGCCTTCCGCGAGATCCGCGATCAGGTCCTCCGGGTCTTCCAGCCCGATATGCAGGCGCAGCGTCGGCCCGCCGGGATTCCATGTCGTTACCGTGCGCGCGCGCTCGGGCCACGTCGGCACGATCAGGCTTTCGAAGCCGCCCCAGCTCCAGCCCATGCCGAACAGCCGCAGGCCGTCCAGCATGCGCGCGACCGCATCGTGACCGGCCGGCTGCAATACGATTCCGAACAGGCCGGATGCGCAATGGAAATCGCGTCGCCACAACGCGTGGCCGGGATCGCTCGGCAGCGCCGGGTACAGCACCTGTCGCACTTCCGGTCGCGCCGCCAGCCAGCCGGCGATCGCGCGCGCGCTCGCCTCGTGCCGCGCCATCCGCACGCCGAGCGTGCGCAGGCCACGCAGGCCAAGAAAGCAATCATCGGGCGACGGCGTCACGCCCATGTCGGTCCACAGCCGGTGCAGCGCGGGATACGTCGGCGCGTTCGCGACGATCGCGCCGAGCAGCAGGTCCGAGTGGCCGCCGATGTACTTGGTCACCGCGTGCACCGAGACATCGACGCCGTGGTCGAACGCGCGAAAGCCGAGCGGCGTTGCCCACGTGTTGTCGAGCACCAGCTTCGCGCCATGCGCGTGCGCGACGGCAGCGATGGCCGGGATGTCCTGCACCTCGAACGTCAGCGACCCCGGCGACTCGGCGAAGACGACCTTCGTGCTCGGCTTGAAGCGATCGGCGATCGTGGCGCCGGCGAGCGGATCGTAGTACTCGACGTCCACGCCGAGACGGCGCAAATGGTTGTCGCAGAAGCGGCGCGTCGGACCGTACACGGCGTCGGTGACGAGCAGATGATCGCCGGGCGCGAGCAGCGCGAGCAGCGGCAGTGTGGTCGCCGTGAGCCCCGAAGGCACCACCAGCGCCGCATGGCCGCCTTCGAGCTCGGCGAGCGCGCGCTGCAGGTCGGTGACCGTCGGCAGGCCGTGCAATCCATACGACAGACCTGCGTATTCGCCACGCGACGCGCGCTCGAGATCCGCGACCGTCGGCAGCAGGATCGTCGAGGCGCGGAAGACCGGCGTGCTGACGGCGCCGAGATAGCGGCGCGGATCGCGTCCGAGATGCGAGAGCTCGGTCGCGATCCGGTAGCGTCGCCGATCGTTCATCGAAGATTCAGTGCGGCAATGATTTTTCGCACCTGTGTCGCGACGTCGTCGCGGATGTCGACGACGATGGCGTCGGCCGGCGGCTCTAGCGTCGCGAACTGGCTGTCGAGCAGCGTTGCCGGCATGTAGCGATGGTGCCGCATCGCGAGCCGCGTGGCGATCGTATCGCGATCGCCATGCAGATGCACGAAGCGGACGTCGCCCGCCGGTGCGAGGCGATCGCGATAGCACCGCTTCAGCGCCGAGCAGGCGACGACGATATCGGGACTCGTCTTCGAAAGCGCGCGCAGTTCGTCGACGATGCGATCGAGCCAGGGCCAGCGATCGTCGTCGGTGAGCGGGATGCCGGCCGCCATCTTCGTCACGTTCTCGGGCGGGTGCAGATCGTCGCCCTCGACGAACGGCCAGCCGAGCGTGCGCGCGAGCGCCGTACCCGTCGTCGACTTGCCGCTGCCCGACACACCCATCACGACGACGATCATTGGCCGGCGGAGACGACCGCGTGACCGCCGAAGCCCTTGCGCATCATCGCGAGCACGCGCGCCGCGTAATCGTCCTGGCCCTGGCTTGCGAAGCGCGCCATCAGTGCGAGCGACAGCACGGGCGCGGGCACGCCCTGCTCCACCGCCTCCTGCACCGTCCAGCGGCCCTCGCCGGAATCGGCGACGAACGGCGCAATGCCGGCGAGATCGCGATCGTCGGCGAGAAAGCGCGCGGTGAGGTCGAGCAGCCACGAGCGCACGACGCTGCCGTGACGCCACGTCTCCGCGATCGCTGCGACGTCCAGTTCGAGATCGGAACGGTTGTGCATCAGCGCGAAGCCTTCGGCGAGCGCCTGCATCATCCCGTACTCGATGCCATTGTGAATCATCTTGACGAAGTGGCCCGCCCCCGCAGGTCCGCAATGCAGCCAGCCGGCGTCGGGTGCGGGCGCGAGGATCCGCGCGTACGGCGCGAGCATCGCCGCCGCTTCGGCGGTTGCGCCGAACATCAGCGCATAGCCCTGCGCGAGTCCATGCACGCCGCCTGACACGCCGCAGTCGACGTAGTGAATCGACCGCGCGGCCATCGCACTCGCGCGGCGCTGCGAGTCCTTGTAGTTGGCGTTGCCGCCGTCGACGATCAGGTCGCCACGCGCGAGCAGCGGCGCGAGCGTGTCGAGCGTGCGCTCGGTCACGTCCCCCGCGGGAACCATCATCCAGACGACGCGGGGCGGCGGCAGAGCCGTCACGAGCGCCGCGAGCGTGTCGACACCCGCAATTGCATCCGCCGCGAGCGTATCGCGCGCATGTGGATCGCGGTCGAAACCGGTGACACGCACGCCGCCGCGCGCGAGCCTGCGCGCCATGTTGCCGCCCATCCGCCCTAGACCGACGATGCCGATATCCATCGCGTCAGCCTATCACGCGCTTCGCCGCGACGCGACGAGCGCGGCCGCGACGATCAGCACGCCACCGCCGATCGTGCGCCAGGTCGGAATCTCGTGCAGCAGCAACGCCGCGAGCGCAATGCCGTAGACCGGCTCGAGCGCCGCCACGACGCTCGCGGTGTGCGCGGACAGCCGCTGCATGCTCGCGATGAACAGCGTGTGCGCGAGCCCGGTGCAGGCGATGCCCAGCACCAGCAGCAGCGCGACGTCCGTTGGGCTCGGTGGCGCCGGCGCGCCCAAGCCGGCAACGGCGACGAGCAGGCATATTGCCGCGAACAGGTTCTGCCACAGCGCGATGCGCGTCGGCGTCATGCGCTCGACGATCCTGCGATTGCGCACCGCGAGCCACGCGAACGTGAATCCGGACACGCAACCGAGCGCCAGGCCGCGGAACGCGTCGTTCCCCCAGGAGAAATCGGGGACGAGGACGACGAGACCGAGCGCCGCGAGCAACGCCGTCCCGGATTCGAGTGCCGACGCGCCGCGTGCCCGAAAGCGGCGCTCGAACAGCAGCACGAACAGCGGAAAGCTCGCATATCCGAGGAGACCGACCGCAACCGACGACACCTGGATCGCCGCGAAGAACGACACCCAGTGCAGCGCGAGTATCGCGCCATTCCCGGCCACGGCGAGCGTCGGCCGGCCGGCCGGCTCGTGGCGCGCGAGACAGACGACGGCGAGCGCCGCGGCGGCCACGATCGTGCGTCCGAGCACGATCACCGTCGCCGGCAGCGCGATCCATTTGCCGAAGAGCGCTGCGAACCCGAACAGCGCGACGGCGAGGTGCAGCGATACGAGCGCCGGTCTTCGGTTCACGCCAGCGGTGTGGCGCGGCGGCGGCTGCGGGTCATGCGGTGACCGCTTCGCGCGGCGATCCGGCCGATTCCTCCCGCAAATACGGCCCGGAACCCGCATCCCGCCAGTCGCCCAGGCATTGCTGCGCATGCCGGTACCCGACGTCCACGATCGCGTAGATCGCGTCCCAATCGAGGAATCCGAACGCGTGCATCGGCGGATTGATGTGCAGATCGATGCCCTCGCGCAATTCCCCGCGGCCGCTGCCGCCGCCGAGCAGCGACGATTTGATGAGGAGGCTGGGGAGCGTCGGCACCGTGCCGCGACTGCGCCGCGACAGGCGAGCGCGCAGGTACTCGAGGGGCGTCGGAAACTGCCCTGCGTCGACCGAATACTCGACCTTGACGGTCGCCTCGACGGCAATCGTCCTGCCGCCGATGAACCGCTTCATGATCCCCACCGGGAGGTTGTCGAGTACGCCGCCGTCGACGAACAGCCGGCCGTCCGCAATCGTGGGGGGCAGCAGGCCGGGCAATGCGGCGCTCGCCTGCATCGCCCGCCACAACCGCCCGGTGTGATGGACGTGCACGCGGCTTTCCGACAGGTTGCTCGAGATGCAGAAATACGGCTGCCACAGATCTTCGATGTCGACGTCGCCGACGTAGTGATGCAGCGCGCGGGCGAGCTTGCGTCCCGAGAGGAGGGAAAACACGGGGACGGTCAGGTCGTCGAGCGGGCGGTCGTCGACGAACGCGTGTTTGCAGGACTGGAGAATCTGCTCGTCCGGCCAATCCATCGCGACCAGCGCCCCGATGATCGAGCCGATGCTCGTGCCGCCGACCGCATCGATCGGCACGCCCGCCTCGCGGATCGCGCGAATCACGCCGATCTGCGCGAGCCCGCGAGCGCCGCCCCCGCCGAGCACCAGCGTCACCGCGTTCCCGGACCAGAGCCGCGCGAGCCGCCGGAAATCGCGTCCTCCGTCCCAGGATACGTGAGCGTGGCGGTAATCCGGACGGGATGCGAGCCAGGCGGCGGTGTTCGAAGGCGGGACGCGGCGATTCGCGTGCACCAGCACGAGGTCCCGGGGGATCGGCGCCACGCCGGACGTGGCATCGGCGAGCGACTGTTCGATCGGCGACAGCGCAGGCGAATGAGTGGCATCGCCGACGAACACCACGCGGTCGGCATGCGCGACGCACTTGCGCGTCCATGCGCTCGCGTCCGCATCCGCCTCGCTGATGACGAAGCGGCGTGTCCGTTCGGCCCGGCCGAGCAGCCGGTCTGCGAAGAGTTCGAGGTCGCCCGCTTCCGTCACATGCTGCGGCTCGGCGATGCCGCGCTTCACCCGTGCGAGCGTCGAATCGAGATAGAGTGTCGTGCCGAATCGCAGCAGCGCGAGCTCGAGGCGCCGGCCGAACTCGGCAATCGGCACGCCCGGATGCAGGGGCACCAGCACGATGTTGCGGACCTTGGGCGTGAACTCGGTCGTTCCCTGGCGCAGCGTGCGCAGCGCGAAGCGCGCGATGTTGAGGCCGGCCCCCGGATACGTCGCGAGCATCGTCTCGTAATCGGCGCGGGCGAGGCGCGCGAGCACGGCATCGCGCAGGACCAGCACGTCGGCAGCCCGCGCGTCGCCGGTCAGGAGCGAGAGCTCGCCCACGCAGTCGCCGCTCGACAGATGCGCGACCGGCCGCCGCTCGCCGCGCCGGTCGCGTACCCATACTTCCAGGCGACCGGTCACGACGAAATGCATGCAGTCGGAAGCGTCGCCCTGCCGATATAGCAGCGCGCCGCGGAGCGCATGCTCGCGCGTCAGCCGCGCCGCGAACGCGCGCAGCTCGGCTTCCGGCAGCGGCCCGAGAAACCGGGGAAGAAGCGCGACGACGTCGCGCGTGAAGTCGTCGTCCGCGTCCATGCCGATCGTGCCTTCGGGCATGGCGAGCGTCGGCGTCCTACGCTTTGACGGCGGCGGGGGCGGCCGTTTGCGCGTGCAACCGATGCACGCGAACGTCGGAGGATGCGCCGGCGATCGCGGCCCATCCGAATGTTTCGCCGGCGAGCCGGCGCGTGGCGTCCGAGGCGACGACGTCGCCGTCGGCGCAGTCGCGAAGGAGCGCGAGCAACACTTTCATCGCGCCGCCGAACACGTCGTACGACACCTTCGACGTCTCGACGACGCCGGCGATGACGCTGCCGCAATGCACGGCGATTGCCGCCTCGAACGCGAGCTTGCCATGGGCCCGCCGCGACTCGGCGAGGTCCGCGAGGTGCTCGCGCACCGCGAGCGCGGCGCCGACGCCTGCCGCAGCGTCGCCCGGACCCGGCGTCGGCAGCCCGCCGATGGCGATGTAGACGTCGCCCATCGTCTTGAGCTTCTCCAGTCCGAAGCGGTCGACAATCGCGTCGAACGCCCTGAAGCAATGCATGAGGTGCGCGAGCACCTCGTCCGCCGGGCCTTCCCGCAGCGCGCGCGAAAAGCGGCGTACCTCGATGGCGAGCAGCACCACCGCATCGTGGCGAACCGGCGCGATGGTCCCGGCGGCAGACATCTGCGGCGCGAGCCGCGCCGGCACGAGGTTGTAGACGAGGCGGTCCGAGCGCAGCTTCTCGATCTCGAGCGATGCCGTGCGCTCGCGCAGCTCGGTCTCCGACCGCTGCAGCAGCGCACTGCGGTTGTGCGCCGAGTATGCGAACGCCATGAAATACACGAACGTGAACACCGACGACGCGACGTCCGCGGCAATCGTGTCCCGGGCCGAAAAACGGAAGCCGTCGAGCAGACCGTAGGTGACGATGCCGCCAAGCACGCCCCCGGCGCATATGAGCATCTGGCGCGGGCCGTCGACCGACAGCGAGCTCGCGAGCGCGACGGTGATCAGCACGAACGTCGGCAGCGGCCCGAACCCGATCGCATGGACCACGACGCCCA
>Ga0307416_100002605_pt1 | contig 10415 bp, 6 predicted proteins | sample DK1Cmetagenome_2_FD_203821 | JGI IMG/M metagenome (GOLD analysis project Ga0307416, IMG submission 203821) | Maize rhizosphere microbial communities from greenhouse at UC Davis, California, United States - DK15-C-3 | ecosystem: Host-associated > Plants > Roots > Rhizosphere > Soil | place: USA...
CGCGATATCAGCTTTTATGTGTTCATCTTGCCGTGGCTCCAGACCGTCTACCACTGGGCGATTTTCGCCACCGGCCTCATCGCTGTGGCCACCTCAGCCGTCTATCTGGTTTATCGCGGCATAGAGTACACCGCGCGCGGGCTTTTATTGGGCGAGCGCGCGCGCAACCATCTTTTGATTCTGCTCGGTATATTTCTTTTGATCAAAGCCGGCGGTTACTATATCGATGCTTTCGATCTGTTGCATTCTCCGCGCGGCGTTTCCTTCGGCGCGAGCTTTGCCGATATTTATGGCACTCTGCCGGCGTTGCGCGTTTTGACTTTTTTGGCTCTTATTGCGGCGGTGCTCTGCTTCGCGCAGATAGCACGCCCGGGATATAAACTGGTTTTCCTTGGCATCGGTGCGGTGGTGGCGGTTCATTTGTTAGGCCTTAATGCCTATCCGACGCTCTTGCAGCGCTTCCGCGTGACTCCCAATGAGATAGAGGCGGAACGCCCGTTCATTGAACGCACCATTAAGTTTACCCGCCTGGCCTTTGGACTGAATAAAATTGAGACCAAGGAATTTCCCGCTGATGAGCAGCTAACGGCGGCGGACCTGAAGCGCAACGAATCAACTATCAATAATATTCGCTTGTGGGACCACCGGCCGCTTCTGACCACCTACGCGCAATTGCAGGAGATCCGGCCTTATTACAAGTTTGTCGACGTCGACAATGATCGCTATATTATTGACGGCACCTATCGACAGGTCATGTTGTCCGCCCGCGAGCTGTCGCATCGCCATTTACAGAGTCAAAACTGGATCAATGAGCATCTGACTTTCACCCATGGTCATGGCGTGGTGTTTGGGCCGGTCAATCAAGTGACCTCAAGCGGTCAGCCTGAGTTCTTCATCAAGGACATACCGCCGCACCAGACGACTTCGCTGAAAATTACCCGACCGGAAATCTATTTCGGCGAACTCGCCAACGAGTATGTTCTGGTCCGCACCAAATCGCAGGAGTTGGACTATCCCGCGGGCGACCAAAATGTTTACACAACTTACAAAGGAACGGGCGGAGTGCCGATCGGCAGCTTCGGGCGTAAATTAATTTTCGCCGCACACCATGCCTCCATGCGCTTCCTGTTATCACAGGATCTGACCAGCGAAAGCCGAATTCTTTATCATCAGCAGATTCAGGAACGGGTCAAGAAAATTGCTCCATTTATTACTTTTGATCGTGACGCTTACGTCGTCATTGCCCAGGGCGGCAGGCTATTCTGGATCGTTGATGGCTACACCAACTCGGACCGCTTTCCCTACTCCGAACCGCTGCGCCGGCAGGGAACGAATTATGTGCGTAACTCAGTGAAGGCGGTGATCGACGCCTATAACGGCACGGTAGAAATTTATATGAGCGATTCGACGGATCCGATCATCCAGTCTTTCGCCAAAATTTTCCCGCAGGTTTTCAAGCCCCTCGATGCCATGCCCGATGATCTGCGTGGGCACGTGCGTTACCCTCAGGACCTATTCACGATTCAGGCGCAAGTTTATGCGACTTACCATATGCAGGATCCGCAGGTATTTTTTAATAAGGAAGATCTCTTGAGCATCCCGCGGCGCACCATCGAAGGGCGCGAGCGGGATATGGAAGCGTACCACACGATTATGCGCTTGCCCGGAGAAGATAAAGAGGAATTCATACTCCTGCTGCCGTTCACGCCAAATAAACGAGACAATATGCGCTCCTGGTTGGCGGCACGCAGTGACGGCAAAAATTACGGCAAGCTAACCGCACTGGAATTTCCCAAGGCAAAACTCGTCTACGGTCCCAAACAGATCGATGCGCGCATAGATCAAAACACAACGATCTCACAACAATTGACGCTATGGAGCCAGCGAGGTTCGCAAGTTCTACGCGGCAGCCTGCTGGCAATTCCGATCGAAAAATCCTTACTTTACGTGCAACCGATATATCTAGCGGCCGAACAAGGCTCATTGCCGGAATTAAAGCGCGTGGTGGCGGCCTTCGGTGACCGCATCGCAATGGAGGAGACCCTCGATCAGGCGCTGCAGCAGATTTTCGGCGGCAAACCGGCAGGAGAGTCGCCGCAAGCGCCCGCTGCCGCGGCTACGGCGGCGCCTGTTAAAGGCGATCAAAGCATAGCCCGTCAGGCACTTGAGCATTTCCAGCGTTCCCAGGAATTGCTCAAGCAAGGCAACTGGGCGGGCTACGGCGAAGAACTAAAAAGAGTTGAAAACCTGCTTAAGGAAATGCAAAAAAATCGCTAGGACAGGGGAACAGCGACAGCAACAAAACTTCTCAATTTTTCACTGCTGAGTGGGGCTCCGGATGATAGCGGCCGCTGACGAGCAAGCTCTCGGCGCTGCGCAAAATCGCCAGGCCTGTTTGCGCTCTGGAAGTCCCGGTTTCGGTCGTCTTGATTTGTAGCCATGACGGTCCAAAGCCGGAGCGCTGATAAGTTAAACGATCGCCCGATTCGCGCAGCACAATCAACTCGCGATCCGAAACGATGCCGTAGCGCTTTTTGTTATAAATCACCAGAGCGAACGGATCATCGGCTGTTGGTTTGCGAATATCTCGCCCTAAAAATGCGCTGCGATATTCCCCGCCGACGATTCCCATGATTGTTGGCGGTAAATCCATCTGGCTCGCTACAGCGGAAATACGCCCGCTATCGACATGTTTCGGCGCGAGAAACAGCGCCGGGACGACGTAATCGTCGATCGGAATCAGTTGGTTGCCGCGCAAGTGCACGCCATGATCGCCGACAAAGACAAAGAGCGTATTGTCGAAATAAGGGGCTTGCCGAGCCAAGCGAATGAATTGGCCGATGCAGTAATCCGCATAAAGAAAGTTATTGAGTTCATCGAGCTCAAAGCCCGCCGGCACTTTGGTATCGGCGGGCAAAGGCTCGATCTTTCCTGCAGGAAACTGCCAGGGCGAATGCAGCGACACCGTCAGCAACGTAGCAAAGAATGGTTGACCGGTTTCATGATAGCGGCGGAACTCCGCATCGGCACGTTCGAACAAATCTTCGTCGGACACGCCCCAGGGGCTTTTGTAGCTCGGCGCTGGAAAATCTTTTTCCTCAATGAAGCGGTCAAAGCCGTTCCCGAGAAAAAAACCAAGCATGTGATCGAAAATCCCCTGCCCGCCATAAAGAAAGGTCGTCGCGTAGTCGCGCTGTTTGAGTACACTCGCGAGCGTAGCGAAGTGTTGCCGCGCTTGGGGTCGTTTGACAACGCCTTCGCCGGGCAGCGGCGGAAAAGAGCAAACCGCCGCCTCCAGTCCTTGGATCGTTCGCTCTCCGGTGGCGTAGCAACGTTCCAATAAAAGACCTTCTTCGGCCAGCATATCTAAGTGAGGCGAGAGCCCAGGGCTGCCGCCAAGACAGCCAGTCAGCCGACCGGTAAAACTCTCCATCACTATTAGCACCACATTGAGTGGTGCCGGCGCGGAAGGATTAGCGATTCGGCGCGTTAGTGGATTGGGGCCATCGTCACAGAATCGACCATCCCGGGATAGAATTCGGCGCGCGTCGGCAAACGCTTCGTCAACGGACGGCACTTGGGTTACGCTCTTTAGGACCACGAACTCGTTTTTTGCACGCTGACTCCACTCGTAGAGCAGATTGAAAACCCCACAACCGGCAATCTCGTTGGCGATCCGATTGGTCGTAAACGCGGCGAGGCTCGGATTAAGCGGACGGTGATCAAACGTACCGCGGCTAACGACAGCCGCGAGCCCAAGCCAAAGGAATGTCAGGGCGCGGTCCCACAGCCACCAAAAATTTTCTCCCTGAGCGTTCACTCGGGCGGTAGACGCGAGCAACTGCACGGCAATCGCAGCCAACCAAGCGCCAGCGAGGCTTAGCAAGACGATGCGCACGAGAGGATAAGCTTTGGCGACGGTCTTGAGAACTTCACGATCCGCGCCGTGTTCGAAGATCAGATAATTGGGACGGAAATCATAGAAGCGAAAGAAATAAATGCCGGCGATCTCGGCGAGAAATAGCGTAAAGTAGAAGATCCCGAGGTACAGGGCAAAGACAAATCGACTCGCAAGCAACAAGGAATCCGGCAACACCACTATGGCTACTAGTAAAGGCATGCAGGCCCGGCTGACAATCACGCCGTCAAGCCGAATACCGATCCAGAACAACTTCACCTTTTCGCGGACGCTGAGGACGCGAACGTCCGAGCGCCGTTCGCGATAGAGCCATAAGCGAAAACCCGACAAGATCATCATGGCGACCAGACAAACAACCACAGAGACCATGGTGCGCGGCAGTGTAGTCATTGTACGGTGCGGTCTTACGCCAGATTAGAAGCCAAACAGTGAGAAAAACAATCTTGCACGGCCGGCGATGGTGAGATGGGACGTGACGTTCCAGAAGTTGATGAGCGCGAAAAAAGTCCAAACCCCAGCAATGGCGCGCAGAGTGAAAACCCGGTTGGGTGGTCCGGCTACGCTTGCTTGCACCTGGCTGCGCTGGCGCTGCTGGCGCAGCATGGAGATCGCGATCCCCACAGCAAGCAAAGCGCAATAAATCAAACGCGCGCCGAGGAGCGACCAGAGTTTGTTCCAGTCGCCTAAAACCAGCGGCTCTTTGTGCTGCAACAAATGATAGTACATGTTGCCGACGAAGGCCGCGGCGAAAACCGCGGCGATGACTCTCAATCGTGGCCTTTGACGAAAGTGGCGCGCATAGGTTGGCAGAAAAAAACACTCCATCATCAATTCTTTAAAGTAGTAATAATAACGGTTCCAGAACTCGACAATGGTTCGTGCCAGCAGCGGCTTGTAGGTATTGCGAAATATGTTGAAGCCAAACAGCCGGATCACCCCCACCCAAACATGGCCCTTGGCCGCCAGCGAAAGGGTTTCCCAGATCAACTCTAGATAAAGGCTGAGCCATACCTGTAGCAAGGGGATTTCCAGCATTCGCGCACCGAGGATCTGCTTCAGCCGCGGCAGACCGACAGCGTAACCGTGCAACAGCGCGCTGAAAGAACTCTTCGGATCGCCGTAAATCAGCGCGCCGAGCAGTTCCAAACAAATCTTCCAGATTGCGACCAGGAGCAAGAGTTTACAGCCGCCGAGAATGGCGCGCGCATAGGCTTCAGGTGTTTGCGCTTGCGTGCGCGAGAGATAATCATGGCCTTTGCCGGGCGGCGTATTGGTGCCGTCCCAAATCGGCCAAATATAAAATAGATGGTCGCGAAAGCGGCTGTTGAACGCCTTGCCGCGCTGTCCCGACAGAAGCATATAGCCGGCCCGCCAGATCAAATATGGGAACGATAACAAAATCAGCGCCAGAACAGCGACGGCGAAACCACCGCGTTTGGTGAAAAACCACAGGCACACCAGAAGCAGCCAGAACAGTAAATGTAACCAAATCTGCGGCCGTCGACGCACCGTCGCCGGCAGCTGCTTGAAATGGATGACGGCGAGATAAAGAGCGAACAGGAGACCGAGCAAAAACAGAAAAGCCAAACCATGCTCGAGCCACGGCGTCAAAGCGCGATAGTCGCGCCACCTCGCGCCGCGGCTGAAGACGCCAGCCACCCCAGCGATTATCGCGCCGAAAAAAAGCACAGCCTTACGGCGTTCCGCAGTGAACCCGATCACCCAAGGCTGCGCGCTCAGCCAAGCGACAAGACGGGGGTTTTCATGGAATTGCGAAATGGTCCGGTAAGCGCCGCGCAGGCCGAGGACATTCATGATGCCGAGTCGCGGGCGATTAATTCGAGAATAGAATTGACCGAACGCAGATCCTCCGGATCAATGCCACGTTCATTGAAGTCGATGTGATAGCTCTGCTCCAGGTAGGTGACAATTTGCAGGAGCGCCAACGAATCGATCAACCCAGACTCCACCAAGCTCGATTCTTCGTCGATGCCGTCAAGCGGATAGTCGGGTCTCTGTATCGTACGCAAGAATTCAATCAGCTCTAGCCTCTGCCGTTCACGTTCTGCCATCTCGACTTCCAATTTCACTTACAGTGTCTATCTATCCTAGTCGTTTCGACTCATGAGACGCGCCGCAACAATCTAACCAAATCCACGGGCTTTAGGAGCGCGCAAAGCTCCTGCACCGTGTTGCGGCTCACCTTTCCCCGCGAATTTAGTGGCAGCTCGTCTACGACGTACCAGCGCTGGGGTATTTTGAATTCTGCTAAATGTTCTTTGAGCCATGCATGAAGCTGACGTAGAGTAGCGTCATCGTGGCGGCTCAACACCACCGCCATACCGACATTTTGACCATAGGCGGGATCAGCGATCGCAAAAGTACATACAGCGATGGCATGCTCGAATCTTTCGACGACCGCATCGACATCAGTCGGATAAACTTTGGCTCCACCCTTATTGATTTCATCTCGCTCACGCCCTTTTAGATAAAATCTGCCCCGGTCATCGACCAATCCGATATCACCTGTCACGAACCAGCCACCGGAAATCACCTGATCGGTAAGCTCGGGCTGGCCGAAATAGCCTTGCATCAATGCCGGCGTATTGATCCAGACGTATCCAGTCTCGCTAACTTTACACTCGTTCGCATCGGCAAACGGCGCCTGACGCTCGGGACTCTTGAGAATCTTGATCGCCGCGCCCCAGGGTTCACCGACCAGCCCATCTTCCGGCTCGAAGTTTTCTCTGCTCGTGCCAGCCACCCAACTGGCGGTTTCGGTGATACCATAGGCGTTATAAACGGCACGAATTCCCGACCACTCTCGAATTTGCCGCCACTGATGCGCCGATAGCGGCGCAGAACCGCAGTGAATGCGCCGGAGCGATTTACCAAGCGGCGGCTTGCTACCTTTTAAACTCAAGCCCCACATCGACGGCACAGAGGACATAAATGTGATGTTATGCTCATCGATGATCGGCCCGAGACGTAACAATAGATACGGACTGAATGGCGAAGCTATGACGAGATCTTGACCGAAAAGCCATGGGAACAAGCTGTTGCAGATCAAGCCGTGACCGAAATGGGTCGGCAAAAGGCAAAGCGTGCGCTGAAAACACTCGATACCTAAGCTCTGGCGGAGACTGAACCAGCGCGCGCGCAATGACCGATGCGTATGAACCACACCTTTGGGCACGCCGGTAGTGCCAGAGGTAAACAGGATCAAAGCCTCGTCGTCAAGCCGTGCGGCGCACCCTAGGCTATGGGCTAACACCGCTGGAATGGTCTCCGTTGGTTCAGCGGAACTGAGAACTTTAACTCCCATCGCCGCAAGTGCGTCTCCTAGTCCGGACGGCACCGTGGCATCGACTAGAGCGATTTTGGGAGTGACCGTCCGTGCTAAGTTTTCCACCTCGAAAGGCGTTAACCGATTGTCTACCGGCACCACGCCCGCACCAGCATGCCATGCCGCCACAAGGTCGACAAAGAATTCGAGTTTATTGCCATAGAGGATAAACAAGCGATCGCCGCGGCCCAATCCATGTGAACGCATGGCGTCGGCACGGCTGGCCACGCGAACAGCGACCTCCTGGCTGCTCCAACTGCGGCCCGATTCCAGTTCAGCTAGAGTACCGCATTTCAAATCGGCAAACATGAATGTGAAATTTCCAGAACTTTAACTGTGTTTTGTAGCAACCCTGACTCAACCAAGCAAGGCAATTACTCCGATAGCGCAGTGTAAGTCGCGGGCGTGGCTCTCGTCTTTAGAATTAATAGTTGCTATAAAGCGCCGGGTGAGCGATCAGCGCCGTCGGCTCGCCATCCGCGGAGCCATCTTCATCAGTCTCATATTGCTGCTGTTTTTTTTCAGCCGTTACATTCCGCGACCATTTAGCGCCTTCGCGCCTCCGGGCGCCGAACTCGACGACTTCGAGGGCATTTACTCCAGCAGCGATAAGCTGGGAAAGTTTCTCCAAACATTAGGCCCTTATTCGCCGGCGGTTTTTGTGCTACTGCAGATTCTTCAAGTGATCGCCGCTCCCTTTCCTGGCGAGCTCACCGGAGTCGCCGGTGGCTTTGTCTATGGTGAGACCATTGGCTTCATTCTATCCACCATTGGGCTGTCAATCGGATCCTGGGTGGCATTCGAGCTGGCAAGTATACTCGGGCGACCGTTTGTTGAACGATTCATCAAGCGCGACGTTCTCGAAAAATTCAATTTCCTCACCACCAAAACCGGCGTGGTCATCTGCTTCGTGCTATTCCTGTTTCCCGGTTTTCCCAAGGATTATCTTTGTTACGTGCTCGGTTTGAGCCGTATGAGCGTAACGACTTTCTTACTCGTGTCGGTCATCGGCCGCATCCCCGGGACTTATCTTCTCACGATGCAAGGGGCGACGATTAGAAATCAGCAGTACCACACTTTCGCTATCTTCATGGCAGTGACCTTGGTCGCAATAGTCGTCGGTTATATATATCGCAATCAAATTTTTGACTGGATCAAACATCGTCACGATCGTGATTAAAGGAGGTAATGACGGTTTGGTTGGATTCAGTGAGCGGATTCACAAAGCCGCACCCCTTGTGAGAAAATAGAATATCGGCGCAACAACGATCCGGTACCAGGCAAAGGGCGCCAACTTGCCACGGCTCAAGTAGCTAACGAATACTTTAATCGCTAGCAATGCGACGACGAACGAAATCACGAATCCGATTGTCAGGCTAATTGCATCGTCGGCAACAATTTGATCGCGCATCTTAAGAAGCTCATACCCTGAAGCGACGAACAATATGGGGACGGCGATCAAAAACGAAAACTCCGCCGCCGCCTTGCGCTCAAGTCCAAGAATCATTCCGCCTATTATGGTTGCTGCCGCCCGCGACGTACCCGGCCAGAGGGCCAAGATTTGAAATAGCCCGACACCTAGAGCCTGCCTGAGAGTCACCATGTCCAATGAAGTGACGTATCGGCGCGCGGCTAAACGCTCGACGAGAAGAATTGCGATACCGCCAGTCGCCAACGCCAGTGTGACCGCTTCGGGATTGAAAAGTTCAGCTTTGATGACATGACGCGCCAGGTAGCCGACGGTTAAAGCGGGCAGGGTCGCCAAAGCGATGCGCTGGAGGCCCGGCCATCCTTTTAAGGTCGACTCGCCCGTCAACGGGACTTGCGCCATACCCGGCAACAATGCAACAAACCTGCGCCAATAGAGCCAAAGCACCGATAAAATAGCGCCCAACTGAATCGCCACCTCAAAACTTGCAGCTTTCTCACCGACAAAACCCAGCAGATGACCTGCGATGATCAGATGGCCTGTTGAAGATACGGGTAAGAACTCGGTAATTCCCTCGACTACCCCTAATACCGCGGCAATGGCGAAATCGTTCATGCAATCTTTTTCCACTATCGTTTCGAGTAATTAAAAGGTGACTGCGCTGCACGCGACAGAAAAGATCTCGTCATCGTTCTTTAGGGTCGTGTAACGATCAGATACTCGTCGTCCTCCGCGACTCTGTGGAGAGCCGTACCGACGCGCCGTTCCAATCCGTGCAGATTTTTTTCTTTCACAAGAATCAGCAACGGAACATCGGAGCTTTGCCAGATAGCACGAAACTCGTCAAAGTCTAACAAAGCTTTACCCCAGCGAGTGATTGGTTCGGGCTGCCCCGTAATTGCGTAAAAATTACCTAGAAACGTACGCTTTTTATTATTGTGAGTAACCATCCAGAGCGGCTTCTCGGCTCCAAGATAAAATGGCAGCGCTTCGGCGTAGGTGTCATAGGAAACTACCTGCGTTGTTGGAGATAGGAACGGCAGCGCCTTCAGGGCAATATCCTTGGCCGATCTCGCCGGAGATATCAGCACCATCATTTCGCTGAGCGTAATCACAAAAATCAACATGCCTGCAGCCTGAGCTAGAAAGATATGTTTAGGGCTGACCTTCGTCCAAATCCTGCGTTTGCCGGCGAAATAGGCTAACCCGAGCGAGATAGCCGAACTGATCCAAAACAAGGTGACAATACTATCGAAGCGGCCTCGCGCGATCTCCGGCAATATCTCCGGACGAATTACGCCGGCGGCCGAATACAGGAACGCAGAACTCAAAACCAGCCAACCTGCGGCGAAGCCGAAGCGGCAGCGATCTTGCGATTCGCACAATGCCCGCGGCAGCGCGACGCCGACTAGGATCGCTAATGCCGGTAAACTCGGCAAAATGTAATGCGGCAATTTGGCCTTGGAAAGCGAGAAAAACAAAATCGGCAAACCCGCCCACAGAATTAACCAGAGCGTTCGATCGTCGAGTTTGCGGCGCCAATAATTCTTAATCGCAGCCGGAAACAAAAACGTCCAAGGAAGCAAACCAAGAGGCACTACGTAAAGATAAAAGTACCAAGGACTGAAACGGTCAAATTTCGTCGTGGCAAATCGACCAAAATGCTCTTCCCAAAGATAGTAGCGTAGATAACCGGGATTATGTGTTTCGGCTAGGATATA
>Ga0307416_100002606_pt1 | contig 10414 bp, 11 predicted proteins | sample DK1Cmetagenome_2_FD_203821 | JGI IMG/M metagenome (GOLD analysis project Ga0307416, IMG submission 203821) | Maize rhizosphere microbial communities from greenhouse at UC Davis, California, United States - DK15-C-3 | ecosystem: Host-associated > Plants > Roots > Rhizosphere > Soil | place...
AGATGTCCCGAGGAGGGGTGTTGCGGCCGGGCGGCGGAGTGCCGACGGTCCCAACCGGACGGGCGAGCTCGCGGGCGAGGCGGCTGTTTTGCGCCACGCGCGGCTGACGGCCGCGCCCGAGGAACGCGTTCAGCGCGATGATCGCGAGGAGCAGGACGCCGAAGCGGGCCATCAACGCATTCACCGCGGCCAGGCGGTCGCGCGGCTGGCGAACGAGCCACAGGACGAGGATCGCGGTCGCCGTCAGGCCGAGAGGGACCAGCACGTAGTTGCGCGAGAAGCGCCAGGTGACCGCCTCGATGGCAGACTGCGCTGGCGCGTAGTAGAAGAACCACGCAAGCGCCACCATGGCCAGCGCCGCGGCCAGCGGCTCCGCCCTGCTCGAGCGGTCCAGGGCGCGCGCCAGCCCGAGGGCGAGGGCCACCACGAGCGTGGCGGCGGCGAGCACGACTGCGAGGACGAGCGCGAAGTCATCGACTCGGAATTGCCCGGCGCTGCGGGCGGCGATGCCGAGGACCAGCGCGGCCGCGAACAGCAGCGGGTACAGCAGGCCGGCAGCCCGCCGCACTCTAGGACCGGCGCCTCCGCATGCGGTAGAGCACGCGCTGCGAGTCGGCGAGCCGGTCACGCGCCTCCAGCTCGAAGTGGGGCTCGAACGCCCGCTCGAATCCCTCTTGCGTGTAGTCCGGAAAGATGTCCGCGCGATTGCGCAACAGCCGCCCGACCTGAGAATCGCTCTTCGGGATGAACTCGACCACGAGGGCACGGCCGAGCCGCGAGAGCAGCTCCGCGACGCGCGGCAGCGGGACGTTGTTCGCGATCGCAAGGTGGTGCACGAGCGCGAGCGCCATGACCGCGTCGGCGGGACCGCGCTCCGCCAGCGAGAGCCGCTCCTCGTGTGCCCACCCCACGGCGGGCGACGGGTTCATCAGGTCGAGCTGCAGCGGGAGCAGCCCCGTCTCACCGCGCTCGCGGACCTGCCGGTAGTTCAGCTCGACCGCGGCAGGGTCGAAGTCGAAGCACACCACCGACGGCGCGATCTCGCGCGCGACGCGGCTGAAGGTGCCGGTGTTCCCGCCCAGATCCCACACCGTCCGCGGCGCGAGCGCCGCCACGTGGTCGCGTACGAGCCGCCGCTTCTCCGCCAGCGCGGCGTCGGAATAGTTGTGATCAGACGTGTAGTCGGCCCACTGCGTGCCTGCCGGCCGCCACTCGAGCGACCGCACCGTGCCACTCAGACTGCTTACGAGGCCAAGCAGGGCGCGCTTGCTGACCTGACGCGCCCGCGTGACCGTCGACACGGACGCCCCCTGGAATCGCCTCGTCGCGCGCGCGTGCAGGTGCACGTGCAGCAGCGTGCCGGCGCGCGCCCAGCTCCGCGCCGGGAGGAGCGTACTCCCGAGGTCGATGGGGATGCCGTCGAGGTACTCGCGCTGGAGCCGGCCGCAGCGCACGTCGCGCGTGCTCATGAGCGCGAGCGGCACGAGGAAGTGCTCGCAGAACTGCTTGTAGGCCGCCCAAGGGCCGCCCTCGCGGTAGCGCTCGAAGGAGAGCGTGTCGATGAAGATGGGGCGCCCGTCCGAGAACTGGACGTTGTAGGCACTCGCGTCGCGAAGGCTGAAGCCGCGCGCGAGGGCGCGCTCCTGGACCTCCAGCGTGAGGAGCGCGGCGTCGCGCAGCTGCCCGAACGCCCACTCGTACGGGTACGAGATGAAGGCGACCGGCGCCGGCTCGATCACGGCGTGGGCGTCCGCGGTGGCCGCGCGCTCGACGCCCACCACACGGTGACCGACGAGCAACCCGGCGCCAGCGAGGTCGTCGTAGAGCCCCGAGGTCTCGCAGGCGTCGAACTCCTCGGCGAAGACCCGATTGACCTGCCGATAGAGCGCGCCGTCCGCGGTGTAGACGAAGCCGCTCGGGTCGCGGAACGAGCCTCGGACGATCTCCGCAGTCACCGCTTCTCGCGCCGGCTGAACAGATTCTGGAAGAATCGCTTCACCGAATCGCGAACTGTTCTCACCGTCGTCGCTATGGCCAGGATGCCGGCGACGAGGACTTGCAGGATCAGGCTGCCCGCTGCCGGATCGATGTACATGCGATGCTCCCGCTAATGAGAGAGGTGCGGCGCTTCGGAACGACGGTCTCCACGTCTCCTGCGCTGCGCACGGCCCCCTCCATGATGAGTGGACAGCCGCAGCCTCTCGCCGTCCCGCCCGCTCATCGGCGACGCGGTGCCCGGGGGCGGCGATTCAGGATCGTTACATCGCCTATATGCGGTCCCGGCCGCAAAACGACAATGGGGCCGCGCCACGCGGCCCAATTGTGGTACGCTGTCCTCAGTTCCTGAGGCGTCAGTACTTCATGTCTCCGGCCTCGGCGAACTGGCGCATCAGCCGCTCCTGGTCCTCGGACAGCTTCTCCGGGACGCTGATCGTCACCTCGACGAGCAGGTCGCCCGTCTGGCCGTCCTTCGAGATCCCCTGGCCGCGCACGCGGAAGCGGCGCCCCGAGGAGGTGCCGGCCGGGATGCGCACGGCGACCTTGCGCCCGTCGAGCGTGCGTACGCTGACCTTGGTGCCGAGCGTGGCCTGGGCGACGTTGAGCGGCAGCGTCGCCACCAGATCGAGCCCCTCGCGCTTGTAGAAGCGGTCCGGCTGCACCTGGAAGGTGATGAGCAGGTCGCCCGGCGGCCCCCCGTTCGCGCCCTTGCCGCCCTGCCCCTTGAGCCGGATGCGCGATCCGGTGTCCACTCCGGGCGGCACGGTGACGACGACGCGCTTTCGCCCCCGTACCTCGCCGACGCCGGCGCAGGTGGGGCACCGCTCGCTCGGGACCTGGCCACGGCCGAGGCACATCGGGCAGGGACGCTGCACGGCGAAGCCGCCCTGGCCGAAGGAGATCGTGCCGCGCCCCGAGCACTCCGGGCACGTCCTGATCGTGGCGCCCGGCGCGGCCCCGGTGCCGTGGCAGGTGCCGCACTCCTCCGTCGCCTCGATCTCCACGGGCACCTTGCCGCCGGTTGCCGCCGTGCGGAACGGGATCTCGACGCTGGTCTCGATGGTGTCGCCGCGCTCCGCCGCCCGCGCGTTCGTGCCGCGGGCGCCGCGCGCCGTGCCGCCGAACATCGAGCCGAAGATGTCGCCCAGCCCGCCCAGGCCGCCGACGTCGAAGTCCTCGAAGCGGAAGCTGCCGCCGCCCGGCGCGCCGCCGGGAGCGCCGGCGTTCGGGCGCCCCGCGCCGGGCCGGGCCCCGCCGGCGAAGCCGCCGAAGGCGCCCAGCCGCCGCATGTCGTCGTACTGCTTCCGCTTCGTGGCGTCGCCCAGGACGGTGTACGCCTCCGAGATCTCCTTGAACCGCTCGGCCGCCTTCTCGTCGTTCGCGTTCGCGTCGGGGTGGTACTTCTTGGCCAAGCGCCGGTACGACTTCTTGATCTCGTCCGCCGTGGCCGACGACGCCACGCCGAGCACCGCGTAGTAATCCTTCGTCTGGGCCATGGCGTCAGCGCGCGGTCAACCGTTCCACTGCTTGACGACGACGCGCGCGGGGCGCAGCAGCTGCCCGTTGAAGATGTAGCCGGGCTGGAACACGCGGGCCACCATGTGGTCGTCCTCGCTCGACGCCGCCGGCTCGGTGGCGACGGCCTCGTGGAGCGCCGGGTCGAACGGGTGGTCCACCGGGTTCACGATCTCGAGACCGTGCCCGGCGAGCGTCTTGAGCAGCTTCTTCTCCACCATCTCCGCCCCCTGCACCACCGCCGCCGCCTCCACGGTGGACGGGTCCACGTGGGCGAAGCGCCCCAGGTCGTCGAGGGCGTCGAGCATTCCCTTGACCATGTCGCTCTGCCCGCGCCACGCCGCCTCCTGCCGCTCCTTCACCGTCCGGCGGCGGTAGTTGTCGTACTCGGCGGCGAGGCGCAGGTACTTGTCGCGCTGCTCCTCGAGCGTGCGCTGGCGCTCGGCGTCGCCAGTGGCCGCCGGCGCGTCCGAGAACTCGCCGGCCACGCCGTCGTCCGCCACGCTGCCGTCGGCGCTGGCGCCGCGGGCGTAGGCGTCGTCGGACCCCGGCTCGCCGCGCGCGGCGCCGCCGTCGTCGAATGGCCGTTCGTGTCTACTTGCCATGATGTGGTGCCCCGTGTGCCCTGTGCGGTGATCCGCCGCCGGCGGTGCGTCCGCGCGTCGCGACGTTCGTGAAAGGTGGGCCCGCGGCGGTCGCCCGGGCAACTCTCGCGCGGCGAACGCGGGCCGGCGGCCGGGGGCCGGGCCGCGCGCCCCGGCTCACCCGCGGTCCGACGGGAACAACAGCATGCGGCGCACCATGTCGAGCGCCGCCTGCGCGGCGCGCTGGCGAATCTCTTCCCGGTCGCCGCCGAACAGCGTGCGCGCCACCCACGCCGCGCCGTCCATGTCCACCGCCAGCCAGACGGTGCCGACGGGCTTCTCCGCCGTGCCCCCACCGGGCCCCGCGACGCCCGTGATCCCGACGCCGACGGCCGTGCCCAGGCGCTCGCGTACCCCCGCCGCCATCTGCCGCGCCACGGGCTCGCTGACGGCGCCGTACGCCTCGAGGTCGCGCTCGTCCACGCCGAGCCAGGCGCGCTTCACGCGGTTGTCGTAGGCCACGACTCCCCCCTCCACCACGTCGCTCGAGCCGGGGATGGCGGTGAGCCGAGCGGCGAGCATCCCGCCGGTGCAGCTCTCCGCGGCGGCCAGTCGAAGCCCGCGGTCGCGGCAGGCGTCGAGCACCACCGCTGCCAGGTCGGTGGCGTCCTCGCCGTACACGAAGCGGCCCACACGCTCCCGGAGCCGGGCGGCACCGGCGGCGAGCGCGCGCTCCGCGTCCTCGGCGGGGAGGGCGCGCGCCGTGAGCCGCAGGTCCACGCCGTCGACGCCGGGCAGATAGGCGAGGGGGAGCCCGTCCACGCCGCGCGCCAGCTCGCCGAGGTTGACGGCGAGCTGCGACTCGGCGATGCCCGTGGTGCGCACCGTACGCGAGCGCACGACGCGCGCGCCGGCACCGGTGGCGGCGCGCGCAGCGACGAGGGGAAGCAGCTCGTCGGCGAGCATGCCGCGCATCTCGCGCGGCACGCCCGGAAGCATCGCCACCCACCGCCCTCGCTCGTCCTCGAGCCAAATGCCCGGGGCGGTGCCGTGTCGGTTGACGAGCACTCGCGCTCCGCTCGGGATCATTGCCTGCTGGAGGTTGGTGGCCGGCAGGGCGCCGGGCCGGCCACGCTCCCTCCAGATCGCCTCGAGCCGAGCGACGACGGACGGGTCGAGCGCCAGCGTGCGGCCGAACAGCTCGGCGATCGCCGGCTTCGTGAGGTCGTCGGCGGTGGGGCCGAGGCCGCCGGTGACGATCACGGCGCCGGTGCGGTCCAGCGCCTCGCGCACGGCGGTGGCGATCTCGTCGGCGCGGTCCCCCACGGTGCCGCGGCGCGCGACCTCGACGCCGATGGCGGCGAGCTCCCGCGCGAGGTGCGCGGCGTTGGTGTCGATGGTGAATCCGAGGAGCAGCTCGTCGCCGACGGTGACGATCTCGATGCGCATGCGCGGGCGGGTGGGCGGGGCGGCGCTCAGGCGCGCCCGGGGCCTCCGCGCGCGAGCACGCCGCCGTAGCGGCGCATGTAGAGCCAGAGCGAGTAGAGCGTAAGGTAGACGGCGGCCGCCATCGAGACGATGCCTACGAGGGCGTTGAAGTAGGCGAACCCCCGCCAGGCCGCCGACGTCCACCCGTAGCGCGCCGCCGCCGTGGCCGCCGCGAACCAGAAGAAGGTCGCCCCCACCCACGTCCACTGGAACCCCGTCTTCCACTTCGCCGGGCCGATGGCCGCGATCACCACGCCGCGCCGCGCCGCCGCCTGGCGAAAGACGGTCATGAACAGCTCCCGGCCGAGGACCACCGCGAGCACCCACCAGGGGAGCCCCATGGGGCCGAAGGGCGTCGCGAACGGGAAGGCCAGGCCGCGCTCCGTCCCCTCGCGCAGCATCGGGCCCAGGACGCCCGCCACCAGCGGCGTCCGGTGCGGCGAGAGGAAGCCCGCCGCCCACCCCGAGCCCACGAGCAGGAACATCGGGACGAAGGTGGCCAGCAGGAGGAGCTTGTCGGCGAGCGGGTCGAGCAGGCGGCCGAGGTCCGTGACCAGGTCGCGCGACCGGGCCAGGTGGCCGTCGTAGTAATCCGTGACGGCGACGGCGATGAACAGCCAGAAGCCGGCGAGGCGCAGTCCCCACGATGAGGCGAAGGGGAGGAGCGCGACCACCGGCGAGGCGACGATGCGGGCGACCGTGAGCGAGTTCGGGAGGTTCATGACGCGTTACGGTCCGCCCGCGCGCCTCAGGAGAGGGACTTGAGGACCAGCTTGCTGACCGCCTTGAGCGTGTCGAACACGCCGTCCCCGGCGACGGCCACGGCCTCGAAGTAGGGCGCGCGCTCCACCCACTCCCCGGTCGGGATCTGCTCGACGAGGTTCTCGCCCGGCCGGAACGGGTCGGGCGTCACGCGCTGCCGCACGGCGTCGGGCACTTCCCAACCGGGGTTGAGCGCGGCCTGCAGCTCGCGGATGGGCGCCGCGTTCGGCAGGTCGCGTTTGTTGTACTGCACGACGAAGGGCATCTTCGTGAGGTCGTAGCTGTACTCCGCCATGTTGTCGTACAGGTTCTGCATCGCCTCCATGTTCGCCTCCATCCGCTCCGTCTGGGAGTCGGCGACGAACACGATCCCGTCCACGCCCTTCAGGATCAGCTTCCGGCTGGCGTTGTAGTACACCTGCCCCGGCACCGTGTACAGGTGGAAGCGCGTCTTGAAGCCACGGATCGTGCCGAGGTCCACCGGCAGGAAGTCGAAGAACAGCGTGCGCTCGGTCTCGGTGGCGAGCGAGATGAGCTTGCCGCGCGTGTCCGGCTGCACCTTGCTGTAGACGTGCTCGAGGTTCGTCGTCTTGCCGCCGAGCCCGGGGCCGTAGAAGACGATTTTGCAGTTGATCTCGCGCGAGGCGTAGTTGATCATCGACATGGCGTCTCTCCGCTATTGAAAGAGCTTGTCGATCTCGTCGTCCGCGCCGGCGAGCACGTTCGGCGCGCCCTCGCCGGTGGGACGGGCGAACACGCGCGTGAAGAGCTCCGTCAGGTCGTCCACCGCCTGCTTCACCTTGAGCCGCACGAGGCCCAGCGTCGTGCGGTTGTCGAAGAGCACCACGAGGATGACGCGGCGCGCCACGTCCGCGAGGTACATGGACTCGCGCTCCCCCTGGTGGAAGAGCGTCGTGAAGTCCGACTCGCCGATCAGGCGCGCGAGCTGGTCGTTGGCGCTGAAGTCGGCCGCGGTGAGCGTCGCGAAGGCGGTGGCGTCGAAGGTCGGCTGTTCGCCGACGGTGGCGACGAGCTGCCCCGTCCGGTCCACCAGGAGGGCGCAGCGAGCGTTGCTGTCGTGAAGGAAGCGCTGGAGCGACTGCGTGATCGCCCCGAAGTCGTCTTCGGTGAACGACCAGCTCGCGGCACGGACGGGCATGTACGTCCCTGGATTGTCGGCTATTCGAGGTCTTGCTCCATCTGCCGCAGCACCAGCTCGCCGCGGCGTCGGAGGACGGATTGACGCTCCCACCCGACGTAGTCGCGCAGGAGCCTCGCCGTATCGACACTCGGCTGGCCGCTCAGGTAACCAAGTGCCGCGAGGCGCCGCAGCGGGGAGGCGCTGAACAGCCGCTTCCGGTGCTGGTGGACCTGTTGGCTCCATCCCACGACCCCGAGCGCCAGCCCGCCGAGGAAGCCGAAGGCGGCCATGCGGAGGGCCTGCACGGTGTTCGCGTCGTCGTCGTAGGCGCGCCGCCCGAAGGGGTGGGCGCTGTCCCCCCGGTCGAGGGCGCGGCGGCCGCGCTGCCGCCGCCGGCCGGTGTCCCGGTCGCGCGGGCGCACTACCGCATCTCCCGGCGCGCCGTGAGCGCCTGGGCAATGGTCACCCCGTCGGCGTACTCCAGGTCCCCGCCGACCGGGAGCCCGCGGGCGATGCGCGTGACCGAGACGGCGTGCGGGGCGAGCTGGCGCTGGACGTAGAGCGCCGTGGCCTCCCCCTCCATGCTCGGGTTGGTGGCGAGGATCACTTCCCGGACGCCGCCCTCGGCGGCGCGCTGCACGAGCTGGGCGATGGTCAGGTCCTCCGGGCCAATGCCGTCGAGGGGGGAGAGGCGGCCGCCGAGGACATGGTACTGCCCGCGGAACTCGCCGGCGCGCTCGATCGCGCCGACGTCCGACGCCTCCTCGACGACGCAGATGACCCCCGCCTCGCGCCGCGGGTCGCGGCAGATGGCGCACGGGTCGTCCTCGGTGAGGTTGAAGCAGCGCGAGCAGCTGTGCACTCGGCTGGAGAGCGTGGTGAGGGCGTGCGCGAGGCGGCGGCTCTGCTCCGGGTTCTGTTTCAGCAGGTGGTACGTGAGGCGGAGCGCCGTCTTGCGGCCGATGCCGGGCAGCTTCGCCAGCTCGGCGGCCAGCTCGTCGATCGCGCTCACGCTAGAACGGCAGCTTGAACGGCAGGTTGAGGCCCCCGGTCAGCTTGCCCATCTCCCCCTGCGCGAGCTCGGCAGCCTTCTTCTGCGCCTCGGTCACGGCCACGAGGACCAGGTCCTCGAGCATCTCCACGTCCTTCGGATCCACGACGCTGGCGTCGATCTTGATCGACCGCACCTGCCCCTTGCCGTCGGCCGTGACGGTGACCATCCCGCCGCCGGCGTTGGCGGTCACGGTCTTCTGCTGCAGCTCGTCCTGGATCTCCTGCAGGCGGCTCTGCATCTGCTGCGCCTGCTGCATGATCTTCATGAAGTCGGCCATGGCTCTCCTGCGGGTTGCCGGAAAGCTAACCCCGCACTCCGCCTCATTCCACCAGGTCGAGGTCGAGCGCGTCGATCGCGGCGTTCAGCGTGGGATCCTTGCGGCGCAGCGTCGCGGTGCGGTCGGTCTTCACCGACTCGGCGGTGACGCGCCGCGCCGCCGGCGGCTCCGCGGCGGCCGCGGCGCGCACGACGAGCCGCTGCACGCCCGCGAACGTCGCGCGCAACGCCGCGAGGATGTCGGCCTGCCCGGCCTCGACCACCGGCGCGGAGGCACCGTCCCCCACCTCGACGGTGACGACGCCGGTGCCCGTGACCGCCACCGGGTACACGTGCTCGAGCGCCGCGGCGAGAATCCCGCGCCCCGCCGCGCGCACCGTCGCCGTCACCGCGTCCCACCGCTCGACGAGCACGTTCAGGTCGGGCGCGGACCCGGCGGCCCCCACGCTGCTTGCGGGGGGCTCCGGCCGCGGCTGCGGGCGCGCGACAGCCGGCGTCGCCGGAGCGGATGCCCGTGAGTCCTCGAGCATCGCGGGCGTGGGCTTGACGGTGACGCTCGGCGCAACCGCGGGCGCACCGGCCCGGCTCGTACCCGCTGCCGGGCCGCGCCCACTCGCGGCCTCGGGGCGCGCGTCCGCACCACCGGCGCCGCCACCGACGCCGACGCCACTCAGGCTCCGCAGGACGTCCTCGAGCTCCACCGTTCGGTCGAGGAGCGCGAAGCGGACGAGCAGCGTCTCGAGCAGGAGCTGCTGCTGGGCGCTCTTCCGGAAGCGCGGCTCCAGCTCGCCCAGGGCGTGCAGCATGCGCAGCAAGTCGCCCGGCGCGAGGCGCTCACGCCGCTCGACGAGCGCCTCGCGGGCGCGCTCGGAGAGCTCCGGCGCCTCGCCGCCGAGGGCGATGGCGAGCTGCGCGCGCAGCACGTCGGCGAGGCCCGTGAGCAGCGCCCCGAAGTCGATCCCCAGGTCGGCGAGTCGGCCGACGGCCGCGAAGACGTCGCCGGCGCGCCGCTCGGCGACCAGGTCGAGGAGGGCGATGTACTCGTCCTCGGGCACCAGCCCGAGCGCCTCGCGCACGCGGTCGGCGGTGACCTCGCCGGTCGCACCTAACGAGAGGACCTGGTCGGTGAGCGAGAGGGCGTCGCGGAGCCCGCCGTCGGCGGCGCGGGCGATGATGGCCAGCGCCTCTCCGGCGTACGGCACCCCCTCCGCGTCCAGCACGGCAGCGAGCCGCTCGCGGATCTCCGCGGGGCCGATGCGCTTCAGGTCGAAGCGCTGCAGCCGGCTGAGCACCGGCGCGGCGGCTTGAGCGATCTTCTGCGGCTCGGTGGTGGCGAAGACGAAGACGACGCGCGGCGGCGGCTCCTCGAGCACCTTGAGAAGCGCGTTCCAGGCCTCGCGCGTGAGCATGTGCGCCTCGTCCACGATGTAGACCTTGTAGCGTCCCTCCCCGGACGGGGCGTACATGGCCCGCTCGCGCAGCTCGCGCGCGTCGTCGACGCCGCGGTTCGAGGCGGCGTCGATCTCGACCACGTCGAGGCTCGCCGAGCCGCTCCAGATGCGAACGCACGACGTGCACTCGCCGCAGGGCTCGCCG